>ERZ501016.391-NODE-391-length-13014-cov-8.981712_pt1 | contig 13014 bp, 10 predicted proteins | sample MGYA00248889_ERZ501016 | MGnify/ENA primary metagenome ERZ501016 (study PRJEB25958, sample SAMN03398594) | human skin metagenome | study: EMG produced TPA metagenomics assembly of the Human Skin Microbiome Metagenome (human skin metagenome) data set. | reverse complement strand
TGGTTGCCGCCGCGCTGGCCGGAGCGCGCGACCCCGACGATGCGCGCGCCGCGCTCACCGCGCTCGCGGCGGCGACCGCGCCCGAGATCGCACGACGACTGTCGCCAGAGGTTGCGCCGTTGCTCGATCGCTGCCCGACGCACCGCGTGCCGTTGCTCGGCGGGCGCGCCGACCTCGCCAAGCATTGGGCGGTGTCGGCGGCCATTACCGCGCGCGTCGGCGCCCAGGCGAGCGAGGCGCTGGGCACCTGGAAGGAACTCAGCGACAGCAACCGCGGCGGATCGGGCTTTTCGTTCGTCGACCTCGCGGCGGATCGGTCGGGATTTCGCTGGGCGGCGGCGCTCACCGACCCCGCGCAGTTCGTTGCCGCGCGCGATATGTTGCTGCGTGGGCAGGCGGCACGGCTGGTCCCGCCAGCGCTCCTCACCGCGCCCGAGGGCATGTCGAGCGAGCAATTCGAAGCGCGCTGGCGCGCCACCGACAGCGCCGCCTACGCCGCCTCCGTTGCGCGGATCGACAGGGCGCTGGATGCAGTGATGCGTTGAGGGGCTAGGCGAAGGCTTGAGGCGCGGTTCCCGGGTGAGATGTTGCGCCACGCCGCCACAGCTCCGGCCTCCGCCGGAGCCACAGTGCGTCAAATAATCTCCACCGCTCGCCCGGCGCGTTCGAAGCGGTTGAGAATGTCCTGCACCTGCTCCGCCGTATGTTCTGCGCACAGCGAACAGCGCAGCAGCGTCATGCCCGCAGGAGTCGCCGGGGGCCGCGCAAGGTTCACGTAAAGGCCGTTCTCGAGCAGCGCCTCCCACATCATCGCGCCCTTTTCGAGGTCGGGCATGATGACGGCGATGATCGCCGACTGCGGCTCCTCCGTGCCCAGCTGGAACCCCAGCGACTTGAGGCCCGCGTGCAGCGTGCGGCTGTTCTCCCACAGATGCGCGCGCTTGGCCGCGCCGCCGTGCATCAGCTTCCGGATCGAGGTCGCCGCAGTCGCCACCACGCTCGGCGGCAGCGATGCGGTGAAGACATAGGGGCGGCAGACCAGCCGCAGCACCTCGAACTTGGGGTGGTTGGAAACGCAGAAGCCGCCCACCGTGCCGACGCTCTTGGAAAAGGTGCCGATGACGAAATCGACGTCGCTCAGCACCCCTTGCGCCTCGGCGACGCCGCGGCCGTGGTCGCCGATGAAGCCCATCGAGTGCGCTTCGTCGACCAGCACCATCGCGCCCGCGGCCTTCGACACCGCGATCATCTCTTTGAGCGGCGCGACGTCGCCGAGCATCGAATAGACGCCCTCCAGCACCACCAGCTTGCCCGAGTCGGCAGGAAGGCGGCGCAGGCGCTTTTCGAGCGCGTCGACGTCGTTGTGCTTGAACGGCACGACTTCGGCATTGCCGAGCGCGCACCCGTCCCAGATGCTGGCGTGGCTGTCGATGTCGAGTACGATGTAATCGCCCTTGCCCGCCATCGTCGAAATGATGCCGAGGTTTGCCTGATATCCGGTCGAAAAGACCATCGCATGGTCCATGCCGTAAAATTCGCGCAGCGCCGCCTCGCAATCTTTGTGCGGTGAATAGGTGCCGTTGAGCACGCGGCTGCCGGTGGTGCCGCTGCCGAAATCGTCGAGCGCCGCCTTACCCGCCGCGAGCACGTCGGGGTCGAAAGTCATGCCCATGTAGTTGTAGGTGCCGAGCAGGATCGTCTCGCGCCCGTTGCAGATCGCGACGGTGGGCGACTTCGCCTCCTGCATGACCAGGCTGAACGGGTCGGTGACTCCGGTCGCCAACAGCGCGCGGCGTTGTTCGATGATAGGATCGAACTTGGCGAACAGGTCGGGGGCGCCGCCGTCGTTCGTCACGTCGTCGGCGGGATTGTCGGGCTGCATCACGGCGTCGGTCATGGCGGCGCGGTGTAAGCGACCCGCGCGCACTTGGCGAGAGGCGCGGGGCGGGGCGGCGACTTGACGCCTTAGCGCCTCAGCTCGCGATATAGTCGCGCAGCGCTGCGGCCTCCGCCTCGATCCGCTGAATGCGAAATTTGACGAGGTCGCCGATCGAGACGAAGCCGACCATCCGCCCCCCCTCGACTACCGGCAGGTGGCGGATGCGGCGGCGGGTCATCAGCGACAGCGCGACCAGCACCGGCGTGTCGAGCGTGATGGTCACCGCGGGGCTGGTCATCGCGTCGGAAACCGGCGCGTCGAGCGCGCTCGTTCCACGCGCGTCGAGGCACAGCACCACGTCGCGTTCGGAGATGACGCCGATCACCTCGCCCGCATCGCCAACGCTACCCGCCTCGGCCAGCACGGGCATGGCACCGATGCGATGCTCCGCCAGCCTCGCGACCACGGCCGAGAGCGGCTCCGCCGCGCGGGCGCAGTGGATCGCGGCTTCGGCAGCGGGTGCTTCCCCCACGGCAGCCGCATCGCGTGCGGCGAGCAAGGAACCTATGGTCATCTCCCGCGCCCTCCCGTTGACGGACGCGAGGCTAGGCCAGTGCAGCGCGCGCCGCAATCGCTTGGATATGGCGCGCGCCGCGCGTAGAGCCGCAGGATCATGGCGCTCCCCTCCAAGCTCGACGAACCGACGGTCTCGCAGCACGCCTGGGCGCGTTATCGGCGATTGATGGTGTGGATGGCGCTGGCGGCGGCGGTCACGGCTGCGGCGGCCGTGGTGTTTCTCGCGCGGCGACACCCCGACGCGAGCATCCACCTTTACATTGCCGCGGCGCTTGGCGCGTTTCTCTCGGTTTTGTTGGGCGCGGCGTTGATGAGTCTGGTGTTCCTCTCCGCCGGGACCGGGCATGACGGCGCGATCGAAGACCCGTTCGACGCCGATGATGAGACGCGCCTCCCGCCGCGCTGAACGGCGCCCTAGCCGAGTCGCGTGTCGTCCGCGCTGCGGTCGACCAGCACGCGCGCGATGGTGTCGAACAGGGTCTGCATCGCGATCGGCTTGAACATTACCGCGTCCGCTCCCGCGGCGAGGCTTTGATCCTCGATCCCCTCGGTCACGTCGGCGGTGACCACGATCACCGGTATCCGCGCGAGATGATCGTCGCGCCCACGCAGCGCGCGCAGCACGTCGAACCCGTCCATCTGCGGCATCCGCAGATCGAGCAGCACGACGTCGAAAGGCTCCCGCTCGAGTCGGGCGATACCGGCCGCGCCACCGTTGGCTTCGGCGAGCGGCAGACCCGCCACGTGCAGCATGTCCCGCACCACGTGGCGGTTCATCGCATCATCTTCGATGAACAATATGCGCATCAGCCCCGCCGCGCGGCTGGGCCGACCCCCGACCCGATCCGCGCTTCCTCTAAGTCCGTGGGCTGCATTGGCGTGGACGACAAGTCCGAAATGGATGGAAGGAGGCTCGTGCGCGACCAATGCGCGGCGATACTGCCGCGCGATAGCGGTGCGACTGCGACGCTCGCTGCCTCGCTCGCGAACGACCGCGGCCAGGCGGCGGCTGAGGGAGCATCCTGGCCACTTCCCTCATCCCCTGCGGTGAGGGCCAGGACGTGCCATTCGCGCGCATTCTCTCCCGCCGCAGCGGAGAGGTCGGGCCAGGCGGCGGCGTCGACGTAGAGCAGGGCGGGGCGACCGCCGAAGCGTTCGATCAGCTCCGCCGCATCCTGCATCCTGCATGCCGAAGGTGCGCAGCGGGCGAGCGCGGCGTGGATCAGCGCGCCGCGCATCGGATCGGTGGCATAGCTCAGAGTCGCGCAGCCCTTGTCGTCGTTGGCGGCTTCGGCAGTCACCGTCGCGCGATCGTCGACCTGCGCCTCTACCCAGGGCAGTCGGATGGCGAAGCGGCTGCCGACGCCAAGCGCGCTCTCCAGTGTGACGTGCCCGCCCATCGTTTCGGCGAGGGAGCGCGTGATGGCGAGCCCCAGCCCGCTCCCCCCATGCGCCCGCGCGCGCGACGCGTCGACCTGACGAAAGCGTTCGAACACCAGCGCCTGATGTTCGGGCGCGATGCCGACGCCGGTGTCGGCAACCGCCAGCTCGAGCCAGTCGCCGTGACGCGCAAGCTCGATCCGGATCTCCCCCGTTTCGGTGAACTTCAACGCATTTCCGACGAGGTTGAAGAGCAGCTGCGTCACCCGGTCGGGGTCGAGCAGCAGCGACGGGCGCGCGGATTTCTCCGCTGCATCGAACGGCGGCGCGTGATGCAGGGTGAGCGAAAGGCCGCGTTCGGCGGCGCTGTCCTCGAACATGCGCGCGACGCGCCGGGTCAGCGCTGCAACGTCGCTCGGCCGCGGATGCAAGGTGAAGCTGCCCTGCTCGAACTTCGCGACGTCGAGGAGGTCATCGACCAGGCTGCGCATGGCGCCGCCGGCGTCGTGAATGACGCTGACCTGTTCGCGATGCCGATCGCCCAGCGTGCGGTCGGCGGCCAGCACCTGCGTCATGCCGAGGATGCCGTTGAGCGGCGTGCGCAGTTCGTGGCTGGTGGCGGCGAGGAATTCGCTCTTCGCCGCCAGCGCGCGTTCGAGATCGGCATTGGCGAGCGCAAGCTGCGCACGGTCGGCCTCAGCCCGGCGCCGCGCGAGCACCGCTGTGCGCAGATAGGCGCCGAGCGCCGCAGCGAACGCGATCCCGCCGACCAGCACGGCCAGCGTGAGCCAGCGCTGATAGTCGAGGTCGCGCTGCAAAGCCCGCGCCCGCACCTGCGCAATCCGCGCTTCCTGCGCCGACAACTGAAACTGCGCCGCGAGCAGGGCGGCGCGGTTGACCGCGACGGTGCGAGTCTCCTCCTCTGTCAGATCATTGGCCTGCTCCAGCCGCCGCAATGCTTCGGGTTCGTCCCCGAGCGCCTTTGCGATCTGGTAGCCGGTATAAAAGGCGGACCATTGGTTCGCACTCGCGCCTGCGCGGGTTGCGGCGCGATAATGGTCCTCCGCCTCCGCATAACGACCTTGGAGATAGGCAAGTCGCGCGCGAATCCGGCGATAATGCGACGGGTCGGCAAAGCTCTCGATCCCGCTGTCGTCGAGGTCGCGTAAAGTCGCGGCAGCTGCCCTGAGGTCGCCGGTCCACATCAGCGCATTTGCGCGATTGAGTTCGGTCTGAAGCGCGAATGGGGTCATGCCCGCCCGCCTCGCTGCGGCGCTTGCCCGGCCGAAGGCTGCAGCGGCCAAAGCATATTCACCGCGTCCTTCCTGAGCGACGCCTTCGTTGTTCGCCGTGACGAGGTCGAAAATCGGATCTCCAGAATAGACGCCGCGAGCTTGCCTCAGCAGGTTGAGGGAGGTGACCCACTCGCGAACGTCGTTGTTGATGGTCGACATCGTCTGCAAGGCGACGCCGTGGCCCCGCATGTCTTTTGCCCGAATGAAACGCCGTTGACCCGATTGCAGATACCGAAGAGCGGCGCCGTAGTTTTCTTCGGACCGGGCGAGGAGCGCTGACAGGATGTCGCAATAGCCCGCGAGACTTTCATTTCCCAAGCGTCGTGCAGTTGCCGCCGCCATGTTGTTAAGCCGTCTAGCCTCAGCATAATCGCCTGTTCGGAAACTGATTTGCGCGAGCGTCCACTGGTTCAGGGCAGTGCGGTAGAGGGAGTTGCCTGATGCCTGACGTTCCTGGCGAGCCAGTTCTTCACCCGCAATCCTCCCTACCCCCGCGGGATCGGTCGCAATCGCCCGTATGCGTGCGTCTAAGACAGCGTCCGCGCTCGCTACCGTTGGGCACACGCACAGGATCGCTGCAATCACCAGCGCTCTAACCCGCGCGTTCATGCTCAAACGGCGTGCTGCCAGAACGTCCTGTCCCGCAAGGCTGCGAGGCCAGGGGTCGTCGAAATCGCACCGGGGCGGAAGTCCGAGATGTATCGCGGTACTTCCGCGACCGGCATCGGCCGACCGATCAGATAGCCCTGCATCATGTCGCACCCCATCACCGCCAGCAGCGCCTGCGCGGCGCGCGTCTCGACGCCTTCGGCGGTGACCTGCATGTCGAGCGCGTGCGCGAGGTCGATGGTCGAGCGCACGATCAGCGGATCGCGGTGGCTGGTGCCGAGCGAGATGATGAAGCTCTTGTCGATCTTGAGCTCGTCCGCCTCGATCTGCTTCAGATAGGTGAGCGAGGAGAGCCCCGAACCATAATCGTCGATGGCAATGTTGAGCCCGGCGGCGCGCAGTCGACGAATGTTGGCGAAGGCGAGGTCGGGTTCCTGAATGACCGACTGTTCGGTGATCTCCACCCCGATATCGCCGCCGCTTTGGCTCGCCCGTTCAAGGAGGGCGCCGACCACCGATTCGTCGGTCAGCAGCTGCGCCGATAAATTGATGAACAGGCGAACGTCGTGGCCTTTAGCGCGCAGGTCGCGCTGGTCGGCGATCGCCCGATCCGCGGTCCACAAGGTGATGGCGGTGATGCAGCCCGAATTTTCGCTGGGTTCGATGAAGCGGTCGGGCATCACCTCGCCATCTTCCGGATGATTCCAGCGCAGCAGGCCCTCGAAGCTGTCGATGCGTCCGGTCCGGCTGCTGTATTTGGGCTGATAGGCGAGCCAGAACTCCCCATCCTGCAGCGCACGCCCGATCTCTCCGCGCCAATAGGGTGCGGCAGCCGCAGGGTGGGCGCCGTTCCCGCGAGAGGGAGGATGCGTAGCCATCGGCGCCAGCTGTGGCGGCGAGGGATGAAATAGCCGTTAACTCAGGCGTGCGGCGAACTTGCGTTGCACCTGCGCGAAGTTTGGTTCAGCTTCATGGTTACCCGGGGGGTAACCCTAACGGGATAAGATGGAGCAAGTGAATGCTTTCGATCCTCGCAGAAGTGTTTGCCGTGCCCTCAGGTGGCCACGGCAGCGTTTCGATTCCGCCGCTCTAAGCTCGTAGAGCTTGGACGGATTTCGGGGCGTTCCCAGACTGGGAGCGCCCCGATTTTTATGGATAGGATGTTCGAGCCAAGCCCGCCTAGCGGGTGGTAAATTCGCCCGCTATCCAGACCCTTAGCGCGCTTGCGAGGTTCAACGGGGCGTCGTCGGCGTCAAGTCGCTCGGCGTCGATGCGGGCGATTAGGGCATTGAGCGGGAGGCCTCGTTTCAGGGCCGCCGTGTCCAGCAGTTCCCAGAAAATCGGCTCCAAACGAAGCGAGGTCGGGTGGCCGGCGATGGTTACGCTGCGCTTTACAGGCTGCTCCGCAAATCGCGTCTTCGACGATTCGCCCTCGCTCCGATTCGGCCTTGTTTCGTCCTCCATTCGCCCGCCAGACCCCGCAAATGGTTAATACATGTGCTGGCCGCCGTTGATCGACAGCGTCGACCCGGTGATGAACGCGGCCTCGTCCGAACACAAAAAGGCGACCCCCCGCGCGATCTCGTCGGCCTTGCCCAGACGGCCCACCGGAATGCGCGCCACGATCTTTTCCAGCACATTGTCCGGCACCGCCGCGACCATGTCGGTGTCGATATAGCCGGGTGCGAGCGCGTTGACCGTGATCCCCGACCGCGCGCCCTCCTGCGCCAGCGCCTTGGTGAAGCCGTGGATGCCCGACTTGGCCGCGGCATAGTTGACCTGGCCGTACTGGCCGCCCTGGCCGTTGATCGATCCGACGTTGACGATCCGGCCCCAACCGCGCTCGCGCATGCCGGAGAAAACCGCCTTGGCCATGTTGAAGCAGCCGCCGAGGTTCACCCGGATCACCTCTTCCCACATGTCGTGTGTCATCTTTTGGAGCGTGGCGTCCCGCGTGATGCCGGCATTGTTGACCAATATGTCGATCGGACCCTGCTCTTGCGCGACCCGTTCGCACCCGGCCTGGCAGGCATCGAAATCGCCAACGTCCCACCTGTAGACCGCGACCCCGGTTTCTTCACCGAAGCGGCGGGCGCGTTCGTCGTTGCCGGCATAGTTGGCGGCGACGATTACCCCCTGCGATTGCAGCGCGCGACTGATCGCCGCCCCGATGCCACGCGTGCCGCCAGTGACCAACGCCACTCGAGCCATAGATTCTCTCCCGTTTATCGTATTTTTTGTCGTCGCAGGATGCGCGCGCCGTCGCGGCCTGGCAAGGCGTCGCGGCCGCGCTTGGGAGGGAGGAATCCTGACCGCCATCAAGCCTTTGTTTGGAATTTGCTGGCAGGGCAGACGGCAGATGGCCGTGCGTGCACCTTTCCGACATGACAATGACGATGACGAGCGCGATCTGCGCGTCGGCATCCTCGTGCAGCTGGGCTTGATGCAGAGTGGGGTGCCGTGGGACATCGAAGCGCTCGACCGGCGCCTCGACGCAACGCTGAAGCAATGGCCCACGCTGGTCGCGGCGATCGTGCTCGGATCCGTGCCAGCGGCCGCCGGCGGGCTGGTCGGAATCATTCCGTTCGTGCTCGTCCTGCTGACTGTGATCGCGCCGCTGCTGGTCCTGCGACTCGACCGGTCGCGACGGTTCGGACCCACCAATCGCCTGCGTATGCTGATGCTTGCGGCGGGGTCCGCGGGCGTCTGGTTCGGCCAGCTGTTCGGGACCTATGCCGGGACCGCGTTGGGCACCAGCGCGCAGGCGTTGCTGATGATTTCCGCCTGTTTCGTCGTCGTCGTGGCGCTCGCGCGATTGCCGGTAACGTCGATCGCCTTCACGCTAGGCCTGGCGGCGCTGATCGTCCTCGCGCTGCCGTCGATGTGGCTTGTGGGCACGGTGTTGCTGCCGACAGCGATCGTAACTGTCGTTGCCGCAGCCACCAATGCTAGGCTCGATTTCGCCGACTCGCGGCTTTTGTGGCGGGCCGAACAGGATGCGAGCCGCCCGTCGCGCCTGCTCGACGAGATCGAGGCGCGCGGTTCCGCCTGGTTCTGGGAAACCGATCGTCGCGGGCGCATCTCCTACATCTCCTCCCGCATCGCGCAGGCGCTAGGGGCGAGCGAGAAGGAACTGATCGGGCGACCGCTCAGCTGCATCAGCGACGGCGAATCGGAGATCAGCGGAGACGGCCAGGATGCTGTGCGTTCGCTCAGCTTTCTGCTCACCACCCGCACCGCCTTTTCCGATCATGTCGTTCGCGCCGCGAGCGAGGAAGAGATCTGGTGGTCGCTGTCGGGTCGGCCAATCTATGACCGGTTCGATCAGCTGCGCGGATTCATCGGCATCGGCACCGACCTCACTGCCGCCAAGCGATCGCAGGCGGAGGTGTCGCGTCTGGCGCGGTTCGATGCGCTGACGGGTCTCCCCAACCGCGCCGAGATCGGGGCGCTGCTCAAGCAGGCGATTGCGCACCGTGGCGGCGGGACGCGGCCTTCGGCATTGCTGTTGCTGGACCTCGACCGATTCAAGAGCGTGAACGATACGCTGGGGCATCCGGCGGGCGATGCGCTGCTGACGCAGGTGGCGCAGCGACTGGTCAACGCGGTGGGCACTAACGGCCACGTCGGTCGCCTTGGAGGCGATGAATTCCAAATCGTCATGCCTGCGACGACGAGCCGCGCACAGGTCGATGCGATTGCGAAAGCACTGATCGAATCCGTGTCGCGCCCGTACCAACTGGAGCGCACCCAGGTGTCGATCGGCGTGTCGGTCGGCATCGCGATGGCGCCAGACGACGGTCGGACGGTTTCCGAGCTCACCCGCAACGCCGATCTGGCGCTCTACGCGGCGAAATCGGCGGGGCGGGGGGTGAACCGATTTTACGACCCGGCGATGCACGCCGCCGCCGACCGACGCCATATGCTGGAGACGGCATTGAGCGAAGCGGTGGAGCAGAATGCCTTGCGCGTCGTCTACCAGCCGGTGGTGTCGTGCAAGGGCGAGCGGGTGACGGGGTTTGAAGCATTGGTGCGTTGGACGCATCCGGTGTGCGGCCCCATTTCCCCTGCAGAATTCATCCCCATCGCCGAGGAATCGACGCTCATCGAGCGGGTCGGCGAATGGGTCCTGCGTCGAGCTTGCGCAGAGGCTGCAAGTTGGCCGATCGCAGCGCGGATCGCCGTAAACGTTTCACCGACGCAGTTCGCCAACCCCTCTTTTCCGACGCTCGTTGCGCAAGTGCTGGCGCAGACCGGGCTCGCGCCACAACGTCTGGAGCTGGAGATCACCGAAGGGGTGTTCATGGCCGAGGACGGCAACGCCGAGCGCCAGTTCGAGACGTTGAAGCGGCTCGGCGTGCGCCTCGCGCTGGATGACTTCGGCACGGGTTACAGCTCGCTCGGCTACCTGCAACGCGCGCCGCTCAACAAGATCAAGATCGACCAGAGCTTCGTGCTCGGCGCGACGCAGGGCACCAACCAGAATGCGGCGATCATCCGTTCGATCGTCGCGCTCGCCGACGCGCTGGGAATGGAGACCACGGCCGAGGGCGCGGAAACCGAAGATGAGATCGAGCTGATCCGGTCGCTCGGCTGCAGCCACATCCAAGGCTTTTACTACGGTCCGCCGATGGAAGTGGAGCTGCTGCGCGAGCGGATGAACGTCGGCAAAGGCGCGCCCCAGGCGGTCGGACACAAGAAGTCGCGGTCGACGCGCATCTCGATGATCCGCAACGGCCGTCTTTCGCTCCCACAGCTGTCGAACTCGGTCCGGCTGCGCAACATCTCCACCGGCGGGGTGATGGTCGAGGTTTCCGAACCGATCGCTATCGGCACGCGCGGTCATCTCGAGATCCAGGATGGTCCGACGGTCGGGGTCGCGTGCGTCTGGTGGGAGGAGGGCCGGGCTGGGTTCCGCTTTGATGAAGCGCTGGACCTCAGCCGGATCGCCGCCGCGCGCAGCCAACAGCGTCGCGCCGCCTCCGGCTAGATCCAGCCAGCAAGCTCGCGGGCGATCAAGGCTTCGAGCAAGGCGATACCTTCGGCATCGGCGTTGAGGCAGCGCAAATAACTGAACTCCTCGCCCCCGGCGTCGGTGAATTGCTCACGTCCCCGAATCGCGAGTTCCTCAAGCGTTTCGAGGCAGTCCGCGGAGAAGCCCGGCGCGACCAGCGCGATGCGTTTGACCCCGGCGCGCGCGTAGCGTTCCAGCTCTGCATCGGTGGCAGGCTCGAGCCATTTCGCGCGACCGAAGCGCGATTGGAACGCGACCGCCACGTCGCGGCCCAGCCGCTCCGACAGCAATCGTGCGGTCTTGCGGCAGTGGCAGTGATAGGGGTCGCCGAGCTCGAGCGTGCGCTGCGGCATGCCGTGGAAACTCGCGAGCAGCAGCTCGTCCCCGCGCGCTCCTGCCTCGTTCAGCTGACGGCCGATCGAAGCAGCCAGCGCGTCGATGTAGAGCGGATCGTCGTAGTAAGGCGGCAGCGTGCGGACCGCGGGCTGCCAGCGCATCCGCCGCAGCGCGAGGAATACCTCATCATTGGCGGTGGCGGTCGTCGCGGCGCAATATTGCGGGTAGAGCGGCGCGATCAGCAGCCGTGTGACCCCGGCGGCGCGCATCCGCTCGACCGCCCGCGGGATCGATGGATTGCCGTAGCGCATCGCCCAATCGACCCGAACCGCATCCCCCCAGCGCCCGCTGAGCGCGCGGCTTTGCGCGGCGGTGATCGCGGCGAGCGGCGATCCGTCCTCGCTCCACACTTCGCGATAGGCGGCGGCGGATTTCTCCGGACGCGTGTTGAGGACGATGCCGCGCAGGATCGGCTGCCACAGCAACTGCGGGATTTCGACCACGCGCGGATCGGACAGGAACTGCTTGAGGTAGCGGCGCACCGCCCCCGTCTCGGGCGCGTCGGGGGTGCCGAGGTTGATCAGCAGCACGCCGATCTTTGCCGGGGGGATCGCGGGGTGATCGGCGGGTGGCACCATCGGAGGCGCGGGGGGCGGGTTCATCTCACCGGCCTCGTGTTGAGCGGCAGGCGGCGCCGCCGCTGGCGGTCGAGCGTGAACAGCGCGTTGGCGATCGCGGGAGCGACGGGGAGCATGGCGATTTCGGCATAAGCAGCAGGATCGCGCGGCGTGGCGATCAGTTCCACGCTGATCGCGGGCGCCTGCGCCAGCTTGAGCGGCGCGATGTCGTGGAGGCGGCGCGCCGCGATCACCCCGCCGCGCCAATCGCTGGTCATTCCCGCACACTGTGCGAGCGCAAATTGCAGCGCGCCCTCCACCTGCTGCTGCGCCAGCGTCGGGTTGACCACCGGCCCCACGTCGACCGCCGCCACCAGCCGGTCGACGCGAAAGCCTGCGCCGGCCAGCGCGCATTGCGCCACCAGCGCGACATGCGCGCCCTTCCACGACGCGCAGGCGAGTCCCAGACCCGATCCAGGCGCGCCGCCGTCCCAGCCGCTGAGCGCGCCCGCGGTCTCAAGGCAGGCGGCGAGCAGCGGCTGTTCGCCCAGCATGCCCATGCGGAAGATGAGGGGGTCGGCGCCCGCCGCGCGCGCGAGTTCGTCGACAAAGCTTTCGAGCGCAAAGATGTTGGCGGTGGCCGCTCCGCCGCGCAGGCTGCCCGAGGGCATGCCGGTGTCGACCGGCGCGTGGTCGATGGCGAAGTGCGGCACTCGGTAGGGGAGGTCGAGTCCGGCGACCGCAGCGGCGTCAAGCGCGGTGCGCGCGTCCGCAAGCTCCGCCGCGTAGGTGACCCCGTCCCACCGCGCGCGCTGTTCGTGGCGAGCGGCGGGGGCGGCGACGCGGGCGTGGAGCGCGTCGATCGTCGCGCCGGAGGAGAGCGTGCCCGCGACTCGAATGCGGCTCGGCGCGCGTGGGCGGTCGCGCAACAGTGCCTCGGCGCGCGACCAGCTCAACTGCACCGGGCGGCCCAGTGCCTGAGCGACGAGCGCCGCCTGCACCGCGACTTCGCTGTCGAGGTTGGCGTCGAACCCGCCGCCCCCCTGCGTGACGATCAGCTGCACCGCGCTCTGCGCCACGCCCAAGGCGCGGGCGACCGCGGCGCGGGCGAAGCCGGGCGCCTGGCTCGCCACCCACAGTCGCATCCCGCCCGCGACCGGTTCGGCGGTGGCGGTCGGCAGCTCGAGCGGCTGGCGCAGCGCCGGGGCGATGGCATATTCGGCGCCGAATACGGTGCGTCCGGCAAAGGCGTCGGCGATGTCCCCCTGGCCGTATACGCGCGCGCCCTCGTCGCCACGCGCCGCCGCC
>ERZ501016.390-NODE-390-length-13017-cov-4.182688_pt1 | contig 13017 bp, 17 predicted proteins | sample MGYA00248889_ERZ501016 | MGnify/ENA primary metagenome ERZ501016 (study PRJEB25958, sample SAMN03398594) | human skin metagenome | study: EMG produced TPA metagenomics assembly of the Human Skin Microbiome Metagenome (human skin metagenome) data set. | reverse complement strand
ATTGCAGGCCGCCGAAAAGTTGATACATGGGGCTGTGGGCGACGTTGTAAATAATGAAATCCTTTTCGCCGTTCGCTGAGTTTTCCTGTTGCAGGAAGTGATGCGTGGTGGTGGCGAGGTCGTGGTAATTCCACGTTTTTTTCGCTCGGGGTAGCAGGGTGGTGAACAGGGGAGGGTCTTCCAGCACCACGCCGCGCACTTCTGCGGGGGCGTTGGCCCCAAGCCAGGCGCTCAGCAGTCCGCCGGAGGAATGACCGGAGACAATGACTGGCTCACCAATCACTTGTTTGATGAATTGTTGCAGATCACGCCCAATGGCGACGGCACGGTATTTCTCCGGCACGCGGGTGGATTGCCCGTGACCGTAATAATCCACGGCGTACACGTGAAAATGCTTTGAGAGTTCCGGGAGTACCTTGCGGTAGTTTTTCCAGTCCACCGCCTGCCCGTGAAGGAGCAGCAGGGCTGGGCCGTTCTTTGGCCCTTCCGCGTAATTCATGACTGAGCCGTTTACGGTGGCTTTTTTCTCCGTGAATCCGGCCCGCCACACTGGGGGCATCTCACGGTCAAAGGCGCTGGTGGTGTAGTAGCCGTATCCCCAGATGCCCAGAGCAGCCAGCACGAGAGGCGTGCCAATAATCCAGAGCGCGCTTCTGACACCTTTTTTCATATTTCGTTCCTTCAGCCTTCCGGTTCTACCGGATGTTCTCTGCTTTGCATGACGCTGTGGGTGAACGCCTCGAAATCCTGGTGCCGGACGATGGCGATGCCCTGCTTCACATCGGCCAGCAAAAGCAGCGTGTCACCGGGTTTGATGTCGAATAGGTCGCGTGCGCCTTTCGGAATGACAATTTGGCCTTTCTCCCCGACGCGAACGGTGGCGGCGAATTTTCCTGCGGGTGCGTCCATGTCGTCTCCTTGGTAGGAAAAGTATAACTAATATAACTTAGGATATTTGACCGACTTGAATGGTCGCTACCTCTTTCCCTCCCTGTTTTGGTCTGCTACAATTCTTTCTTGCCGTGTTTGTTGCGGCCCTGTGTTTTACAGGAGTGTGTTCGGCCCCCCGGATACGAACTGTCCGCCTTTGGGCAGTGATCGTCTGGGAGTGGAATGACCCAACAGAAGAAGCGCCACTGCCAGTTATTTTTGCGTGTGGCCCACTTTCCAAGGGGAGAACTGCGCCCGCCTGCCAGCTTGCCTGGGGACGGGCCACCTGCCGGGAATAAGCCCACACGTGTGGGAACTGTTTCTGGACAATGCAGCCGAGTGGAGGCTACATGCTGAGTGATCCCATCGCCGATATGCTCACGCGCATTCGCAATGCGACGCGCACCTACAAGGAGTCCGTGGATGTCCCGGCCTCCAAGTTCAAGGAAGAGCTGGCCAAGTTGCTCGTGAAGGAAGGTTACGTGGCTTCCTACGAGCGCACCCGTCCCGAGGGGGCGAAGTTTGATGTGCTGCGCCTGACGCTGAAGTACGGTGAGAAGCGCGAGCAGGTGATCAAGCACATCGAGCGCGTGAGCCGTCCTGGCCGCCGCGCTTATGTGTCTGCTGAGAACCTGCCCCGCGTGCAGCGTGGCCTGGGCGTGGCCGTGGTGTCCACGAGCAAGGGCTTGTTGGCGGATCGTGACGCCCGTAAGCAGGGTGTGGGCGGCGAAGTCATCTGCGTTCTGTGGTAATCGGCTTTCAGGCTTTTTAGACCTGACCTCAGGCTCCCTGCCTGACTTAAGGAAAAGGAGGACACTATGTCCCGTATTGGTAGACAGCCTATCGCCGTGCCGAGCGGCGTGACCGTGAACATGGACAACGGCGTGTTCAAGGTCAAAGGCCCCAAAGGCGAACTGAGCGTTCCCTACAACACCGAACTGACCATCAAGAAAGACGGCGACAACCTCGTCGTCGAGCGTCCCAGCGACCAGCAGCGCCACCGCGCCCTGCACGGCCTGACCCGCACCCTGGTCGCCAACGCCGTGAAGGGTGTCAGCGACGGCTACACCATCAACCTGGAACTGAAGGGCGTGGGTTTCCGCGCCAAGATGGCCGGGAAGAACCTGGAAATGGCCATGGGTTACAGCCACCCCGTGATTATCGAGCCGCCCGCAGGCGTGACTTTCGCCGTGCCGGAACCCACCAAGATCGACGTGAGCGGCATCGACAAGCAGCTTGTGGGCCAGGTGGCCGCCAACGTTCGCAAAGTGCGTAAACCCGACGTGTACCACGGTAAAGGCGTGCGCTTCGTCGGCGAGAAGATTGCTCTCAAGGCCGGTAAGGCTGGTGCCACCGGCGGCAAAGGGAAGAAATAATGAGCGCCCAGACGACCATTCGCCGCAAACTCCGCGCCCGCCGCAAAGTGCGTACTGCCGCCGGAGAGAGGCTGCGCCTCAGCGTGTACCGCAGCAGCAAGCACATTTACGCCCAGATCATCGACGACAGCAAAGGCGTGACCGTCGCGTCCGCCAGCTCTGCGGGCCTGATGGGCGGCTCCAAGACCGACACCGCCAGCGCCGTGGGCAAGGCCCTCGCTGAAGCTGCCGCCGCCAAAGGCGTCAAGCAGGTGGTTTTTGACCGTGGACAGTACCGTTACCACGGACGTGTAAAAGCGCTCGCCGAAGCGGCGCGGGAGGGTGGCCTTGACTTTTAATCGTCGGAACGACCGCAACATGGAGCGTGAAACCAGCGAATTCGAAGAGAAGATGCTGTTCGTCAACCGCACCAGCAAGACCTACCAGGGCGGTCGCCGCTTCCGGTTCGCCGCGCTCGTGATTCTGGGTGACCGCAACGGTCGCGTCGGGATGGGCATCGGCAAGGCCAAGGAAGTGCCTGTCGCCATTGAGAAGGCCAAGAGCATCGCCCGCAAGAACATGATCAATGTTCCGGTGGAAAACGGCACCATTCCCCACGAGATCGTGGGTGAGAACAGCACCAGCCGCGTGCTGCTGAAGCCGGCCGGCCCCGGTACGGGCGTCATCGCCGGCACCGTGCCCCGCAGCATCGCGGAACTGGCCGGGATCACCAACATGCTGTCCAAGGAACTGGGCAGCCGCAACAAGGTGAACGTGGCGTACGCCGTGTTCGACGGCTTCAAGAACCTGCGCACCGCCAAGCAAGTTCGCGCCCTGCGCGGCGACGCCGTGGTTCCCGCACCCAAAGCCGATGCCGAGCAGGCCGCAGCTCCCGCTGAAACGCCTGCTGAAAACGGAGGCACGCAATGAAAATCAAGCTCGTGCGCAGCGTCATCGGTCGCCCTGAAAATCAGGTGAAGACCGTTCAGGCGCTGGGCCTCAGGAAAATCGGTCAGACCCGCGAGGTCGAAGCCACGCCCGCCGTTCGCGGCATGGTGAACACCGTCAAGCACCTGCTGGAGGTGCAAGAATGAAACTCCACGACCTGCAACCCACGCCCGGCAGCCGCAAGAACCGCAAGCGTGTCGGACGCGGCCCCGGCGGCACCGACAAGACCGCCGGACGCGGCCACAAAGGCCAGAAAGCCCGCAGCGGCGCTGGCAAAGGCCAGTTCTTCGAGGGGGGCCGCAGCCGCCTGATCGCCCGACTGCCCAAACGCGGTTTCAACAACGTCGGCACCACCTACGAAATCGTGAAACTGAGCCAGCTAGAGGGCATCGAAGGCACCACCGAGATCAACCGCGAAGCCCTGGAAGTCCTGGGCCTGGTGCGCCGCAAGAACCGCCCCGTGAAACTCCTCGCCAGTGGTGAACTGAGCCGCGCCCTGACCATTCACGTGGATGCCGCCAGCCAATCTGCCATCAAGGCCGTTGAAGCTGCCGGGGGCAAAGTCATCCTGCCCGCTGCACCAACTGAAGCTCAAGCTGAAGCTGCGAAGGCGGAGTAATGCTTCGCGCCTTCCGCGACGCCTTCAGGATTCCTGATCTTCAGCGGAAGATTGTCTTCACCCTGCTGCTCCTCGCCGTGTACCGCCTGGGGAACACCATCCCCACCCCAGGCGTGAACAGTGCCGCCCTGAGTCAAGCGAACTCGGGCGGCCTGTTCGGTTTGATCAGCATGATCTCGGGCGGCAATCTTTCACAGTTCAGTATCTTCGCCCTCGGCGTGCTGCCGTACATCACGGCCAGTATCGTCATTCAACTGCTGACCACCACCGTCCCCGCCCTGGAGAAACTGAGTAAGGAAGGGGAAGAAGGACGCAAGAAAATCAACCAGTTCACGCGCTACGCCGCGATTGGACTCGGGGCCGTTCAGGCCACGTTCTTCGCCGCCATGATCAACTCCAACCCCAGTTATATCGCTGTGGGCTGGGAACCCGGACTATTCACCACCATGGTCATGGTCTTGACTCAGATTGCCGGGATTGCCTTCACCATGTGGATCGGCGAACGCATCACCGAAGTCGGCATCGGCAACGGCATCTCCCTGATTATCACGGCGGGCATCATTGCCAACTACCCGCGCGAGATTGCGGCCACTGCCGCCCTGCTGCGCAACGAAACCATCAGTGTCCTCAGCGTCGTGGCCTTTGCCGCCGCCATCCTCGTGACCCTGGCCGGGATCGTCTACGTGTACCAGGCCGAGAGGCGCGTGCCCATCACGTACGCCCGCGCCCGTGGCGGGGCCGCCGGGGACGCCCGCGCTGCCGGACGCGCCACCTGGCTGCCCATCAAGGTCAACCAGGCCGGCGTGATCCCCGTGATCTTCGCCAGCGCCGCTCTGATGATCCCCAACCTGATCGCCAGCGCTACCGCCACCCGCGCCCCGGACGTGCAGGCGTGGATTCAATCGAACCTCAGTTTCGGCCAGCCGCTGTACATCGCCCTGGAATCCCTGCTGATCTTCGGCTTCACGTACCTGTACAACAGCGTGCAGTTCGATCCCAAACGCATTGCCGAACAGCTCCGCGAGGGCGGCGGGTTCATTCCCGGCGTCAGGCCCGGCACCCCCACCGCCGAGTTTCTCGGCAGCATCAGCAGCCGCCTGAGCCTGTGGGGTGCCCTGTTCCTGGTGGTGCTGACCATCCTGCCCCAGATCGTGCAGAGCGCCACGAACATCAGCACCTTCCAGCTCTCCGGCACCGGCCTCCTCATCATCGTCGGCGTCGCCCTGGAAACCCTCAAGCAACTCGAAGCGCAACTCACCGTGCGCCGCTACGACGGGTTCATCAGTAAAGGCCGCATCCGTGGCCGCCTGAACAACTGAAAACGGAACGTAGACCGTGGAACGTGGATCGTGGGATGACACCCGCCATCCACGTTCTTCGTTACCCCCGCAGTTCCCCTAAAAGACTGGGCAGCCCCCGCAAACCATACCCCTCAGGCACTATCCTGAACCCTGAAACGGAGGCAAACTCAGTGACTCACACCAAACACAAGGTCGTCATCTTCCTCGGCCCTCCCGGAGCAGGAAAAGGCACCCAGGCCGCCAGGCTTGCCGAAGAACAGCACCTCACCCAGATCAGCACCGGAGATATCCTCCGCGACCACGTCAGGCGCGACACCGAACTGGGCCAGCAGGTCAAACCCATCCTCGACGCCGGCCAACTCGTCCCGGACCCCATCCTGATCGCCCTGATCCGCGACAAACTGGCCGGCATGGACAATATTCGCGTCATCTTCGACGGCTTCCCCCGCACCTACGCCCAGGCCGAAGCGCTGGACGTCCTGCTGGAAGAACTCGGCGCACCCGTCAACGCCGTGCCGCTGCTAGAAGTGCCCGACCAGGTGCTCATCGACCGCATCGTCGAACGGGGCCGCCAGGCCGCCGCCAGAGGCGAAGCCGTCCGCAGTGACGACAACGAAGAAACCGCCCGTAAACGCCAGCAGGTGTACCGTGAGCAGACCCAGCCTCTCATCGACTACTACGCGGGGCGCGGGCACCTGTACACCGTGGACGGGGTCGGCAGCATGGACGAAGTGTACGAGCGGATTACCAGCGGCATGAAGTCGTAACGCTGTCTAACGCTGTCTGGAAGGCAGGTTAGCCCACCCCCCCGCCCCCTGCCCGGAGAGTAGGGGGCGCTTTCGTTGCACTGGGCATGTCGCACTGGGCATGTCGTCGCCATTTGCGGCAAGTGGCTTTGGGACGTTGGTTAGGGCACTAGGGCCGAATGTTCTGATTGTCCGGGTTCGGTTCCCAGGCCCGCGCCCTGCGGGCACGACGGCCTCCTGCTGATTGAGCGGCGGCGTTGCCGGGAGGAAGAACGAGAATAAAGCTCTCGTTCGGCGTAGCTCGAAGCCATGCGAAGTGGCGGGTGAGGGGTGCTACTCTCGTTTTTGCATGTCGGTTGCTTCTTCTCGCCCCAATCTGGCCTGGACGCTGGCTAAAGCCCATTTGACCCGTCGGCGGATGCAGAACACCCTCACGGTGCTGGGCATCGCGGTGGGTGTGATGGTGCTGATTGCGGCACTGAGCCTGACGAACGGTTTCACGCGGGCCTTGATCGATGCGACGTTGCAGGCCAGTCCGCACCTGAGCCTCACGAGTTTTACGCCCAGCCCGCCGGACACGAAGCTGGAGGCGGCGCTGAGGGCGGATTCACGGGTACAGTCGTTCGTGCCTTTCGTGGCGGATAAGGGCTTGTTGACGCGTCCTGCCGAGCAGGGGCGTGCGGCGGGCGTGGATTTCACGACGCTTTTCGGCGTGGGGCCGGAAGCGGCGAAAGTGCTTCAGTTACCTGCCGGGGAAAGTCAGGTGCTGTCCGGGTTGAAGGACGGCGAGGTGATGCTGGGCAGTGCCCTGGCCCGCAGCGTGGGGGCGTTTACCGGGGATGAGGTGCGCCTGTTGAACAGTGGCATGAAACGCACGACGTTGAAGGTCGCGGGCCTGTTCACGACCGGAAATTACTTGATCGACAGTGCTTACGCTTTTACGAATGTGGGGACGTTGCAGACGCTCCAGGACACGAAGAACATTACCGGGTATCAGTTACGGCTGCACAACCCGGACGACGCGCCCGCCGTGGGAAGCGACCTGACGCGCACGGCGTCTTATTCGTCGTTGCCTTGGCAGAGCATGTACGGCACGCTGCTGGATCAGATGGCCTTGCAGAAGCGCGTGATCGCTTTCGTGGTGTTCCTGATCGTGGTGGTGGCAGCCTTCGGGATTGCCAACGTGTTGACGCTGGCGGTGTTCGAGAAAACGCAGGAAATAGCGATTCTGCGGGCCATCGGGGCGACCCGCGCCTTGATCACGCGCACCTTCGTGATGGAGGGCCTGATCCTGGGCCTGGCGGGCCTGCTGCTGGGCAATCTGCTGGGCCTGGCGGTGGCGGCTTACTTCACGGTGCGGCCTTTTCAGTTGCCGGGTGACCTGTACTTCATCACCTCGCTGCCCGTGGAGGTGAAGCTCACGGACATCCTGTGGGTGAACGCCGTGGGCCTCGTCACCACCCTGATCGCGGCCCTGATCCCGGCCCGGCGGGCAGCAAATGTCGAGCCAGCGCGGATTATTCGGTGATTCGCCGCAGTAAGATTACGATAATGCTGTCCTGGACGGCTTTAAAGCTGACTTCCGGCGTCACGTTCCTTACGCTGAGCTGAACCACCATTAAAAATTCACCCCGCCCTGCTCATGGCCCTTCAGGTTCACCCGGTTAGGCTTTCTCTCGGAGGACACCCCATGAAAAAACTTCTGATCATTCCCGCCATGCTGCTCGCCAGCACCGCGTATGCCGCCCCCAAGATCAGCGCCCAGAGCATCATCGTGAACCCCGTGCAGCCCGACCTGAGCGTGCAGGTGCGCGTGAACAAGGACAACACCGGGAACGCCGCGCCCAACTACGCCGTGGGTGAAAACATCACCATCAGCACCACCGTGAACCGTGACGCCTACGTGTACCTGTTCAACGTGGACAGCACCGGCGAAGTCACCCAGATTCTGCCCAACCGCCTCCAGGGCGGCGGGAACTTCGTGAAGGCCAACACCACCGCCGTGTTCCCCGCCACGGGCAGCGGCTTCACCTTCACCGTCGACGGCCAGCCCGGCCTGAACAAGGTGCTGGCCCTTGCCAGCCTGACCGAGCTGAACCTGGATCAGATCAGCACTTTCAAGACCGCGCAGGATCAATTCGCCACCGTGAAGGCCAAAGGTCAGGACGGTCTGGCCCAGGCGCTGAGCATCGTCGTGACCCCCGTGCAGCAGAACAGTTGGGTCAGCGACACCGCGTTCTTCAACGTCGTGGCCGCCACTCCTGTCCGCACCGGCAACTTCTTCGTGGGTACGAACGTGTCGGGCAGCACCGTGATCATGAACGGTCGTACCCTCGGCCCGGCCAACACCACCTACACCGGCATTGCCCCCGGCAGCTACCCCGTGCGCATCAAGGCCCCCGGTTTCGCTGATTACACCACCACCGTGCGCATCATCGAGAACGGCACCACCAACCTGAACGTGGACTTCGCCGTTCGCACAAGCACCCCCGCCCCCGTGCGTCCTGCTCCCGTGACGAACGCGAACAACTACAGCGTCGTGGTTCGCAGCACCGTTGCCGGTGCCCGCGTGTTCGTGGACGGCGTGGAAGCTGGCACCGTGCAGAACGGCCAGATCACCCTGAACGTGGGCCGTGGCTCTCACGAAATCGTGATGATCGCCCCCGGTTACCGCACCTTCCTGAACACCTACAACATCACCCAGAACGGCCAGATCACCATCACCCCCACCCGCTGAACCTAGTGAAGTAAAAAGCCCCCGCCCAAGTGGTGGGGGTTTTCATCTGTAGCGGAGCGGAGTCATCGCAGCCTACCGGTGTTTTTCTATGCGTCACTTTCCTAGCCCGGCCCGGACGTCAGCAGGTCGTGCAGCACGCGGGAGGTCATGCCCCAGATGTCGTACCCGCGCCAGGGGTGGCGGTACAGGGGAACTTCAGTACCGTCCGGCAGGGTGCGCACTTCATGGAAGTGACCGACGGCCCTCAGTTCAGCCAGGGTGGGGGTGATGATCTCCGCGACTTCCGGCGTGAGAGTCAGGGTGTCGAGAACGGTAGGGGAAATGCGGGCCAGGACGGGCGTCACGTGAAAGCCGATGGGGGTAAATACGTCGTCCACTTCGCCCAGAATTTGCACGCTGGCGGGGGAGAGGCCCACTTCCTCCTGCGCTTCCCGCAGGGCGGCCTGGACGGGCGTTTCCCCAGCCTCCAGACTCCCGCCCGGAAAGGCGATCTGGCCCTTGTGCGTGGGCAGGTCACCGGAGCGCACGGTCAGCAGCACGCGCGGGTCGGTCTCTCGGGTCAGGGCGACCAGCACGGCGGCGCGGCGGTAATGGGGCATGTCCAGCGTCTGCCGTTCCCGTCCACCCAGCCACACGGCCCAGGGGTCGGCCTCCAGGTCGTGCAGGAGGTCGTGGTCGTGGTCGCTCACTGGGACTCGTCTGTGGGAATGGACGCGAGCATCTGTGCGGTGCGGGCGCGAAGGGCCACTTCGGCGTCCAGGCCCAGGCTGCGTGCCCAGGCCACCACGGCGGACAGCACCTCGGCCACACCCGCTTCCGACTCGTCGGCACTTCCGAGCGCCTGCACGATCCCCTCGCGCCCGGTCTTGGCCTGTCCAGCCAGTTTTTGCGCTTTCATCTCGCGGGCCAGTGCGCCCAGGGACGCCGGAACGCGCTGCGCCGCCGTGCGGGGTTTTCCGCCCTTCTCGGCAGCTTTGATCGCCTGCCAGTTCGTCACGACCTCCGCGCTGCCCTGCACCTGCACGTCCCCGAACACGTGCGGGTGACGCCGGATCAGCTTATCCACGATGTTCCGCTCGACCTGCGCGTAATCGAAGGTGCCCTCCTGTTCCGCGATCACGCTGTGAAACGCCACCTGTAACAGCACGTCCCCCAGCTCGTCCGCCAGTTCCGCCGCATTCCCCACCGCGTCTGCTGCCTCCGCCGCTTCCTCCAGCAGGTAAGGGCGCAATGACTCGTGCGTCTGCTCCTGATCCCACGGGCAACCGCCCGGCCCACGAAGTCGCCGCATCACGTTCAGGAGGTCATTCATAAAGGTCAGGGTAGAGGGTAAACAGTGAAGGGTAAAGTGCACCTGACTGATACCCTGAACGGCAGTCATGCCCGGCGCTTCCTTCTTCCTGAATCACCCCGACCCATTCACGCGGCATACGGCCCGCTGGTACGCACGCGGGGCTTTTCTGATGGACAACGGCGACGGCGTGCGCTTTTACGGCGTGGAGAACCGCGCCCTGGTGCCCCTTACGGAAGAAGACGGGCTGCATGTGTCGCGCCGCCTGAAACGCGACCTGAAGCACTTCGAGCCGCGCGTGGACACCGCCTTCGAGGACGTGGTGCGCGGTTGCCGGGGAAGGTTGCCAGGCAGCCCGCCCCGTGACGGCGAGTGGATTTCCGATGAATTGAGCGCCATTTACGAGCACCTGCACGCCACCGGCCTCTCTCATTCCTTCGAGGTGTGGCAGGACGGGCAACTGGCCGGGGGTGTCCTGGGTATTGCACTGGGCGGCATTTTCTTCGCGGAAAGCAAGTTTCACCGCGTCACCAACGCCAGCAAGGCCGCGCTGATCTACCTGACCCGCCACCTTCAAAAACAGGGATTCGCCGTTCTGGACGCCCAGATACAGAACAGTCACATCGCCACCCTGGGCGTGTACGAGATCACCAGCGAGGAATTCGAGCCGCTTTTACAGGAGGCATTGAAGCTGGATGTGACGTTCTGAAATGAATACCTCGACTTGAGATACATCCATATGAGAGGTATTGTTAGGTCATGAATAGCCGTGAGCAACTACGCATGCTCATCCTGGCCGTACTCGAACGCCAACCTGAACACGGGTACGCCATCGCCCAGGCCATCAAAACCCGCAGCGAAGGTCTCCTCACTGCCCGCGAAGGCACCCTGTACCCCGTCCTGCACGCCCTGGAAGCCGAAGAACTCATCCAGAGCAGCGAGTATGCCACCGCAGGCCGCATTAGGCGCGAGTATCGCCTCACCGAGAAAGGACTCAAAACCCTCCAAAAAGCACGCGGGGATTGGCACAAGAAAATACAGGCTGTGAACGCCGTGCTGGGAGGTGAATTATGAACATCACTGACTGGCTTTACAGGGCAACATTGAGCATGCCAGCCTGTGTGAAAGAACGCGTTCGGGCTGAAATGTCTGCTCATTTAGAAGAAGCAAACGCACTTCAGAGTACTGATGTCGTTCGCGTTCTGGGTTCGCCAGAAAAATTCAATCGCGAGTTGCGACGACTGTACCTCACCGAAAAAGACTGGCAAAGTTACCGAATTGACGCATCTGATTGCCGATGGAACCCTGGTGAATGGGTTGCCCTTCTTTTCCTTGTGGTGCTGGTGTGGGCGCAGATCAAGGGAACACCTGCCAGCCCGTCAAGCATGCAGCTTTTCGTCTGGATGGGTCTTGTGGTGGCTTATAGTCTCATGCTGCTTGGCACGCAGAAACTCAGTCCGGTCAGGCGGAGGCAGTGGCGCTACGCGGCAGTGATGCTGAGTGGTCTGGCCGTGCAATGGCCGTATTTCGCGGAATTCCTTGGCTTTCCTAATCCTATTCCGGCTTTGCCCTCGTATGTTCTGCTGATCTGCCTGCTCAGCCTGATGTTGCGCCACTTCATTCAACTTGACCTCAAAATCAGGCGCACCATGCGCATTGAGAGACATACGGAAATGACGGGCTGATACGACATTTCACCCCGTGAACACGCCCCACAGCAGGTAGATGTTCAGGCCGATGATCAGGGCGGCAATGGCCCAGCCCAGCGCCGTCACGGTGGGTTTGCTGGTCAGGACGCCCATCAGGTCGCGCCGGGCGGTGAACAGCAGCAGGGGCACCAGCGCGAAGGGAATGCCGAAACTCAGGACGACCTGCGACATGACCAGGGCGCGGGTGGGGTCGATGCCGAGCAGGATCACGATGAAGGCGGGCAGCATGGTGATGGCGCGGCGCAGCCACAGCGGAATGCTGAAGTTCACGAAGCCCTGCATGATGACCTGCCCGGCCATGGTGCCGACCACGGTGCTGCTGATGCCGCTGGCGAGCAGCGCGATGGCGAACAGCACGGACGCCGATGAACCGAGCAGCGGCGTGAGGGTGCGGTAAGCGGTTTCCAGGTCGCCTGCGCCCTCGATATTCTTGCCGTGGAAGGTGGCGGCGGCGACGGCCAGCATGCTCATGTTGATGAGGCCGGCCAGGCCCATCGCGCCGATCACGTCGATCTTGTTTAGTCTGGCGAGTTTGACCTTCTCGGCGTCGGTGCGGGTCTTGATGCGGCCCTGCGTGAGGGCCGAGTGGAGGTAGATGACGTGCGGCATGACGGTCGCGCCGATGATGCCGACGGCCAGGTAAACGCTTTGCGTTCCGGCGAAACTGGGCAGGAAGCCCGCGCCGATGGCGGACAGGGCCGGGCGGGCCATGACGAACTGCGCCAGGTAGGCCAGGCCGATAATGAGCACGAATGCGCCGATGACCAGTTCCATGGGGCGTGCGCCGCGGCGCTGGAAACTCAGAATCCAGAAGGAGATGACGGCGGTGACCACCGCGCCCCAGAAGAGGGGCAGGCCGGTCAGCAGGTGAATGGCGATGGACGCGCCGATGAACTCGGCCAGGTCGGTGGCCATGGCGACGATCTCGGCCTGCACCCAGTAGAACCATTTGACTGGCCCCGGCCACTGCTCGCCGATGACCTGCGGGAGGTTCTTTCCGGTGGCGATGCCCAGTTTGGCGCTGAGGTTCTGAATGAGCATGGCCATCAGGTTGGCGGCCAGGATGACCCACAAGAGGCGGTACCCGAATTCCGCGCCGCCCTGGATGTTGGTGGCGAAGTTGCCGGGATCCATGTAGGCAATCGAGGCGATCACGGCGGGGCCGAGGAAGGGCAGCAGGCGTTTCAGGCCGCGTTTCTGGGAGTGTCCGCTCAGGACGTCGGCGGCTCTGGCGCTGTTGTGCGAGTCAAGCTCAGTGGAGGTCGAGGCGAAGGAATCTGACACCGTTCTATTTTAGGCATACCTAAAAACTTTGTCTACTTTGCCCTGATGGCCTGATAAAAGTCATGAGAGGATGCGAGGAGCAGAACTGGCGGGAGGG
>ERZ501016.389-NODE-389-length-13037-cov-9.489370_pt1 | contig 13037 bp, 8 predicted proteins | sample MGYA00248889_ERZ501016 | MGnify/ENA primary metagenome ERZ501016 (study PRJEB25958, sample SAMN03398594) | human skin metagenome | study: EMG produced TPA metagenomics assembly of the Human Skin Microbiome Metagenome (human skin metagenome) data set. | reverse complement strand
GGGGGCAGGCGCCGGAGCGGGGGTCGGCGTCGCGATGATCACCGGCGGCGGCGGCGGACTCGCCGGCGGGGGCGCGATCGCTCCATCGGGCGGTCCTTGCACCGTCTGCGCAAGGCCGGGCGCCGCCAACGCTGCAAGCGTCAGCGGCAGGGCATGAAGGGCGAGGCGAAAGCGATGGCGCACGGTCGGACTTTTCGGACGTCTCTCAGACAATAGCGCCGTCTCTCTAACCAAAGCTGGGCGCGGGTGCGAGCGCGATGCGCAGCTTCGTGGAAGGGCGCCGCGGCGTGAAGCGGACCTGCGGTGACAGCACCGGCGCGTGCGCCTAAAGCGCGGACATGGTCAACCCCCTCCCCCCGCAGCCGACGCGGATTCCGGGCGATGCATCGTGCGAGGCGTCGACGCCCCCGGCCGCCACCGCGCACACCGCGCCGCGCTTCCTCGGTCAGCAGGTCGCCGCGCCCGCCTCCCCCGAGGAGGCGCAGCTCGACTATGTGCCCAACCCGCGGCCCGACGACCTCTATTTGGTGCGGTTCGTCGCGCCGGAGTTCACCTCGCTCTGCCCGGTGACGGGCCAGCCCGATTTCGCGCATCTGGTGATCGACTACGCGCCCGCGGCAACGATCGTCGAATCGAAGTCGCTCAAGTTGTTCCTCACCAGCTTCCGCAACCACGCAGGTTTTCATGAAGCGTGCACTGTCGGCATCGGGCGTCGCCTGTTCGACGAGATGCGTCCGCGCTGGCTGCGGATCGGTGGCTACTGGTATCCGCGTGGCGGCATCCCGATCGACGTGTTCTGGCAGTCCGGCAGCCCGCCCGAGGGGCTGTGGGTGCCCGACCAGGGCGTCGCGCCCTACCGCGGTCGCGGCTAAACCGTACGGATGACACGACGAGCGCGTCGCACCTGTCTTTTCCCGTTCATCTATTGACCCTAATGTCAGCAGCGATGAGCAGCTCTCCCATCTCCGATTCGGCGCCCTCGGACGCGCGCGGTCACGATCACCCGATCCGCGTCAACGCGGACGCGATCGATTTCATGGGGCACGTCAACAATGCTCATTATCTGAGCTGGGTGCAGGAAGCGGTGCTCGAACATTGGCGGCAGATCGCGCCGCCGGTGGAGGCCGCCAAGCATCTGTGGGTCGCCCTGCGACATGAGATCACATATCGCCGCCCTGCCTTCCTCGATGACGAGGTGATCGCGAGCGTGGTGCTCGAACGCGTGGAGGGCGCGCGCGCCTTTTACGACACCATCATCCGTCGTGGCGAAACCGTCTTGGCGGAGGTGAAGTCGAGCTGGTGCTGCATCAGCGCCGACACCCTCCGCCCGGTGCGCATCGCGCGGGACATCGCCACGCGAGTGCTCGCCAAACCGGCCTGAGCGGAATTGCGGGAGCCAGGTCTGCAGCCGCTCCCCGTCGGCTCCTAGACAGAAAAAGGGGCGCCCGGTCTCCCGAGCGCCCCCTCCCTCCGATGTTGTGCGTGCGTCAGAAGCTGTGACGCAGCGTCACGCCATAGGTTCGCGGCTGGCCCACGGCGAAGCCAAGGCGCGCCCGTCCGCCGCGTTCGCGGTCGAACGACAGCAACGGATTTTCGTCGAACAGATTGTTGACGTACGCGGTGATGCTGAGCCCGCTGTCCCAGCGCATCCCCGCCGAAAGGTTGACCAGGCTATAGGCCGGCAGCTCGAGGTTGACCGTGGTCGCTGCGGTCAGCGGCTGGCCCCCGAAAGGCAGGTTGGGGCGGAACGTGCGCGGGTTGTTTTCCTGGTCGGACGGCTGGGTGAAGCGCGTGCCGACATACTGGTAGGACGCGCCCACGTTGAACCAGCTGTTCTCGCTCACCGGCGTTTCGTAGCTGGCGTTGGCCGACACCTGGAAGCGCGGCACCGACGGCAGGCGATTGCCTTCGCGAATGCCGCCGAGCACCGCCCCGGTCCCGTCGCGCACCGTCGAGTCGAAGCGCGAGTCGACATACGAGCCGGCCAGGCCAACCTCGAACCCTTCGAACGGGCTCGCCGACACTTCGAGCTCGACGCCCTTGGTCGACGCCTTGGGCACGTTGAACACCACGCGCGACGAGCAGCTGCCCGCATCGAGCGTCACCTGCAGGTTGCTGATGTCGGTGTAAAAGGCAGCGGCGTTGAAGCTGATGCCGCGCGACCGGCCCTTCACCCCGACCTCATAGTTCCACAGCGTTTCGTCGTTGTAGTTCTGATACCCGCCAAAGATCGCTGCGTCCTGCGGGGTGCAGAGCGGCAGGTTGAGCGGATCGTTGACCCCGCCCAGCCGGAAGCCCTGCGCCACCTGTGCATTGAGCGTCAGATTGTCGTTCACCTCAAAGCTCGCCAGCACGCGCGGGTTGAAGCCGGTGGAGGTGGTGCGATCCGCCCGGTTGTCACCGTTGGCGAACAACCCGCCCGACACGAAGCGGCGCGATTCCTCAAAGCTGTAGAAGCGCCCGCCCGCGGTCAGGTCGAGCGGACCGAAGTCGAAGGTCGCTTCACCGAACACCGCCAGCTGGTTGAGGTTGTAGGGAATGTCCGCGTTGTACGGCGAATTGAGCGGGAAGCCGTTGGCGACCGCGGCGGAGGTGCCCGCCCCGAGCTTCGCATCGGTGAACGCATCATATCCCGGCGTCGGCAGACGCTGCGAATAATTGCGCGTCTGGTCGGAATAGAACACGCCCAGCACCCACTGGAACATCGATTCATAGTCGCTCGCGATGCGGAACTCCTGGGTGAAGTTCTTGAGACGCGTGTTGTCGCGCAGGTTCGAGGGCAGCACGACCGCAGCGGCCGGGAAACCGAGATCGACCGACACCGACCCCGTCAGCGCGCTGGCATCGCGGCTGACCAGAATATCGCGCGTCGTGTAGCTGGTGATCGAGGTGAAGCTCACCCCGCCCGGATTGAACTCCAGCGTCCCGTCGAGCAGCGTGAAATCGTCGCTGAAAGCTTCGCGCAGCAGCAGATATTGCTGGCGAGGGCCGAGCTGAATTGCCGGACGCGTGGTGGTGAAGGGGTTTGCAAAGAGGGAGTAGACCTCCTGCCGGTTAAAGCCGTTGGTGCGGATCGCCTGATGCACGATGCGCGGCGTGAAGCTCGCGTTGGCACCCAGCTCGACCCGCAGCGCGAGGCGGCCGCCGTAACGCTCGCCATCGTTGACGTTGCGATCGATCCCGCCGCCTTCACGCAGCGCGTCGATGAAGCCGCCGAATTTGGTGTAATATCCGACCGCCCGCAGCGCGAGGCCCGAATTGAGCGGGAGGTTGATCGCCGCCCGCGCGGTACCACCCATCGAACCGCCGTCGATCAGGTTGAGCCCCAGCTCCGCCGCGCCCTCGACCCGGTCGGTGCGCGGCTGGTTGGTGATGTAGCGCACGGTGCCGCCGACGCTGCCCGAACCGAACAACGTCCCCTGCGGGCCGCGCAGTGTTTCGACGCGGTTGAGGTCGAACAGGTCGAGGTCCGGGGTGAACAGCGAGAGCGAGATGACCGATTCGTCGAGGTAGACGCCGACCTGCTCCTTCACGCCCGGTTGGTCGCGCACGACCTGACCCGCGCTCACGCCGCGCACCGACACCTGGCTCTGCCCCGGCCCGAGGTTCTGGATCGAAAGCCCGGCGACGTTGCGCGACAGATCCTCGAGCGTCACCGCGCCCGAACGCTGAATGTCCTCCGCGGTCTGCGCGTTGATCGAGAAGGGGACGTCCTGCAGCGACTGTTCGCGCTTGGTCGCAGTGACGATGATATCCTGCCCCTGCGTCTCCGCTTCGTTCTGATCCTGCGCCTGCGGGCTTTCGCTTTGCGCCCAAGCGGGCGCCGCCACTGCGAGCGCCATCGCCAGCACCGAAGCCTGCGCCCCGCGCGTCCAGAATTTCGTCATGCTTGCCTCCCCCGAGAGTGCGGGAGGACCACCATGCCTCCCGCGCATCCACTTGGCGCAACATGACAAAAGGATGAAGCGGCGCAACCGGTTTCATATGCAACAAATGCATTTTCGCGATGATTGTGTCGCAAGTGCAACAACCGCAGAGCGGCCGTGAAATGATGCGACAAGGGCCGGCGCGCCATGCGGCGGCCGGCCCTTGCTCTACATCCCCGGACGAAGCTCGGGCGATTGGTCGGAAGGTCAGAAGTCCATGCGCGCCTGTACGGTGAAGCTGCGCCCGCGCGGGTCGGCGACGCGCGGCTCCCAGCTCGAGCCAGCACCGGTGTTGCTGTCATAAGTGATCGCAAACGGCGGGTCGGCATCGAACAGGTTACGCACGCCAAAGGTCAGCTGCAGCCGCTCCTGCACGCGCACGCCGATCGCGAAATTATAGATGACGTACGGCGACACGCGTTCGTTGAAGTCGGGCCGAGTGACGGTCCCGTTCGCGATCCCGGGCAGCGCCTGGTTGGTGTAGCCGGAGCGGAAGATCTGCGACAACGACAGCGTCAGCTCGTCATTGGTCCAGTTGATCCACGCATTATGCTTCCACCGCAGCCCCAGCTCGCCGGCGTAGCTGAACACCCCGACCTTTGAAACGAACGGCGCGAGGTCGCTCACCGCCTCGTCGCGCCGCAGGAGGTAGCTTCCGTCGAAGCCGATCCCCACGCGCCCGCGCGCAAACTCGAACGCGCCACGGCCCGAAATCTCCAGACCCTGCGTACGCCGCGCGCCCGCGTTGAAGGGAGTGAGGTCGATTTGCGTGACGGCACCCGTCGCATCGCGCCGCACCCGGTCGGGGAAGAAGGCATAGTTGCTGACCAGGGTGCGCAGGTCGAGCTGCGTGATCGCGCCGGACACGTTGATCATCCACCAGTCGACCGACAGGCTCCACCCGTCGAACGGCTCGAACACCACCCCTGCGCTTGCCTGCTCGGCAGTTTCCGGCCCGAGGTTGATATTGCCGCCGGTGGTGATGTTCGGCTGGATGACGAAGCATTTGGGATCGGAAGTGGAGATCGGCTGCACCCCGGTCACCGGGTTGCCCGGACAGGTCGCCGGATCGGCAAGGTCACGGCCCGAATAGGGTGAGTCGGTGAGGCCGTAGAACACCTGGTTGAAGGACGGCGCGCGGAAGCTTGTGTTATAGCTGCCGCGGAACATCAGCTCCGGGATGGGACGCCACCGCGCGGTAACCTTGGGATTGGTGGTCGAACCGAAGCCCGTGTAATTATCGATGCGCCCGGCCAGCGTTAGCTCGAACGTGTCGGTGATCGGGAACAGCAACTCCGCGTAGGCGGCAAACACATTGCGGCTCTTGGGCGTCAGCGCGTTCACATTGTCGAACGCAGCGAGGAAGATCACCGGCGCCGTTGCCGCGCCGGCATCGCTCCCGTTGAACTCGTAGGTTTCGCGCCGATAATCGACGCCGATCGCCGCCCGGACGGCACCGCCCCAGATGTCGAACAGGCTACCCGATACGCTCGCATCATATTGCTGCGTTTCGTAGCGGCCGCCGTAAAGGGTCGTCCCGCGCGCCGAGATCGCCTCGAGTCCCGCGATCGCGGCCGCACTTTGGTCGATGCTGAACGGGTTGAGGATGCCCGAATTGAGCAGGCCGACCAGGCCCGGCGTCGTCGCTCCCGGCGCGGTCGGCGCATTGGGGTCGGGCGCGCCGTTGTTGAGCGTGCCGCGGTAGAAATAGCCCGAACCCAGCAGCGAGCTCGTTTCCGAGCGCGCATAGCTCGCGCCTACGCGATAGTCCCAGCCTGCCCACAGTTCGCCATCGACACCGCCGGCGATGCGCAGCGTCTCGCTGCTGGTGGTATATTCACGCACCCCGCACGCGACGCAGCGCCAGCGATAGGCAATCGGCCGGCCATAGTTGGCGGCGATGCCCGGGAACGTACCCCGGATCGCATTGTAGACCGCGTTGTAGGTGGGCGCGGTCAGCGCATTGAGCGGGTAGGCGACCTGCAGGTTGGTGGTGTTTCCGCTGATCTGCGGGTTGGAGAAGCGCTTGGCCGAGATCGCGTCGGAGCCGGTGACCTCGACATAAGCCTGGTGCCCTTCGGCGAGATTGACCGTCGCGCGCGCGTAGTACGTGAGCGTTTCGATCGGCTGCTGGATGACCGCCGCGCGGCCGGTATCCCAGGCGCAGGCGTAGGCGGCGCTGGGGTTCGCCCACAGCGCATCGTCATAGGCCATCCCGCCATCCATGCTCTCACACCCCGCCCCGCCGGGGAGGTCGAGAATGTTAATGCCCCCGCTTGCGCGCGTGGTGCTGCCGGGGATCAGCAGACTTGGGAGGAGCGTGGCGCCGCTCGTCCCGCCAAGCAGCGTACCCTGCGCGAAATAGAGCGCGCTCGGGTTGAGCGGAAAGGCGGTGGCAATAGGCGTTCCGCGCGTGTCGATGCTCAGTCCGCGATTGGGCTGATTGCCGTTGACGAAGTCGCGCTGACTGCCGCGCAGCTCCTCGTTCCAGCGATAGGCGATCGCGCCCATGATGTTGAAGCCCTGGGTGTCGAGGTCGCCATAGCCGCCGATGGTGGAGATGCGGTAGATGTTGCCACCGCCGTGCTGGGTGACGTCGGCAAAGGCTTCGGCGCCGATCCCCTGGTAATCGGTGCGGGTGATGTAGTTGATCACGCCGCCCACAGCGTCGGTGCCGTAGATCGCGGATGCGCCGTCCTTGAGCACTTCGATTCGTTCAATCGCGGCAAAGGGGATCTGGTTGACGTCGACCGCGCTTCCCGACAGCCCGTGCGCTGCGACGCGCCGTCCGTTGAGCAGGATCAGCGTCGCGCCCGAACCCTGCCCGCGCAGGTTGGCGGACGAGAGACCGTTGGTGCCGCGCTGCGCGCCGGTGGTGACATCCGCGTTGGAGGCGAGATTGTCAGCGCCCGATCCGTTGACCGAGAGATACTGGACGAATTGTTCGGGGCTCGAAATCCCCTCGCGGATCAGATCGGCCTGGGTCACGACCTGCAGCGGCACCGCGATGTCATTGGGGTCGCGACGGATGCGCGAGCCGGTGACGAGGATGTCCTGCGCATCGGGCGCGGGCGGTTCGGTGCGGACGCTCGACTGCGCGGTCGGATCGCCCTGCGGCGTCTGAGACTGGCTCTCCGCGCCGCTGGCTGGATTGCCCGCCTGCGCGCTGGCCGGAACGCTTGCCAAAGCGAGCAGCGCGCCGCCGCCGAGCAGGCCGATGCGGAACGTGGAACGTGCCGTCATGTTCGTTTTCTCCCCCCGGCCCGCATCCCCCGCGCGCCGTCATGAAACAGACATAATCACAGCTTGCTTGGGAGTGGAAGGGGTGGGGTCGTGGTCACCCGGCGGCGCGCCCTCCATCGCCGCCCTTCCCCGGGGAACGGGGGTGGGGTTCCAACCCCGACAAGGCGTGTGCACCGCCTCTGCTCCCCCCTCAAACTTGACTCGCGCGCGCCGAACGGGCAGAGGCGCGCGCGATTGACGGGCTTGTCCCGTCGTCACCGTCCGAGACTGTCGGCGGGGCGCACGGGTCTGACCCGTAACCCCCTTAATAGCCGCCGACACAGACGGGGACATGGCTCATCCTTGCAACGGGTGAGCGGCTGTGATGCGGGGCTCCCGCGTGCCAGCCTTGTCGGCGCACATTGGCGCCGCCTTCATTCCCTGTTCGCTGGACACCTCGGCTCGCTCGCGGGCGGAGGTCATTGAGCCGTCCGGCGCGCCATCTGGCCTGCCGGACATGAAGGAAGGACAAGGCATGGATCGCAATCAAAAGGCCGAGGTGGTCGAAGCGTTGCGCACGATGCTGTCGGATGCCGGCGCGGTGGTCATCACTCGCAATGCCGGGCTGACCGTCGCTCAGTCGACGGCGCTGCGCGTGAAAATGCGCGAGGCGGGGGCTACCTACAAGGTCGCCAAGAACCGCCTCGTGAAAATCGCTATCGACGGCACGCCTTATGCTGGCATGGCCGACATGCTGACCGGGCCCGTCGGGCTCGCGTTCAGCAGCGACCCCGTCAGCGCTGCGAAGATCGTTTCGGACTTCGCCAAGACCAACGACAAGCTCGAAATCGTCGGCGGCAGCATGGGTGAAACCGTGCTCGACACGGCGGGCGTTGCGGCACTCGCCACGCTCCCCAGCCTCGACGAACTGCGCGCGAAGCTCGTCGGTCTGGTGCAGGCTCCCGCGACCAAGCTCGCTCAGATCGCGTCGGCTCCGGCCGGCCAGCTGGCGCGCGTGTTCGGGGCCTACGCCGCCAAGGACGCTGCGTAACTCGATTACCCCTCGATACCCCCGGCTGTTCGCGGACACCCCCGCGCGGCCTGATTTACCTGGAGATACATCATGGCTGATCTCGCCAAGATCGTTGAAGACCTGTCGGCGCTGACCGTTCTCGAAGCGGCTGACCTTGCAAAGATGCTCGAAGAAAAGTGGGGCGTCTCGGCCGCTGCGGCGGTCGCGGTTGCCGCGCCGGGCGGCGGCGGTGCCGCTGCGCCTGCCGCGGAAGAAAAGGACGAATTCGACGTCGTTCTGACCGGCGACGGCGGCAACAAGATCAACGTGATCAAGGAAGTCCGCGCAATCACCGGCCTCGGCCTCGGCGAAGCCAAGGCGCTGGTCGAAGGTGCGCCGAAGCCCGTCAAGGAAGGCGTCAACAAGGCGGAAGCCGAAGAGCTCAAGAAGAAGCTCGAAGCCGCCGGCGCGACCGTCGAACTCAAGTGACGCACGCGCTTGGCGGCTCTGCCGCCTAGCCCCGTGCGTCATCCCCGCGAAAGCGGGGATCCAGGGCGGCACCGCGCTGCCCGGTCGACACCAAGGCCCGGTCTCTCCCCCAAGGAGAGGCCGGGTTTTTGGTATGGATGAACCCCCCGCCAGCTTCCCCCGTCCGCGCGAGCGAAGCGAAGCAATCCTACGCGGCGCGGCGGCGACGATACATCAGAGCCGTCATTCGAAGCCGCGGATCACCTCGAGGAAGGCTTCGCCCCACTGGTCGAGCTTGCGCGCACCGACGCCCGGCAACTCGCCCAGCGCACGCAACGTCGTCGGCTTGAGCCCCGCCATGTCGCGCAGCACGCTGTCGTGGAAGATGACGTAGGGCGGCACCCCCGCCTCCGCCGCGAGCCCGCGACGCCGATCACGCAGCGCGTCGAACAGCGGATCGCCCACAGGGTTGAGCCCGCCCGCAGCCCCGCGATCGCGCCGACTGCGACGCGGCGGGGCGGGCGCGACCTCGACCGCCACTTCGCCTTTGAGGATCGCGCGCGCCGCCGGACCGAGCGCAAGCCCGCCATGCTCGGTCTGCCCCAGCGCATCGCGCGCGATCAGCGCCTGCGCCACGCGCGGCAGCAGCGCTGCCTCGTTCGCCGCGACGATGCCAAAGACGCTCAACTGATCGTGCCCGCGCGCGGTGACGCGCTCGTCCCCGGCCCCGGTCAGCACGCGGGTGAGGTGGCCCATGCCAAAGCTCTGCCCGGTGCGGTACACCGCCGACAGCAGCTTGCGCGCCAGCTCGGTCGCGTCCTGCGTCGCCACGCCGTGCAGGCACACATCGCAATTGCCGCAGCTTGCGGGAGGTTCTTCGCCGAAATAGCGCAGCAGGATTGCGCGGCGACAGCTGGTCGCCTCCACCAGCCCCGCCATCGCCGCAAGCCGGGCGCGTTCGCCGGCGCGACGTGCCTCCGGCACCTCGTCGAGACGGCGGCGCGCCTTGCCGAAATCGTCCGCGGCCCAGAACAAGGTCGCCTTGGCCGGGTCGCCATCGCGCCCCGCGCGGCCCGTCTCCTGATAATAGGCCTCGATCGACTTCGGGAGCGCGGCGTGCGCCACGAAACGCACGTCGGGTTTGTCGATGCCCATGCCAAAGGCGATGGTCGCGACCATAACCATCTCCTCGCTCGACACGAACGCCGCCTGATGCGCGGCGCGCATCGCGGGCTCGAGCCCGGCGTGGTAGATACGCACCGGCCGCCCCGTCGTCCGAGTGAGCCCAGCCGCGATCCGCTCGGTCGCATCGCGCGTAGGCGCATAGACGATGCCCGGCCCATCCTCGCCACGCACCAGTTCCGCGAGTTGATCGCCCAGCCGGACGCGCGGAGTGATCGCATAGCGGATGTTGGGCCGATCGAAGCCCGCGACGATGACGCCCTCGTCCGGAATGCCGAGCTGCGCCGCCACGTCGCGGCGGGTCGCGGCATCCGCGGTCGCGGTGAGCGCCAACCGCGGCACATCCGCAAAGCGGTCGAGCAGGCTCCCGAGCAGGCGATAGTCGGGACGGAAATCGTGCCCCCACTCACTGACGCAATGCGCCTCGTCGATCGCGAACAGCGCCACGCGCACCCGCTCGAGCAGCGCGGCGAAACCGGGTTGTGAAGCGCGCTCGGGCGCCACGTAAAGCAGGTCGAGCGCGCCATCCTGCAGCCGCGCGATCGTCTCCGCCCGGTTGCTGTCGGCGCTGGTCAACGTCGCCGCGCGGATCCCCACCGCCTCCGCCGAGCGCAACTGGTCGTGCATCAGCGCGATGAGCGGCGAGATCACGACCACCGTGCCGTCGAGCGCGAGTGCGGGGAGCTGGTACGTCAGCGACTTACCCGCACCCGTCGGCATGATCGCCAGCGTATTCGCGCCGCTCATCACACGGTTGAGCACATCCGCCTGACGCCCGCGAAAGCCGTCGAAGCCGAAGTGCTGCTTGAGGAGGGGGAGGAGTTGGTCGGACGCGGCCATGACGGAGCGCGTCCCGCTATCATCGGCGAGGACCAAAGGCGACCTCGCGCTTGCGATTGTGAGGGCGTCCGCTGCCGCTTTCTCCGCTTGCGCCGCTTGCCAACCGGCGGGACAAGCTCGCCATGCATGCGGGAGGGCCCATGACGCGCACCACTGCTCAATCGTCGGGCGTGCGATGAGCTGGCGAAGGCGCGGACCGAACGGGCACGGCAGGGCACGTCGGCGAAGTTGGCGGGCGACACTGCTCTCGCTCGCTGCGGCCATCGGGACCCTGTTGGGAGTGTTCGCGTTCGAGGCCGCGCGGGAAGGTCTGCGCGCTTGGCGATCGCCGGGCGGAGCGCCGGTTGAGGTCGATCAGCGCTTCGTGCGGTGCCGCCCGGCCTGGGACAATTGCGTCATCGACGGCGACACGTTTCGCTGGCGAGGCGAGACCTGGCGTATCGCCGGCCTCGACGCGCCCGAGGTGCGCGATGCCGCCTGCGCCGAGGAGCGGCGCCGCGGCGAGGCCGCCACCAAGCGGCTGGCCGAACTCCTGTCGGACGGGCCCTTCTCTCTCGTCCCCACAGCGGGGGACGCGCGTGATCGCTACGGGCGCCGATTAGGCGAAGTGACGCGCAATGGACGCGATATTACGGACGCGCTGCTGCGGGAGGGCCTCGCCCGACGCAACGGCTGGGGGGAAGATCCCGGCTGGTGCCCGACGACCGGCTGGCTAGGCGCGGTATCGCGCTGGTGGGGCAGTTGACGGTGGGTGCCCATCGCGGGCGCTGCCCCGGCGCAGCAGACCTCGGGTAACGCTGCCCTCGGTCGATTGCGAAGCCTGCACCGGCGAGGCCGTCGAACGAGGCGAGTAGGAGAGTCCAAGCAGACAGGAAGAACGAACGCTGTCGGGCCGAGATCGAACGAGCGCGATGTTTGGTCCGTCGCAATGCGCGCCAGCGACCAAAGCCGCCGTAGCCGTGGCTGGGCTGCGCATTGATTGCCTATGGACAAGGTTGGTTGCGGGGGCAGGATTTGAACCTGCGACCTTCAGGTTATGAGCCTGACGAGCTACCGGGCTGCTCCACCCCGCGCCAACATGCGGTGGCCCCTGGCCACCCTCCGGACGTACGCGTGCGCCGGAAACGGAAAAGCCCCGAACGCGGATGCGCCGGGGCTCGACTTGCGAATGGTAGCAACGACATTGTGACGTTCATGCGCCGGCTGCAATGCCTGGCGACGACCTACTCTTCCAACGCTTAAGCGGTAGTACCATCGGCGCTGTCGGGTTTCACGTCCGAGTTCGAGATGGGATCGGGTGGGTCACCGACGCTATGGTCACCAAGCAATGAAGCAGGCGCATGGGCCGGGATCGCACCCGGCGCGTCTCAAATGTCGCAATCGATGTTCTGGCTGAGCCATCCACCGGTCGAGCGCTTCGCAGCGCCGACGTTGATGGCGGGACTCTCATAGCATGAAAGAGCAATTAGGACCGGTTAGCTCCACGCATTACTGCGCTTCCACATCCGGCCTATCAACGTGATGGTCTATCACGGCTCGATGAAGACTTATCTTGAGGGAGGCTTCCCGCTTAGATGCTTTCAGCGGTTATCCCGTCCATGCATAGCTACCCTGCTGCGCGGCTGGCGCCACGACAGGTACACCAGAGGCATGTTCACCCCGGTCCTCTCGTACTAGGGGCAACTCCTCTCAATCTTCGACGCCCACGGCAGATAGGGACCAAACTGTCTCGCGACGTTCTGAACCCAGCTCACGTACCACTTTAATTGGCGAACAGCCAAACCCTTGGGACCTGCTCCAGCCCCAGGATGTGATGAGCCGACATCGAGGTGCCAAACGATTCCGTCGATATGAGCTCTTGGGAATCATCAGCCTGTTATCCCCGGCGTACCTTTTATCCGTTGAGCGATGGCCCTTCCACTCGGGACCACCGGATCACTATGACCGACTTTCGTCTCTGCTCGACTTGTCAGTCTCGCAGTCAGGCAGGCTTATGCCATTGCACTCTTGCAGACGGTTTCCAACCGTCCTGAGCCTACCATCGCGCGCCTCCGTTACTCTTTGGGAGGCGACCGCCCCAGTCAAACTACCCGCCACAGAGGGTCCCTGCACCGGCTAACGGTGCGAGGTTAGACATCAGAAAACAACAGGGTGGTATTTCACCAACGGCTCCACCAGGGCTGGCGCCCCGGCTTCAAAGCCTCCCACCTATCCTACACAATTCTTTCCTAATGCCACTCTGAAGCTGCAGTAAAGGTGCACGGGGTCTTTCCGTCTAACCGCGGGTACTCCGCATCTTCACGGAGAATTCAATTTCGCTGAGCATCTCCTGGAGACAGTGGGGAAGTCGTTACGCCATTCGTGCAGGTCGGAACTTACCCGACAAG
>ERZ501016.386-NODE-386-length-13102-cov-3.770675_pt1 | contig 13102 bp, 9 predicted proteins | sample MGYA00248889_ERZ501016 | MGnify/ENA primary metagenome ERZ501016 (study PRJEB25958, sample SAMN03398594) | human skin metagenome | study: EMG produced TPA metagenomics assembly of the Human Skin Microbiome Metagenome (human skin metagenome) data set. | reverse complement strand
TAGCTGGCGGGTGAAGAACAGGGTATGCCCTCCACTTCCCCCGCCAGCCACTTATGACACGCGGCCCAGGGTTGATCTGCTGACGCTGATACGGAACGGCTTCCCGAAAACCGAGGAATCACCATCGCGCTGAAAACGGCAGCAAAAGCGCCACGGCAGGCCAAAAGTGCCGCCGCGCCCGCCGCTCGGGTTTCAGTCGATTGTTGACTCCGGATTGGGGGCGGGTCATACCAGTTCGCGTGGCCTGTACGTGACCGCTTCGGCCAGGTGCGCTTCAGTGATGGTGTCGCTGTGGGCGAGGTCTGCGATGGTGCGGGCCACACGGATGACGCGGTCGTAGCCGCGCCCGGTCAGGCCCAGTTGCCGGGCGGCAGCCTGCGCGAAGGCCAGCGGGCCAGCGGTCAGCGCGGCGTGTTCGCGGAGCTGCTGGCCCGCCAGATCGCTGTTGCGCCCGCCCTGGCGCTGCATCATGCGGTCACGGGCGGCGATCACGCGGGCTTTCACGCGCTCAGACGGCTCGGGTTCGGGGGCGCGGGTGAGTTCCTCAACTGTTAAACGGGGCACCTTCAAAGTGATGTCAATGCGGTCGAGTAGCGGGCCGGACAGCCTTCCGGCGTAGCGGATTCTTTCGGTAGGTGTGCAGGTACAGGGTTTCTCCGGGTCTCCGAAATGGCCGCAGGGGCACGGGTTCATAGCTGATATGAGCTGGAAACGGGCGGGATACTCCACGGTGGCGCGGGCGCGGCTGATGGTGACGCGCCCGTCTTCCAGGGGCTGGCGAAGGGTCTCTAACGCCTTGCGGCTGAACTCCGGAAATTCGTCCAGGAACAACAAACCTCTATGCGCCAGCGAAACCTCACCGGGCTTGGGAATGCCGCCCCCGCCAATGAGGCCCGCGTCGGAAACCGTGTGGTGCGGGGCACGGAAGGGAGCGTGGCGTTGCAGCGTGCCGCGTGAGGTCAGCAGGCCGGCAGCGGAGTGAATGCGGGTGACTTCCAGCGCCTCGTCCCGCGTGAGTGGTGGCAGCAGGCCGGGGGCGCGGCGGGCCAGCATGGTCTTGCCACTGCCGGGCGAGCCGATCAGAAGGAGGTTGTGTCCGCCGGCCAGCGCGACTTCCAGGGCGCGGCGGGCGGCAGCCTGGCCTTTCAGGTCGGCCAGGTCGGGGAAGCTGTCCTGGTCGCCCGGCACTTCGGTGGGCTGGGCCGGGAACAGCAGTTTGCGCCCGTTCAGGTGCTGCACGGCGTCCCCCAGGTTGCGGGGGCCGTACACGGTCACGTCGTCGATCAGGGCGGCTTCCTGGGCGTTTCCGTCCGGGAGCAGGGCGTCCCGCTTCAGTTGCGAGGCCAGCAGGGCCAGGTTGACTGCCCCGGCGATAGGCCGCAGCGAACCGTCCAGCGCCAGTTCCCCGGCGATCAGTAGCCCTTCCAGGGACGCGGCGGGAATGATGTCCTGCGCGGCCAGCAGGCCCAGGGCAATGGGCAGGTCGTACAGTGGGCCTTCCTTGCGCAGGTCGGCGGGGGCCAGGTTCACGGTGATGCGGGCGGCTGGGAAGGGCAGGCCGGCGTTGCGAATGGCGGCGCGGACGCGCTCGCGGGCCTCGCTGACCGCCTGGTCAGGCAGCCCGACCACGGTAAAGGCTGGAAGTCCATTGGAGACGTCCACCTCGACTTCCACGGGCACGGCGTCCACGCCGATCAGGGCCACGCTGTGGGCGCGGGCCAGCATTTAGGAGAACCTCCGCTTGAACTTCACACGGGTAGTCTACGGGCGAACTCTCGCGCCAACCTGACAAATCCAGCCAGGAGACACCCAGATGTCGAGATGTCGGTAAGGCGGCATCCCACTCCTGTTTTTCCACAAGCGACGAGCCACAAGCCACCGGCCTTCCCTTCCCAGACATGGGCCGTTACCGAACGGCGTGACTTTCTATACTGCCCGTCATGGAACTGGCCATTGTGGGTGTGGGGAAACTGGGTCTGGCGTTGCTGGAGGGCGTGACCTCGCGCGGCCTGTTGCCGCCGTCCGAGATCGGCCTGATCGACACGCACACCGAGCGGGTGAACGAGCTTTCAGAGCGCACCGGGGCGCGGGTGCTGCGCCCGGCGGAACTGCCGCAGGCGCGGCGGGTGCTGGTCAGCCTGCAACCCCGCGTCTTCCCTGAAGTGACTGAGTGGCTGGCGCAGGAGAACACCGGGTACATCAGCACCATGGCGGGCGTGAATGTGAACACGCTGGTGCGCCGCCTGGGCACGCGGCGGGTGGTGCGCGTGATGCCGAACCTGGCGGCCACCATCGGGTTCTCGCAGACGGCCATTACCGGGCCACGGGAAGCCGAGGACGCCGGCGACCTGGACTTCGCGCACCGCCTGTTCGGGGCGGTCGGGGACGCCTACGACCTGCCCGAGCACCTCTTCAACGTGTTCACCGGTATGAGCGCCTCCGGCCCCGGCTACATGGGCCTGGTCGCGGACGCCCTGGCCGACGGCGCGGTCAGGCAGGGCATGGCCCGCCCACTGGCGAAGGAACTCGCGGCCAAACTGATGGTCGCCAGCGGTCACCTGCTTCAGCAGCGTGCCCACCCCGGCCTACTCAAGGACGAGGTCGCCAGCCCCGGCGGCACCACCATCGCCGGCGTCGAAGCGCTGGAGGAAGCGGGCGTGCGCGGCGCATTCATCAAGGCCGTGTCCGCCGCCACCCGCCGCGCCACCGAACTCGGGCGCGACCAGGACGATAAATAAGCTGCTTGAGAAGGGCGCTCAGGCGGTGTCTAGGGGTCTAATAAGTGGCTGGCGGGTGAAGAATAGGGTATGCCCTCCACCTCCCCCGCCAGCTACTGACCACTCCGAAAAATAGATTGCGCATCCAATCTCTTTTTCCGAACAGAGTGAGGAGGAGAAAATACGGGTCTGGACGGGTCAGTCCGCGTCGTCAAGCTCGTCCTCGTCGGCCTGCCAGTCGTCTTCCTCCACCCTGGTGCGGTGTCCATCTTCGTGATCGGCGCGGAGGGTGAGGCCGCCGGTGTCCTCGCCGGCCAGGGAGGCCTGGGCGCGGGCCAGGACGGGCGGGTCGGTGGGGGCCTGTTGGTAGCGTTCGGCGACATAAGCAGCGACCCACGCGGCGAAGTACCAGTGGGCGAGTTGCCCGGCGTACCCGGCCTCGCTGCCCTCGGGGTAGGGAATGTGGATGATCTCGTCGATGCGCGATTCCAGGACTTCGCGGGTGATGTTGAGGGCCGGGTCGGTGTCCCCCAGGATCAGGGCGATGCGTCCGTCGCCATGCTCGTGCTGGGCCTCGAAGGCCCCGGTCACGAGGGGCAGGGGATCGCCGGGCACCGGCACGCCGAGGGTCTTGCCCACGCGGGCCAGCAGGGCCTGCCAGGCGTGCGGCAGGGCCTCGGCGTCGGGGGCGGCCAGCAGCAGGGGGGCGCGGCCCCACAGGCTCCAGGCCAGGTCACGGGCGGGGTTCCGCTCCGCGCTTTGCGGGGCGCACAGGGCCGCCAGGGCGGTCATGGCGCGGTCGGCGGCCTGCGCCTCCTCGGCGTGCCCGGTGGCATACGCGACCGCCTGGGCGTAGTGGTACGTGGACAGCGCTCCGGCGGGCACCAGCACATCCACGTCGGCAGCCTCCCCCCCGGTGCTGATGCGCCGCACGTTCGCCCCGGCCACCTCCGCCAGTTCAGCGTAGGTGCGGGCCGCGTCGGCGGCGTCCGGGCTGGACAGCACGAACTGCGTGCCTTCCTTGGTGAAGTTGGTGCCGATCAGGTTGCCCAGCAGCGCCGCCGCCAGCGTGCCCTCCCCGCTGCCGATCACGGCGTAAGGGCCGGGTTCGGGGCGGGTGGGGCCGCCGTAACTGCCGGGCAGGTTCTCGAGCAGATTCAGGAAATCGGTGGTGGGCGTCATGAATTCAGCCTACCCCGCCCGTCAAGAGGTTCGGGAGACCGACATTGAAGATGCAGATGCACAAAGTTCCTCAGACCCTTGACCCTCATACCCTTGACCCTCTGACGCCTCTTGAGCGCCTTCCTCAAGAGGCCCACTCAGGGAATGGGCCAGTGGATGGTGCCCAGGTCGTCGGTGCGCCACACCTTTACTCCGGCCTGGCGGAAGCGTTCCAGCAGGTCGGGGCTGGGGTGCCCGTAGGTGTTGCGGCCCACGCTGATGATGGCGTCCGTGGGGGTGGTCTGGCGCAGCAGTTCGGTGCTGCTGCTGTAGCGGCTGCCGTGGTGCGCGGCCTTCAGCAGGTCGAGGTTTCCGAGGCCGATCAGGTTCTCGGCGGGGTCGGGCAGGTCGCCCAGGAGGGCGGTGCGCCATGAGCCGGCTTCGAGCGTCAGGGCGACGGAATTGTCGTTGTCGGCGGTGGAGAAGATGCTTTTCTGCGGCCATAGGACAGTGAACTTCACGCCGTCCACGCTGAAGCGGTCACCGCGGGACACCTGCCGCACCTGGACGCCCCGGTCTTTTGCCGCTTCGAGAACGGCGTCCAGTACCGGGTCGCCCTGTTTAGGCTGCCCGATCCACAACTCTCCGACTTTCAGGTTGTTCAGCACGCCTGTCAGGCCCTCGATGTGGTCGGTGTCGGCGTGCGTGGCGACCACGACATCTATTTTCTTTACACCCAGCGAGCGCAGGGCGGGCACCACCGTCCGGGTTCCGACATCGTAATCGCTGCCGACGGAGCCGCCGCCGTCGATCAGCATGGTGAAGTTCCGCAACCTGACCAGGGTGCTGTCGCCCTGGCCCACGTCCAGGTAGGTGATTTCCCGCACGGGGTGCAGGAGGGGCGGCAGGGCGGTCAGGACGGCGCACCCGAGCGCCACCGCCAGCACCGCTTTGCCGCGCACGCGCCCCAGCAGCCACAGCACGCCGGCCAGGGCCGCGACGGCGTAGGCAACGAACCCGGCGGGGCCGATGTGCCCCCAGGACAGCACCGGGGCACGCCCGAACCATTCCGCGATGACCAGCAGCAGCGACGCGAGCGGCCCCACTAGCCAGTTCACCAGAAAACCCGCCGGGCCAAGGAGTCCCGCCAGGAAGCCCAGCGGCACCAGGACGGCCATGACCACCTCGGCCAGCAGGTTGGCGGGGAGGCCCACCAGCGGAAGCTGCCCGAAGGTGCTGGCAATGACCGGCAGGGTCGCCAGTTCCGCCAGAACGGTCGCGCTGAGGGCCAGGCGCAGGACGCGGGGCCACTTCTCAGGCAGGCGGTCGGCCAGTCGCCCGGACAGGGTCAGGCCCAGCACCGCCAGGAACGACAGTTGAAACCCGATGTCCAGCAGCCACAGCGGGTACAGGAGCAGGCACACCAGCCCGGCCAGGGAGATGGCGGCGATGGGATCGGCGCGGCCCCGCCCGACCGCCAGCCCGATCAGGGCGACCATGCCCATCAGGACGGCGCGGGCGATGCTGGGGGACACGCCCACCAGCAGAAACAGGTACGGAATCAGCAGGAGGGCCGGGATGAGGTACCGGGCCGGGGGGCCAAGGTTGAGGCGACCCAGCAGCAGCACGATCACGCCCGTCAGCAGCGCCACGTTCTGACCGGACAGGGCCATCAGGTGCGCCAGCCCGGCGCGGCTGAAGGCGTCGCGGACGGTGTACCCGTCGCGGAATTCCTCGCGTCCGATGTCGCCCCGGTCGCCCAGTTCGATGGCCTGCATCAGCGCCGCCTGCCGCTCATTGAGGCCCGCACCCAGGCCGCGCCGGAACCAGCCCTGCGCCCCGCTGGCGGGCTGGTACGCCCGGACTCGCGCCGCGCCCAGCACGGTTTTCGGCGCGGGCGTCAGCAGACCGCCCTGCGAGCGCAGCCACGCCGCCTGGTTGAACCCGCCGGGCGTGCGTCCCGGCGCGGGGCGTTCCAGGCGGCCACTCACGGTCAACTGTCCGGGCGGGCGGGGCGGCTTGGGGGCCAGCGCCACCCGCGCCCGGGGGTCGTCGAGGTTGAGGAATTGACCGTCCCAGTAGCCTTTCAGCGTGACCTGTGCGCCGATCCAGGGGGCCATGGGGTCGGGCCGGGCGAGCGTCACGCTGGCGCTGGTGAATCCGGCGATTCCACCGATTGCCGCCAGCAGCAGGGGTTTCCAGTCCTTGCCCTGCGTCAGCACGAAGGCGGCCAGCAACGCCACCAGCGTGCCCCAGGGCAGATTCAGGGCCAGCAGGATGCCGCCCAGGACGCCCAGCACGGCGGGCAGGGGCCACGGAACCGAGGGGTTTCGGGTGAGGGGAAGGGGCGCGGTGTGCGTCATTGAAAGGAAATAAGGGGGGCCAATGCTTTCAGCGTCGATTCACCTATTCCTTTCACGGCGTCCAGATCGGCCAGCGAACGGTACGGGCGGTGGTCGATGATGCGCTGCGCCAGCGCCGGGCCGACTTTCGGCAGGGCCTCAAGCTGTTCCTTGGTGGCGGTATTCAGGTTCAGTCGGCCACTGATGAGGGGCGTGACGCTGCCAGTGGTGGGGTAGGTCGGGGGTTCGCCGTTCAGGCCAGTCTGCACGGGGGGCAGGGCCGCGTGCGTGACGGTGGGAACGCTGGTTCGGGGCAGCAGCGTCGGGCCGAGCGAGAACGCGCCGACCAGGGTCAGTCCGCCCGCCAGGAACAGCGTTGAGGGGTCAATGGCTCGGGCCATGCGCCGATTGTAGGAGGCATTTTCTTTCAACGTACGTCAGTTTGAGCCAGCGGCGGAAATTCACCCCGTGAAGCGCACTGGGCGGTCGGTCAGACAACCTGGCCGGCTGGCGAACCCCAGGGGATTAAACACGGTGCAATTTTGAACTGCTCGGGCTATGGTGGGGCATCATGGATTCTTCATCGCTGAGGGAACGCCAGAAGGAACGCCGCCGTGCCCGGATTTACGGCGTCGCCATCGAGCTTTTCAAGCAGAGCGGCTTCCAGACGACCACAGCGACCGACATCGCCAAGGCCAGCAACGTATCACGCGGCACCTTTTTCAACTACTACCCGTACAAGGAAGCGGTGCTGCTGGATTACGGCAGCGAGGTGATGGAACGCCTGCGCGACCTGGCCGAAGCCCGGCTGGCCGGGGGCGCGGCCCCCCTGACCGTGCTGTACGAGGTCTGGGACAGGCTGGCCGAGGAAAACGCCCGCGAACGCGACCTTTTACCGCCGCTGGCCTACGAGGTCTTGAACCCCAACCCGGAACGCGCCCGCACGGCGTACCAGGCACTGCCCCTCAGCAAGGTCGTGGAACTGATCCTGCGGCCCATGCACCAGGCCGGGCAACTGCGCACGGACCTGAGTTTGCAGCGCATCAGCAACCTGATCGCCGACACGTACCTGATGGTGGCGCTGCGCTGGAGTGCTTACGGCACCGAGCGGCCCCTGCACGAGGAGATGCGCCTGGCGCTGAACCTGCTGCTGGAAGGGGCCATTAAACGCTGAACATGGGGGCCGTGACGGTCGCGCCGGGCTTCAGGGTGTATAACACGGGCCATCAGAACTGATTTTCCGTTCCAGGTCAGTTCCGAAGTCCGCCCCAGGAGTCCTGAGATGACGCACGCCGAACTCAACATAGGTTCTTCCCGGCAGTCCTGGCCCTTCAGCAAGGGCCTGGTGGTGGAGTCGCTGGTCACGGCGGGCGCACCGACGGAAGCGGCGGCGGCCCTGGGGCGGCGTATCGAGCAGACGGTGCGGCGCTCGAAGCGTTCGCTGATCTCGCCGGACGACCTGCACGCCCTGATGGTCGAGCAGGCCCGTGAGGTGCTGGGCGAGGACATGGCGGCGCGGGTGCGTTCACAGGTTCCGGCGTTCGTGGACATCATCGTTCACGCCAAGAAGGGCAACCTGCCCTTCAGCCGGGGGGTGCTGGCCCGCACGCTGGAGGACGCCGGGCTGTCCCCGCCGGACGCCTACGCGACCGCCTGGGCGGTGGATTTGAAGCTGCGCCGCAGCGGCACGGCGGCCATCGCTTCGGACGCACTGGACAACCTGACCGAGGAGACCCTGGCGGAACGCTACGGCGAGCACCTGCGCCTGACCTACCGTTACCTGCGTGAGAACCGGGGCCGGCTGGTGGTGGTGGACGAGGATCAAGACATGCCGAACACCTTCAGCAAGGGCGTGCTGGTGCAGTCCATGCTGGCGGCGGGCGTCGCGCCGGACGTGGCCCGCAAGGTCGCCCGCATTACCCAGCGTGACCTGCGCGGCCAGGAAGACCGGGTGGTGCGCCGCAGTCAGATCCGCGAGAAGGTCGAGGCGCTGCTGACCCTGGAGGTCGGGCCGGATGTCAGCGCCCGCTACCGCCTGCTGCGCGTGATTCGCCGCCCGCCCCGCCCGCTGGTGGTCTTGCTGGGCGGTGTCAGCGGCACTGGGAAGAGCTTCCTGGCGGCGGAGGTCGCCTACCGCCTGGGCATCACGCGGGTGGTCAGCACCGACTCCATCCGGGAAGTCATGCGGGCGATGGTCTCGCCGGCCCTGCTGCCCACCCTGCACGCCAGCACCTTCAATGCCTGGGAGGCGCTGGTGCCCCCCGGGGTGGAGGTGCCCACGCACCCCAGCAAGTCGCAGATCATGGCGGGGTTCCGCGATCAGGTGGGGCAGGTGAACGTGGGCCTGGGCGCGGTGGTCAGGCGCAGCGTCGAGGAGGGCACCAGCGTGGTGCTGGAGGGCGTGCACCTGGTGCCGGGCTACCTGCGGGCGGACGCCTTCGCGGGGGCGCTGGTCATTCCCATGCTGGTGACCCTGCCCGACGAGTCCGAGCACCGCCGGCACTTCGAGTCGCGCGACGAGGAAACGGCGGCCAGCCGCCCGATGCACCGTTATATGCGCTACTTCCGTGAAATTCGCCTGATGCAGGATGAACTCGAAGCCCTGGCCGTCCGTGAGAACGTGCCTATGCTGGACGGCCTGACGCTGGACGAGAGCGCCGATCAGGCCGTGGACGTGGTGTTGCGGCAGGTCATGGTGGGTCTGACGCCCGAGGAGCGGCTGGGCCTGCTGGGCGAGGACTTCGAGGGCCTGTTCTCGACGCCCGTGAAGTCGTACCAGGGCTGAACGATAAGGGCCTAAACTCTATTCCGCCCATCCGGGAACAGCAACCGAATGGGCTGTGCTGAGCAGCTTTACAAGTCCACGCCGTCCAGAACCTTATTTTCTCCTTCTCACTCTGTTCGGAAAAAGAGATTGGATGCGCAAGCTATTTTTCGGACTGGCATGACTTCTGGCAGGGCAGAATTGCGGTACAGTGATCCGGTCATGACAGAGGTCTCCCCTGCCCGGCTGCGGGCCGCCGCCATGCGTTCACTGGGCGTGAAAGGAACGTTGCAGGACGCCCTGAACCGCCTGGGCTTCGTGCAGGCCGACCCCATCCGCGCTCCGGCCCGCGCCCAGGACTTGACCCTCATGCAGCGCGTCAGGAGCTACCGGGCGGGCGAACTGGAACGCCTGTACCCGCACCTGGACGCCGAGGAGGACATGATCCCCAATTACGGCTTCGTGCCCCGGAGCGTGCAGGCCCTGCTGCACCCGCGCGAGGTCGGCCTGACCCGCATCGAGCGCGAACACCCCGAGATTCTGGACGAGGTGCGGGCCATCTTGCAGGAGCGGGAAGAGCTGCACCCGAAGGAACTCACGGCCCTGATCGGGCGGGGGCGCGTGGGCAACGCCTGGGGCGGGCAATCCAGCGCCACCACCCGCGCCCTGGACGCCCTGCACTACCGGGGCGAGGCCAAGGTCACGCGGCGCGAAAAGGGCATCCGGCTGTACGCCAGCGCCCCACACCTGCAAGCCGTCCGGGAGAATCCTCTGCCCGAAACCGAGCGCCTGAACCGCACCGTTCACCTGCTGGCGGCGCTGTACGGCCCACTGCCGCAAGCCAGCCTGGGCTACCTGGTGTCCCTGTCACGTTTCGGCTTTCCGCACCTGCACACGCAACTGAAGGCCGCGTTTAAACAGGCCGTAAAAGAGGAACTGCACGGGGCAAAGGTGGAGGGCGTGCGTTACGTCTGGCCCGCCGAATGGGCACTGGACGACTCCCCGGCTGACCGGGCCGTGCGCCTGATCGGGCCGTTTGACCCGCTGGTGTGGGATCGGCGGCGTTTCGAGCATCTGCACGGCTGGGCATACCGGTTCGAGGCGTACACCCCAGCGCCAAAACGCACGCTGGGGTACTACGCCCTGCCCGTGTTTCAGGCTGAAAAAGCAGTGGGCTGGGCCAATTTAAGTGTTCATGGTCAGGAGCTGAGAGCCGACGTGCAGACCAGACCAGGGATCAGACGCACCGCCACGTTCGAGAAGGCCCTGAGCGCTGAACTGGAACGTTACCGCTTATTCCTGCGCCTTTGAAACCAGGTTCTGAGCGAGGGGAATGCTGCGCGAGTCTAGCGGAGAGGGGGGGCCCGCGCAGCACATCTTCGGCGTCCTGGGTGGTCGTCGGGCATGGCCTCCCCCTTAGCAGTGACCGTTTTCCAGGCCCTCATTGAAGCTGGTCAGGAGGCCGATCCACTGTGTGGGGTCGCCTGCATACTGACCTTGTAGCCAGTTGGGGTTGGCGGCAAAGAAGGCCTCTGCGTCAGTGATCGCCTGACTGACCGTACCGGAGGAGACGGCGGGCTGGCTGGCTTTCAGGGTATTCAGTTTGGCGGTGGCCAGCTGGTGGAACAGGGAGACGGCGTGGTTGCCCGCCGGAGCCGTCAGGTACACCTGAACGAGTGCGCCCTGGCTGTAACTGACGCCGCCCAGGGCCAGAAGCGTTTCATTCCCGTTCCAGGCACGGGCTCCAGCCCAGGCCTGCGGATCGTACTGCTTGTTTGCCCGGCCAGACTGGGCGTCGGCTTCAGACCGGAACTGGGCGTGGGTTTTGTAGTACCCCTGCGTGTAAGTACAGCCGGAAACGGCTGGTGGCGTCGTACAGGTCAGGGTGATGGTGTCCTCGCTGCTGGCCGTGAGATGAGTGGTGTCACCGTCGAGGTAAGCGGTGTTCGGGACGCGGTAGCGCCTGGGTGGCGGCACTATCGACTGGCCCACCAGGGCATTGACGGCAACGAGGGTGCCCACGTCCGCGCAGGTGTACGTGTGGCCGACCTGCACCGTCGTGGTCTGGTTGATGGTGAGCGGCAGGGCTGGCGTGGACTGGAAGCCAGGATCGGTGAGGGTCACGGAATCATCGCCGACCACGGTGGTGGTGTTCTGGTCGTCGAAGGTGGGGGTTGCGCTGGCCTGCGCGGTGGCTGTTTTCGTGGCGGTGCTGGCCTTCACGTCCAGCTTGAAGGTCGCGGCATTGTTCAGCATGTCCTGCTGGGCGGTGCTGAGGCCAGCATCACTGCTGGAGACACTGAAACTACCGGACTGGCAGGCCCCGGCGGCCAGCGTGACAGGCAGGGCGCCGAATACGCTTCCCAGAGTCAGGGTGGGCGTTAACGCCACGTTGCTGGCGTCAAGCCCGGTCAGGGTGGCACTGCTGCTGGTAACGGTCACGGCGGCTGTTCCGGTATTGCACAGTTGGATCGAACTGGCGCTGGAGATGGTGGTGGTCAGCGACTTGATGACGGTGCCGGATACAGTGGACTTGGTGGCCGTCACCGTAAACACGGCGGTGTTGTCCTGACCATCGTCGACGACGGCCTTGGTCAATTCCCACGTGTGGCGGATGGACGTTTCCCGCTGACGAACACGGGCCGCCTGGATGCCGCCACTGAGTTTCAGTGGGTTGGGCAGCACAATCGTCTGCATCTGAAGCTGCCCATCTCCGCTGACAGGGCTGGGGACGGGCACTGTGGCACATCCGGCGAGAAGCAGCGGCAATCCGAAAAGCAACGCGACTTTGTTCATAGATTCCCCCCTCACCCTGAAAGCCGCTCCTCCCACCAGCGTGCGCCTCCTTACGTGGCGGGAGCTGGGTCTCCGGGCCGGGTTCACCGTTGGAGCTGGCCTGAGTGATACCTTCAGTGAACATGAAGGTGCGTTACAGGGACGCAAAAAGAAAACCGTAAACGCTAATATCTCTACTTTGCGTGCGGGGAGCAAAGCGTGGAAACCTGTGCTTACCTGTGCTTTTGCTTGTATGAGCCGCAATTAACGTTAGTCTGTCGCGACTGCCGACGCGTATCTGCCCCTGCTTGAGGGCGTTACACACTTCACTCAGCGGCGTATCATGAACAATCATGGCAGAACGCAAGTATTTCGGAACGGACGGCGTACGCGCCGTGGCCGGTGCTTTTCCCCTGACCGCCGCGTGGGTCATGCAACTGGGTGCGGCAGCGGGCGAGGTGCTGAAGCGCCAAAACCCGCGCGCCAGCGTGGTGATCGGCAAGGACACCCGCCAGAGCGGCGACATGCTGGAGGCCGCACTGGCCGCCGGACTGACCAGCCGGGGCGTGAACGTCGTTCACCTGGGCGTGCTGCCCACACCGGGCGTCAGTTACCTGACCCGCCACCTGAACGCGGACGCGGGCGTGGTCATCAGCGCCTCTCACAACCCCTACGAGGACAACGGCATCAAGTTCTTCGGCGCGGACGGCCAGAAACTCAGCGACGCCACCGAACTCGCCATCGAGGCCGCCATAGACGAGGTGCCCGGCTTTGCGCCCGTGACCGGCACCGACATGGGCAGCGTGACCAACTACGCGGAGGCCGAGCGGCTGTACACCAACTACCTGCGCTCGCACGCGCCGGACCTGAGCGGCCTGAAAATCGCGCTGGACTGCGCCAACGGCGCGGCGTACCGCGTGGCCCCCAAGGTGTTCCAGGCGGCGGGCGCGGACGTGTTCGCCGTGTACACCACCCCGGATGGCCGCAACATCAACCGGGGCTGCGGCAGCACCCACATGGATCACCTGCGCCTGATCGTCAGGGAAGGCGACTACGACCTGGGCGTGGCCTTCGACGGCGACGCCGACCGCGCCCTGTTCGTGGACTCGCGCGGCAACGTGGTCCACGGCGACCACATGCTGCTGCTCAACGCCCGCGCCCGGCAGGACAGCGCCGTCGTGGCGACCATCATGACCAACATGGCGCTCGAGGTGAAACTGCGCGAGGCCGGGATTCCGCTGGAGCGCACCGCCGTCGGTGACCGCTATGTTCACGAACGCCTGCATTCCAAGGGCCTGAACCTGGGCGGCGAGCAGAGCGGGCATGTGCTGTTCCTCGACGTA
>ERZ501016.385-NODE-385-length-13102-cov-5.103702_pt1 | contig 13102 bp, 10 predicted proteins | sample MGYA00248889_ERZ501016 | MGnify/ENA primary metagenome ERZ501016 (study PRJEB25958, sample SAMN03398594) | human skin metagenome | study: EMG produced TPA metagenomics assembly of the Human Skin Microbiome Metagenome (human skin metagenome) data set. | reverse complement strand
TGAGGCCGGCGACCCGGTCCTCGACGGCGTCCTTCGCGGTGAGGAAGAGCACCGGCACATTGGGATCGTCCGCGCGCATCCGGCGCAGCACCTCCAGGCCGTCGAAATCCGGCAGCATCATGTCCAGCACGACCGCATCGGGCTGGAATTCCCGCGCCGCGCGCACCGCCTCCGCGCCGGTTCCGCTGGCGCGCACCTCCCAGCCCTCATAGCGCAGCGCCATGCTCAGCAACTCGGTCAGATTGGCCTCGTCGTCGACGACAAGCACGCGCACCGGGCTGCCGTCCAGGCGGTGCAATCGCACGGCGGGGCTGGTGGTGTTCATGGGCGTCAGTCAATCGTGCCGAACCCAGGTATGCCCGGTGCCCCGCCTGTGCATTTCCTGTGAGTGCCGGTTGGCTCGGCCCAAGTGGAAGATCTGCGGGTTCGCGTCGTCTCACAGAGAAATTTGCCCCTTACGCGAGCACCATCGCAGGCGTTAGCGTGCGGCCATACCGAGCAATCCCCATCGCACAGGAGAGTCAATGACGACCGTACGGGCCGCGATCACCCAAACCACCTGGACCGGCGACAAGGAGTCGATGCTCGACAAGCACGAGCAGTTCGCCCGGGATGCGGCGGAGCAGGGGGCGCAGATCATCTGCTTCCAGGAGCTCTTCTATGGGCCTTATTTCGGGATCACCCAGGACAAGAAGTACTACGACTACGCCGAGCCCGCCGACGGTCCGATCGTGCAGCGCTTCGCCGCGCTCGCCAAGGAACTGAAGATGGTGATGGTGCTGCCGATCTATGAGGAGGAGCAGACCGGGGTCTACTACAACACCGCGGTGGTGGTCGATGCCGACGGCACCATCCTCGGCAAGTACCGCAAGATCCACATCCCGCATGTGGAGAAGTTCTGGGAGAAGTTCTATTTCCGTCCCGGCAACCTCGGCTATCCGGTCTTCGAGACGGCGGTCGGCTCGGTCGGGGTCTATATCTGTTACGACCGGCATTTCCCCGAGGGCTGGCGCGAGTTCGGCCTCGGCGGCGCGCACATGGTGTTCAACCCCAATGCCACCAAGCCCGGTCTGTCGAACCGGCTGTGGGAGGTCGAGCAGCCCTGCGCGGCCGTCGCGAACGGCTATTTCGTGCTCGCCCCCAACCGGGTCGGCTTGGAGGACAACGAGTATGGCGAGGAGGCGGTGAACTTCTACGGGCGCTCGCAGGTCGTCGACCCGCGCGGCAATTACGTCGGTGAGCTCGGCTCCGGGGAGCAGGAGGAGGTGCTCATCCGCGACCTCAACCTCGACATGGTCCGTGAGATGCGTGACGACTGGCAGTTTTATCGGGACCGCCGTCCGGAGACCTACACCCGGACCGCCCAGCCCTGATCGATCGCCGAGGAGCACACCGATGAGCACCACTCTGATCACCGGGGGCACCGTCGTCTGCGCGACCGGCCGCAGCGAGGCGGACGTCCTCGTCGACGGCGAGCGCATCGTCGCGGTCCTCGCCCCGGGCTCCACCCTGCTCGGTCACGATCTGCGCTCCGGCGTGGACACCGTCATCAATGCCAGCGGCAAATACGTCATCCCCGGTGGGGTGGACGCGCATACGCACATGGAGTTGCCCTTCGGCGGCACCGCCGCCAGCGACACCTTCGAGACCGGGACCCGGGCGGCCGCCTGGGGCGGCACCACGACGATCATCGACTTCGCGGTGCAGACCCATGGCCAGCGGGTGCAGGACGGCCTGGCCGCCTGGCACGAGAAGGCCGCCGGCAATTGCGCCGTGGACTACGGCTTCCACCAGATCATCGGCGAGGTCACCGAGGACTCGCTGCAGGCGATGGACGGGCTCCTGAACGAGGGCGTCAGCAGCTTCAAGCTGTTCATGGCCTATCCCGGCGTCTTCTATTCCGACGATGCGGCGATCCTGCGGGCGATGCAGAAGTCCGCACAGACCGGGCTGATGACGATGATGCACGCGGAGAACGGGCCCGCCATCGATGTGCTCGCCGAGCAGCTCGTCGCCGCCGGCAAGACCGACCCCTATTTCCACGGCATCGCGCGCGCCTGGCAGCTGGAAGAGGAGGCCACCCACCGCGCGATCATGCTCGCCGATGTCACCGGTGCTCCGCTGTATGTCGTGCACGTCTCCGCGAAGCAGGCTGTCGCCCAGATCGCCACCGCGCGCAATGACGGCAAGAACGTCTTCGGCGAGACCTGCCCGCAATATCTCTATCTGTCGCTGGAGGAGCAGCTCGGGGCCCCGGGCTTCGAGGGTGCCAAATGGGTCTGCTCGACCCCGCTGCGCTCCCGGGCCGAGGGTCACCAGGACGCGATGTGGCAGTCGTTGCGCACCAACGACATTCAGATGGTCTCCACCGACCACTGCCCGTTCTGCATGAAGGACCAGAAGGAGCTCGGGATCGGCGATTTCCGCAAGATTCCCAATGGCATCGGCTCCATCGAGCACCGTATGGACCTGCTCTATCAGGGCGTGGTCACCGGCGAGCTGACCCTGGAGCGCTGGGTCGAGGTGAGTTCGACGACCCCGGCCCGGATGTTCGGTCTCTATGGCCGCAAGGGGGTCATCGCGCCCGGCGCGGATGCCGACATCGTCGTCTACGACCCGAACGGGCATACCTCCATCGGGGTGGACAAGACCCACCACATGGCGATGGACCACTCCGCCTGGGAGGGCTTCGAGATCGACGGGCATGTCGACGTCGTGATCTCCCGCGGCAAGGTGCTCATCCAGGACGGCGAGTACCACGGCAGCAAGGGCGACGGCCGCTTCCTCAAGCGCGGCCTGTCCCAATACCTCGTCTGAAAACCTAGGAGCGACAATGGATTTTGGTGTCGTCCTACAGACGCACGCCCCGTCGGCGCGGACCATCGCGCTGGCCAAACTCGCCGAGGCCCATGGCTTCGATTACGTATGGACGTTCGACAGCCACATCCTGTGGCAGGAGCCCTACGTCCTCTACAGCCAGATCCTCGCCGAGACCCGCAAGGTCATCGTCGGGCCGATGGTCACCAACCCCTCGACCCGCGACTGGACCGTGCTCGCCTCGCTGCACGCGACGCTCAACGAGATGTACGGCAATCGCACGGTATGCGGCATCGGCCGCGGTGACTCGGCGGTGCGGGTCACCAATGGGGCGCCGGCAACCCTGGCCAACCTGCGCGACGCCATCCACGTCATTCGTGAGCTCGGCAACTCCCGCTCGGTCGACTACGCCGGCTCCACGCTGCGCTTCCCCTGGTCGAAGGGGAGTTCGCTGGAGATGTGGGTCGCGGCATACGGGCCCAAGGCGCTGCAACTGGCCGGTGAGGTCGGCGACGGCTTCATCCTGCAACTGGCCGATGTGGACATCGCCAAGTGGATGATCGGCGCGGTGCGGGACGCCGCCGAGAAGGCCGGCCGCGACCCGATGTCGGTGAAATTCTGTGTGGCAGCACCGAATTACATCGGCACCGACTTCGAGCACATGCGTGATCAGGTGCGCTGGTTTGGCGGGATGGTGGGCAATCACATCGCCGACATCGTGGCCCGGTATGGCAGCAGCGGCGCGGTGCCGCAGGCCCTCACCGATTACATCGCCGGGCGCACCGGCTACGACTACAACCAGCACGGTCAGGCCGGCAATACCCATGCCGACTTCGTCCCGGACGAGATCGTGGACCGCTTTTGCGTCCTCGGCAGCCCCCAGCAGCACATCGACAAGTTGTTGGCGCTCAAGGAGATTGGCGTGGATCAGTTCGCCGGCTATCTGCAGCACGACAACAAGGAGGAGACCCTGCGGGTGTATGGCGAGAGCGTCATCCCGGCTCTGCGCGACGCGGCGAGCGCCAAGTCGTGAGGCGCCGCACGACGCGGCAGCTGCACCCCGCCCTCGGGGGCCTGCTTGGTGTCCTGGTCCTCATCGGACTGTGGGAGGGCTATAAGGCCGTCGGCCCGAATGACGGCTGGGAGCTCGGCGGCATCCGCCTGCTGCCGCGCACCAGCGACCTGGCGATGCCCCATGTGTGGACCATGGTCACCCGCCTCGGCGAACCCACCGTCGGCTCCGCCGGTCCGGCCCTCTGGGAATCGGTGCTGCGCGCCGGGGTGAAGTCGCTCGGCATCGCCGGCGCGGGCTGGCTCATCGGCACCGTGGTGGGCCTGGTGCTGGCGATCCTCATGCAGCGCTTCACCACGGTGCGCGCCACGATCCTGCCCTGGGTGGTGCTCAGCCAGACCGTGCCGCTGATCGCGATCGCCCCCCTGGTGCGGCGTTGGGGAGCGCAATTGCACCTCGGTCCGATCGACTGGAAGGACTGGATGTCTGTCTCCTTCATCGCCGCCTACCTGGCCTTCTTCCCCGTGGCCGTGGGCGCCCTGCGCGGGCTGTCTTCCCCGGATGCCGCCCACGCCGACCTCATGCATGTCACCGGGGCGAGTTGGTGGCAGCAATTGCGCAGTCTGCGCTTCCCGGCCTCGGTGCCCTATCTGCTGCCCGCCCTGCGGTTGGCCGCCGCCGGCGCGGTGATCGGCACCGTCGTCGCCGAGGTCAGCATCGGGCTGCGTGGCGGCATCGGCCGAATGATCATCGAATACGCCCAGGCTGCCTCCGCCGATCCCGCCAAGCCGTGGGCCCCGATCGGCGGTGCCGTGCTCATCGGCTTGATCGCCGCCGGCGTCGTCGGGCTGCTCGGGATGGCGTTGCGCAACTACCAGCGAGGAGAGACTTCCGCATGACCGGCGCGCATTCCGCCAATGCCTCACCCACTGTGCCAACGGCAGGCACCCAGGCGGCCGGGTCGACCGGGCCCGCCGGCACGGCCGCACCCGCCGTCCGCATCGGCGGGTTGGGCAAGGTCTTCAGCGCCCGTGGGCGCGGCAAGGGTGAGGTGATCGCCCTCGAGGGCATCGACCTGGACGTCCAGGCGGGGGAGTTCGTCTCGCTCATCGGCCCCTCCGGCTGCGGCAAGTCCACCTTGCTGCGCCTGATCGCCGACCTGGAAGAGCCCACCTCGGGCCGCGTCGAGGTCTTCGGCAAGACTCCCCAGCGCGCCCGGCTGGATCACGACTTCGGGGTCGCCTTCCAGCAGTCCGCGCTGCTGCCCTGGCGCACCGTCTCGCGCAATATCGCGCTGCCGATGGAACTGGCCAAGGTCGGCAGCGGCGCCATCCGCTCCCGGGTCAGCGAACTGCTCGACCTGGTCGGCCTGGACCAGTTCGCCGACCACTATCCCGACCAGCTCAGCGGCGGTATGCAGCAACGGGTCGCCATCGCCCGCAGCCTCGCCGAGAGCCCGCGGCTGCTGTTGATGGACGAGCCCTTCGGGGCGCTGGATGAGATGACCCGGGAGCGGATGCAGACCGAGCTTGCCCGCATCGCCGCGGAGACCGGCGCGGCGGTGGTGCTGGTGACTCACTCCATACCGGAGGCGGCGTTCCTGTCCGACCGCGTGGTCGTCATGTCCGCCCGGCCCGGCCGGATCCTGGACATCGTCCAGGTGCGGCTCGGCGATCAGCGTGAACGCACCGAGACCCTGCGCGAAGAGGAGGGCTTCTTCGTCGCCGTCCGCGCCATCCGAGAAGCCCTGCACGGCGCCGAAGGTGCCGCGCCGACTGCCGCGGAGCAGCGATGATCGAGCGGGCCGCACGACTCGCGCTGCCCCCGGTGCTGCTCGGCATCGTGGTGCTCGGGCTGTGGGAAATCGCGGTGCGTGCGTTGGCGATCAAGCCCTTCGTGCTTCCCGCGCCGAGTGCCATAGCCACTCAATTCGGGCGGTTCTTCGACAACATCCTCAAGGGCGCGGCGGCCACCGGTCGCAATGCGCTGATCGGGATCATCGTCGGCACTGTGTTGGCCGTGCTCTGCGCGATCGTGGCCAGCCTGGTGCGGGTGATCGCCGACATGGCCGCCCCGGTCGTCGCCGCGCTTTCGGTGGTTCCGATCGTCGCGCTGGCCCCGGTCCTCTACACGATGTTCGGCGCGGACCGGCAGACCGGACGTTGGCTGGTGGCCGCGATCAGCGCCTTCGTTCCGGTGTATCTCAACAGCCTCAAGGGTTTACGTCGGGCCCGGCCCATCCACCGTGACCTCTTCCGGGTCAATGCCGCCAGTTCCTGGCAGGTGACGCGCCACCTCACCCTGCCCGGTGCCCTCCCGTATGTCGCCACCGGCATCAAGGTGGCCACCGCCCTGGCCGTGATCGCGGCGCTGATCGCCGAATACTTCGGCGGCCCGATCGGCGGCCTCGGCAAGTCGATCACCTCGGCTGCGGCCTCCTCCAACTATCCGCTCGCCTGGGCCTATGTCCTGGGCGCCGTGCTCCTGGGTCTGCTCGCGTATGTCGTGGGCGCCGCCATCGAGCGCGCCGCGGGCACGCGGGGAGCGGGGTGATATCGGGCGCGTGCCCACGACATACGGCCTCGGACGCCGTCCCTGCCCACCCCATACCTGCTCTCGAAGGAACACGATGACCCACCCCGCTCGCCGCCCGCTCGGCCTCAGCCTCTCCCTCCTCACCCTGACCGGGGTGCTCGCTGCCTGTGGCGGCGGCGACTCCGGGACGGACACGTCCACCAGCTCCACAAGCACCGGATCCGCCACCGGCTCGCAGACCTCCAGTGCCGCCGACACCGGATCCAGCGAGAAGCAGTCGGTCAAGGTCCAACTGCAGTGGGTCACCCAGGCGCAGTTCGCCTGCTACTACGCGGCCAAGGACCAGGGCCTCTATGACAAATACGGCCTGGACGTGGAGATCCTCCCCGGGGCCACCGACATCGTGCCGATCGACGTGCTCACCTCCGGCGGGGCCGACTATGCCGTCTCCTGGGTGCCCAAGGTGCTCGGGGCCGTGGAGCAGGGGGCCCGGGTCACCGATGTCGCGCAGATCTTCCAGCGCAGCGGCACCACCCAGATCTCCTTCAAGGACAAGAACATCACCAAGCCCGCCGACCTCAAGGGCAAGAAGGTCGGCAGCTGGGGCTATGGCAATGAGTTCGAGCTCTTCGCCGGGATGCAGAAGAACGGCGTCCAGATCAAGGACATCGAGCTGGTCCAGCAGGCCTTCGACATGAACGGCTTCCTGTCCGGCGATATCGACGCCGCGCAGGCGATGACCTACAACGAGTACGCGCAGGTGCTGGAGTCCAAGAACCCCGCGACCGGCGAGCTCTATGAGCCCGAGGACCTCAACGTCATCAACTGGAATGACGCCGGCAGCGCCATGCTCCAGGACGCGATCTGGGCGGACGCCGACAAGCTCGCCAACGACGAGCAGTACAAGAAGAACACCGTCAACTTCATCGCCGGCACCATCGCCGGTTGCGCCTACGCCCGGGACAACGCGGAGCAGGCGGCTAAGATCGTGACGGCCGCCGGCAGCCAGCTGGGGGAGAGTCACCAGCTGTGGATGACCAATGAGATCAACAAGCTCATCTGGCCGTCCCCCAATGGCGCGGGAATGATCGACGAGGCGATGTGGAAGCAGACCGTCGAGATCTCCAAGGGCACCAAGAACGAGAGTGACGCGACCATCATCAGCGCCGACCCGCCGGCCGATGCCTATTCCAATGAGTACGTCACCGAGGCGCTCAAGCTCCTCGAAGCCGACGGCGTGGACACCAAGGGCAGCGGCTTCACCGGGATCGACGTGACCTTGAACGAGGGAGGAAAGTAAGCGTGGCAGACAACGCGATGTACGACCCGGAGCTGGTGTTCCACTCCTGGTCGGCCCAGGGCAGCCTGGCGCCGCTGGAGATCACCGGGGGTTCCGGTGCCCGAATCACTGTGGCCGACGGCCGGGAGTTGCTCGACTTCTCGTCGATGTTGGTCAACGTCAACATCGGCCACCAGCACCCCGCGGTCGTCAAGGCGATCCAGGAGCAGGCGGCCACCCTGGCCACCGTCGGGCCGGCCTTTGGCTCCCGGGTGCGCGGCGAGGCGGCGAAGCTGATCCTCGACCGCGCGCCGGAGGGCTTCACCAAGGTCTTCTTCACCAATGGTGGGGCGGACGCCAACGAGAACGCGATCCGGATGGCGCGCCTGCATACCGGCCGGGACAAGGTGCTCTCGACCTACCGCAGCTATCACGGCAACACCGGAGCAGCCATCGTGGCGACCGGTGACTGGCGCCGGATGCCGAACGAGTATGCCCGTGGCCACGTCCACTTCTTCGGGCCCTATCCCTACCGCTCGGAATTCTGGTCGAACTCCCCGGAGCAGGAGACCGAGCGCGCGCTGCACCACCTGCGCCGGGTGATCCAGGCCGAGGGCCCCGATGGCTTCGCCGCGATCCTGCTGGAGACCATCCCGGGCACCGCGGGCATCATGCCGCCGCCGCCGGGCTATCTGCAGGGCGTGCGCGAGCTGGCCACTGAATACGGCATCATGCTCATCCTCGACGAGGTGATGGCCGGCTTCGGGCGCACCGGGGCCTGGCTGGCGCTGGACAACTACGACGTGCTGCCCGACCTGATCACCTTCGCCAAGGGTGTGAACTCCGGCTATGTCCCGGTCGGTGGCGTGATGGTCAGCGAGATGATCGGCAAGACCTTCCAGGACCGGGTCTTCCCCGGTGGGCTGACCTACTCCGGCCACCCGCTGGCGATGGCCTCCATCGTCGGCACGCTGACCGCCATGGAGCAGGAGGGCATCGTGGACAACGCCGCCCGCATTGGCTCCGAGGTGCTTGCGCCGGGGCTGGACTCGCTGGCGCAGGACATCGAGCTGATCGGTGAGGTGCGCGGTCTCGGGGTCTTCTGGGCGATGGAGTTGGTCGCCGACCGCGATAGCCGCGCCCCGCTGCCGGCCGACAAGATGGGTGCCATCAAGTCCGCGCTGATCAAGGCCGGTCTGCTGCCCTTCATCCAGGACAACCGGATCCATGTGGTGCCGCCGTGCGTGGTCACCGAAGACGAGGCCAAGGAGGGTCTGGAGATCTACCGCGAGGTGCTCTCCGGCGTCTGAGGCGCCGCCGCACAGAACCCGAACGGGCCGTATGTCGTCACTGACGACATACGGCCCGTTTCGTATGGGGGTGAGTCGGCTCAGGCGACGCCGAGGCGCTCCTTGAGCCCGTCGAGTTCGACGCGCAGCTGGGTGGGCAGGGTGTCCCCGAACTGGGCGAACCAGGCCTCGATCTGCGGGATCTCGGCCTGCCACTCCTGGGCGTCGACCGCGAGGGCGGCGCTCAGCTGCTCCGGGGTCAGGTCCAGGCCATCGGTGTCCAGCGACTCCGGGGTGGGCACATGACCGATCGGGGTCTCGCTGGCCGCGGCCTTACCTTCGATCCGCTCGATCGCCCACTTCAGGACGCGGGCGTTCTCGCCGAAACCGGGCCACAGGAAGTCGCCCTCGTCGTCTCGGCGGAACCAGTTGACATAGAAGATCTTCGGCAGCTTGGCCGCATCGGCGTCCTTGCCCAGGGCGATCCAGTGCTGGAAGTAGTCACCTGCGTTGTAGCCGATGAAGGGCAGCATGGCCATCGGGTCCCGGCGCACCACGCCGACCTGGCCGGTGGCGGCGGCGGTGGTCTCCGAGGACAGCGTGGCTCCCATGAAGGTGCCATGCGTCCAGTCGCGGGCCTCGGTGATCAGCGGGATCGTGGTGCGCCGACGGCCACCGAAGAAGATCGCCGAGATCGGCACGCCATTGGGGTCGTAGTACTCCTTGGCGAGAATGTCGCACTGCTCGATCGGGGTGCAGTAGCGGCTGTTGGCGTGGCTGGACAGTTCGCCCGAGTCGGGGGTCCAGTCCTCGCCCTTCCAGGACGTGGCGTGGGCCGGCGGGTTTTCCAGGCCCTCCCACCACACATCGCCGTCGTCGGTGAGCGCGACATTGGTGAACACCGAGTTGCCCTTGTTGATGGTGCGCATGGCGTTGGGGTTGGTGTGCTCATTGGTGCCCGGGGCGACGCCGAAGAAGCCGAACTCGGGGTTGACGGCATACAGGCGGCCGTCCTTGCCGAAGCGCATCCAGGCGATGTCGTCGCCGAGGGTCTCCACCTGCCAGCCCGGGATAGTGGGCTCGAGCATGGCGAGGTTGGTCTTGCCGCAGGCGCTGGGGAAGGCGGCGGCGATGTAGTAGACCTGCTGCTCGGGGGAGATGAGCTTGAGGATGAGCATGTGCTCGGCGAGCCAGCCCTCCTCGTGCGCCATCGCCGAGGCGATCCGCAGCGAGTAGCACTTCTTGCCGAGCAGGGCGTTGCCGCCGTAGCCGGAGCCGAAGGACCAGATGGTCCGCTCCTCGGGGAACTGGACGATGTACTTCTCGGCATTGCATGGCCAGGGCACGTCCTGCTGGCCATCGGCGAGCGGGGCACCGACAGAATGCAGTGCCGGGACATAGTTGGCGTCCTCGCCGAGCTCTTCGATGCGGCGCAGCACCTTGGTGCCGCAGCGGGCCATCACCCGCATAGAGACCACGACATACTCCGAGTCGGTGATCTCCACGCCAAACATCGGGTGCTCGGCCTCGAGATGGCCCATGACGAACGGGATGACATACATCGTCCGGCCCGCCATGCAGCTCTGGTAGAGCCCACGCATGAGCTCCTTCATCTCCTGCGGGTCCATCCAGTTATTGGTGGGCCCGGCGTCCTTCTCCTCGCGGGAGCAGATGAACGTGCGGTCCTCGACCCGGGCGACATCGCTGGGGTCGGAGGCGGCATGGAAACTGTTCGGCTTCTTCTTCTCGTCCAGGCGGGTGAAGGTGCCCGCCGCCACGAGCTTGTCGGTCAGCTCGGTCCACTCCTCGTCGGAGCCGGTCACCCAGACGATCCGATCTGGAGTCGTCATCGCGGCGACCTCGTCGACCCAGGCCTGTAGGCCCTGGTGCGTCGTGCCGGTGCTGTCGGTCATTACGTCTTGTCCTTTGTCCAGTAGGGGCCCCGTTGCCCCCGCTCGCACCACCGGGCCGGGAGACCGCGCGGGTATCCGGACCGGCGTCCATCCACCGTAGCCGCCCGGGGTATGCCGGCATCTCACCCCCTCCGCTACCCGCCGGTATGGCGCGGCTCGCCCTCGGTGGTTCGGGGCGCCGGGGTCGGTGGCGCAGCGGATTTCGCGGTGGGGCCGCGGGCCGGTAAGATGAGTCCTCGTGCGTCGGCAAGTTCGGCGCCTGCGCCCGTAGCTCAACGGATAGAGCATCTGACTACGGATCAGAAGGTTAGGGGTTCGAATCCCTTCGGGCGCGCTCTGTGTTGAGACAGAGGAGAAGAGCCCCGACCAGCGCAAACGCGGCCGGGGCTTTGCTCTGTCTGGGGCTGGGATCCAGTCTGGGACTGGCCGCCGAAAGCGCAGCGGTGGCGCCTTGGCAGAAATGGGGCGATCTGCGCCGCTGGATAACCCCACTTCTGCCCATCGCGGCCAGCAGCGGCACAACCGGGGCTTCGCCGTCGCCTTGATGGCCCCACTGCTGCCAGGGCTTGGCCGTGTTCCGGCCAGCCCGCGCCGCGGCCTACTGCTCGAAGGCGCTCACATACAGGGCGGCGAGGTCGGTGCTGTAGGTGCCGGACTCCCCGCACATCAGTACCTCACCGGAGCGGGAGGCGATGAGGACGCGGCCGCTGGTCAGGCCGGCCTGGGAGAGCGCGCTCTGCAGCTTGGTCTCGTCGCTGCTGGTGAGCACCACCCGGTCGGCGGGGCCGCCCTTGAACCAGTGGTCGGCGACGAAGGTGGCTTCCCCGGCCTTGCTGGTGGTGGCTACCCCGGTGACCGCGGTGGTCGCCCGCTGCAGGTCCACCTCGCGGATTTCCTTGGGGCAGGCCTTCTTTTCGGTCTTGCTCAGCGGTTCGATCGTCAGGGCCACGGCCGACAACGGACCCTGCTGTTCCTCGTCACCCAAGGCACTGCGGATCGACGGGATGAGGAGCGCCAGCACGGCCAGGGACGCCAGGCAGAGTGCGGCGAGGAGCCATTTGCCGCGGTTGCTGACGGGGCGCGGCGCTGAGGTTGCGGGTGTCGACATAGCAGGGCGAGTTTAGACGCCCATTCTGGGGTCGGTGCCCATCCGTGGCCCGGTGCCCATCCGTGGCCCGGTGCCCATCCGTGGCTCGGCGCCTATCCGGGCGCTCAGGCGACGCGGCGCGCCTCGAGGAAGGAGGCGATGCGCTCGATGGCTTCTTTCAGGTCGTCCGCGTTGGGCAGGATGACCAGGCGGAAGTGGTCCGGCTTGGGCCAGTTGAAACCGGTGCCATGCGTGAGCAGGATCTTCTTGGCCCGCAGCAGCTCGATGACGAACTTCTCGTCGTCGTCCACGCCATACATCTGCGTGTCGACCTTGGGGAAGCAATAGAGGGCCCCCTGCGGCTTGACGCAGCTGATCCCGGGGATCTGGTTGAGCAGTTCGTATGCGGTGTCCCGCTGCTCCAGCAGCCGGCCACCGGGCCGGGTCAGGTCGTTGATCGACTGGTAGCCGCCCAGCGCGGTCTGGATCGCGTGCTGCGCCGGGACATTGGCGCACATCCGCATATTCGAGAGCAGGGTGAGGCCTTCGAGGAAGTCCGCGGCGCGCTCCCGCGGCCCGGTCACCACCACCCAGCCGGAGCGGAAACCGGCCACCCGGTAGGCCTTGGACAGCCCGGAGAAGGTCAGGCAGAGCACATCGTCGCCCGCGGCCGCCGCCGCATGGTGGTGCACGGCGCCGTCGAAGAGGATCTTTTCGTAGATCTCGTCGGCCATCAGCACCAGCTCGTGGCGGCGCGCGATGTCGGCCAGCGCGGCGACCATCTGCTGGCTGTAGACGGCCCCGGTCGGGTTGTTGGGGTTGATGATCACCAGCGCCTTGGTCGCCGGGGTGATCTTGGCCTCGATGTCGGCGAGGTCCGGCATCCAGCCGTTCTCCTCGTCGCACAGGTAGTGCACCGGGGTGCCGCCCGCGAGCGAGACTGCCCCGGTCCACAGCGGATAGTCCGGTGCCGGGACGAGGATCTCGTCGCCATTGTCGACCAGCGCCTGCAGCACCAGGCTGATCATCTCCGAGACGCCATTGCCGATGAAGATGTCCTCGACATCCACATCGCGCAAGCCCTCGGATTGGTAGAAGTTCGCCACCGCCGTGCGCGCCGAGGACGTCGACGCCGTCGTCCGCTGCGCCCGTGTATATGCCAGTGTGCAC
>ERZ501016.382-NODE-382-length-13226-cov-6.883988_pt1 | contig 13226 bp, 10 predicted proteins | sample MGYA00248889_ERZ501016 | MGnify/ENA primary metagenome ERZ501016 (study PRJEB25958, sample SAMN03398594) | human skin metagenome | study: EMG produced TPA metagenomics assembly of the Human Skin Microbiome Metagenome (human skin metagenome) data set. | reverse complement strand
CGCTATGCGGCCCTAGGCTCCTGCTTTCGCAGGAGCACATTGGTTTCTTACGGCCAACGCTCCGGCCCTCCCAAGAGCACGTAGTGGCCGCGAGCTGACCACGCTATTCTCGCAACAGGTCGATCGTGCGGCGCTCGAAGCCTTGCGGGTCGCGCGCCGCTTCGGCCATCGCCGCGCCATCCAAGCGCATCGCCACGCGCCCGTTGGCGAGCATGACGCCCTCATCGCAGGCGCTCGCCAGCGTGCCGAGGTCGTGCAGCGCGGTGATCAGCGTCAGCCCGCCCGCGACCGCCCCGCGAAGCGCCATGCGCAGGTCGTAGGCGGCGACCGGGTCGAGCCAGTTGAACGGTTCGTCGAGGATCACCGCGCGCCGTCCCTCCGCAAAGGCCAGCGCGATCGCGACTCGCTGGCGCATTCCCGCCGAACAGTCGCCGATCCAGCGGTCGAGCAGCGGCTCCACCCCCAGCGCTGCGAAAATGGCGCCGCCGCGCTCGCGTGCGCCATCGACGTCGCCGCCGACCAGCGCGAGGATGTCGCGCACGCGAATCGCTTCGGGGAGGCGCTCGGGCGGGGGTGCGAAGCCGAAGCGGGTGGCGCGAGCGTGGCGGTCGTGCGCGCACGCCTCGCCCTCGATGCGGCATTCGCCCCCCGCGAACGCCAGCCGACCGCCGAGCGCGCGCAGCAGGCTGGTCTTGCCCGACCCGTTGGCGCCGATCACCCCGAACCAGCGCGCGGGCGGGATGCGGAGGTCGATGGCGTCGATCACGCGCCGCCCGCCGCGCTCGACGCTGATGCCGACGAGCTCGATCACGCCAGCCACCAGGTCGCGTCGGCGGACCGCCGGTAGAGCCGCCAGCCCGCGACGATCAGCAGCAGCGGCGCCAGCGGCGGCGCGGTGAACGCGGCGAGCAGGAGTGCGGCGGCGGCGATGCTCAGCATCATGTCGGCGGTGCGCTTGGCGTGGATGCGGTAGGCGAGCACCCGCGCGCTCAGCCGCAGGAGCGCCAGCGCACTCGCGCCCGCGACCAGCGCGGCGGCGGGCGGCGATGCCAGCCAGAACACAGCCAACGTCGCGACCGCGGCAAAGCTCGCCAGCGAACGGACGTGCGCGACGATGGCCCGCATCGGGCCATGCCCCGACAGCGCGGCAAAGCGCACCGCAGCGGCATCGACCGGGGTGAGCAGCAGCGCGGCGATGAAGCTCAGCGCGCCGACGAGGGCGAGCGCGCCCGCCCCCTCCCCCGCCAGCGCCGCGACCGCGCTCACGCCCAGCGCGGCGAACAGTCCGGCGGCGGGGCGGTGCAGCAGCCGGGGGAGGCCGCGTAGCCGTGCGAGCAACCGCCCCTCTCCCCGCCCGCCGACTAGCCGCCACGCCGCATGGCCGAGCAGCGCGCCAACGACGTAGCTGCCTGCAAACGACAGCAGCGCGTCGGGCCGCATGAGCGCGACCGCCGCGCCCAGCGCCGCCAGCAGGCTCGCGTGGATGGCGAGGCCGAGCCTCGACCGCTCCCCCCGCCGCAGCGCATCGGCGGCGAGCGCGCCTTCGCTTTCGTGAAAGCGCAGCCGTTGGTCGACCCGCCAGCCCGCAGCGGGGCCGATCAGGCTGCCGAGCGCGGACGCCGCCAGCGCTGCCGTCAGCGGCTCCCACGGCGCCGCCAGCGAACGCCCGGCGAACAGCCCGCCGATGAGGACCAGCGCCAGGATCCCCCGGTCGGACCAACGCGCAAAGGTTGCGGCGGCGGCGTTGCGCAGCAGCAGCGCATCGTGCCGCACCAGCCGCCCGCGGTGCCCGGTCATCTGCGCCTCTACCAAGGTGCCCCCCATGCGCGCACGCTAACCGGCTTCGCGGAGAGTTTCCACGCCGCGCTCACCGGCCACGGCACGCGGGCGCTACGTATCTAACCCATCACAAGAGCGACCGAGCGAGCGCCGGACGACCGCGCGAGGATCGCCCCGACCTTGACCTTGGCGCGCTCCTCCCCTAGTGGCGCGCGCTTCCACACATGGACCCCGCACCCCGGTGAAGCGGTGGTCGCGTCGATGCTTTCGGGCGTCGGCGGGTGGCCCCGGGCTTGCCGTGCGCGCAATTCCGCGCCGCGCGGCGCACACACGATGGAGTGACATATGTCGAAGCGCCACAGCGCCAAGTACAAGATCGACCGCCGCCTCGGTGAAAATATCTGGGGCCGTCCCAAGAGCCCGGTCAACAAGCGCGAATATGGCCCCGGCCAGCATGGCCAGCGCCGCAAGAGCAAGGTCAGCGACTTCGGCATCCAGCTGCGCGCCAAGCAGAAGCTCAAGGGCTACTACGGCGACGTCACCGAAAAGCAGTTCAAGCGCGCCTATTCCGAAGCGTCGCGGATGAAGGGCGACACCAGCCAGAACCTGATCGGCCTGCTCGAGCGCCGCCTCGACGCGGTCGTCTATCGTTCGAAGTTCGCGCCGACCGTGTTCGCCGCGCGCCAGCTGGTGAGCCACGGCCACGTCTATGTGAACGGCACCCGCTGCAACATCGCCAGCCGCCAGATCCGCCCGGGCGATGAAGTGACGCTCGGCAAGAAGGCGCAGGAAATGGCGCTCGTCGCCGAAGCGCAGTCGCTGCCCGAGCGCGACCTCCCCGACTACATTGCGGTCGACGGGACGAAGGCGACCTTCACTCGCGTGCCGACGCTGGACGAAGTTCCCTATCCGGTGAAGATGGAACCGAACCTGGTGGTCGAGTTCTACTCGCGCTAAGCAAACCAAATTCGCGCTGATCGCTCCGGCGATATCGGCGGACGGAGGGCGGGACCGGCAACGGCTCCCGCCCTTCGCTTGTTTGAGCGGCCCCGCATGCGGCGGTTCGCGCCTTGGCGCGGGCGGGGCGAGCGGCTAGCGTGGCGCTTTCCCCTTGCCGTTGAGGTGTCCCCCATGCGCCGTTCGCTGATCCTTGCCGCCACCGCCAGCCTGTCCGCCCTCGCCATTTCCGGCTGCACGGCGCTGAGCCAGGTGACCGCCACCGCGTCGGACGTGGCGACGATGCGCGACGTCGTGCGCGCGACGCAGGGTGCGATCGACGCGCGCCGCATCAACATCAGCGAAACGACCTTCCGCGACGCGGTCAACCGCCTCGCCTCCGATGAATTCGAGGGCCGCGCCCCCGGCACCGTCGGCGAGGAAAAGACCGTCAACTACCTCATCGAACGCTTCCGCGCGCTCGGCCTGCAACCCGGCAACAACGGCAGCTGGACGCAGAGCGTGCCGATGGTGGAGGTCACGGGCAGCAACTATTCGCCGATGACCTTCCGCACCCCGCGCGGCGGGCTGCGGCTGGCGCATGCGGACGACTTCGTCGGCGGCAGCTACCGGCTGGTGCCCAACACGCGCGTCGCCAACAGCGACGTGGTGTTCGTCGGCTATGGCATCAACGCGCCCGAAAAGGGGTGGAACGACTATGCCGGGGTCGACGTGCGGGGGAAGACCGTGGTCATCCTCGTCAACGATCCCGACTGGCAGACGCCGACTGTCGGCGGCACCTTCAACGGCCGCGCGATGACCTATTACGGCCGCTGGACCTACAAGTTCGAGGAGGCCGCGCGGCAGGGCGCGGCGGCGGCGATCATCGTCCACGACACCGAACCCGCCGCCTATGGCTGGAACGTCGTCCGCTCGTCTTGGACCGGGCCGCAATATATCGCAGCGGCGGCCGACAACCATATGGGGGAGACGCAGGCCAACGCCTGGATGCAGCTCGGCCGCGCGCGTGAGCTGTTCGCGGCCGCCGGGCAGAACTTCGACGCGCTGCGCGACGCGGCGAAGCGCCCCGGCTTCCGCGCGGTGCCGCTCACCGGGACGAGCATGTCGCTGTCCTTCGACAATGGGATGCGCACCACCCCGTCGCGCAACGTGATCGCGACCATCCCCGGGCGGACGCGGCCCAACGAATATGTGCTCTACACCGGCCACTGGGATCACCTCGGCCGGTGCGAGGCGCGCAATGGCGACGACATCTGCAACGGCGCGGTCGACAACGCGACCGGCACCGCCGCGCTGGTGGCGCTCGCCGAAGCGCATATGCGCGCCGGTGCGCCCGACCGCACGCTCGTCTTCCTTGCGGTGACGGGGGAGGAATCGGGGCTGCTCGGTTCCGAATATTACGCCGCCAACCCGGTCTTCCCGCTCGCGCAGACCGTCGGGGGCGTGAACATGGACGCGCTGTCGCCCGCGGGTCCGGCGCGCGACGTGACCGTGATCGGGCGCGGCAAGTCGGAGCTCGACCAGTATCTCGCCCGCGCGCTGGCGGCGGAGGGACGCACCGCGTCCGACGAACCGACGCCGGAAAAGGGCTTCTACTACCGCTCCGACCATTTCAGCCTGGCGAAGCTCGGCGTGCCGATGATCTATTTCGACGGCGGTGAGGATCTGGTCGAGGGCGGGCGTGCGGCGGGCGCGGCGGCCAACGCCGACTACACCACCAACCATTATCACGCGCCATCGGACGAGGTCGGAATCATCCGCCGCTGGGACGGGATGATGGCCGACATGCGGCTCTACTACCGCGTCGGGCGCGAGCTCGCGATGACCAGCGCCTGGCCCAACTGGGTCGCTGGTGACGAGTTCCGCGCCGCCCGCGACCGCAGCCGCGCGGGGCGCTGACCCGCACCATGGTGGTGACACTCGGTCCGGTCCCGGAGTGGGGACCGCAGGAGCTGCTGTGGATCGGCTTTCCCGCGATCCGCGCCGAATGGGGCGACGCGTTTGAACCCGCGCGGGGGGAGATCGCCGCCTTCGCGCGCGCGGTGGCGGAAAGCGGGCAGCGCACGATCCTCCTCTGCAACAGCGAGGATGACGCGAGCGTCGCGCGGTGCCTCACCGGCGATGCGGTGGAGCTGCGGGTGGTGCAGATCGGCGATGTGTGGCTGCGCGATACCGGGCCGATCACGCGCGGTTCCGGCAGTGAGAGGCGCGCGCAGATCTTTGGCTTCAACGGCTGGGGCGGCAAATATCTCATGCCCGGCGACGCCGAGCTGGGGGAGCGGCTGGCGGCGCAGCACGACCTTCCCGCCGACCTCCACGATTGGGTGCTGGAGGGGGGTGCGATCGACTGGGACGGCGCTGGCGCGCTGGTGACCACCGAACAATGCCTGCTCAACCCCAACCGTAACCCCGACCTGACGCGCGACGAGGTGGAGGCGCGGCTGCGCGAAGACCTGGGCGTGCGCGACATTCTGTGGCTGGGCGAAGGGCTGATCGCCGATCATACCGATGGGCACGTCGACAACCTCGCCCGCTGGGTCGCGCCGGGACGGCTGTTGCTGCCCGAACCGACAGGGGAGGACGACCCCAACGCCGCCATCTACGCCGACGCCCGGGCGCGGGCGGAGGCGGCGGGGGTGGCGGTCGTCACCCTCCCCTCCCCCGGACGCTACGCCATCGACGGTGCGGTTTCGCCCGCGAGCCACATGAACTTCGCGATCACCAATGCGCTGGTGGTCATGCCCGCCTATGGCACCGGCACGGACGATGCCGCAGCGGCGCGACTGGCAGAGCTGTTTCCTGACCGGCGCGTGCTGGCGCTTGCGGCGGAAGCGCTGCTCGCCGGCGGGGGCAGTTTCCACTGCTGCTCGATGCAGCTGCCGCGCTGACGGGGGGCCGGGGGGTGTTAAGCGAACAGGAACGCGCGGCGTTGGCGGCGATCGACGGCGCGGCGATGCTATCCCACGTCGAGCGCTGGTGCGCGATCAACAGCGGTTCGGCGAACCTCGACGGGCTCGCGAGGATGGCCGACGTGCTCGGCGAGGCCTTTGCCGCCGCGCTGCCCGGCGAGGTCGAGCGCGTCGCTCCCGCGCCGGTCGAAATGCTGCGCGCCGACGGCACCACCGCCAGCGCGCGTGCGGGCGATCACCTCGTCCTGCGGGTGCGTCCGCGGGCGGAGCGGCGGGTGCTGCTGACCGGGCACATGGACACGGTCTATCCCGCCGACCACCCGTTCCAGACGCTGCGCTGGGTCGAGCCGGGGGTGCTGAACGGCCCCGGCGTCGCGGACATGAAGGGCGGCATCGCGGTCATCCTCGCCGCGTTGCAGGCGATCGAAGCCGCGGGCGTCGGTGACGCGCTCGGCTACGATGTGCTGCTCAACAGCGACGAGGAGGTGGGGAGCGCGGGGTCAGCCCCGCTGATCCGCGAGCTCGCCGCGGGCAAGCTCGCCGCGCTGACCTTTGAGCCGGCGATGGACCGCGACGGAACGCTTGCCGCCGCGCGGCCGGGGAGCGGCAATTTCTCGTTCGAGGTGCGCGGGCGATCGGCGCACGCCGGGCGCAACCCGCACGATGGGCGCAACGCGCTGGTCGCCGCCGCCGACCTCGCGCTGCGGCTGAAGGCGGGGGTGCGCGACGGCCTTTCCATCAACCCCGCGCGGATCGACGGGGGGAGTCCCAACAACGTCGTCCCCGACCTCGCCATCCTGCGCGTCAACCTGCGCCCGCGCGGGCCCGCCGAACTCGACGCGGCGGAGGCGCTGATCGCCGACGCGCTCGTTCACGTTGCGGCGGAGCATCAGGTGCTGATCACCCGCCACGGCGGCTGGGGGCGCCCGCCCAAGCCCGTCACGGCGGAGGCGGAGCGGCTCTACACGCTGGTGGAGCGCGCGGGCGCCGACCTTGGCCTCGAGATCGCTCGGGCGGACAGCGGCGGGGTATGCGACGGCAACAACATCGCCGCTTGCGGAGTGCCGGTGATCGACACCATGGGGGTGCGCGGCGGGGCGATCCATTCGCCCGAGGAATATCTCATCACCGACAGCCTCTCCGAACGCGCGGGGCTGGCGGCGGTGACGCTGCTGCGGCTGGCAAAGGACGGCCTGAACGGGGGACAGCTTTGAGTTTCGTGATCCGCGCCGCGTCGCGCGCCGACCTGCAACCGATGTACGAGATGGCGAAGCTGACCGGCGGCGGTTTCACCAACCTGCCCCCCGATCGCAAGGCGCTGTCGGCTAAGCTCGAACGCGCAGAGGCCGCCTTCGCCGCGCGCGACGACGGCCCCGAAGACCGCCGCTTCGTGCTGATGCTCGAACATGCGCCGAGCGGCGACATTCGCGGCACGTGCCAGATCTTCACCCGCGTCGGGGTCGACTGGCCGTTCTATTCCTATCGCATCGGGTCGATCAGCCAGCACAGCAAGGAGCTCGGCCGCACCTTCCGCGCGGATACGCTGAGCCTCGTCACCGACCTCGAAGGCGCAAGCGAGGTGGGCGGGCTGTTCCTCCACCCGCATGAGCGCGCGGGCGGGCTCGGGCTGTTGCTCGCCCGGTCGCGCTATCTGTTCATCCGCGCGCACCGGGCGATGTTCGCCGACCGCGTCCTCGCCGAGCTGCGCGGGGTGATCGACGATTCGGGCGGCTCCCCCTTCTGGGACGGCGTCGCGGGCAAGTTCTTTGGCATGACCTTTCAGGAAGCGGACACCTTCAACGCGCTCCACGGCAATCAATTCATCGCCGACCTGATGCCCAAGCACCCCGTCTACGTCGCGATGCTGAGCGAAGGCGCGCGCCATGTGATCGGCCTCCCCCACCCCAGCGGGCGCGCGGCGATGCGGATGCTGGAGAATGAGGGGTTCGCGTTCGAAAACTATGTCGACATCTTTGACGGCGGGCCGACCATGACCGCGCAGACCGACCGCGTGCGCTCCATCGCCCACGCGCGCGATGCAAAGGTTGCCTGCGTCGGCGAAGGCGCGAACGCCACCCGCGCGCTGATCGCCTGCGGCCGCTGGGGCGAGTTTCGCTGCACGATCGGCATGGTAAGCGATGGCGCGGAGGGCGTTGCGCTCGACGAGGCGGCGGCGGTGGCGCTGGGGGTCGAAGCGGGCAGCGACGTGCAGTGGATCGCCGCGTGACCGTCACCGAAATCAACTTCGACGGCATCATCGGGCCGAGCCACAATTATGCCGGGCTGTCGCGCGGCAATATCGCGTCGGCGAACAATGCGGGGGCCACCTCGCACCCGCGCGCGGCGGCGTTGCAGGGCCTCGCCAAGATGCGCAGCGTGATGGCGCTGGGCGTGCCGCAGGGCTGGTTCATGCCGCTCGACCGACCCAATGCGCGCTGGCTGGAGGCGCTTGGGACGAACGTTGCGGAGGCGGAGCCGCACCTGCGCGCGGCGGCGTTCAGCGCCTCCTCCATGTGGGCGGCGAACGCGGCGACGGTCAGCCCCGCGCCCGACGCCGACGATGGGCGCTGCCACCTGACCGTCGCGAACCTCGTCACCATGCCGCACCGCAGCCACGAATGGCGGGGCACATTGCAGCAACTGCGGCTCGCCTTCGCGCACGATGCGTTCGCGGTGCACGAACCCGTCGCCCCGCCCTTCGGCGACGAGGGCGCGGCAAACCATATGCGGCTCGCGCCGTCGCATGGTGAGGCGGGGGTGGAGATCTTCGTCTATGGCCGCGACGGCGGCGGCTTTCCCGCGCGCCAGCATCGTGAGGCGAGCGCCGCGGTCGCGCGCCGCCACCGCCTCGACCCCGCGCGCACGCTGCTGATCGAGCAGGCGCCGCGCGCCATCGCCGCGGGCGCGTTCCACAACGATGTCGTCGCGGTCGCGAACGGCCCAGTCCTCCTCGCCCACGAAGCCGCCTTCGCCGACCGCGACGCCGCCATAGCCGCGATGCGCGCCGCCGCGCCGTTCATCGAGCTGGTCGAGGTGAGCGAGGACGAGGTGCCGCTCGCCGACGCGATCCGCGGCTACCTCTTCAACGGGCAGCTTATCACGCGCCCCGGCGGCGGCATGGCGCTGGTTATCCCGACCGAGGCGGCGGACACCCCCTCCATCGCGCGCTGGGCGGAGCGCGTGCTCGCGCGCAACGGCCCGATCCGCGATGTGCTGCCGGTCGACGTGCGCCAGTCGATGGCCAACGGCGGCGGCCCCGCCTGCCTTCGCCTGCGCGTCGTCGCCGACCTAGCGAGCGTGGATCCGCGCTTTATCGTCGACGAACAGAAGCTTGCGACGGCGGAAGCCATCGTCGCCGCGCACTGGCCTGAGAGCATCGCCCCCGCCGACCTTGCCCAGCCCGCCCTGATCGAACAGGTGCGGTCCGCGCGCGCGGCGCTGCTCGACGCACTGGATCTGGGCGATCTGGCCGAAGAACGTAGTTAACGCGCTTTCAACCTTTGCGCCGCGGCGGCACTCCAATGCCCATGTCGCGCATCAAACGCCTGTTCCAGATTCGCACCCGGCTCGATGCCTGCCTGATCATCTACGCGCTGGCGCTGGGCGTGGTGGAGCGCGGGCTCCACTATCTCCAGCAGTTCCCCGGCTACGGCGGCTGGCTGCTGTTCGCGGCGTGCACCGGCTCGGTGTTCCTCGCCGGCGCCAAGATCTTCGACTGCCTGCGCTACGAAGCCGCCGAGCGCGAGCGCGCCGCGGCCTAGATCAACATTCGACGACGTTGACCGCGAGGCCGCCGGTCGAGGTTTCCTTGTATTTCGCGCGCATATCCTGCCCGGTCTGCCACATGGTGGCGATGACCTTGTCGAGGCTGACGATGTGGCTGCCGTCGCCGATCATCGCGATGCGGCTGGCGTCGATCGCCTTGACCGCGCCCATCGCGTTGCGCTCGATGCACGGGATCTGAACCAGCCCCGCGATGGGATCGCAGGTGAGGCCGAGGTTGTGCTCCATGCCGATTTCCGCCGCATTCTCGATCTGCGCATTGGTCCCGCCGAGCGCCGCGGTCAGCCCCGCCGCCGCCATCGAGCAGGCGACGCCGACCTCCCCCTGGCAGCCGACTTCCGCGCCGGAGATGCTGGCGTTGCGCTTGTAGAGCGCGCCGATCGCGCTGGCGGTGAGGAGGAAGTCGCGTACGCCCTGGCGATTGCCGCGGCACATGCGCTCGTAATAGCGGATGACGGCGGGGATCACGCCCGCCGCGCCGTTGGTGGGCGCAGTAACGACGCGGCCGCCAGCGGCATTTTCCTCGTTCACCGCCATCGCCCACAGGTTGATCCAGTCGAGCCCGGCGAGCGGCTCCGACAACACACCTGCATCGCGCTCGCGCAGGCTGGCGGCGATGGCGGGTGCACGGCGGCGGACGTTGAGCCCGCCGGGCAGCACGCCTTCGGTGCAGCAACCCGCGTCGATCGAGCTCGCCATCGTCGCCGCGACGAGGTCGAGTCGCGCGTCGATCTCCGCATCGTCGGCGAGCGCGCGTTCATTGGCGCGCATCAACTGCGCGATGGTGAACCCCGCCGCGTCCGCCATCGCCAGCAGCTCGACGCCGCTGGTGAAGGGGTAGGGAAAGGCGGCTTCGGCGACGTCGCGCTGGTTGCCCGCCGCGATCTCATCCTCGTCGCGCACGAAGCCGCCGCCGATCGAGAAATAGCAGCGCGCTTCGAGCACCGCCCCGTCAGCGTCGCGCGCAACGAGGCGCATGGCGTTGCTGTGCTCTGCGCGGCGTTCGCGGGTGAGAAAGCGGATGTCGCGCGCGGGGGTGAAGGCGATGTCGCGCCCCGCCACGGCGAGCAGCCCGTCGCGCTCCGCTCGGCTCCACAGTGCGTCGATCGCCTCGGCGCTGGTGGTCGGCGGCCGCTCCCCGCCGATCCCCGCCACGATGGCACGCTCGGTGGCGTGCCCCTTTCCGGTGAGCGCGAGGCTGCCGTAAAGATCCGCCTCGATCCCCGCGACGCGATCGAGCAGCCCCAGCCCGGCGAGCCGATCAACGAACGCCCCTGCCGCGACCATCGGCCCGGTGGTGTGCGACGATGAGGGGCCGACCCCCAGTTTGAACAGCTCGAACGTCGAAATCATGGCCCTGCCGTAGCGCAAATGTTTGCGCTCGCAACTGTCGAGTGCGGGCGCGGCTGTGTGTTGGGGGGTGGGGGGCTAACGCGGAAGTCCCATACCCTCACCCAACCCTCTCCAAAGGGGAGAGGGCTATGCGTTCCGCGCCTCGTTCGAGCAGTGCGCGTATCCCCCTCTCCCTCCGGGAGAGGGTCGGGGTGAGGGCTATTCGCCCCGCACCTCGTTCACCGCGTCGCACAGTTGCGCGACCGAGAACGGCTTTGCCAAAAACGCGACGTTGGCGAGTGCGATCGACTGGCGCAGCTGCTCCTCGGCATAGCCCGACATGAACAGCACGGGGAGGTCGGGGTGTTTCTGGCGCAGGTGGCGTGCCATCGTCGGCCCGTCCATCTGCGGCATCATCACGTCGCTGACGACGAGGTCGATGTCCGCCCGCCCGGCGACCTCCAGCCCCTCCTCGCCGTTGCTGGCGGTGAGCACGGTGTAGCCCGCGCGGACCAGCGCGCGTTCGGCGACGGCGCGAACCATATCCTCGTCCTCGACGACCAGGATGGTGCCGCTGCCCCAGCTGGTCGCGCTCGCCTTGGGCGCGGGGGCGGGCACGGGTTCGCTCGCCTCCTCTTGATGCACGGGGAGGTAGACCGAAAAGGTCGTGCCCTTGCCGAGCTCGCTGTCGGCGAAGATGAAGCCGCCCGACTGCTTGACGATGCCGTAGGCGGTGGCGAGGCCGAGCCCGGTTCCCTGCCCCAGATCCTTGGTCGTGAAGAAGGGTTCGAAAATCTTGGGCAGCACATCCGGCGCGATGCCGGTGCCGGTGTCCTTGACCTCGAGCAGCGCATAGTCGCCCGGCGGCATCGCCGCTTCGCCGAGCGCTTCGATCTCGTCCGCGGCGATCGCCCTGGTACTGACGGTGACGGTGCCCCCGCGCGGCATCGCATCGCGCGCGTTGACGACGAGGTTGAGGATGACCTGCTCGATCTGCGTCGGATCGGCGCGCACGGTCAGCACCCCGCGGCCATGCTTGACCGCGAGCTTCACCCCGTTGTCGAGCGACCGTTCGAGGAGGTGAGTCACATCCGCGACGATGTCCGACAGCGACACCGTCTGCGGGCGCAGCGTCTGTTGCCGCGAAAATGCGAGCAGCTGGCGGGTGAGGTTGGCGGCGCGATGCGCGTTGCTCTTGAGGCCTTGCAGGTCCTCATAGTCGCTGTCGCCCGGCGCGTGGCGCAGCAGCAGCAGGTCGCAGCTGCCGATGATGGCCGTCAGGATGTTGTTGAAATCATGCGCGATCCCGCCGGCGAGGGTGCCGACCATCTGCATCTTCGTTGCCTGCGCCACTTGCTGTTCGGTGCCGACGGCGGAGGCGGCGGGGCTCTGTTCGATGGTGAGCAGCACCGCTGCATCGCCGATCCCGCGCACCCCCGACATGGCGAGCGTCAGCGCGCGGTCGGGGGCAGCGGCGGAGCGCACCGCGATGCTCGCCCCCATGCCGCGGCCGCTGGCGTGGCGGCGGATCGCCTCGCCCAGCGCGGCTTTGTCCTCGCCGATGACGAGGTCGGTGGGGTAGGTCGGGCTGGGGCGGTCGGTCGGCACCGCCAGCGCCTGGGCGAAGGCGGCGTTGAACAGGCGGAAGCGTCCGTCGCGGTCGACCAGCGCCAGCGGCGCGGGCAGGCTCTTGACCAGCCGCTCGACATGATCCGCCGCCAGCGACCGCTCACCCGAGGCGCCGTCGTCGTCGATCAGCAACAGCAGCAGCGGCGAGGCATCGAGTTCGCGGTCGAACGCGACCTCGATCAGCCGCACCGGCGGCGCGACGCCTGCGCGGGTGGTGCCAGCGCTCGCCGCCTCCCGTGAGAAGCGGATGACGCCGTGCCGGTCGACACGCAGCCATTCGGCGAAGTCCGAACCGTCGACCCGCTCGGCGAGGCTTGCGGTGGCGCGCAGGCGAAAGGCTTCGTTGCTGGCGCGGATGATGCCGCCCGCGCTGACCAGCGCCGCCATCACCCCCGACTCGCCGAGTGCATCGCCCGCGCGCCCGCGCAGGCCTTCGATCAACTGCAGCGCGGGGTCGCTGCGCTGATGCCGACGAAAGCGCCAGACGAGGTGATCATCGCCCCGCCCCGCGCGCGCGACCGCGCCCGATGCGCTGCCGCCCTGCACCGGAAAGTCCGCGACCGCCCCTTCGCCATCGCGCCACGCAGCGCGACCCGCGTCGGCGATCAGCGCGGTGGTGGCGGCATCGACGGGGAGCGCGGCGGGATTGGCCTCCGCGCCGAACCAGTCGACGAAGCGCTGGTTGGCGCATACCAGCCGCCCGCCGCGATCGGTGACGGCGATGGCGTCCTCGCTCGCGTCGGCGACCGCACGGGCGAGGATCCAGTCGGTCGCAGGGGCGAGGCTCCCCGGGGCACGCGGCGCGGAGGCGGCGACGGGCGCGCGCAGCCGCGCCGC
>ERZ501016.380-NODE-380-length-13263-cov-4.650742_pt1 | contig 13263 bp, 17 predicted proteins | sample MGYA00248889_ERZ501016 | MGnify/ENA primary metagenome ERZ501016 (study PRJEB25958, sample SAMN03398594) | human skin metagenome | study: EMG produced TPA metagenomics assembly of the Human Skin Microbiome Metagenome (human skin metagenome) data set. | reverse complement strand
GCGCCCGCCGCCTCCACCGGCGGCATGGGATTGGGCTGGTGATCGTCGACTATCTCCAGCTGCTGCAGCAAGCACGCTGGAAAGGCGATCCGCGTCTCGATCGCACCGGGGTCGGAACGCACGCCATCTTCGGCGCCATGCTCAAATGCGACCTCACCAAGGAAGCACCGATCCTCACAACCAAGCGGGTCTACTGGAAGACCGCGGTGAAGGAGATGCTGTGGTTCCTCACCGGGGACACCAACATCCGCAAGCTGCTCGAGGCCAACGTCACCATCTGGAGCGAATGGCCGCACAAGCACTATGTCGAGTCGACCGGCGACAAGATCGACCTCAACGAATTCGAACAGCGCGTTCTCGGTGATGATGATTTCGCCGCACGCTGGGGCGAGCTCGGACCGGTTTACGGCAAGCAATGGCGAGCGTGGCAAGGTCCGGACGGGCAAATCCACGATCAGATCGGCGCCGTTATCGAACAGCTGCGCAACAACCCCGCAAGCCGGCGCATCCTGTTCCACGGCTGGAACGTCCCCGAGTTGGGTGCCATGGCGCTACCGCCGTGTCACCTGCTTTATCAGTACCAGGTGACCAGCGACGGCCGGCTGAATAGCGTGATGTACCAACGCAGCGTCGACACCCTGCTCGGTCTGCCATTCAACCTGGTCGGCCAGACGGCACTCACGCTTATGCTGGCAGATCAGGCCGGTCTCAGCCCGGGCGAACTGACATGGTTCGGAGGCGACGTGCACGTCTACACCAACCACTTCGAGCAGGTAGCCGAGCAATGTGCGCGTGAACCACGGCCGCTGCCGCAGATGCGGCTCAATCGTCATACCGAATCGATCGACGATTACACGATCGAGGATTTCGAGGTGATCGGTTACGACCCGCATCCGGCGATCAAGGCAGACGTGGCGGTCTAAAAACACCAATGACCAACCCGCTTATCACCATGATCATCGCGTACGGACCGGACGGCGCACTCGGGAAGGATGGAGGCTTGCCTTGGCCCCATCATCCCGAGGACATGCGCCGCTTTCGCGAAGCGACAATGGGTCACCCTGTGATCATGGGACGGCGCACCTACGACTCGCTCGGAAGAGCTCTCAAGTATCGACACAATATCGTCATCAGCAGCAAAAAGACGGTGGCAAGCGATGTCGATACCGCCAAAAACATGGATGAAGCGCTAAAAATCGCCTCGCACGATGACGACATCTATATCATCGGAGGCGGTCGGGTTTACCGCGAAAGCCTCATCTACATCAATCGCATCCTCCTGACGCAAATGCACCACCGGTTCGACGCCGACACCTATTTCAAAGTACCGTTCATTGAGGACTGGATCGAGGTCGCGCGCGAGGACTGGAGTAACGGCGACCCCACCCAGGACTGCACCTTCATCGAGTACCGACGACGGCCTAACTGTTAAGGACGGCGCGAGGCCGACGCCTACTCAGAAAAAACGCAGCAGGGCTCATTCGAAGGCAAAACACCGCCGGGGTAATCCGAGCCATCACAACGATAGACGTTATTGGGCGACGGCAGATCGAGCTGCTTGCGCGCTGCCTGGCATACCTCGCGCGCATGAGGATCATCAACCGGACCCAGATCGGACCGAATCACGCGATTGGGATAGTCGATAACCCAAGGCGAACGCGCCCCGGTCGGGACCTCAGCGAGAAAGCGCTTCGCCTTCAATTCCTCGAATGCCGAATCCGAATCACCCTGACCCGGCGCCCGCGCTTCCTGCGCCCTGAAATATCCTTCAGCCCGCTCAACCTGAGATGCCTCAACCACCAGACGCGCAGCCTCGGCATTGGTGCGGCCACCGAAGAACACATCTCCACCATAAAAGACCGTCATCAAGGCAGCGGCCGCCGCGATCGTAATGCCGATGATCGTCAAAATGGTCGTGGACATGGCGCAACTCCGCAGGCCGCCCAAGCAGGCCTGGAACGGGTTTAGCGCGAGCCGCCAAAAAAACCAACATCCTCAAACGACCGGCTCGCTCTCAGCGATCGACAAACCTATAACCGGAGCATGAGCGAGCAGAGCAACCTATGTGACCATAACTCCGACGGGATCGAACAGACACCGCAGAAGACGCAAACAGGCGAAATCTGCACCGCCTATGCGCAACATGAGGAGGGCGATGAAGACAGCGTCGCCAGCCAGGTGCACGCCGTCTTTTGCGGCACCATCAAGGTCGACCGCTACAATCTGTCAACGAGGCACTTTGCTATATTGGTTGAGCTCAATCGAAATGGCGCACGCAAGGTGCTCGAGCTCGCCGACCAGCTGACGCTGCCAAAATCAACAACATCCCGAGCACTCGATGCACTGCAGCGGGTCGGGCTGGTGCGCAGAAAGCGCGAAGGCAACGCCGTCATGGTCAGCATGACCCCCAAAAGCCAGGCTTTGATCGGTCGAGTAATGGCCCAGTTGGCCACGACCGAACGATAGCATCACGACAATCTGCTGGTGCGTAACTGCCAGGAGATGAAAAAATGCGTTATACCAAAGGCATCAAAGGGCCGGAGTCCACCCACCGGCTAGACGTACAGAGCCACCACGTCAGCGGCACCAACGACAATCCCATGCTGAAGATGACCGCCTACGGCGTGTTTCGCAAAGGACCACGAATGGTGCGACTGATCGCGCAGGGCCGGCATGCCCAAACGCTACTCGAACAAGGCGTCGACGGCGAACACATGCTCACCATTCGCTGGACTGCAAGCGACGCCGCAACCGTCACCGCGGTCGCAGAAAAAGCTGCAAAGGCGGCCTGAGAGCCAACGCGCATTGCAGGCGTGAAGAACACAGTGGTAGGATAGGCGGAAACCCTCCTGACGAGGAGTAACGTCGATGCCAGCGACCCTGCTCAACCGGGCTGAAATGCTCATCGGTGCCGAGGCTACCCGCAAGGAGCTCGCGCCGTTCATCGACCAGCGACAGCAACCGATCGCAGGACGCTACGCACGCGTTCAGGACTTCGTCCTACGCGACCTACCACTCCTGATCACCGCCACCGGAGGTGAGGCTGGTGCCGAACGCTACGACCAGCATGCGCTCTCCGAGGTCGCGGCCAGCGATGCAATCGCCGAAATCATCCGCAACGCTGCGCAGGTAAAGGTGCAACTGAACTGGATGGCTCCCCAGCTCAATCCCGCCATCACCAAATTCATGGGCGTGGGGCTCGAGGCTGACGCAGAAACAGGTTTGGTGCAGATGCTGGAAATGTATCGCATGCATCCAATGCACCAACGCCAGCCCATCGAGGTGCGCGCGGAACTGGCCCCCGAAATCCACGCCAGTGATCAGCAACGGCAGACGCTCGATGAGATCAATCAGGCGATCGCGCAAAAGAGCAGCGCCCGCACCATCGCCGGCATCGGTGAAAGCGTATGGTACCACGGTCGCAGCGAAAACGAGAAAATAGGACAAGCCGCTAACCAGGCCCACAAGGTCGAGGGGCTCTACCTCGCCGAACACAAAGGTCAGTTGCAACTCGAGTACAAGCTCGAAGGAATCGACCAGCGTGTACCGATCGAGGGGTTCGGCGCCTTCTTCAACGAAAAGCCGGCCTATGGCGCCATCGTACGCACGGCCGAGCGCTGCTACTTCGTCGACCTAACCAACGCCGAAGATACACATGGGCACGCGCGATCCGGGCAAGCCCGTGAACTGATCGGCGTCGGCGGTAATGATATTCGCCGTGATCTACTGCCGGTCGAACCTGGACTGGGCATCATCGGACCTGAAAAGCCCGAAAAAGAACCAACGATCGTCACTGGACATTATCGCTATGCCCCAATCCGCCACAAAGACGACCACCTCGGTCCAGTGGTGATCACCGCTAACCCCTGGCAAAGCGAGCCAACCGAACGCGAACGCATGATCGCCATGGCGGAGGTACAGCGCCACTTCCAGCTATATGAGCGCGCCGGTGTCGATAGCAACACTACCCGGCTGACCCGTAGCGCTGCCGACATGAAGCAGCAGGCATTGCAGCAAATGGCCCGGGAAATACCGACCTTCATCCTCGGATAATCCAACCCGCACTTGTCAAAGATCAAAGGCCCGCCACCGGCGGGCCTTTTTTCATGCAACGAACAGGAGAGCGTACCATGACCGCACAGATCGCAACCCCATTGCCGCGCGACTACCACGAAAAACAGAAGATCCAACTCAACCGGCGCGAACTCGATCGCCAGGAAAAAATGCATATCCGAAGCATCTGGGGAAGCATCCAGACCGCCCAGGAATATGCTCCGGGGATCGTCAACGTCACGACAGCCAGCCACGGCGGCATCGTCCTCGACCAGATGGCAAACGACAAGGTTCATGCCGCCTGGCGCAACCAGCAGGGGATGTACGAGGAAGACATCTGCTGGGCGATCGTCGCCATGACTTACCCCAGCCTCTTCACCGACTACGAAAAAGAGTGTGCGGAAAGCACGCTGAGACGCTGGATGCCTGTCGAATACACCAAGGTAACCGGCAATCCGGTCAGCCCTGAGGAAAGCCATGTGCTGCGCGAGAACGCCTTGCGCGAAAAGCACAAGGCCGACTGGATCGTTATCTCCGACGTTCTCAAAGGCGACAAGGTGCATGCAATCGCCACCAAGGGCGGCAAATGGCCGAGCAAAGACCGACGCGAATATCTGATCGAGCCGAAGCGCTATGCCGCAAGGAGCGAGATCGGTCACGTCATCGACGAAGCCATCGACGAGCGCGTGATGCAGCCCGCCAACGAGCGATAAGAGCAGCAATTTCAGGAGAAGAAAAAATGCTGGCCGTGCTCTCGCCCGCCAAAAGCCTCTGCTACGAACGCGAACAGGACCTGCCCACATCGACGCAACCGCGCCTCGCGGACCAGACCAACGCTCTCGTTCTGTACGCACAGGGAATGAGCGTTGAACGACTGATGGCCAGGATGGGCATTTCCAAGCCACTCGCCGAACTCAATCACGGACGATGGCAGCACTTCCACGAACAACCGGCCAAGCCTGCCATCCAGGTGTTCGACGGCGACGTCTATACCGGTCTCGATGCGCAAACCATGAGCCGGGACGACGTCGAATATGCCCAGCAGACGTTGCGCATCCTTTCGGGCCTGTATGGCGTGCTACGGCCGCTGGATGAAATGCGCCCTTACCGCCTGGAGATGGGGACCAAAAGCTTCCCCGGTCAACACAAGCTCTCGATCTGGTGGGAAGATGCGATCGCCCACATCCTCGAGCAAGACCTCGCCGAGGGTGAGCAGAGCATTCTCAACCTCGCAAGCCAGGAATATTGGGCGGCCGTCAAAGGTCGGCTCAACCCCAACATCCGCGTGGTCGACGTTGAATTCCTGGCCGCTGATGGGCGCTTCATCACCATGCACGCCAAGGTCGCCCGCGGCAGCATGGCGCGCTGGATGATCAACAATCGCGTTCAGCGCGTCGACGACATGAAGGGATATGACGCCGACGGATATCGCTACGACAGGACAGCGAGCAGCGAGAACCGCTGGGTCTTCCAGCGACAAGCCTGACTCCATCCTATAAGGGCCGTTCAACCAAAAAGGACGGGCAACCATGGAATGGGCTCTTATCGCATTAACGATCGTGCTGGTCGTCGTAGCAATAATCCGCTTCGTCAACAGCGAGTCCAAACCCGTCTATCGTCGGAGACCCATGCTGACCAAGCATGAAATGGTCATGCTCGACCGGCTGGAGCAAGCTCTCGAAAAGGTGGGCCAACCACTGGCGATCTGCCCGCAGGTGGCCATGAGCGCCATTATCGATGTCGAAAGCGACCTCAAGAATGGTGACCGCATGAGTGCGCGCAACCGCATCGACCGCAAGGTATGCGACTTCGTTATCATCGACCGGGGATCGAATCCACTGATCGTCATCGAACTCGACGATTGGTCGCACGACAACAAGCAGGACAACGATCGACAACGCGACCAATGGCTGAGGGATGCGGGCATCCACACGCTGCGGTACCGCAAGGCGCATCGCGTAAAAGTGGAGCAAATCACGCAAGACATCATGGAGTGTCTGCAATCTTGACCGGAAAGGAGGTCGGAAAAATGAACGCAAAGCTTTATTCGGCCCACGCCGAAATGGTACCATGGGGCATGCCTCGGCCCCGCAACAACCAGCATGATCGCCTGGCTATCGTCTTCCTCGCCGATCAGGCGAAGATGGCGAAACAGGATATCGCCAAGGGGCTCGGGCTCGACGTCAAGGCGATCGATAACATCACCAGTGGTGGGGCTGCACCAAATGCGGCCGGTGCCACACTCGACCGGTTGATGACGATCGAATCGCTACTGCTCAGCGTCTATACGCCAGCTACGGCCGGGACCTGGTTCAACCAGCCCAACACAATCTGCCGGGGGAAGACTCCCGCCCACCTGCTCGCCACCGGCGGGCCGTCGGCGCTGGAGGTCATCCTCCGCGCAGCGGCCGCACGCATCGGCGCATAGACGCCAGGCAATGACGTCGGGTCGACTCCCTATCCTGCCCATCAAAAAACAAACCGTCGTACGGCTGATACCGGCCGCGATCCTCGAACCCAAGCTGCGCCTCGCCGATGGCAACGACATCATCGAACACGACTATCCGCTCGACCACGCATACCCCGGTCTGATGCGGACGGCAAACCCAGGCGTCCGAGACAAGGCGCTCTACTCGTTCGAAGCATCGAGGTGGCGCAACAACCGCTTCAACAAGATCGACGGCCATGGCGCCTACTATGCCGCCGATACGCTCTCGACCGCCATCGCGGAAATCCGGTGGCATCTGACCCATGATCAAGGACTGCCCTTCGAGCGAACCCAGGTATATCGCGCCGTCATCGCCAACGTCAGCGGACAATATCTCGACCTGCGAGAAGCGACCGGTCTTGGTGCGCTCGATGCCGATCCCGAGCGCGCCTATCCTGCGGGTGCCGGCATCGCAAAACGAGCTCTCGAGAAACATGCCGACGGAATCATCTACCCAAGCGCACGATCGCAAGACGGCACTTGCTACGCGGTCCTCACCACAACCGGCATCGACGAGATAAGACTAGGTCAGCTCGTATCCTTCGAAAAGGAGGGGCGAGGCGGAGAGGAGTGGGCGCCGCGTATCCATCTACCGCAGCATGCAATCGGAGCTGAGCCCAGCATCAGCCGCGTCTGAACAAAAAAAGGGGACGACATGAACGAACAGCACAGCCATTGCAGCTGCTGTGGCACGCCCTATGCCGAGAAGACCTGGCCGCGAATCTGCCAAAGCTGCGACCATCACCAATGGCATAATCCAACGCCGATCGCGGTCCTGCTGCAACCTGTACACGACGGCGGCCGCATCGGTATCCTCGCGCCCATCCGCGGGATCCAACCCCAGCAGGGCCAACCGGGGCTGGTCGGCGGCTTTCAAGAAGCGCACGATCAAAGCAGCGAGGCCGCTGCCTTACGCGAAATGCAGGAGGAAACGGGGATCGACCTTACCGCCAGCGCCGATCTCTACCCCATCTGCACGCGCTCAACCGGGCCGATGATCCCCGGCCGACGGCAGAATCTCGTATTCATCGCCAATCACGAAACGCTGGACATCAAGGCGTTCGAGCAGTTCGAACCGAACGCCGAAACAAGCGCGATTCATATCGCATGGGAATCGCAGGCGTTGTGCTTCCCCAGTCACAGCTACGCTCTGGCATTGTGGTTCAAGATGCAGGGGCAACCCACCAACGAAATGCTGCTCGACCAACCCCAGGTCGGCGATCGTGTCGGCATGCAGAATCACATCGTCAATCTGCCCTACCACCAACCGCTGTGCGAGCGAGGCATATGGTGGGCGGATACCGCCCAGGGCATGATGATGCTGAAGCGAGGAGCACGTAGCTGGATCCTGGCATGAGCAGCAACTATCGCCTCATTCGCGAGGATGTAAGAAAGCCGTTCAACGCCAAGCGCTTCAGTCATGCACGGCGGCCACTCCCCGTAGCCAACATCGAGCCATATCGAGGTTCGATCCTGCCCTCCGCACTGGACATGCTGATCAAGATACCCGGCGGAAATATCCAACTGCCAGAACCCTACCGGGGAAATTGCACGATCGTCGACTTCATCGCACGATCCATCCTGCACGAAGACGGTTTGCTGCCCGATTGGCGCGAACACTACCACCTCTACTTAACGATCGACCATCGCATGGTTCCGGCCGGTAAGACCCATCGCAACAAGGGATGGCATTTCGACGGGATGCAAGGCGAGCGTTACCCGGTGAAGATGCCGGTGTGCCACCAGTATCTCGTCAGCAATACGCTGCCGACCGAATATTACATCGGCAGCAACGCCAACCTCGAACAGGCCGACGAAAGGCGCGATAACTGGTTCGACGTCGTCAGCGAGCAAATCGGTGAGATTCCCCCGGAAATATGGTGCCCCCAAAACATGCAGATCGTCATGGTGACGAGCTACCAAATACATCGTGCGCAAATCGCCAAACGCGACAACATGCGCCTGTTCATGCGGCTCGACGTGTCGCTCAAACAACAGGACCGACTCGGCAACAGCATCAACCCGCTACTGCCAGCGCCATGGCCGATGGTGAAACGAGGTTTCGATGGACATCAACCCCTCGATGACGCGGGCTGGGAAAGCGGTCAGAAGATCGCCAAACGCATTGGAGAGCAAGCCCAGGCATCCTAGAAGGCCGAAATGAGCAAGAGCATCAAGATCTGGAGTGGAGCAATCATCGGCGCAATCATCGCCGGGGCCGCAATTTATGTGCTGATGCGCATGCTCCCGGAGATCACCGCCCAGGATCTGACAACCGCCATCCATCAGATCACCTGGCCGCGGCTGATCTTCGCCGGGCTCGCCATCATCGCCTGTTACGGCGCGCTCACCGCCTACGATAGCATCGCTCTCTCAACTATTGGCAAGCCGCTACACTGGCGCACCACCGCGGCCGGCGCCATCAGCGCGTACGCCCTGTCACACAATCTCGGCGTCGCACCAATTACAGCAAGTGGCGCGCGTTGGCGTATCTACGCACCACACGGGATCAACCTCCCCGACATCGCGCGTATCGTGATCATCACCGGCATGTCGTTCTGGTTGGGTATCATCCTGCTTGTCGGCATCGGACTGATTGTCGTGCCTGACGTCATCAGCCAGAGCATCCCGATGGTCGGCAACGCCGGCGGGCCGCAAATCGTCGGCATCGCCATTATCGCCTTCAATCTCGGCTACCTGATCGCGATCGGCCGAGGCATGCGCAATATCGGGTGGCGACACATCAGCATACCGCTGCCTATCATGCGCCACGCTGTCGGGCAGAATCTGCTGGGAGCGGTAGAAATCGCCTTGGCAAGCGCGGCGCTCGCCCTACTCATTCCCAGCGCCACCTGGGCCGACTATCCAGCCATCTTCCTCGCCTATCTGATCGCCTTCCTCTCCGTGCTGATCACACATGCCCCGGGAGGTATCGGCGTGCTAGAACTCGTGATCGTGGCCATGCTCCCGGAAATGAACAAGGCAGACCTCATCGCAGGACTGCTGCTGTTCCGCGTCGGCTTTCATCTCGTACCGCTCGCTATCGCCGCCATCATCCTGATCTTCGCCGGACCCGCCAAGACGGCCGTGTCCGAACGAATCAAGGCGAGCGAGCTTGCGACAGAACAATAGGGGAACTAGAAGCAAGCTATGAGCGACGAAACCCAAATGACGCGCAGCGAGATGATGCGCAACGCCATCCGCGAGGCTCGTAGCAACAAGGGAATGCTCGAGAAGCAGGTGAACGCGGCCTTTGTCGAAGAAATGAAGCGACGACAGGCCAAGGGGCCAAGCGCGATCATGACGCGCATCAGGGACAAGCGCGCCGAACTGCAATTCACGAAAGACGAAGCGCTTTCGCTCGCAGCTGTGCTGAGCATCGATCCCACTCCTCTGCTACCGCAGGGCGAGCAGAATGAGTTGCCGATCGCACCGCTGAGCGGAGAAATCGAACCGGAAGCAACCGCGGACCAAACGACGGAATCGGAAAGCCAAAACACTTCCGAAAAGACCAACGAACCAGCAACCGTCGTCGAAAAGAGCCAGGCGCAGGATGGTCCATGCAAAGCCCCTGCCGTGTCGTTCAGCGAGGCGGTGGACGGCGAAACAACCGTTACCATCAATACGCGACTAAGCGCCGAGCAGATGACACGACTGTGCATGGCGATACCAGCCTACATGATGAAAGTCGTCCGAGAGGCTTCTTGCGTCTACGTTCAAGCCCAGGTGCCGATCTTCACCTACCAGGCCGAGCTCATCATGCGAGCCATCTACGGACGGCGCTGAACAACCCAACCAAAGAAAGGCGTGAACCCAATGACCGATGCCACGCAGCCAGAACGGGTGTCGCTCAACGAGTCGATCGCTACCCTCCAAATTCAAAATGCCGATAAGCTGGGCGTAATCATTCCCAAGCCCGAAAACCCCGACGACATCGCCATCTACCGCAAGGCCGCCAACCGCATCGTCGCCGATCGGCTGATCAGGGCGCGCAACCGCACACATCTCAACAACGAGAAAATCAACAAACTCCTTCACGCCCACTATGTGCGCCGCGGCCGCAATGCCAAACCATGGCTGTTCACCAATATCCTGAACGGCAAGGTGATGGCCCTGCCAGATGGTGAAGAGACCGACATGATCGCCGAAACACTCGGCATCAAAGCCGAGATCCTCGAAATCCATCTGCGCACCATGCCCTGGGTCATGGAGAAAAAACCCAAAGCGACCACAAGAGTACGTAATCCGCGCAACGCGACGGAAATGAGGAGCAAAGCACAAACACCAGAAATGGACGCCCGCGACGAGTCAGTCGACAAAAGACAGGCAAACGGACGCCAGTGGCACGCAGATCCATATTACACTCAAAACACCACACCCTGGCCCGAGCCACATCAAGACGGGGGCGGGAGGGACACGGGCCACGAGGTTGAGCATGACGAGACTGGAGGCGCGATGCCCATCGCAGGGGAGGTTCGAACAACTCCGAGCGAGGAGATCACCGAAGCCGGCACCATCAAGATCTCACACGACGGACGTCGCCTGCAGATCAGCGGGAAACTCTGGTGCGATCGGGCGACCGCCAGCAAACTGAGGCTGATCGTTCCCATCACAACCATCCATCATGGACGAGGTGCCGAGCTGTCCGCGTATGAGGTACGCGGGCCCATCCAGCCGTATCAGCTCTACAATCTGATGCACATCGTATATGGGGCGCCACTGGTTACCGCAGTCGATCTCGAAAGCGGCAAGCAGCAAAACTGACCACAGTCTGCAAATAGCTGTTCAAAAACAGCGCACCCGACAAGCCCACCGCTTTGTCGGATTCGAAGCTATGAGATAGGGAGGGGGTCGCATGCTTACCAAGGACGAAGAACTCCGTCTGTTCAACGCATCACAACAAGGAGACAAGGAAGCCGTCAGACAGCTGGTCGAAGCTCACAAGCCAATGATCCGCAAAATCGCCGGCCGATGGAGTCGAGACGATCAAGATGATCTCGAGGCAGAACTCAACTGCGAATTTATCGCCAATCTGCCACGCTTCCGACCGGAACTGGGGTGTCGGATCAACACCTATCTGCGCTGGTATCTAGTAGAAGCGGCCATGGCCTATCACCGACGCAGCCGTTACGCAGTCGCACTCCCCCAATCCAAATCCAAGGCGCTCAAATACGCACTCGCCGAGATCGACCAACTCGAGCGGCAAGGTGCAAGAGTCAGTGGCAAGACGATGAGCGAAATAGCCGAGCGACACGGCACCAACGTCACCGATATCGAAGCCCTCCGTGGCCTGCGAGCCAACGATACGCGCATCGATCAGATGCCCGAATATCGTCACATCGCCAGCAACGACGACCAACCCGACCAAATTTACGAAAGCCAACAACGGCGCAAACTACTCGAACGCGCAATCGAGGCGCTGGACGATCGAGAACAAAAAATCATCAAAGCGCGCCAGTACACTGACGATGAACCGGTCAACTTGCGAGAAATCGGAAACGAACTCGGTATCAGCGCCGAACGCGTACGACAGATCGAAAGTCGGGCGCTCGCCAAAATCCAGAACTGGATCGACACTTGCAACGCAAGCAAGGGCAATCAGCCGCTACAAAACGCCGCGTGACCACAGGGCGAGGAAACACCTCGCCAAAATCGATGAAGGGGAGAAACAACGTGACCAACACGACACGCCGGAAGATCGGCTGGATCGCAGTCGCACTGGGAATCATCGCCATGCTCTGGCTGGTAATGTCACCCTACACCACCCTCTACACGCTCCAGCGTGCCGCAAAGGAAGTCGACGCCGAGACGCTCAATGCGCACATCGATTACCCGCGTCTGCGCGAAAGCCTGAAAGGGCAGATGATGGCCGCAGCCATGCGAGCGTCCGGGCCGAACGACCTCGGAGTGGGTGGTGAAGCACTGGCCGCGGCCATCGGCGGGCAGATGATCGACACCATGGTGCGACCCGAAACCGTCACAGCGCTCATCCAGCGGGCTCACAACCAGCAGCAACGCGGGAACGCAAGCGCCAACAAGAACGGTGAGAACCTCAACCAACGACTCAGCGGCGAACGAACCTACAATTACGATCGCACCGGCATCAAAAGCTTCGAGGTCAGCGATACGGACGACCGCGCCGCCGGCCTGTTCGAACTACAAGGCACGCGATGGATGCTGGTCGGGGTACGACTACCCACCGACCAGAGCCCGAACGCCAGCTGACACGGAGACAAACGATGGAATCCCTTTTCTCCGACGCCTATCAGCCATTCACGATCGCCACCCTCGTCATCGCCGGCATCCTGCTGCTGGAAATGATCGGCGTCACCAGCGCACTCACCCATGACGTCGAAATCGACACCAACGGGACGATCGGCCACGACACCGAGATTGGCGCCGACCATGACGGCATCACCATCGCCCATGCGCTCGGCATCGGCCAGGGGATGCCGCTTTCGATCTGGCTGGTGTGTCTGCTCGCAACATTCGCGATCACCGGCACCATTTTCCAGAACGTGCTCGAATTGATCACCGGGGCAGCACTGCCGGGCTGGGTCGCCGCGGGCATCATTCTGGTGCCGGCGCTGCTCATCAACCGGCTCACCGCAACGCTCGTCTACAAGGTCATGCCCAAGGACGAAACCGACGCGGTAACCGAGGAGAGCTTCCTGGGGCAATATGGCGAACTCGTCCGAGGGCCGGTCAACAAGGTCATGACC
>ERZ501016.379-NODE-379-length-13291-cov-4.531883_pt1 | contig 13291 bp, 11 predicted proteins | sample MGYA00248889_ERZ501016 | MGnify/ENA primary metagenome ERZ501016 (study PRJEB25958, sample SAMN03398594) | human skin metagenome | study: EMG produced TPA metagenomics assembly of the Human Skin Microbiome Metagenome (human skin metagenome) data set. | reverse complement strand
ATGACCAGGGTGGCCACCATGGTCTTGGTGTTGCTGGCCACCCGGAACTTGGCGTTCGGGCGCACCGGCAGATCGGTCCATACGCGGCGGACGCCGGCGGACCAGCGCTGCTCGCGGGTTCCGGTCTTGATCGCGGCGACAACCCCCACCGCGCCATCCGCGACGAGCGTGTTGAGCGCAGCCTGCGGCGCCGGAATGCGCTGGCCCGCAAGACTGTCCGGCAGCGACACCCCGGGCGGGGTTAGCGAGAGCGACTCCGGAGTCGGTGCCGGCTGCGGGGCCGCGCTGGCGGTGGCGACCCCCGCTGAGGTCACGCTCACGGCGAGGGCCGCGGCGCATACCCGGACGGTGGAAATGACGGTCATGACGATCTGTTCCCCTTCAGATTGTGTGACGGTGTCTGCACACTCTCACGCCTCGCCGAGGCTCGCCAGACGAGCCGGCTGCCACCCAGCACCCGGGCGTGGCGGCGGCCGCGGGGCGGCGCAATAGGCTCGGCGGAAGATAGGAACCATTCATCTGCGCAGCCCGCTCCCGGCGGCTTGCCGACCCTGGAGGTATGCCGTGCATTCCCGCCCTTTGAGCGCACAGACCCGGCAGGACGCCCTCGAGGTCTTGGCCGCCAGCGGCGCCGAAGGGGGTGAGCCGATCGACGTCCTGGTGATCGGGGGCGGGGTGACCGGCGCCGGGGCGGCCCTCGACGCCACCACTCGAGGCCTGTCCACGGTGCTCGTCGAAGCGCAGGACTGGGCCTCCGGTACCTCGCAGTGGTCGACCAAGCTGGTGCATGGCGGGCTGCGCTATCTGCAGATGCTCGACGTGAAGCTGGTCCAGGAGGCCCTGATCGAGCGGGGGCTGCTGCTCAAGACCCTGGCCCCGCACCTGGTCAAGCCGATGCCCTTCCTCATCCCCCTGGAGCATCGGCTCTGGCAGCGCGCCTATTACGGCGCCGGGGTGACCCTCTATGACCTGTTGGCCAACCTCATGCCCGGGCGCCGGGCCTTGCCGATCCACGGGCATACCTCCCGCAAGGGCCTGCTCAAGCAGTTCCCGGATCTGCGGCACAAGAGCGCGATCGGGGCGGTGAAGTACTACGACGCCACCGTCGATGACGCCAGATTGGTCGCCACGCTGGCGCGCACCGCGGTCACCTATGGCGCCCATGCGGCCGCGCGCGTCCAGGTCGTGGAGATCACCAAGGATGCCGATGGCCGTGCCGATGGCGCCGTGCTCGTCGACCTGGAATCCGGTCGGCAGGTGCGGGCCCGAGCCCACCAGATCATCAACTGCACCGGCGTCTGGACCGAGGACGTCAACACCCTGGCCGAGACTGACGGCGGCCTGAATGTCTTGGCCTCCAAGGGAATCCACCTGGTCATCCCGCGCGAGCGCATCCCCGGCAGCGCCGGTCTCTTCCTGCAGACCGAGAAGTCGGTGCTCTTCTTCATCCCCTGGTCGCGGTATTGGATCATCGGCACCACGGATACTCCGTGGCCACTGGACCCGAAGAACCCGGTGGCCACCGCCGCGGATATCGACTACGTCCTGCAGCACGCCAATGCGGTGCTCACCACCGAGCTCACCCGTGACGATGTCGTCGGTTGGTATGCGGGCCTGCGCCCCCTGCTGCAGCCGGGCACCAAGGAGGGCACGGACTCGGCGAAGGTGAGCCGCGAGCATACGGTCGCCAGCCCCATACCGGGCCTGACGGTGATCGCTGGGGGCAAGCTCACGACATACCGGGTGATGGCCAAGGATGCGGTGGATTTCGCGCTCGGGGAGCGAGCGGCGCAATTGCCGAGCATCACCGAGCAGATCCCGCTGCTGGGGGCCGTTGGGGAGCCGGCGATGCGCCGCCGGATGCCGGCCCTGCGCCGCCAATTCGGCTGGAGCGAGCTCATGGGCGATCACCTGCTGCACCGCTACGGTTCGCTGATGGAGGAGGTCCTCGAGCTCATCGATCGTGACCCCGGGCTGGCCCAGCCGCTGCAGGCGGCGCCGGCCTATCTGCGCGCCGAGGTGGCCTATGCGTGCACCCACGAGGGGGCGATCCACCTCGAGGATCTGATGATGCGTCGGACTCGACTCATCTACGAGGTGCCGCGCAAGGGATTGGCCGCGGTGCCCGAGATCGCGGACCTGGCCGCGGTCATGCTGGGCTGGGACGAAGAGCGCAAGCACGCGGAGATCCGCGCCTACACCGAGCGCGCCGAGGCCGAGATCGCTGCGGCACAACAACCGGACGACGCCGCCGCCGCGCAGGTGCGCGCGCAGGCCGCGGATATCGCGCCCATGCAGCCGGTCGGGGCGGACCATGGCTGATTACGTCCTGGCGATCGACCAGGGCACCACCAGCACTCGTGCGATCGTCTTCACCCGCGGGGGCCAGATCCACTCCGTGGGGCAGAAGGAGCACGCGCAACTCTTTCCCCGCGCCGGTTGGGTGGAGCACGACCCGATGGAGATCTGGGACAACGTGCGCGAGGTCGTCGGCCTGGCCTTGTCCCGGGGCAATCTCAACCACCGGACCATCGCGGCGGTGGGCATCACCAACCAGCGCGAGACCGCGGTGGTCTGGGATCGGCATACCGGCCGCCCGGTGCACAATGCGATCGTCTGGCAGGACACCCGCACCTCGCGGATCATCGCCGACCTCGCCGCCGATGGTGGTGCGGACAAATACCAGTCCGTATGTGGTTTGCCCCTGGCCACCTATTTCGCCGGCCCGAAGGTGACCTGGATCCTCGACAATGTCCCCGGGGCGCGGGAGCGGGCCGAGGCCGGGGATCTGCTCTTCGGCACCATCGATACCTGGGTGCTGTGGAATATGACCGGCGGCCCGGACGGCGGCGTGCACGCCACCGATGTCACCAATGCCTCCCGGACCATGCTTATGGACTTGCGCACGCTGGCCTGGGACGAACGGATCGCCGCCGAGTTGCGCATCCCGACCGCGATGCTGCCGCGGATCGGGTCCTCGGCGCAGGTGTATGGCGATGGCCGCGCCGCGGGTCCGTTGGCCGGGGTGCCGATCGCCGGCATCTTGGGTGATCAGCAGGCCGCAACCTTCGGCCAGGCGTGCTTCACCGCGGGCATGTCCAAGAACACCTATGGCACCGGCAACTTCATGCTGCTCAACACCGGCGCGGAGATCGTGCGCAGCGACCATGGCCTGCTCACCACACTCTGCTACCGGATCGGGGACGCGGACCCGGTCTATGCCCTCGAGGGGTCGATCGCAGTGACCGGGTCGCTAGTGCAATGGCTGCGGGACAACCTCGGGCTAATTGACGACGCGGCGCAGATCGAGACCCTCGCCACCCAGGTGAGTGACAACGGCGGCTGCTATGTCGTCCCAGCGTTCTCGGGACTCTTTGCGCCCTATTGGCGTGACGACGCCCGAGGCGCGATCGTCGGCTTGACCCGTTATGTCACCAAGCACCACCTGGCTCGCGCGGCCTTGGAAGCCACCGCTTTCCAGACTCGGGAGGTGGCCGAGGCGATGGCCGCAGACTCCGGGGTGGAGCTGAGCGAACTGCGGGTGGACGGCGGCATGGTGGCCAACCAGACCTTGATGCAGTTCCAGGCCGACTTGCTCGGCGTCGACGTGGTGCGCCCCGCGATCGTGGAGACCACGGCGCTGGGTGCCGCCTATGCCGCAGGCATCGCCGTCGGCTTCTTCTCCGGCACCGACGAGGTCGCGGCCAATTGGTCCGAGGGCGCGCGCTGGAGCCCAGGTATGCCGCAGCCGGAGCGCGAGCGGCTCTACCGCAGTTGGCGCAAGGCGGTCACTCGGACCTTCGACTGGGTCGATGAGGACACCGAGGTCGCGCCGCCGGTCGATTGAGACGGCGGGCGCCTGAGTCGGCGGGCGTCAGCCCCAGGCGGGCTTAGCAGAGCTCGCGCTGCCCTGCCCCACCACATGGTCGGGCTCGTCACCCGCGGCCAGTCGAGTCAACTGTTCGCGCAGCAGAGCCAGCGCCCGGGGCCGGAAGGCGGTCGAGACGCCCCCGACGTGTGGGGTGATCAGCACGCCTTCGGCGTGCCACAGCGGATGCCCCTCGGGCAGCGGCTCGGGGTCGGTGACATCGAGAGCGAACCGCAGCCGGCCGGTATGCCGCAGGATCGCCGCGGTGTCCGCGACCGGACCGCGGGCCACATTCACCACCAGCGCGTCATCCGGCAGCGCGGCCAAGAAGCCCTCCCCGATCAGACCCTCGGTGTCGGGGGATAGCGGGGTGACCACGATCGCGATCTCGGTGTCGGGCAAGAGCTTTAGGAGTTCGTCGATGCCGTGCACCGCATCGACCAGGTCGTCCCCCGCGCGCGCCCGGCTGGCGACCGCAGTCAGCCTTGCCTCGAAGGGCATCAGCCGCCGCGCGATCGCCCGTCCCACCTGGCCATAGCCGACGACCAGCACCCGCCGGTCGGCGAGCGAGGGCAGGAAGGGGCGCGGACCCCATACGCCCTGGTCTTGGGCGCGCACAAAGCCGGGCAGCCCGCGCTGGGCGGCGAGCACCAGGGCGAGCGCGAGTTCCGCGGTCGAGGCATCGTGGACGCCGGCGGCATTGGCCACTGCGACCCGATCCGGCACCTGCTCAAGAATGCCGTCGTAGCCGGCGGTCAGCAGTTGCACCAGCCGCACCGAGGGCACCTGCCCGACCGCCCCGATCACCTCGGCCGCGCCCTGGTAGGGCGCCACCACGACATCGATCGGCGTCCGTGGCGCAGGTCCGCGCAGGTCCCAGACGCTGGTGCGCACCCCCTCGATCGGCCCGAGGTCGTCCACCCACGATTGATCGGCCAGGGTTGCGTGCAGCATCCCCCCAGCTAACCGGTTCTGGACGGCCGGGGCCAGCCGCGGCCATGCCCGCCATACCGACGCGGCGTCGGTGCGTCCGCCATTTCGGCGGCAATGCACGAATCCGACCGAGCATGCGGATATACACTTCGCCGTATGCCGCATTATCGGTTACGTGAAGCCGCCGAGCTACTCGGTGTCTCGGACGACAGCCTGCGCCGGTGGATCGATCAGGGCCGCCTCACCGCCCGGTTGGACGATGCCGGCCGGCAGGTCGTCGACGGCGGTGAGCTCGCGACATTCGCCCATGAGCGGGCGGCCGCCACCCCGCGCCCGGCCGCCCGGCCGGTGGTCTCCGAATCCGCGCGCAACCGGTTCACCGGCCTGGTCACCCGCGTCGTCCGGGACACGGTGATGGCCCAGGTCGAAATCCAGTCCGGCCCACACCGCCTGGTCTCGTTGATGAGCCGAGAAGCCGCTGACGAGCTCGGCCTGGAGCCCGGCGTGCTCGCCGTGGCCGCCGTGAAGTCCACCAATGTCGTCGTCGAAATCCCCGAGGTGTCCTGATGCGCCGGCTGTCCCTGCTCGCCGCCTTCGCCCTGACCTGCACCATCTCGGCCTGCTCGAAGGACGAGCCCGCGAAGCTCGACGTCTATGCGGCCGCTTCCCTGCAGGAGACCTTCACCGCCATCGCCGAAGGATTCGAGAAGGAGCACCAGGGCACCGACGTGGTGCTCAACTTCGGGCCCTCGTCCGGCCTGGCGACCCAGATCGTCGACGGGGCGCCGGCGCATGTGTTCGCCGCGGCGAGCACGAAGACCATGGACACGGTGGTCAAGGCCGGCAAGGGGACCGATCCTGCCGCCTTCGCCAGCAATGAGTTGACCATCGCCGTCCCCAAGGCCAACCCGGCTCATGTGGATGCGCTGGCGGACTTGGCCTCGGCCAAGGTCAAGGTCGCCATCTGCGCGAAGGAGGTGCCCTGCGGCGCCGCCGCGCACACCGTCTTCGACAAGTCCAAGCTGACCGTGAAGCCGGTCAGCGAAGAGGTGGATGTCAAGGCGGTGCTGTCCAAGGTGCGCCTCGGCGAGGTCGACGCCGGGCTGGTCTATGTCACCGATGCCAAGGCCGCCGGTCAGGAAGTCAGCGCGGTGACGATCCCGGCGGCGGAGAACGCCACGACCACCTACCCGATCGTCGCGCTCGCCGGTGACCAGAAGGACATGGCGGCGAAGTTCATCGCGTACGTCCAGTCCGAGACCGGCCAGCGGATCCTGCGCGACGCCGGCTTCGCCGCGCCCAACTAGTGCCCCGCCCGGGAGGGGCAGCCCGCGGCGCGGCCCCCTGGCAATTGCGGGTGCCGGCCGTCCTGGGCCTCGCCTTCCTGGTCCTCCCGTTTGCGGGTTTGCTGGCCCGCGCGCCCTGGACCCGGATGCCGGATCTGGTCACCGATCCGGTTGCCGCGCAAGCCCTTCGGCTGTCGGTGATCTGCGCGACCTGCGCGGCGCTGCTGTCTGTGGTCTTCGGGGTCCCGCTCGCCTGGACGCTCGCCCGCTCCGACGGTCGGCTGGCCGCGCTCGCTCGGGCCTTCGTCACCGTCCCGCTCGTCCTGCCTCCCGTGGTCGGCGGCGTCGCGCTGATCGCCGCCCTGGGCCGCACCGGGCTGATCGGGCGGCCGCTGGCGGCGCTCACCGGATGGACCCTGCCATTCACCCCCGCGGCCGTCGTCATCGCCGAGACCTTCGTCGCCATGCCCTTCCTGGTGATCACCGTGGAAGGCGCCTTCCGCACCCTGGACGCCGGCCTGGACGAAGCGGCGGCAACGCTCGGCGCCAGTCCGTGGCAGAGCTTCCGGCTGGTGACCCTGCCCGCGATGGCGCCGGCGCTGGTGGCCGGCGCAACGCTGGCCTGGGCGCGGGCGCTCGGCGAATTCGGCGCCACCATTACCTTCGCCGGCAATAGCCCCGGGCGCACCCAGACCATGCCACTGGCGGTCTACCTGGCCATGGAACGCGATCCGCAGATCGCGCTGGCCCTCTCCGTGCTCCTACTCGCGGTCTCCATCATCGTGCTGGTCGCCCTGCGCGGCCGGTGGTTCGCGGCGGCGACGCGATGAGTCTCGATGCGCAGTTCTCCACCCGTCCGGGGCCGGGCGGGTTCGAAGTGACGGCCAACCTATGCGCGGGCGCCGAAGTGATTGCCCTGCTCGGGCCCAATGGCGCCGGCAAGACCACCATCCTGCGGGCCCTGGCCGGGCTGATCCCGTTGTCCAGCGGGCGGATTCGCATCGGCTCCCAGGTCGTCGCGGACGCCGCCGCCGGCATCGACCTGCCGCCGCAGGAGCGCCGGATCGGCCTGGTCTTCCAGGATCACCGGCTCTTCCCCAGCATGTCGGCTCTCGACAATGTCGCCTTCGCAGCCCGTATGCGGGGCATCCCCCGCCCGGCGGCGCGGGCGGCCGCGCAGACCTGGCTCGAGCGCTTCGACCTCGCGAACCTGGCGCAATCCCGGCCGGGCCGGCTCAGCGGCGGTCAGGCCCAGCGGGTGGCCCTGGCCCGAGCCCTGGCTGCCGACCCCGCGCTGCTGCTGCTCGACGAGCCCATGGCCGCCCTGGACGCGCAAGCTCGGGGTGCGGCCCGGGCCGAACTGAGCGGCTTCGTGCGCGACTTCACCGGCACCACCCTGCTGGTGTCCCACGACCCGCTCGATGCCCTGGCCTTGGCCGACCGGATCGTGGTCCTCCAGGACGGCCGGATCGTCCAGGACGCGCAACCGGGCGTGATCACCCGGCGGCCGGCAACCCCATACGTGGCCCGGCTCATGGGCCTGAATTTGTATGCCGGACACCAGGACCCGGTGACCGGCACAGTCACCCTGGACGGCGGCGGTCACCTGACCGGGCCAGTGGTGCCCGGGGCGGCGCGCGTGCTGCTCGCCCTGCGGCCTAGCGCGATCACCGCGCATCGCGAGCGCCCGGGTGAGCTGTCCTCGCGCAATGTGTGGCCCGGCCGGGTCACCGAGCTGCAACTGCTCGGCGACCGGGTCCGGGTGGCCGTGGACGGACAGCCGGCGGCGCTGGTGGATCTCACTCCCGCCGCGGTGCACGAGTTGGGACTCGGCGTCGGCAGCCCGATCTGGTTGAGCGCCAAGGCCACCGAAGTCGAGGCATATCCCGGTGAGCTGCCCGAACGCTGACGGCCGCGCGAGCGCAACCACCCTCACCGGCCCACGGCATCCGGCGGTCAGGCTAACGTGTGACCCATGGGTGGATTGGTGTGGCGAGTGTTGGCAACCGGCGCGACCGTGATCGCGGGTGTGGTGGCCAATAAGGCAGTGACGACGATCTGGGGCAAGACCGGCCGCAACACGGTCGCGGACCCGCAGAACCCGCATACCCCGGCTTTCGACGCGCTGGCGATGGCGGCGCTCACCGGCCTGGCCGCGGCCCTGGCCCGGACCTTCTTCACCCGCAAGGCCGCGCAGTACTACGAGAACTCCAGCGGCCACCTGCCGCAGCCGATGCTCGACAAGCAGGCCCAGAAGGCCTGACCCACCCAGCGCGAGTTCAGTCCCGCGAGTTCAGCGCAGGGCCCGCGCGATCGGCACCCCAGGGCGGTAGGCCAGGTGCAGGTATGACGGTCCGTCCAGGATGGTCAAATCCGCCGGCCCACCGACTTCGATGCGTCCGATATCGGTGCGCCGCAAGGACTTCGCCGACCCACGGGTAGCCGCGAGCAGTGCTTCGGCCGGGGTCATCCCCATCTCCCGGACCGCGAGCGCAATCGCGAACGGCATCGAGGACGAATAGCAGGTCCCAGGGTTGCAGTCGCTGGCCAGCGCCACGCTCACGCCCGCGTCGATCAGCGCGCGGCCGTCGGGATAGGGCGAGCGGGTGGAGAACTCCACCCCCGGCAGCAGGGTGGCCACCGTGGTGTCCGCCGCGCCGACCAGGGCGTCGATATCCGCCTGCGACAAGTAGGTGCAGTGGTCCACGCTGGCTGCGCCGAGTTCGACGGCCAGTGCGACTCCGGGCCCGTGGCCGAGTTGGTTGCCGTGCACCCGCGGCAGCAGACCGGCCGCCATACCGGCCTCGAGAATCGTGCGCGCCTCGTCGCCGTCGAAGGCATGCGCGGAAGCGGGTTCGCAAAATACGTCGACCCACCGGGCGTGCGGCGCGCACGCCCGCAACATCTCACCGCTCACCAACTCGACGTATGCCGCTCGGTCCGAACGGTATTCGGCCGGGACAACGTGCCCGCCCAGGTATGTGGTTTCCTCGGTCACCGCCCGCGCGATAGCGAGCATCCGCGCCTCGGTCGCCACATCCAGGCCGTACCCGGATTTGATCTCCACGGTCGTGGTGCCTTGAGCGTGCATCTCGGCCAGTCGCTGGGTGACCAGCAATTCCAGTTCGAGATCGCTGGCGGCGCGGGTGGCCGCCACGCTGGTGGCGATGCCGCCACCGTCATAGGGGGTCCCGGTCATCCGGGCGGCGAACTCCGCCGACCGGTCGCCGGCGAAGACCAGGTGGGTGTGGCTGTCGACAAACCCCGGGATCACGCTGCGCCCACCGACGGGAAGGCGCTCAACTGTTGCCGGGGCATCGGCCTGCGGGCCGACCCACGCGATCCGCCCATCCTCGACGACCAAGGCGGCATCGGTGAGAATGTCGAGCGCCTCCGACGCGGGACCATCCGGGCCGGCGCACGTGACGAGTTCGGCGATGTCGGTGAGCAGCAGCGAACCGCCCGCCCACGCCTCGGCATAGGCGGCGATGATCAGGTCGAGACTCGTGCCGCTCATGCGCTGCGCAATCTACTCAGGGCCTGGCCCAGCAATGGACCCGCCTCACCAGCGCGATGCTGACCATCGCGCACCACGAATTCGCCGCCAACCACGACGTCGGTGACATCAGGGGCGCCCGCGGCATACACAATCTGGCTGGCCTGCGCACCAGCGGTGCGCGCCGAATCCCGGCGTACCGCAATCAGATCCGCCAGTCGGCCGGGCTCGATGAGCCCACCGTCGGGCCAACCGATGCTCGCATAACCGGAGCGGCTCATCGCCTCGGTCATCTCGTCAAGGCTGAAGCGTCCCCGTTCGCCGCTGTCCAGCCGGTCGTGCATCTCCAAGAGCCGTGCCTCCACGAATGGATCGATGACCGCGTGCTGGTCACTGCCGATGCACAACCGGGCCCCGGCATTGGCCAGCGCCCGGGACGGCCCGATCCCGTCGGCGAGATCCTGTTCGGTGGTGGGGCAGATGCACGCGAAGGCACGGGCCTTGCCAAGGGTCGCGATATCTCCCTCGGTCAGGTGCGTGGCGTGGACCGCGGTGAACCGGCCGCCGACCACACCGGCCTCCTCGAGCAGCGCGGTCGGCGTGCGGCCATAGAAGAGTTCGGTAGCGGCATTCTCCCCGGGTTGCTCGCTGACGTGCGCATGCACGACCCGGGGCCCGGCGACCGAGGCGAGCTGCAACAACTGCTCGCGGGGCACGGCGCGGACCGAATGCGCGGCCACCCCGATCCGCACGTCGTCGGCCTCGCGCAATTCCCCGATCCGCCGCGCCCAGCTCTCCACATCCCGGTCGCTGAAGCGTTCCTGGACGGGATCGAGCTCGCGGTGACCGGAGCCATCGAGGCCGCCGGCGAGATAGAGGGTGTCCAACAGGGTGAGCCGGATGCCCGCCGCCTGGGCGGCCGCGATGACCGCCTCGCCCATCGCATTGGGATTGGCGTATGGCGTCCCACCCGGCCCATGGTGCAGATAGTGGAACTCCCCCACCGCGGTATAGCCGGCGCTCACCATCTCCACAAAAACCCCATGCGCCAGAGCGAAATAGGTATCCGGAGTGAGCCGCTCCGCGAAGGAGTACATGGTGTCGCGCCAGGTCCAGAAGTTGCCGCCGGCGGTGTCCTGGACCCGGCCGCGCAGCGCCCGATGGAAAGCGTGCGAGTGAGCATTGGCGACGCCCGGCAGCACCAGCCCGAGCCGGATGTCGTCGGCCTCCGGCTCCACCCGCGGGATGACCTCGGTGATCCGCCCCTGGTCCATGAGGATGCGAACCCGCGGGACCGTCCCCTCGGGGAGGCGGGCGTGCCGTGCCCAAATCGCCGTCATCTGCTGCCCCCTGCCAAGTCGTCGATGACCGCCGCGAGCGCGACGATGCCTGCCGCACAGTCTGCCTCGCGCGCATACTCCGCGGGGGCGTGAGACACCCCGGTGGGATTGCGCACAAAAAGCATCGCGGACTCGATCCCCGCCTGGGTGAGCACCCCGGCATCGTGCCCGGCCCCGGTGCCCAGGGCGGGAATCGTCCCCAGCTCCGGTATGTCGCGCAGTCGCCCCTGCAATCGGCTGGCCAGGGTCGCGTCGAAGGCGGTCACCGGAGTCCAGGACTCTTCGCGCACCTGACCGCCGAAGGACTCCGCAGCCGCGGTGATGTCCGCGACCGCGGCCCGCACCGCATCCGGGTCCGCGCCGCGTGCATCGAGCCAACCGGTCGCCGCACTGGGTATGGCGTTGATCCCGCCCGGGACCAATTCCACCTTGCCGATGGTGGCCAGGCAGCCCCGGCGCTCCGCGGCCGTGCGCGCCTCCTGGACCACACCGGCCAACGAGAGCATCGCGTCGCGGCGATCGCCCAGGTTGGTGGTGCCGGCGTGATTGGCTTCACCGGGCAGGTCGATGCGCCAACGCCCGTGCGGCCAGATGTCGGTGCCCACCGCCACCGCACTGTCCAGGTCCGCCATCGCGCGGCCCTGTTCCACGTGCAATTCGACATAGGTGCCCACCCGGCGCAGGGTTTCCGGATCCGGGCCGATGGCCGCCGGGTCGCGTCCGGCCGCGCGCATCGCCTCGGCCATGGTGATCCCATCGGCGTCGGTCAACGCCCGGGCGCGGTCGGCGTCCAGCAGCCCGGTGATGACCCGGGAGCCGGCCAGCGCGATCCCGAACCGGGCCCCCTCCTCGTCCACAAAGTTCGCCACCGCGATCGGCCGGCTGGGCGTCAGGCCTTGCGCGCGCGCCAGATCCAGGGCGAGGAAGGCGCTGACCACGCCCAGCGGACCGTCATAGGCACCCCCGTCCGGGACCGAGTCGAGGTGGCTGCCCACCACGAGACCGGTGCCTGGTGCGGCATCGGGATCACCCCACCAGGCCCACTGGTTGCCCATCCGGTCCTCGACGAGGTCAAGACCCCGCCGCTGCGCCTCGCCAGCGAACCATTCGCGCAGGTCGGCATCGGCTCGGTTCCAGGCAAAACGGCGGTAACCGCCACTCTGCTGGTCCCGCCCGATGCCGGCCAGGTCCGCCCACATCGCCTCGAATGCGGCGACTGTCTCAGCCGTCACGTGATGAACTCAGCTCTCCTGCATCGGGATCCGGACACCGCGCTCGCGAGCGACCTCGTCGGCGCGGTCGTAGCCGGCGTCGACGTGGCGGATCACGCCCATACCGGGGTCATTGGTGAGCACCCGGGCGAGCTTCTCCGCGGCCAGCGGCGTGCCATCGGCGAGCGAGACCTGCCCGGAGTGGATCGAGCGGCCGATGCCGACGCCGCCACCGTGGTGCAGGGACACCCAGGTCGCCCCGGAGCTGGTGGCGGTGAGGGCGTTGAGCAGCGGCCAGTCGGCGATCGCGTCGGAGCCGTCGAGCATGGCCTCGGTCTCCCGGTAGGGGCTGGCGACCGAGCCGCAGTCGAGGTGGTCGCGACCGATGACGATGGGCGCGCTGACCTCGCCGGAGGCGACCAGGTCGTTGAACGCCAGACCGGCCTTGTCGCGCTCGCCATAGCCGAGCCAGCAGATCCGAGCCGGCAAGCCCTGGAAGGAGATTCGCTCCTGGGCGCCCTTGATCCACTTGTGCAGGCGCTCGTTGTCCGGGAAAAGGTCGAGCACTGCCTTGTCGGTGGCGGCGATGTCCTTGGGGTCACCGGACAGGGCGGCCCAGCGGAACGGGCCCTTGCCCTCGCAGAAGAGCGGCCGGATGTATGCCGGCACGAACCCGGGGAAGGCGAAGGCCCGGTCATAGCCACCCATCCGGGCCTCGTCGCGGATGCTGTTGCCATAGTCGAAGGTCTCCGCCCCGGCGTCCTGGAAGCCGACCATCGCCTCGACGTGGCGGGCCATGGACTCGCGGGCCCGGTCGGTGAACTCCTCGGGCTTCTTCTCGGCATACTCCGACCACTGGTCGAGCTCGATGCCGATCGGCAGGTAGGACAGCGGGTCGTGGGCGCTGGTCTGGTCGGTGACGATGTCGATCGGCACGCCGCGACGCAGCAGCTCGGGGAAGATCTCGGCGGCATTGCCGACCACACCGACCGACCAGCCGCGGCGCTCCTCCTTGGCCTTGAGCACCTTGGCGATCGCGTCGTCGAGGTCGTCGGCGACCTCGTCGAGATAGCGGTGCTCGACGCGGCGGTGCAGGCGGGCCGGATCGACGTCGACGATTAGGCAGGCACCGTCGTTGAGGGTCACCGCGAGGGGCT
>ERZ501016.377-NODE-377-length-13377-cov-5.339063_pt1 | contig 13377 bp, 11 predicted proteins | sample MGYA00248889_ERZ501016 | MGnify/ENA primary metagenome ERZ501016 (study PRJEB25958, sample SAMN03398594) | human skin metagenome | study: EMG produced TPA metagenomics assembly of the Human Skin Microbiome Metagenome (human skin metagenome) data set. | reverse complement strand
ACGGGCGGCACCGGGGGCGTCCACCGGGGCGCGGAGCACAGCATGGACATCAGCGCCGACCTGCTGGAACTGGCGCACACCGATGTCTGCGTGGTCAGCGCGGGCGTCAAGAGCATCCTGGACATCGGCCTGACGCTGGAAGTGCTGGAGACACAGGGTGTCCCGGCCATTACCCTCGGCAGTGACGAGTTTCCCGCCTTCTACTCGCGCCAGAGTGGTTTCAAGTCCCCCCTGAGCGTACAGACGGAAGCCGAAGCGGCCCGCGTCCTGCACGCCAAATGGGTCATGGGCCTGCACGGCGGCGTGCTGCTCGCCAACCCCATCCCAGCGGAATCAGAAATTCCCGCCGCAGACATGAACCCCCACATCCAGCAGGCCCTGAAGGACATGGATGCCCTGGGCCTCACCGGGAAGGACACCACCCCCTACCTGCTCGGGCGCATCGTGGAAATCACAGGCGGCAAGAGCCTCGAAACGAACATCGCCCTGGTGAAGAACAACGCCAGAGTGGCGGCAAGAGTGGCAGCAGAGTACGCGAGGTTCTGTCAGGTTAACTTCGGGTAGGCTGGTCTGCCGTGCCTGCCGACCCAAAGCCTTACCGCCATCGTTTCCCTAAAAGCATCATCCAGCACGCCGTCTGGCTCTAGCACCGTTTTACACTCAGCTACCGGGACATCGAAGAACTCCTTCTCCAGCGCGGAATTCAAGTCAGTCATGAAACCATCCGTGACTGGTGCGAGAAATTCGGCCCAACGATCACCAGGGAACTGAGGAAACGGGAACCCTGTCGGAGTTCCCGTTGGTACTGAGACGAGGTCTGCGTGAAGAACAAGGGCGCTAAGCACTGGTTATGGCGTGCCATAGATGAGTACGGTGCTGTGCTGGACGTGCTTCTTCAAGAACATCGGAATACAGAAGCAGCGAAAAACTTCTTCACCACGTTGCTCAGCAGACAGGAGGCTCCAACCACGATCCACACGGACAAACTCGGCCGCTACGGCACGGCCATCCGTGAACTGCCTGAGCTTCACGGTGAGGTGATTTCCACGGCGCGGTGCAACAATTTGATTGAGCAGTCGCATCGACCAACCCGAAATCAGGAACGAAGCCAAAAAGGCTTCAAGAACATCGAGAAGGAACAAACATTCCTTGACCTGCACGCCAGAATCAGCAACCTTCACCAATACACTCGAACAACCGTGACTGCCGAAACCCGACGAAGCAACCAGCAAACCGCTTTTCAGACCTGGAATGAGGTTGCGCTTCTCGCGGCCTGAGTACTCAGGCCGCCTTGACCCTACCCGCGCTGCAAAAAATTAACCTGACAGAACCGCTCCACGGCTGGCGTTCAGCAGGTTCATGTTGTTGCTGGTCAGGCCGTCCACGCCCAGCTTTAGCAGATGCTCCGCGACGAGTAGATGGTCTACCGTCCAGGCCAGCAGCAGAACGCCGATCTCGTGTGCGGCGTCCAGCATGCGGTGGTCAACGGTGCGCCAGTACACGGTCATGGCGTCCAGTTCCGGCAGGCGTTCCAGTGTGGCGCGGAAATTCAGGTACGTCACTTCATCCGGCGTGAGGGACACCGCCAGCGTAGGGCGGGCGCGTTTCATAGTTAGAAGAGTGTCCAGGTACCCGCCGCAGACGATGGCCTCGTCGAAGTTGAGGCGCTCCAGCATCTCCAGCAGGGCGTCTTCCAGGTGGGGGGCTTTGAGGTCAATCATCGCGCCGCAGTGGCCGCGCAGTTCCTCGATGGCGCGGGGCAGGGTGATGACGGTGCCGTCGGGCGTGGGCAGGCGCTTGAGGGTGCTCAGGGGGTGCTCGCGGATGGCGAATGCTCCTTCCGGGGTGATGATGTGCTCGTCGTGCCACAGCAGCAGTTCGCCGTCCCGGGTCAGGTGGACGTCCAGTTCGATGTAATCGGGTTTGATGGCAAGAGCGGCGCGGATGGCTTCAAGGGTGTTCGGCCCGGCGGCCCGTGAGTCCCCGGCGTGCGCGGTGCGCAGCACTCCCCTGCCCCGACGTTCCAGCAGGTAAGTGTTGTGGGTGCGCCAGTTCATGCGGTCACCGCAGTGAGGGCCGGGGTGAGTTCGCGTACCAGTTTCCCGTACCGGTACACCAGGGCGCGGTTGACATGAACGCGGGCGGGTTCGGTGTCCACGCCTTTTGGCACTTGCGCCATGATCTTCTGACCGTTCTCGAAGTGTCCGGTCACCTCGCGGTAAGGGCCGAAGTCGTGAACGCTGTGAATTTTGATGGGGTGACCGTGCGGGCCGAAGTGAATGTCCTCAGGGCGAATGGCGAGTTCCGAGTCCGGCGCGGCCTGAAAGCCCAGTGTGGGCGCGAATTCGCCGGGCAGGAAGTTCATCTTGCCGATGAAGTCCGCCACGAAGCGCGTTCCGGGGCGGGCGTACAGTTCCGCCGGGGCTTCCACCTGGTGCAGTAACCCCTCGTGCATCACGGCAATGCGGTCAGCTACGGCCATTGCTTCCTCCTGATCGTGCGTGACGAACACGGTGGTAATCCCCAGGTTGCGTTGAATGCCCCGGATCTCGTCACGCAGTTGCACCCGCAGTTTCGCGTCCAGGCTGCTGAGGGGTTCGTCCAGCAGCAGCACCTCGGGTTCCAGCACCAGGGCGCGGGCCAGCGCCACGCGTTGCTGCTGCCCGCCTGAAAGCTGACTGGGGCTGCGTTGCTCCATGCCGGGCAACCCCACCAGTTCCAGCGCCCGCCCGACTTTCCGGGTCATCTCGTCCCTGGGCTGTCGGCGCAACCTCAGGCCGAACGCCACGTTATGAAACACGTTCATGTGCGGCCACAGCGTGTACCGCTGGAATACCATGGCGGTGGGCCGCGCTTCCGGGCCGAGCGGCAGGACGCTGCGTGGCCCCAGTTTAATGTCCCCGCCGTCCGGCGTCAGGAAACCCGCCAGCATGCGCAGGGTGGTGGTTTTCCCGCAGCCGGACGGGCCGAGCAGGCACACCAGTTCACCGCTCTGAATGTTCAGGTTGAGGTCTTTCACGGCGTGTCTGCCGGAGTAGATTTTCTGAATGTCCTGAAATTGAATGTCTGACAAAGTGCGCCTCCAGCGAATTTAAAAGAGTCTCAGGGAAAGCATCCCAGACAGGGAAGGGTTTCGTACCTTCATCCACAGGCCACACGCCTCTCCCCTACCCTCCTTTGAATCCTGCGGCCAGATACCCGGACAGCAAGTACTTCCGCGCCAAGAGCAGCAGCACGATGCTTGGTGTGGCGAGCAGGATGCTGAACACCGCGCCGACGGGTTCGGGGTAACTGCTGACCAGCGAGTACATCTGCACCGGGAGGGTGGTGATCTCGGGTGCGCCGATGATCAATGTGGCCTGTGATTCGTCCAGTGCGCCCAGGAAGGTCAGGATGACGCCCACCAGGATGCCGGGCATCGCGATGGGCAGCGTGACCGTGAAGAACACCCGCAGCGGACTGGCTCCCACGTCACGGGCGGCTTCTTCCAGTTCGCGGGGGACGGCTCCGAAGGCAGCGGCGGGAATCCAGATCATGTTGACCAGGCCGTTCACCAGTTGCACCAGCACCACGCCCCAGAACGTGCCGATCAGGTTCAGTCTGAAGAAGAATGCGGCAATGGCAATGAACAGGCCCAGTTTCGGGAAGGCGTTCGAGGCCAGAAGCGAAATGTAAAAGAAGCGTTTGAGGGGAAATTCGAAGCGCCCGAAAGCGTAGGCGGCAGGCAGACAGATCAGCGCCGAGAGGAATGTGACGGTGGGCGCGGTGGTGAAACTCCAGAAGGCGGCCTTGCCGATGTCGGCGTTCTCGAACACCCAGCGCCACCACTTCAGCCCGAACTCCTGCGGGATCAGGCCGGGGTACAGCCATTTCTGCGCCACGGCCCACAGGATCAGCGTCCACAATGGCATCAGCAAAAAGGCCCCGAAGGCCAGAATCAGGATGGTCACCACTGCTTTTTTCAGCGCGGGAACGGCCCAGAACCAGCCCAGGCCGGGCGAGGCGGGCAGGGCGTCGGCGCGGCTCATGCGGCCCCTTTCATCGCGTGCCTTTGTTCTGGCGCAGTGTGGCTAGGACGTACACGTACCCCACCAGGGCGCACACCAGGAAACTGAACACGGCCAGTGCCACGGCCACCTGCGGCTGGCGGAACGAACCGAAGTTCATCTGCATGCTGACCCCCAGCATGTTCGGCGCGGACGGCCCCAGCAGGTACGGCACGGTGAAACTTCCGAAAATACCGATGAAACTGAAGGTCAGCACGATCAAGAGCGGCACCAGGTTCAGCGGCAGCACGATGCGCGTCAGGATCGTCCAGAAGGACGCGCCCTGATCGCGGGCCGCCTCGATCTGCTCCTCGGGGATGCCGTCCAGGCCACTACTGAGCATCAGTACAGCGAAGGGAATGCTGGCCCACACCTGCCCCAGCACGATGCCCCACCCGGTACGAATCGGTGACTCGTAAGGAATGTGCAGGCGGCTCAGCATGGCTTCCAGCAGCCCGTTATCGCCGTAGAAGGTCGTGATGGCGTAGGCCGAGATGATGGTGGGAATGAACATGGGCAGCAGGTACAGGGTGCGCACCACGCCCGTCCAGCGGTTCCGGGTGAAACGCGCGTACAGCGCCAGGCCGTAACTGATCAACGTCAGGAACAGGATCGAGACCAGCGTGACGAACAGCGTGAGTTTCAGGTCACGCGCGAAGGCCTCGTTGGCGAACAGGTTGCGGAACACTTCCAGCGTGGGCGTGCGGCTGCGGACGATATTCAGGCCCGAGGTGTACGCCACGTTGTCCTCGGGTACCAGACCCACCGCGAAACGCACGGCGTCCACGGCAGGCCACAGCACCAGCAGGGTCAGCACCAGCAACGGCGGAAAGACGAAGAGAAGCCCCAGCAGGGACTTCCCTCTATTGCGGTCAGGTGAAAGGATTCTGGTCACGTCAGACTTCTTCGGCTCACTTCTGGCGCTTACTTCTGGGACTGGGGCGTTCCGGCCACGCGCTCGTACCACAGGCGGGTCATGTCGCTGTTGAACTTGCTGCTGAAGCCGAAAGTGTAGTCGTTCGCCATGTCGGCGTACTTCTTCTGCACGTCGGCGGGCATGTACTTCAATTGCACGCCGGGGTAACCGTTCATCTTGTTGGCAACGATGCTCTGCACTTCAGGCGTCAGCAGCCAGTTCAGGAACTTGTACGCGGCGGGCTTGTTGGGGCTGTCCCCGGCCACACCGATGTACGCCGCGCCGCCGGAGAACGCTGGTTCGATCTGCGTGAGTTTAATGTTGTCCGGCAGCAGGCCCTGCGACAGGTAGCTGAGGCCCATGTCTGACCAGACCGGCCCCATGCTGATGGCTCCTTTGCCCAGCAGTTGCAGCGTGCCGACGTTGTTCTGGCTGTACTGTCCCTTGCCGTACAGGTTGGGCGCGAGGGCCTTGAGGGTGTCGAAGCCCTTCTGCCAGTAGGTTTCCTTGGCGGCGTCGTAATCGGATTCGAAGAAGTCGGCTTCCTTGGCGGGAATGCCCATCTTCACGATGCGCGTGACCAGCGCGTTCCCGCTGCCGCCCGTGTCGGGGGCGTTGTACGTGAATTGGCCGGGGTTCTTGTTGATCCAGTCGATCAGTTGCGTCAGGGTCTTGGGCGGGTTCTTGATCTTGTTGCTGTCGTAGGCCAGCACCACGCTGGAGGCGCGGTACGGTACACCGAAGTTCTTGGCGCGTTTCAGGACGTTCGGGGAGACCTGCGTCAGAAGCGGCACTTTCTTGGTGTCCAGCTTGTCCATCAGGCCCTTGTCCCCGGCGTCCTCGACGGGGCCTTCCAGGATATCCACGCCGGAGACCTTCCCGGCTTTCTTGGCGGCAGCCATGCGGTCAATGGTGGACTGCGAGTTCGCGCCGTGTGACGAGAACACCAGATTCACCTTGATGTTCGGGTTGGCTTTCTGGAACATGGGAATCAGGTTCTTTTCCCACAGATCCTTGACGTTCACGTCCCCTTCCGAGTACAGCGTGATGGTGGACGTCTGGGCGCTGGCCGTACCGAGACCCAGCGTCAGGGCCAGGCCGAATAAGATTTTCTTCATACCCGTCAACGCTAGGCGCGAAATGTGCGCCAGACGTCTGCCCGCTGTCACGTCATTGTCATTGCGCTGACAGTCCGCCCTTAGGTTTCCGTCATGGAACTGTTGCGCCGCGCCGTCACGCTGGAACTTGAGGACAACAAACGCCACCTGAACTTGACTTTTCAGTTTCCAGAGGGTGCAGCCGCGCTGGAGGTAATCTGGACGTTCGCTCCCTGGCAGGTGGGCAGCCTCAAAAACCACGTGACCCTCAGCCTGCATGGCCCCAGCGGGTTCCGGGGCGCGGGTCACCGCCACGGCCAGGAGCACCACGTTGTGCTGACGGAGACCCAAGCCACGCCCGGTTACCTGCCCGGCCCGCTTGAAGCGGGTCTCTGGACGGTCAAGCTGCACACCCACGCGGTGCTGTGCAGCGTTCAGGGCGAACTCCAGGTCAGGATTCCCGATGAAGTCTTCACCTTCACACCCGAACACAGCGCCCGCGTTACACTCCCAGCCCATTCAGGCGGCTGGATGCAGGGCGATCTGCACTGTCATTCCACCCATTCCGACGCCCGCTGGACACCCGCTGAACTGGCACGAGCCGCTGTGGAACGCGGCCTGACCTTCCTGTCCCTGACGGATCACAACACCACCGCTGGGCGGACGGAACTGGCCCGCGCCTTTCCAGGGTTGCTGCTGCCCGGCACGGAGTTGACTACCTTTCACGGTCACGCCGTCGTGCTGGGCCGTGACGAGTACACCGACTGGACGGCCCTGGAACCGCAGCATGGCATGAGAGCCATGCTGGACGACTTAAGCTCCACTGCGGCGTACCTGACGATGGCTCACCCCTTCGCGCCAGGTGACCCGATCTGCACCGGGTGCGGCTGGACGTATTTTGACCTGCGCCCTGAGAACGCCACCCACATGGAGGTCTGGAACGGTCCGTGGACGGGCCGACACAATGAACGGGCGCTCGATTACTGGTACCGGTTGCTGGCCGCAGGTCACCGGGTGATCGCCACTGTCGGCACGGACGCGCACGGCCTGAGCTACCACCCTGAGCATGGGTTCACCTGCACGCCCACCACCTCATCTGACGCGCAACTGCTGGCCCAGTTGAAAGGCGGTGAGACGTACCTCAGCCGGGAGGCGCTGTTTGACCTCCAGGTCAAGGTGCAGGGCCAGCGCGTGCCGCTGGGCAGTCAAGCCCCCGCTGGAACCTGGGAACTGAATTTGACCTGGCATAACCTCCCGGTCGGGAGCGTCCTCACCATTATCTGCGACGGTGAGCGCCTAACTGAACCCCTCACCCGCAAGGGACAGGTTCACCGCTCCCTGACGGTTGAGCAGTGGCTTAACCTGGAGGTGCGCCTGACGGACGGCTCACTGTTCATGGTCAGCAACCCTGTTTTTGTCAGTGGAGCTATGTAGGGCTGGTTCTGACAACTTAACTGTGAACAGGCAACAGGTAGTTTATTGAAACTATTCCCGACAGGCTGCGCCACAGGGCAGGCTGAGGAGATCCCGAATCGACCAGCACCGCTCGGTCAATCCAATCGCCATGGCTGGTGTGCGCTGAGCGTATTTTTGTCGTCCCACTGGCTTTGCCAGTGGTTGACGAAGACCCCTCTGCGGTCGACACCAGTTGTAGATGTCCTGCACCAACTGAGCGAGCGTGCGGCGATGGATGGGAAGCCTCGCGAAGGCGAGGCTTTTGCGAACCAGATGCGGATTCATCCGACGTGCTGTCCCATTCTGGCGCTCAACGGCTGAAGTGTTCGACTTCATGTACCCGAGGGCCTCCAGTTCGAGCTTCACCCGTTTCTGTGTTCCAGCGGCAATTTCCGTCTTCACACGCACCACCCGTTTCCCGCCGTACTCCTTGATGATTCGGACGTGAGCCAGATCGCGTGGAATGCGGTAAGCCTTCCTGGGAAAGCGACCTCGCTTTCCTTTCCGTGGAGGCTGCCACGAAGTCCCAAACACTTCAGGGAACAGGGCCTGGTACGGCAAATAGCCGTCAGTGAACAGCACGAGGTGCTGTGGATTCGCCAACCTTTCGCGAGCATTCACGAGCAATACCTTCGTCAGTTCAGCCGTCCTGGCCCCGACCTGACTTTCAATGACGAACTTACTTTTGGGGTCGACAACGGTGAAATCCCACGCTTGTTCAGCTTTTTCACCGACAAAACCGTGCCGCTCATCGGCTTGCATGCTCGTGACCTCAAGGTCACGAGCATGCTGGTCATGGAATTGTTGCAGATGAACACCAGCGCGACACACGATTCGAGCAACGGTTGTTCGGTGACAGCCCGTTAGTGCGGCCGTGGATGAAAAACAGTTGCCATGAGTGACATGATCGACGACGCGATCGACTTGTTCGGGCGGCAATTTGCTTCTCCAGTACGGTGTTTTCTTCATTTCACTGAAAACGGTGCCGCAGGTACGGCACCGGAGCAGCCGACGCCTTTCAGAACCGTAGAACTTACGCAACTGGATATTCTGTCGGCCTGGTTGTTGAAAGTCTGGACAATGTGAGGTCTGGCAAACGAAACTGTCGAGTGGGAGAGATGAAAACACGCCCGGAGATACGCTCCGGGCGCTCCCATTTCAACCCCTGTCGTGAATAGTTGCAGCCAACTACCCAAAAGTCCCTGCATGGCCGCAGATTGACCGTCAGCGTCACTGCCCAAGGTTGATCCGACTGGCCTCCAGCCATCTTCTAATCGTCCGCCTTTAAGTTGGAAAACATGATGAAGGTCGTCCTGCCGTTCCTTCTGGCCGTGAGCAGTTCCGTACAGGCCGGAAATATCCTCGGCACCACCACACCATTTTCCAAATCACAGGCGTGTCGCCAGGTGTCCTGCAAACTCCTCAGCGAAACGAAGGTGGGGCCATATGTGGTCTACACCTACACGGGTCAGACTGCTGCCTACGATCCAGGAATAGGCCGTTATTTCGCCATCAAGCGTAATGAAAAGAACGTGGCCGTCGGCATCTACTACCACTACGCGGGGAGTGGTGGCCCGGACGCCTACAGTGATGGCAAACCGTTTACCGAGCTGGAGGGGGGCAAAATGGCCAGGCTGCTCAGCCTGAATGTCCCGCCGGCCAAAACCCTCAAGCAGGCGGCCTTCCGTGTGGAGGTTGGCCCGAATATCCTGCTGACCAACCACGACGCCATGCTGGGCAAGTCGGCGCAGAATGACCTGTCTCCGAGTTCTTTCGTGTACGCCGTCAAACTTGAAGAATCGCAGGCCATCGCCAGGCTGCTCAATCGGCACGATCCGGCAGGAAAAAAGCAACTCATCGCTGACCTGAAGCGGGCCATCGGCGCAACAGGAAACTGCACCCTCGAACAGGGTTACCGGGACGCCGCAGGTAAAACGCTCCGCACCGACCCCAAGCGACTCGCCATCCTGAAGAAATGGCTGGGTCATGCCGAGGAAAAAGGCATGGTTGTGGCGAGTGGCATGGACACCGGCCAGTACACCGTACCGGGGCTGTCTTCCACCACGATCACGCCTCTTTTTTACATCAACAGCCATCAGGTTCCCAGTGCGGAATACCATCAGCAGGAAATCTGTTTCAAATGACCTGGTCGGACGCCGCTCAACTTGCATTCGACGGAAAAGCAACGCCCGCGTGTCCACCGCAAACGGCCATAACTTCTCCTCTGCTCCACAGCAGGACTGTGGGACGGTGGCGAGGGCCGTACTAATCCGCCGCCTGTATTGACGGCAGTGGTCTGAGCGGCAATTCCGCCAGCCTCATCACCTTGATGGTGACCGCCCGTCCGGTGCGGTTCACCTCACCCTGCACGATCAGGGCGCGGGCATCCCGCAGCAACACCCGGTTGGCCTCCCACAGGTCAGGGGAAATGATCGTCTGCACGCGGGCCGTCGCATCTTCCAGCACGTAAAACGCGAATCCTTTTGCGGTGGGTGGGCGCTGCTTGGCCACGATCAACCCGGCGGCCCAGACTGTTTCCCCATGCTTGAGTCCGCCGAGCGGCTGACAACCCAGGTCACGCAGCCTGGCGCGGTGGGCATCCAGCGGGTGTCTGCCGGACTCGCTGATGCCTTTGGTCTGAAGATCCAGGGTCAGCACCCCGTCCGGGGTCATATCGGACAACTCAGGTGATTCGGGCGTCAGTGGCAGCAGCGTCCTCGTGCCCGGCTTTCTGGCGTTCGCCACCGTGTGCAGCACGTAGTACGCCTCACGGCGGTTTTTCTGCTGGTCGATGCGGTCAAAAGCGCCCGCCTTGACGAGTTGTTCCAGGGCGTCCCGCTTCAAGTCCACGCGGTCGTAGAAGTCCTCGACGGACTGGAATTTCCCGCTCATCAGCCTTTCCTGCACGATCAGCCTGGCGGTGTCCAGACTGATGCCTTCGACGGCACTCAAAGGCACTCGAATAGAACTCTTGGTCTCAGCGCGGTAATTCAGGGCGCTGCGGTTGATACACACGGGCAGCAGACTCACCCGTCTTCGACGACACTCCTGAGCGATTGTTGCAGCGGGCCACATCCCCGGAGCCTCCGTCAAGAATCCGGCAAAGTAGGCGGCAGGGTGGTGAAAGCGCATGTAAGCACTCGCATAAGCATGTTGAGCAAAAGCATGGGCATGACTTTCTGCGAAACCGTACCCACGAAACGCTGCGCACATCTGAAAGACTTCCTGCGCCTCATCTGGAAACGCCCCGGTCGTCAGGGCGGCCCCGGCGATGAAGATGTTGCGGAGTTCTTCCAGTTCAGAGTCGTCTTCCACTTTGCTGAGCCGACTCCTGAACCGGTCTGCGTCCGGCCAACTGTATCCGGCGTACTTTACGGCGATCCGTAAAATCTGCTCCTGAAACATCAGCGTCCCGTAAGTGGGAGCCAGGATGGATTTCAGCGGTTCAGGCTGGTCAGGAATGGGTTCCAGTCCCCTTGACCTCCGCACATACGGGTGAACGGTGCCGCTCTGAATCGGCCCTGGACGCACGAGGGCGATCTGATGGGCCAGGTGCGTCATGTCCCTGGGCTGGAGCCTGGCCGTCATCTGCACCTGGGCAGGAGACTCGATCTGAAAGAGTCCCAGCGTGTCCCCGGTCGAAATCTCCTGCCACACCCTCGGATCATCCGGCAGATTGCCATACTCCACCCACTCCCCGGTGAGGCGCATGACTTCTTCCCTAGCCCGTTCCAGCGCCGCGAGCATCCGTAACCCCAGCAAGTCCAGCTTGATCAGTCCCAGCGCCTCGATATCGTCCTTGTCGAACATCAACATGCGGATGCCGCCCGAACTCCGCATGAGGGGCGAGTGATGGGTCAGGGGCTGGGCGCTCAGCACCGTGCCGCCACTGTGGGGGGCGAGATGCCGGGTAAATCGGGCCTCCATCCTTTCCAGCAGGGAGAGCAGAGCTTCCTTAACGGGCGCGTCGCCGAGCACCTCAGAAAATACGGGTTCCGCTTCACGCGCCCGGTGCGGACGGTGATGACGGAAATCCCTTCCCAGTGAGCGGGAAAGCCTGTCCCTGAGTTCCGGTGGCAACCCCAGTGCGCGGCCCAGGTCTTGCACGGCAGAAGGCAAGCGGTAGGTGATGCGGTTGGCCACCATCGCTTCACTCAAGCCGCCCTGTCCGAAGCGTTCTTCGACCCAGCGTAAGACCTGATCCCGCCCGGAACTGGCGATGTCGATGTCCACGTCCGGCATGGAGGTACGTCCAGTGTGCAAAAAGCGTTCAAACAGCAGGTTGTGTGCCAGCGGATCAGAAAGCGTGATGCCCAGCAGGTAGCACAGCACGCTGCCTGCCGCACTGCCCCTTCCCGCCGCGAGGATGCCGTGCTCGCGGCAGTAATCGGTCACTTCCGAGGCGGTCAGAAAGAATCCGGCCATGTCCAGGGCGCGAACGGTGGCGAGTTCCTGCCGGAGACGCTGATCGGCGGCCCTGAAGGCTTCTGCTGGGTACTTCACAGCCAATGCCTCGAAACAGCGTTCCTCCAGCGCGTCCTGTGGCGATTGTCCAGGACGCACCTTCGGTTCGGGGGCCAGCAGATGTTCAGGCAGCAGGTCGAAGCTGCATTCGCGGGCGAGCTTCTCGGCGTTGATTAAAGCGTCTGGGAAAGGTAGCAATGCGCCCCAGTGTTCGGGGGTAGCGATGTGCTTGGCGTCATTCCTGGGCCGCTCTGCATGCGGAGTATTCACGTCAATCCCGAGCCGGGCACAGGTCAGGGCATCGAGCAGAGGGTACTCCTCCGGCGTACCCATATTCACTTCCGGCGCGGTCACGCACGGCAGTTCCAGGTCTCTGGCCAGACCGCGCAGGTACTCCAGTCGCCGCTTTTCCCTGGGCGCTTCACCGTGGTAAAGCTGCACGTACAGGTTGAAGGGGAATAAGGTTCGCAATTGACGCAGGTGCGCGGCACACCGGGCCAGTTCCCGGCGTTCCCCCAGGACGGTGGGCAGTCCTTGCCGACCCCCCGTCAGGCATACCAGGTGGTCACGGCCCTTATCAGCGGCGCTCTGCAATACCCGCAGCGGTAATCCTTCAGGACGCTCCATGCGGATGTGCGTGATCAGTTCGCAGATCAGGGCGTACCCGGTTCTGGATTTCGCCAGTAACACCAGGGGGAAGGTCTCTTCGGCCTGCGCTGACCTGGGCGGTGTGGGAAAGAGAACGGGCAGGGTCGTCCCGATGATGGGCGTGATCCCCTCGGCCCTCGCGGTTTCAAACAGTTCCACTGCGCCCGACACGCTGCACCAGTCCGCGAGGCCAATATGCGTATAGCCGACACTTTTCGCCAGTTGCACCTGTCTCTTTGGGGAAATGGTGGAACGGCCCTCACTGAAGGAGGATTGAGTGGTCAGCAGGGCCGTCAGTCCAGCCACGCTCAGTCCTGAATGCGGGCGATAAACCAGCGTCCGAACGGATTGGTTTCCTGGTGCAACTCGGCGGTAAGCCCCCCGCACTGCACCAGGAAGCAGTTGCGTGGGGTTTCACCCAGCCACCAGCGCCCCCCATACCGCCAGGAATCCAGAATCAGCGATACCGGATAGTTCCTGTTCCCCCAGGTCAGGCACACAGGGCGTCCTTCCCTGAGTTCGACGCCGACCTCCTGCTGCGTAGCCTTCATGGACTGGCCCCTTCAAAGTAGGCCAGCACGCGGCTCACGGCCTGCTGATGGGATTCCTTGCGGGGAATGAGGCTGGGTCGTTGCGGGGTCATGGCGGTCGGCCTGACCTCTCCCGTCAGCCAGTCCACCCATTCGTACATGGCATCTGTGGCATAGGCGAAAGGATCAAGCCAGTGGACGCGCACCAGCGCGTCCGGGTA
>ERZ501016.376-NODE-376-length-13384-cov-3.739290_pt1 | contig 13384 bp, 15 predicted proteins | sample MGYA00248889_ERZ501016 | MGnify/ENA primary metagenome ERZ501016 (study PRJEB25958, sample SAMN03398594) | human skin metagenome | study: EMG produced TPA metagenomics assembly of the Human Skin Microbiome Metagenome (human skin metagenome) data set. | reverse complement strand
GAGCCCATTCGGGTGCTGTTCCCGGATGGGCGGAATAGAGTTCAGACCCGTATTATGATGCCGTGATGGGCAGCAGTTTCACCTCGTTCTGCCGTTTCGACAGCCATTCCAGGCCGTCACCGCGCACCATCACGTCCTCTTCCAGGCCGACAAAACCGTAGCCGTCCACGAAGGTGCCGAGTTCCAGGGTGTACACCTCGCCCCCTCGCACCTGTCCTTCCACGGTCTGGCCGTACCGGGGCCAGCGCGGCCCCAGCAGCGTGCCGCCGTCGTGGGTGGCGCGGCCCAGGCCGTGACCCAGGGCGTGCTGGTACTCCGGGTAGCCCAGGCTGACCAGTTTGGCGCGGGCGGCGGCGTCCACCTGCCAGCCCGCCGCGCCGGGTCGCAGGGCCTTCGCGCCCTCGTCGATGGCGGCCCAGCAGGCGTCGAAGGCCCGTTGTACCTGGGCGGGAATCTCTTCGCCCTCGCGGGGCAGGTAGTACGTGCGCTGGATGTCCGAGCAGTACCCGTGCGGCAGGCGCACGCCGTAGTCGATGTGCAGCAGCATTCCCGGCCCCAGCGGCGCGGTTCCCAGCGAGAGCGCGTGGGAGGGGCGGGCGTCCGGGCCGATGTGGACGTTGGGGCAGGAATTCCACCCCCAGGACGGCTCACCGCCGACTTCGGCGCAGCGTTCGTGCATGAATTTCACCACGTCCGCTGCCGTCCAGCCGGGCTGAATGGCGCGGCGCATGGCTTCCAGATGGGCTTCGGCCACGTCCACCGCCTCACGGATGGCCCCCTGCTCGGCGGGCGTCTTCACGCTGCGAAGCTGTCCCAGCAGGGCCTCGGCGCTGTGCAGGTCGTGCGGGGCGAACCACCCCTGGAGGCGGCGGTACAGGCCCACCGTCAGGCCGTCGCACAGCGGGTCGGTTTCGCTGAAGTTCACCAGGACGCGCCTGGGCTGGAGTTTACCCAGTTCCTCGTGCAGCACGCCCGTCAAATCCGCGTCGTAGGGGCGCATGCGCCAGCCGTCCGGCACAGCGTCGGCGTCGAAGTGGCCCACGATTGCCACGGCGTCCGACCGGGTCAGCAGAAAGAGGCTGTCCCACGTCACATTCACGTCTGCGAGCAACTTTAACGCGGGTTCCGGGCGTTCCTTCGACTCGCGGGCCGCGATCACCCACAATTCACCTGGGGCCAGCAGCGCCTGCGCCTGAAGCCTCTTCTCGTTGTGCCACATGTCTTAGCGTACAGCCGCGCCAGAAGAAAGTGTCAGGAGAGAGTGCCAGGAGAAAGTGGGTTTTACAGTTGCGCCCAGCCCTGCTCCTCGGCCTGCGCGAGGGCTTCGGGCGTGTCGATGTCCAGCATGAGGTTGGCGGGAAAACGCACCACCAGACCCTGCGCGGCGTACTGGCCCACCAGGGCGCGGGGGCCGTGGTCGGTGTCGGGCAACTCGGGGAAGTGCGTCAGCAGGTCAGCGCGGAACAGGTGTGGTGGGGCGCGAACCACATCCTCGCTGCTGGTACCGTACTCGGACAGCACCAGGGGGGCGTGGGTGGGCCGTGCACTGACGTGACTCACGCGGGGTTCACCGGGAACGCCCGAGTTCAGGAACGTTTCGATCATGACCCGGTGAACGTCGGGGGTCAGCAGCGGCATGTCCGCCAGGACGAAATTCACGCCCAGCAGGTCACGGCCCGCCAGTGCCCGCGCGGCCTCCCGGAAGGACGACATCAGCCCGCGTGCCGGGTCGGGGTTCTCGGTGAACGTGAAGTTCAGGCCTGTCAGGGCGTCACGCACCTGCTCGCCCAGTTCGGCGGGGGGAATGACCGCCAGCCGTTCAGTGTAAGGGGCGGCGTGCATGGCCTCAGCAGCGTGCCTCACCAGGGGTTTGCCTTGCAGGTGCAGCAGTTGCTTGGGGTTTCCCATGCGGGTACTGCGCCCGGCAGCCAGCAGCACGCCCGCGACGTTCCCGGTCATGTCGTGCAGATTACCTCAAGAGAGCGGTGGTGGAACAGCAGGATTCACGCTTTACACTGTGAAGCACTCCGTACCCTGTAAATCACGTCTCAAGTGCTGGTGAGGTGACCTTATGAAACTCAGTTACTCCGGTCAGGAAAAAGTTCAGGCTCCGCCCGCTGCCGTGTGGGCGTTCGTGCAGGATCCCCAGCGGGTGGCGGGGTGCCTGCCGGACGTGCAGGACATCAAGGTGACCGGCCCCAGCCAGATGGAAGCGCTGGTGAACGTGGGCGTGGGTATGGTGCGCGGGAAGTTCAAGTTCAAGATCGACGTGCAGCCGGACGAGGCAGGGAACCGCGTGAACGTGAACGTGAAGGGCGGCGGGCTGGGCAGCGTGATCGATATGGTGGCCGGGGCCAACATTGTGGACAACGGCGACGGCACGACCACGCTGGACTGGAACGGGGATGCTTCGATGCGCGGCCCGGTGGCCACGGTGGGGGGGAGGCTGCTGGACTCGCAGGCCCAGAAACTGATTCAGCAGACCTTCCAGAACATGAGTGCCAGCGTCAGTTCAGCGTCCGGTACGATTGCCTGAGGCGGGTTTACTTCTCCAGGATGGCGCCGGTGCGCAGTTGCTCGGCTTTCAGGTCTTCGGGCGTGACCTGCCGGATGGCCCAGTACCCCACGCCCAGGCCCGCCAGACTGCCCAGCAGCATGGCGGTCGTCCACAGCGTTCCGGCCCTGGCGAAGATACCGTGCAGCACGGTCAGGGCGGTCACGCAGCCGTGAACGACCAGGGCGTCCATCAGCTTGCGGCGGTCTGCTTCATGCCGGGCAGTGGTGGCCTTGCGACCGTTCTGCACGCCGGAGAACACCACTGCGAGCAGGCAGGCCAGCATCAGCAGAATAGGCATGTGGGCAAGGTAAGGGGTGGCCCCTTACGGCCCTGTGACAGGGGAGGGGCATGAAGGACATACCGGAAGGTCAGGCGTTCCAGCAGTCGTTCCGAGAGCAGGGGTACGTGGCCTCGCCTGCGCTGGCGACGGCCCTGCGGCTGGTGGTGGCGCTGGGCAAGCCGCTGCTGCTGGAAGGCCCGGCGGGCGTGGGCAAGACCGAGGCGGCCAAGACCCTGGCGGCAGTCCTGGGCACGCCATTGATCCGCTTGCAGTGCTACGAGGGTCTGGACGCGCAGTCGGCCCTGTACGAATGGAATTACGCCCGGCAACTGCTGCACATCCGCGCCGCCGAGGCGCTGAATCACGACGTGGACGACACGGAGCTGTACGGCGAGAAGTTCCTGATGCGCCGTCCCCTCTTGCAGGCCATCAGCCAGCCCACGCCCCCGGTGCTGCTGATCGACGAGGTCGACCGCGCCGACGACGCTTTCGAGGCCTTCCTGCTGGAACTGCTGGCCGAGTGGCAGGTGACCGTGCCGGAACTGGGCACCCTTCAGGCCGTGTCGCGCCCGCACGTCCTGCTGACCAGCAACCGCTCGCGCGAACTGAGTGACGCGCTGCGCCGCCGCTGCCTGTACCACTGGGTCGAGTACCCCGCCCGCCAGCAGGAACTGGAGATCGTGCAGGCCAGGCTGCCGGGCATCAGTGAGGCGCTGGCGCGGCAGGTCACCGATGCCGTCCACACCCTGCGCGAGTTGCCGCTGGGCAAACCGCCGGGCGTGGCCGAGACGCTGGACTGGGCGCAGGCGCTGCTTGTCCTGCACCGTGACCACCTCGACCTGGAGGCCCTGCACACCACGCTGGGCACCGTGTTGAAGCTCCGCGAGGACTGGCAACTGGCGCAGCCGGTGCTGGAGAAGCAAGTCACCCGCCCATGACCCGCCCGGCGCTGAGCGGTGACCTGGCCGCGCACCTGCCCGACTTCGCGGCGCGGTTGCGGGTCGGGCACGGTTTCCTGCTGGGGCCGGGCGAGGTCACCGACGCCCTGCGTGCCCTGAGCGCAGTAAACGTCCTGAACGTCCATGAAGTCCGGGACGCCTGGCGGGCCATCTTCAGCACCTCGCCCGAGCAGGGCCGCCTGTTCGACGCGGAGTTCGAGGCGTTCTTCCGCTGGCGTTTACTGGACAGCCCCCTGATGCCGCCCCTGCTGCCACCCGCGCCGGGCGGCCCGCCGCAGGAGGCCACCGCGCCCGCCGGAACGCCGCAGGAAGGCAAGAAAACCACGTCCACCCGCACCCAGGACGGCCAACAGATGGAAGCCGAGGCCCTTCCCGGCACCACGGAAGGCCAGGCTCACGACGACCCGGACGCGCCCGACACCGACCTGACGCTCTTCACGCGCCTGAGTCCGCACGCTGGACTGGGCGGGCAGGCCACCGGCACGCAGGCCGACCTGCCGGCCCTGCTGCGCTCGGCCCGGCAACTGGTGCAGGCGGTGCCACTGGGGCACTCGCGCAGGCTGGTGCCGCGCCCCAGCGGGCGCAAACTGGATGCCCGCCGCACCGTGAGACGCGCCGCCCGGACGGCGGGTGACCCGGTCACGCTGCACTGGCTGGGCAAACCGCGCCGCGCCCCCCGCTTTCTGATCGTGCTGGACGGCAGCCGCAGCATGGGCCAGGACGCCCGGCGGCTGCTGCACTTCGCCTACACCCTGCAACTCGTGGCCCGGCGCGTCGAGGTGTACGCCTTCAGCACCGACCTGACGCGCCTCACCCCGCGCCTGCGTGCCCTGAAACCGGGCCAGGAACTGACCCTGCCGGACGTGGGCGCGGCCTGGGGCGGCGGCACTCGCATCGGCGAGAACCTGCTGAAACTGGCCCGCCAGGAACGCGCCCGCGTCGACCGCGACACGGCGGTGTTCATCCTCAGTGACGGGCTGGACACCGGCGACCCCGAACTGGTGGGCCGCGCCCTGCGTGACCTGTCGCGCCGCGCCGGGCTGACCGTGTGGCTCTCGCCGCTGGCAGGCCTGCCAAATTACCAGCCCATTCAACGCGCCGTGGTGGCGGCCCTGCCCAGCCTGGACGCCCTGCTGCCCGCCGCCAGCCTCGCCGACCTGCTGGCGTTGCCCCGGCGCCTGAAAAATAGTTGAACAGCCCGTCAACTTGCAGACGGCAAAACAGAGGGTGAGACGCGCGTTCCACGGCATCCCACCCCTGCTTTTGCATGTGTTTCCCCGGTTGCCATTTCCCTTTTCAGGATCGGTAACGCAGCGCCTCCATTAACTCCTCGACGATCTCCACCGTGTCGCCCCGGTCGGCAGCGGTCGCCACGTGCGCTTCCAGGTGCCCGCGCAGCACCACGTCCGACGCGCCCGAGAGGGCACCCTGCACGGCCTTGATCTGCCGCAGCACGTCCACGCAGTACACGTCTTCTTTCTCCAGCATCTTCACGATGCTTTCCAGGTGCCCCCGCGCAATGCTCAGGCGGTGGCGGGCGCGTTTGCGGGCATCCGTGGGCATGCAGAGTTGATCGTGCTCGGCGGCGCAGGAAGGCACTGGCGGCGGGGCAGTGTCGGTCATTTCACGCTCTTCAACCACACCCGGTACTGGTTGATTTCGGCCTGCTGGGTGTTCAGGATGGCGGCGGCCATGTTCAGTACATTTCTATTGGTGCTGCGCGTCTGGGCCAGTTTCGCCATGTCGATCGCGCCCTGGTGGTGCGGGATCATCTCGGTCAGGAACCAGCGATCCGCGCCGCCTTTCACCTCGGTCATGGTGGCTGGAGAGGCTTTCGGCACGCTGGCCTTCCACCTGTTCAGCCAGCCCTTCATTTGCTCGATCTCGCGGTTCTGAACGGTGATGACTTCCTGCGCATTCTTTTTCACGCGGGCGTCCCTGGCGTTTTTCAGGGCGTACTGGGCCATGTCCACCGCCATGCCGTGGTGCACGATCATGCGCTGCGCGAAAGCAATGTCGAAGGCCTGGCCTTTCAGGGGGCGCAGGACTTTCATGTCCGCTGCGTTCATGTCCTGCATGGTCATGGGTGCAGCGCCGTGACCCGCGTGGGAATGCTGCGCATGCGCCCCCGCACCCAGGAGCAGCAGGCCCAGCAGCAGGGGGCGGGCGCGGGTCACGCTCCGGCGACCTCGGCCTTGTACCCCTCCTCGACCACGGCGGCGATCATGTCCTGCTGGCTGGCGCTGCCCTCCACCACGGCCTTGCCGGGTTGCAGCGTGACCTGCACGTCCTGCACGCCGGGTACGCCTTTCAGGGCTTTCTCGACGGCGCTCACGCAGTGACCGCAGCTCATACCGGTGATGTTCAGTTCCGTTTTCATGCCCCGATGGTAGACCCAGGGGGGGAGGATGTCAAGGGATAATGGGCAGAAGAATTGGCCACCCTTTTCGTTTTGACTGAATTGACGTTACTAAACCTGAAAATATGTTCTAAATCACATTTATATCCCCCTGGGGGGGACTAGGCTGGGCGCATGACGACCAAGACCCTGGACATCGATGTGGGCGGCATGACCTGCGCCGCGTGCGTGGGGCGGGTGGAGCGCGGGTTGAAGAAGGTGTCGGGCGTGCAGGACGCCAGCGTGAACCTCGCCACCGAGCGGGCCACGGTCACCTTCGACCCGGCAGTAACAAACCCGGCGGCCCTGGTTCGGCAGGTGGCGGACACCGGGTACGAGGCCCGCACGGCAGAACTGAGTTTCCCGGTGCAGGGCATGACCTGCGCGGCCTGCGTGGGCCGGGTCGAACGCGCTCTGAACAGGGTCGACGGTGTGCTGGGGGCCAGCGTGAACCTGGCCACCGAGCGGGCCAGCGTGCAGTACCTTCCGGCTGCGACCTCGCCCGATAGGCTGCGCGAGGCGGTGCAGCAGGCCGGGTACGACGTGCCCGACGAGGCCGCGCAGACCCAGTCCCGCCTGGACGCCGAACGGGAACGGAAGGAACGCGAACTGGCCGAGCAACGCCGCGCCCTGACCATCGCGGCGGCGTTCAGCATTCCGCTGTTCATCATCTCGATGGTGCCTATGCTGTACCCGCCCCTGCACCACTGGCTGCTGGGAACGGTGGGCGAGCGACCCCTGAACTGGCTGATGCTGGCCCTGGCCGCGCCCGTGCAATTCGGCCCCGGCCTGCGTTTTTACCGCACGGGCTGGGCGGCCCTGCGGCACCGCAGCCCCGACATGAACACGCTGGTCATGCTGGGCACGTCCGCCGCCTTCCTCTACAGCCTCGCGGTGACGCTGTTTCCGCAGTGGTTTCCGGCGGGCAGCCGCCACGTCTATTTCGAGGCGTCGGCGGTGGTCATCACCCTGATTCTGCTCGGCAAGCTGTTCGAGGCGATTGCCAAGGGCCGCAGCAGCGAGGCCATGCGGACCCTGCTGCAACTTCAACCCGCCACCGCCCGTGTGCAGCGCGGCGCGCAGGTGCAGGAAGTCCCCGTGGACGCCGTGCGCCTGGGCGACCTGGTGCTGGTGCGCAGCGGTGAGCGGCTGCCGGTGGACGGCGAGGTCGTGGAAGGCCGCAGTTACGTGGACGAATCCATGCTGACCGGGGAAAGCATTCCCGTCCTGAAGGAGAGCGGCGCGAAAGTCACCGGCGGCACCGTGAACGGCACGGGCGCATTCACCTTCCGCGCCACCGGTGTCGGCGCAGACACTGCCCTGTCGCGCATCATCCGCATGGTCGAGGACGCGCAGAGCAGCCGCCCGCCCATTCAGGGCCTCGCCGACCGCGTGGTCAACGTGTTCGTGCCTATCGTGCTGGTCATCGCCGCCCTGACCTTCGCCGGGTGGTTCCTCGCGGGCGGAGAAACGGCCCTCACCAACGCCCTCATTCACGCGGTGGCCGTGCTGATCATCGCCTGCCCCTGCGCCATGGGCCTCGCCACGCCCGTCAGCATCATGGTCGGCTCGGGCCGCGCCGCGCAGATGGGCGTGCTGTTCCGCACCGGGGCCGCGCTGGAGGGACTGGGTGAGGCGCAGGTGGTCGCGGTGGACAAGACCGGCACGGTCACGCGCGGGCAGCCGGAAGTGACGGACGTGGTCATGGCTGAAGGCGAAAGGCAGATGGCCGAAGGCGAACTGCTCAGGCTGGCTGCGGCGGCTGAAAGCTCCTCCGAACACCCGCTGGCAAGGGCGATTGAAAGAGCTGCCGCTGCCTTTCCATCACCCATCACCCATCACCCATCTTCCTTCGAAGCTGTTCCCGGTTACGGCATCCGCGCCACGGTGGACGGGAAAAGGGTGGAGGTCGGCGCGGCGCGGTTCATGGCTCAGTTGGGCCTTCCGCTGGGTGAATTGGGCACGCAGGCCGATGAACTGGCGGCGAGGGCCAGAACGCCCGTGTTCGTGGCGGTGGACGGCAAACTCTCGGGCCTCCTGGGCGTGGCCGACCCGGTGCGTGACGGGAGCGTGCAGGCCATTGAAAACCTGAAAGCGCAGGGCCTGGAGGTCGCCATGATCACCGGGGACGCGCAGGCCACGGCGCAGGCGGTCGCGGCGGAAACAGGCGTTTCGCGCGTGCTGGCCGAAGTGCTGCCGGAAGGCAAAGCGGACGCCGTGACCGGGTTGCAGCAGGGCGGACGTTCTGTAGCGTTCGTCGGGGACGGCATCAACGACGCCCCGGCGCTGGCGAAGGCGGACGTGGGCGTGGCCATCGGCACCGGGACGGACGTGGCGGTGGAAACGGCGGACGTGATCCTCATGAGCGGTGACCTGCGCGGCGTGCCGAACGCCATTGCCCTCAGCCGCGCCACCCTGCGCAACATCAAAATGAACCTGTTCTGGGCCTTCGCCTACAACGTGGTGCTGATTCCCGTGGCGGCGGGGGCGCTCAGCCGCTGGGGCCTGAACCTCTCACCCGTGCTGGCGGCGGCAGCGATGGGCCTCAGCAGCGTGTTCGTCCTGACGAACGCTCTACGCCTGCGCGGGTTCCAAGCACCTCTCAACACCTCAGTCCCGAAAGCCGAACAGCCCACCGGAGTACCGCATACGGCCTGAAGGACCCAGAAGATGTCCCCGCTGGATGTGGCTCCACGGGGACATTTTCTCGTGTTGCAGCCAGCGTCATTCTCGTCGCCGTCGCCCCCCCCTCTGCCAGGAAAAGTCGCCCGGCGGCGGGTGGGGGCGGGTCAGGCGCGGTAGTAGGGTCTTTCGCCGGGGCGGCCTTCGGCCAGGTCGATGGGCGTCACGGGGATCATCTCACCGAACTGAATGTACTTGTTGGCCCTTTCGGGTTGACCGGGGCCGCACAGTACCGTGATTTTCGGGTGCAGTTGCGGGTTCCCGACTTCCAGCAGGGCCAGCCGCCCGGTCTGGTACGCGCCCAGGTCGGCGTACACGTGACGGTTCAGGCGCGTGGGGTTGCGCACCGGGGTGTGCCCGTGAATGCTGTACACCACGCCTTCCGGTAGCGGGAACGGCCCCTCGAAGGGCCTGAGCCACAGGGCGGCGGACAGCGGGTTGGGGTACTGCTGGTGTTTCACGGGCGGCGCGGCGTGCGACACCAGGACGCTGGGCGTACCCGGGCCGGGCGCTTGGTCGTGAATTGCACCGTCGGCGGTGACGTACGCCACGCGCCTGAGTTCCCGCAGGTACTCCAGCAGCAGGGGCGGAAACTGTTCCAGGGTCAGGCCGCCCAGTTCCTTGCGGACGGTTTCCCCTCCGGCGCGCATCCACCACTGGTAGCCTTCCATGGCGCGGCGGTAGTCGCCCATGTCGTGCGTGCCCATGTACTGCGCGTACCAGTTGGGGCCTTCCTGCGCCATGCGCTCGTGGTTGCCCATCAGCAGGGTGGCGCGGCCCTGTTCCTTGAGTTCCAGCAACCGGGCCACCGTCGCCATACTCTGCGGGCCACGGTCGATGGCGTCCCCGAGTTGCAGGAAGTGCGCGTCCGGGAACTGCCGGATGGCGGCCTCCAGCAGGTCGGCCCGCCCGTGCAGGTCGGGAATCACGACGACCTGGCGGGTCATTCGTTCCCGTCCGGTTCGGGATGGAAGTCCAGCAGCGTCTGCTTGCTGCGTTCGCGCAGCAGGCGTGCGCCGCTGGCGTCAGGTGTGAAGGTTACGCCCTGGGCGTTCACGGTCACGCGGTACGCCGCCCCGTCCGCAGCGGCAGGCAACCACGCGGCGGGAAGCTGGTAAGTGCGGCCCTGAAGGTCTTCCACGTCCGCCAGGCCCGTTTCGTCGTCGATCAGGTCAATCACGAGAATGTCAGGCCGGTCGTCAGCGAAGGAGTCGGGGGGCATCATGCCCAGCAGTCTACGCAGGGACTTCCGACAACGCTGTATCAAGTCTCATGTTCGGCCCGGCTGCTCACGCCCGGGGTTCCGTGCAGGGCGTACAACTTCCAGCGGATGAGCGCCCCACCCAGACCCGCTAACCTGTCGGGCATGAAGCGCCCCCCACCGGTTGATCCTGCCCGCCGCCGTTTCCTGCGCGGCCTGCTGACGGGCGGGCTGGCCGTGGGCACGCTGGGCAGCGCGAGTGTCATGCAGGCGTACCGTTTCGGCGTGACGCGCCACCCCCGCCCCCTGCCGGGACTGAAGCGTCCCATCCGAATCGCGTTTCTGACCGACCTGCATTACGGCCTGTACATCGCGGCAGGCAGCGTGCGCGAGTGGGTCAGTGCCACCAACGCCCTGCGGCCCGACCTGGTGCTGCTGGGCGGTGACCAGTTGGACAGCCGCATGGACGCCCCGCCCACGCCCCTGCTGACCGAGTTGCAGCGCCTGCAAGCGCCGCTGGGCGTGTACGGCGTGTGGGGCAACCACGACTACGGCAGTTTCGGCCTGTACAGCGGTCGGCAGTACGGCCCTTACCGCCCCGACTGGCCCGCCAAACGCGAGGAACTGCGGCACGCGTTCGCCCGTCACGGCGTGACCATCCTGCGTAACCAGGGCGTCGGCATGCGCGACGACCTGCACCTGGGAGGTATTGACGACCTGTGGCACGGTGAACCTGACGTGAAGGCCGCCCTGAAAGACGCCGGGAATCGCGCCCGCATTCTCGTGTCGCACAACCCGGACATCCTGCCCCACCTGCCCCCCGGCATCGGCCTGACCCTTTGCGGGCACACCCACGGCGGTCAGGTGCGCCTTCCGCTGATCGGGGCGCCCATCGTGCCCAGCAAGTACGGCCAGCGCTACGCCATGGGCTGGGTCGAGGGCGCACACGCCACGCCCGCCTACGTCAGCCGCGGCCTGGGCGTCAGCGGTGTGCCCATGCGCAACCTGTGCCAGCCGGAAATCACGCTGCTGGACTTGGTGCCCGCGTAAACGCCGGTCTCTGCAACACTGTCTGCACAACACTGTCCCTGCACCACTGTTCGCCTAGCGCTATCCCCGCGAGTCCGGCGTGAAGATGACCTGGTACAGGTAACGCGCCGGGCCGGCCTGCTGCCCGTAGCGCCCGAACAGCGCCTGAAGTTCGGCCTGAAGTGCGCGTGCCTGACCGTAGTCCAGAAAAAGCGGCCCGATGCCGTAGAACAGCGCCGGGCCGCCGGGTTGCTCCGGGTTCCAGGGCCGCCCCTCGCGGTCGGCGGGCAGCAGGGCCACGCCTTCCCCGAAGGCCCCCACCAGCAGCCCCGCCACCCCGGACTCGCCGGCCCGCGCGGCCAGCGCCAGTTCATGCTTGATCTGCCCCTCGTGCGGCTGGAAACTCTCTTGCAGGTACTCCTCGACGCTGACCAGCGCCGCAGGCAGGAAGTAGCGCCGCCGCGGGCAGACGTAGTGCTGAATGGCCCGCCCGGCGCGTTTCTCCGATCGGAGGACTTGCAGCAGGCCCAGCCGCTCGAAGGCCTTCACCTGGCGGTAGGCCCGCAGCGGCGACCAGTTCATCCTCTCCGCGAAGGCACTGACGGTGCAGCCCTCCCCGCTCATGAAGTGCCGCAGCATCTGCACGTTCTCGACCCGGCGCAGGACTTCGGCCACCTCCGGCGAGTCGACCACGAGTGGCACGCTGCTTTCACAATCGTCTTCCATCGAAAACAGCTTACCCTCACCCTGAAGGCATGAACGTCTTCGACGCCCTGCTGCTGCTGCCCGTCCTGGCCCTGGCTCTGGCCTTGCTGCTGTCGCCGGTGCGCACGGAACCACGCCAGGTTTCGCCGCGTTGGCGGGCGTGGAGCTGGCCCGCTGCCCCGGTTCCCCGTGCCCCGCTCCTGATTGGGTTATTGCTAACCGGTCTGCTATTTCACCTCACCCTGGGCGTGCCGCGCTGGCAACTGGCTCCCGCTTACCTGGCGGCGGGGCTGGCTATGGGGCTGGTCGTTGGGCTGGCGCTGGGCCTGCTGGGTGCGGCCCGCCGGGCGCGGCGAGGCTGGGGAGCGGTGGCGGGTTCGCTTTTGCTGGTGACCCTGGGCCTGAACTGGGCCGCGCCACTGTTCACCTTTCCCGCGCCCACGGGGCCGCAGGGGATCGGCACGCGGGTCGTGCACTGGCAGGGCGAACAGCGGCCCGTGACCGCGCAGGTGTGGTATCCCACCGCCGAGCGCCAGGGCCGCCGCGCCGCGTACCTGCCCGACCGGGCCGTGACCACCGCGCTGGCCCATAGCTTCGGCCTGCCCGGTTTTGCCCTGTCACACCTGCGCGGCGTCCGCACGCACGCCCTGCTGAACGCCGTTCCGGTCGGCGGCCCGCACCCCACGCTGCTGTTCTTTCACGGTCTGGGCGGCGTGCGCCAGCAGAACACCTTTCAGGTCGAGGAACTGGTCAGTCATGGGTACGTCGTGGTGGGCGTGGACGTGCCCGGTTTTGCCGCCGCCAGTGTGGACGCGCGGGGTCACGTCACGCGGAACACGCACGGTTCAGCCAGCCGCTCCAGCCGCCGCAGCGACGAGTGGGTGAACGAGTGGGCGCACACCGGGCGCCTCGTGCTGAGGAGCCTGCTGGGCGACCCGCAGTGGCGCACCCTGATCGACCCGGCGCGGCTGGGGGCCTTCGGTCACTCGTTCGGCGGGGCTACCGCCTCCTTCCTGCTGCTGACCGACCCGCGCCTGAAAGCGGCCCTGAACATGGACGCGGGCCTTTTCGGTCAGCCGCAACCCAGGGGCGGTTACCCGCGCCCCTTTTTCCTGATGAACACGGCCAGCGGCCTGGATCGCCGTGCCCTTGAAGCGCAGGCCGCCCGCCTGACCGACGCGCAGATCAGCGAGGCCACCGGGGGCGACCTGATCACCCGCGCCGCCTACCTTCAGGACGTGAACACCCTGTTTCAGCGCCGCGCCCAGGCCCTGAGGGGCCAGCACACCTGGTCGCTGGTGCTGCCTGCCACCCAGCACGTCAGTTTCTCGGACGTGACCGCCTACTCGCCGCTGCTGGCAGGCCAGGAGAACGTGACCGAAACGCACCGGGTCATCAACACCTTCACCCTGGCCTTCTTCGACGAACACCTGCGCCAGCGGCCTGCCCACGCCGAGCGCCTTCTTCAGGCCTTCCCGCAGGTCACCTTCCAGGCTGGCCCGCAGCCCTGAACAGCCTCCCCGCCAGCCACTTTTGGCTTCTCCCTCCGGTCGGGGTTTGAACAGGGCATACC
>ERZ501016.372-NODE-372-length-13534-cov-18.213517_pt1 | contig 13534 bp, 12 predicted proteins | sample MGYA00248889_ERZ501016 | MGnify/ENA primary metagenome ERZ501016 (study PRJEB25958, sample SAMN03398594) | human skin metagenome | study: EMG produced TPA metagenomics assembly of the Human Skin Microbiome Metagenome (human skin metagenome) data set. | reverse complement strand
GACCTGCTCAGTTTTCAGGCGTCGATTCCTGCTCACTTTTCGGCCGTCGTTGACATGGTGCTCGGTTGTTGCTGGTGCACACGGCCTGGGGACTGGAGCCTCGTCAACGTCACGCGTTTCTGACGGTGGGCGACCGAGCGCGGTTCTGTCGCGTTGGCACCGGTGCGGCGTCGTGTACCGAGTGACCTTCCTGCCGAGTGTCGAAGGAGAGACACATGTCCGAGGACGCCCACACCACCACCGTCGACCAGCTCACGCTGCAGGACCCCGTGAAGCGCTACCCGTCGATCTCGCCGCCCGCCAAGGCGCTGCCCGGCACCGGGCTGGACGCCGAGATGACGCCCAAGGCCGACCTGGGCGAGAAGTCCTACCGCGGCACCGGACGCCTCGAGGGCCGCAAGGCGCTCATCACCGGTGGCGACTCCGGCATCGGCGCGGCGACCGCGATCGCCTTCGCCCGCGAGGGCGCCGACGTCGTCATCACCTACCTGCCGGAGGAGGAGCAGGACGCCTCGAAGGTCGCCGAGATCATCAAGGCCGAGGGTCGCACCGTGGCCACCGTGCCGGGCGACCTGCGGGACAAGGCCTTTGCCAAGACGCTCGTCGAGGAGGCCGTGCAGACCCTCGGCGGCCTGGACATCCTGGTCAACAACGGCGGCAAGCAGATCGCCACGGAGTCCTTCGACGACATCGACGACGAGCAGCTCGAGGCGACCTATGACATCAACATCCTCGCGATGTTCCGCCTCGTGCGGGCCTCGCTGCCGCACCTCCAGCCGGGCGCCACGATCATCAACACCACGTCCATCCAGGCCTACTCGCCGTCCGCGACGCTGGTCGACTACGCCTCGACCAAGGCCGCGATCAACAACTTCACCAAGGGGCTGGCCGAGCAGCTGGCGCCCAAGGGGATCCGCGTCAACGCGGTGGCCCCCGGCCCGATCTGGACCCCGCTGCAGCCGTCCGGCGGGCAGCTGCCCGACGACCTGCCGGAGTTCGGCAAGTCGACGGCTCTCGGGCGCGCGGGTCAGCCGACCGAGCTCGCCCCGGCGTACGTCTTCCTCGCCTCCCCGGAGTCGAGCTATGTGATCGGGGAGACGCTCAACGTCAACGGCGGTATGCCGACCCCCTGATCCCTGCACCCACAGCGAGATCGTGAGGGTTCGGACCAAGGATGGTGGACCAGACCCTCCCTGTCCCCCGAAGGATCATCCCGTGGGCGGCCGCCAGGTCCAGGGGTCGACGTCGTCGCGCGGCCAGGTCGGCGGTGTCGTGGGGCCTGGTCCGAGCCGTCCGTCAGCTGTAGGTCGGGCGCTCGCCGTTTTCGGGGTCCTCGGTGCCCTTGACGTCGGTGTCGTGGGTCGCGGGCGACCAGCTCGGGTCGCCGTGGAGCACCGTGCCGTCGTCGAGCGAGATGGTGAGGTTGGTGGCCTGGGCGATGTTCTCCGACAGGCGGTCGACCACGTGCTGGGGCTGCTCGATCCCGAGCTTGCTCAGCCGCTCGCCCAGGATCTCGGACACCGCGTGGGGGTCCCGACCGGACTGGGAGAGCTCCACCAGGTCGTTGACCAGGATGCGGCGCTGGCGCTCGTCGAGCTGCTCGAGCATCGGGGTGCTGAGGGTGACGATCGCGTCGCGGCTCTCGGCGTGCTCGTGGCCTGGCTGAAAGCTGTCGGACATCGGGGCCTCCCGGGAGCCTGGGCGACGAGCCGGCTGCCCGTCTGCCATAACGTGCGTCGAGCCTAGCCCGCGCCTCGTCCCTGGCGCGCCTTGCGGGGTCAGGACGCGCACCGTCCGCAACCGGCTCTAGCGTCTCGGCATGAGCTATCGCGTGGTTCCTCTCGGACCGGACACCTGGGAGCCCTTCGCCGAGCTGGTCGAGCGCAACAACGGGGTGTACGGCGGCTGCTGGTGCATCGGCTTCCACCCCGAGTGCGGGCAGCGCATCGACCACCGCGCCGCCAAGCGCGAGCGCGTCATGACGGACGGCGCGCACGCTGCGCTCGTGATCGACCAGGACGGTCTCGCGCAGGGCTGGGCGCAGTACGGCGACCCCGAGGAGCTCGCCGGCATCAAGCACAAGCGGTCCTACGACCAGGACCCGCCGCCCGAGCCCGACTGGCGGATCACCTGCATCTACGTCGACCGCCGCCACCGCGGGCAGGGGATCGCCCGGCTCGCCCTCGGTGGCGCGCTCGAGCTCATCGCCGCGGCAGGAGGTGGCCTCGTGGAGGCCATCAGCGAGACGACCGTGGGGCGTCAGGCCCAGGGGCGGTTCCTGTTCAGCGCCACCGCCGAGCTCTACGAGGACCACGACTTCCAGCGCGTGCGCCAGGTCGGCAAGCACGCCTGGATCCTCAGCCGCACCATCGCCCCTGCCCACCCGGCCCCTGGCGACCCGGCCCCTGGCGACGTGGTGAGATCGGTGCAGGGTGCCGGTCAGTCCTGACACCGGACCCGCACCGATCTGCCGAGCCGGGGTCGGGCGCCTAGATTGGCGAGCCACGGCTCACCCAGCCCTGACTCCTGCACCTCCACCGCCCTCGCCGCGGCGCCGAGCGCGACGGCCGCTCCCGCACCTGCGTCCCAGCCGGCGTCGAAGCCCGCTCCGCCCTCCGGCCCCACGACCGGCGCGTGCGGATTCACCCCGCTCGAGGACCGCACCTACTCCACGTGGGTGGGGCTGCCGCCCGACCCCAAGAAGGCACAGACCCACGGCAAGGCCGCGGTCGTCCTGCAGACCAACCGGGGCGACATACCCCTGGTCCTCGACAAGGCCGGGGCGCCCTGCACGGTGCAGAGCTTCCTGTTCCTCATCCGGCAAAAGCTCTACGACGGCACGCTCGCCATGGCCAACGGCGGCCCGGACACCAACGGCAGCCAGTTCTTCCTCGTCTACGAGGGCTCGCGGCTGCGACCGGACTACACCGTCTTCGGCCAGGTGACCGAGGAGGGCATGCAGGTCCTCGACCAGATCGCCGCCGGCGGGATCGACCCCGGCACCGAGGGCACGCCAGAGGACGGTGCCCCGGCGCTCACCACGGTCATCGAGCGCGCGAAGCGCACCGGGGTCGGAGCCACCCGCTGAGGGAGAGCACGTCGGGCACCTCCCGCGGCCCCGCGCCCGATCCGCCAAGCGTTGCGCCCGCCGAACGCCCGCGCGTCCCCCTCGGTACTGTGGCAGGACCTCAGGGGAGAGGGAACGGCCATGGCAGGCAAGGCGATCAGCCGCAGGGAGGTGCTTCGGCTCGGCGCGGGGCTGAGCGCGGGAGCCGCCCTCGCCGCGTGCTCGCCCGCCCCCGACTCGGTCACCTCCGAGCTGATCCACGGCGCCACCGGCGGTGGGCTCAAGGACACCGTCGACCCGCACTTCCCGGTGACGATGCCGGACATCGCGCGGGTGCGCAGCCTGTTCGAGCCGCTGCTGCGGTTCACGCCGGACTACCGCATCGAGCCGTGCCTGGCCGAGAGCGTCGAGCACAACGCCGACGCCACCCGCTGGACCTTCCACCTGCGCGAGGGCGTGACCTTCCACGACGGGCGACCCCTCACCGCCACGGACGTCAAGGCCTCGCTCGAGCGGATGGGCGACCCCAAGAACCCCACCGCCCTGCTCAGCGACGTCGCCCCGCTCATCGACTTCCCGGCGAGCCGAGCCGTCGACCCGCACACCTACCAGCTCGTGCTCAAGCAGCCCTACGGGATCATGGACCAGCTGCTCGCGGCCTACACCATGGGCATCGTCCCCCAGGACTTCGACCTGGCCCACCCGATCGGCACGGGCCCCTTCCGCTACGAGTCCCTCGTGCCGGGGCAGCGCTCGAGATTCCTCCGCCACGACGGCTACTGGGACCGCAAGGCCGGCGTCGACTCGCTCGTGGTCATCGACTTCACCGACGACGCCGCCAAGGTCTCGGCGCTGCTCGCCGGCCAGGTCCACACCATCGACAACCTCCCCGCCTACCTCGCGGGGGCGATCGAGCGGCAGGGCGCGCACACCCTCGTCTCCGAGACGGGCGGGTGGGTGCCCTTCACCATGCGCGTGGACGCCAAGCCGTTCTCCGACAACCGGGTCCGTCAGGCCATGCGCCTCATCGTGGACCGTCAGCAGCTGATCGACCAGGCGCTCAGCGGCTTCGGGCGGCTCGGCAACGACCTCTACGGCCCCTTCGACCCGGACTACCTCGGCAGCGCCCTGCCGCAGCGCCAGCAGGACATCGCCCAGGCCAGGCACCTGCTCAAAGCCGCCGGGCACGAGGGCCTCCAGGTCGAGCTGGTCACCTCCACCGCGGTCGGCACCGGAGGCGTCGAGTCCGCCAACCTGCTCGTCCAGCAGGCCGCCAAGGCGGGCGTGCAGGTGCGCGTCACCAAGGCGGACGCCAGCACGTTCTACGGCGAGCGCTACCTGTCCTGGGTGTTCGCCCAGGACTTCTGGTCCACCCGGCTCTACCTCCCGCAGGCGATCGCGTGCGCGCTCAAGACCTCGGCCTACAACGAGACCCACTTCGACCACCCGCGGTTCACCGAGCTGATCACCGCGGCCCGCCGCACCACCGATCCCGGGCGGCGGCGCACGCTCGTGCAGGACGCGCAGCGGATCGAGCACGAGGAGGGCGGCCTGATCATCTGGGCGTTCGCCAACCAGGTCGACGGCTACAGCCACCAGGTCAGCGGCCTGCAGCCGGCGCGCGAGCAACCCGTCTCGGCCTACCGGTTCAACACGATCACGCTGAAGGGGAGCTGATGGGCGCCACCCTGCACACCCCTCCTCCCGCGAGCGTCGCGGTCTCGAGCCGCCGCACGCCGGCCCGGGCCTGGACCCGCTGGCTCGTCCGCCGGCTCCTGCTCGCCCTCGCCAGCCTCTGGGTCGTCTCGGTCATCGTCTTTCTCGCCACCACCGCCCTCGGCGACCCGGTCCGCGCGATCCTCGGCAAGGACTACGCCGTCAGCCCCGAGCGCGTCGCCCAGATCCGGGAGGCGCTGCACCTGGACCAGTCGCTGCCCGAGCGCTACCTCACCTGGCTCGGTGGCCTGCTGCGTGGCGACCTCGGCACCAGCATCGCCAGCCAGCAGCCGGTCGGCGAGCTCCTCGGCGACAAGGTGGCCAACAGCGCCTTCCTCGTCCTCGTGGTCGCCCTCGTGATGGTGCCGTTGTCGCTCGGCCTCGCGATCCTCGCCGCTCGGCACCGCGGTCGCGCCGTCGACGACGTCCTGCAGGTCATGACCCTCGCCCTCGCGGGCGTGCCGGAGTTCGTGACCGGCATCCTGCTCGTCGCGCTGCTGTCCACCAGCGTCCTGCACGTCCTGCCCGCCGTCACCGTGCTGCCCGCCGGCGCGATGGTGTGGGAGCGTCCCGCGTCGCTGGTGCTGCCCGTGGCCACCCTCGTCGTCGCCGTCGTCCCCTACCTCTTCCGCATCCTGCGCTCCACGCTCGTGGAAACCCTCGACTCCGACTACGTCGAGCTCGCCCGGCTCAAGGGCATCCCCGAGGACCGGGTGCTACGGCGCCACGCCCTGCCCAACACCCTCGTCCCCACCGTCCAGGTCACGGCCCTGCAGCTGGCCTGGCTGGTCGGGGGCGTCGTCCTGGTGGAGTACCTCTACAACTTCCCCGGCATCGGGGCGACCCTGGTCGACTCCGTCCGCAACTCGGACTACCCGATGGTGCAGGCACTCGCGATGCTCATCGCCGCCGCCTACATCCTGCTCAACCTCCTGGCCGACGCCCTGTCGATCCTGCTGACGCCGCGCGCCCGGACGGGGATGGTCGCATGAGCGCCGCCGCCACTCCCGCCGGCACGCCCACCGGCACCCCCACCCCCACCCGCACCCGATCGCTGCTCGCCGGGCTGGCGCGCGACCCCCGCGTCGTCATCGGGACCCTCCTGACCCTGGCCGTGGTCCTGCTCGGCGTGTGCGGTCCCTGGATCGCCCCGCACGGCGAGTTCGACATCGTGGGGCGGCCGTTCACCCGCCAAGGCTCCTTCCTCGGCACCGACTACCTCGGGCAGGACGTGCTGTCCCGGGTGCTCCACGGCGGGCGCGCCATCCTGGTCACCTCGCTCCTCGCCACCGTGCTGGGCGTGCTGGTGGGGATCTCGTACGGCGTCCTCGCCGCCTACGCGGGTGGCTGGGTCGACGAGCTGCTGATGCGGACCAACGACGTCCTCCTCGCGTTCCCGCAGATCCTCGTGGCGCTGCTCGTGCTGTCCGCCGTCAAGCAACCGGCGTGGTGGGTGGTCGTGCTGTTCGTCGGCCTCGCGCACGCCCCGCGGGTCGCCCGCGTCGCTCGTGGCGTCGCCCTGACCTACGTCCACCAGGACTTCGTGAGCGCCGCCGAGGCCATCGGCGAGCGGCGCTGGCGCATCGTGGCGACCGAGCTCGGCCCCAACCTCACGGTGCCGCTGCTCGCCGAGGCGGGGCTGCGCCTGACCTACTCCATCGGCCTCATCGCCGGCATCGGTTTCCTCGGCTTCGCCTCCGACCCGGGTGCGGCGGACTGGGGGCAGATGACCAACGAGAACCGCCTCGGCCTGCTCGTGCAGCCGTGGGGCGTGCTCGCCCCGGTGCTGGTCATCGCGGTCTTCACCATCGGCACCAACCTCATCGCGGACGCCCTCGGCGCCCGGGCGGCCAAGGGGGAGTGATGGGCACCACGGCTCCGGTCTGTGTCGTCGAAGGCCTGCGCGTGGGGCTCACGGGCCGCGGGCTCGACGTGGTGGAGGACGTCGACCTGGTCGTGGCCGCCGGCGAGGTGCTCGGCCTGGTCGGCGAGTCCGGCTCCGGCAAGACCACGACCGGCACGGCGCTGCTGGGCTACGCGCGCAGCGGCGCGGAGATCACCGGCGGACGCCTCCACGTCGCCGGGCACGACCTGCGCTCGATGAGCTGGCAGCAGGTCCGCGCCGTGCGGGGGCTCGACGTGGGCTACGTGCCGCAGGACCCCAGCTCGGCCCTCAACCCCGCCATCCGGATCGGGGATCAGCTGCGCGAGCTGCTCGACCTGCACGCCATCGGGTCCCCGCAGGAGCGCCACGAGCGGGTCCGCGAGATCCTGCCCGAGGTCGGGCTCCCCGCCGACGAGGCCTTCCTGCGGCGCTACCCCCACCAGCTGTCCGGCGGGCAGGTGCAGCGCGTCGCGCTCGCCATGGTCTTTCTCCCGCGCCCCGCGGTGCTCGTGCTCGACGAGCCCACCACCGGTCTCGACGTCACGACCCAGGGCAAGGTCCTCGACACGCTCGCCGAGCTGTGCCGCCGCTTCGACGTGGCCGCGCTCTACGTCACCCACGACCTGTCCGTCGTCGCCACCATCGCCGACCGCGTCGCGGTGATGTATGCCGGACAGGTCGTCGAGGTCGGCGCCACGCGTGCGGTGTTCGCCGAGCCGTCCCACCCCTACACGCGGGCGTTGCTGCGCGCCATACCGCACCTGCACAAGCCCTATGCCCTCAGCGGCATCCCCGGCCTCGCCCCCGCTCCCGGGCGCCGGCCGGACGGGTGCCGCTTCAACGACCGGTGCGAGCACGCGGTCGAGGCCTGCCGGGCCACCCAGCCGGCCCTCGTCGAGGTCTCGCGGACGGGCGGCGAGAGCCACGTCGCCCGGTGCCTGCGCGTGGACGAGCTGCCACCGTGGGACCCCGAGGACCGCGCGGTCAGCGACACCGTCCCCGACCGGGAGCGCGAGATCGTGCTGACCGTCGAGGGCCTGGACGTGAGCTATGGCCGCACCCAGGTCGTCCACGACGTCAGCTTCGACCTGGCCCGGCGCGAGATCGTCGCGCTGGTCGGGGAGTCCGGCTCCGGCAAGACGACCACCTCGCGCTGCGTCGCCGGCCTGCACCAGGACTGGACCGGCCGGATCGAGCTCGAGGGCGAGCAGCTGGTGGCGTCCGCGCGGCGGCGCTCCCCGGATCAGCGCAAGCGGGTGCAGTACATCTTCCAGAACCCCTACCAGTCGCTGAACCCCCGCCGCACGGTCGAGCAGATCCTCACCCGACCGCTCGGGCTCTTCGGGATCGCGCGTGGCCGGGCGGCCCGCGAGCGGGCCGCCGAGCTGCTCGACCAGGTGCAGCTCGACCCCTCGCTGCTGCGGCTGCGCGCCGGCCGGCTGTCCGGCGGCGAGCGGCAGCGCGTCGCCATCGCGCGGGCGCTCGCCGCCGAGCCGGACGTCCTGGTGTGCGACGAGATCACCTCGGCGCTCGACGTGTCCATCCAGGGGTCGATCACCGCCCTGCTCGACCGGATCAAGGCCGAGCGCGGCATCTCGATGCTCTTCGTCACGCACGACCTGGCGCTCGTGCGGTCCATCGCCGACCGGATCGTCGTGCTGAGCGATGGCCGCGTCGTCGAGCAGGGGCTCACCGCGCAGGTGCTGGACCATCCGCAGGAGGCCTACACGCGCGAGCTGCTGGCCCACACCCCGCAGCTGGCCAAGGCGTTCGGCTGAGCGCTCAGCCCGGTTGCGCGGCGGCCTCGTCCAGCAGCCGCCACAGGGCGTCGACGCCCTCGCCCAGGGCCTGCTCGAACTCGTCCACCCGCTCGGCGGCGCCGTCCGTCCAGCTCAGCGTGAACTCCACGACGCCCTGCTGCGGCAGCGGCACGTAGTAGATGCCGATGCCGCCCTCGCTCGTCGGCGCGAAGGCGGCCCGCGCGATGCGCGAGGGGTCGCCGAGCGAGGTGGTCGACAGGAAGTCGGTGGTGAGCCGGGCGTATGCCGCGTCGTCGTGCAGGGGTGCGGCATACCCGTGGCGAGCTGCCATCAGGCGCAGCCCGAACAGGTGCCGATCGATGCCCTGGCCGCTCTTGCAGCGCTTGACCTGGGTGCGGTGCGCGTCCAGGTGGGCCAGGAGCAGGTCCGGCGTCGCGGTGCCGTCGACGAGGGCGCTCGCGAGGGCAACGGCCGCGGCGGTGTTGGGGCGCAGGCACTCCGTGCGGCCGCCTTGGTACTCCCGCATGTCGACCGACTCGTAGGTCGAGCGGACCCGGCCATAGGTCCGCAGCTGGGCGTAGAGCATGACGGCCTGCAGGCAGGCGTCCATCGAGACCTTCACCGGCAGCGTGGGCAGGGGCGCCGCGGGCACGGGCACGATCCGGACGCGGTGCCGCTCGGCCACCCGGGCGTAGTCGCGCAGGCCCTCCTCCAGGGCGTCCCGCTGCTCGGCCGAGAGCGCCCACGCGAGCTCCTCCGTGGCAGCGGGCTCGTCGTCGGGGTCCCCGTGATCGGGGCTCACGTCCTGCGCGCGGCCGAGCACCGCCACGAGCGTGGACCCGTCGAGGGTGCTGTGCTCCAGGTGCAGACCCGTGAAGTCGTCGGCGAGGTCGACCTGCAGCGTGACGGGCTTGAACGGCCAGGCCTGCTCGGGCTCGAACGCCACGCGCCGCAGGTGCTCCGCAGCGTCCGCGCCGCCAGAGGGGGAGTCGGTGAGGGCGAGGAGAAAGAGCGCCTCGCGCAGCCGGGCGTAGGTGCGGGCGTTGCCGTCGTCCTGCTGGAGCTCCGCCAGCATCTCGGCTGCGTCGTCACCGGCGAGATAGCCCGCAGCGGTGAACCCCGGACCGGGCGCGGGCGGGAGGGTGACGACCTCGGCCAACGCCGATCGGATCGCTTCGACCGACGAGGGGTCTCCCGCGCCATCGCTCACGCGCACGGCGACGGCGCGGCCGCGCCACAGCACCACCGTCTCGCGATCGGCCGCGTCCTCGCGGCCGGGGAGGTAGACGTCGAGGCCCTGCCTCGGGTGGCGGATGCCCCCCGCGAGGTGGTCCCACTGCCGCTGGCACAGGGGCTCGCCGCGAGGGCCGAGGTCGGCGCCGGCGTCGCCGTGCAGGTGCGCGAGGTAGGCGCTGGCAAGGCGGTGGACGAGCTCCGCCGCCCGGTCCAGCCTGCTGCCGGCCGTCGGCATCGCCAGCTCGAACCCCACGTTGCTGGACAGCGGCAGCGCCGCCCGCGTCACGAGGTAGGCCTCGAGCCAGGCGTCCCACAGCCAGCTGCGACCGAGGGCGTCCTCCTCGACGGCCAAGGCCTCGAGCGCGGCCTGGCAGGCCGGGCCGTCCCCGGCAGCGAACGCCTCGACCGCACCACGCGTGACCTCGAGCTCCGCGGGCGACAGGAGCACGCCCACGGTCTCGAGATAGCGGTCCAGCGTCTGGCGCAGCGGCGGCACCGGCAGCGTCCTCGACGGGCTCGACGTCGACGGGGTCGCCGAGGTCGGTGACGGGGTGGGCGAGCTCGCAGCGGTCATGGACCCTCCTCGCGCGTCAGCCTAGCCACCGTCGGGCGGCGGGCGGCGACGGCATACGGGCTTGGAGCGATGCGCGGGGACGCGCGACGGCCCCCTCCGCACACGGTGGAGGGGGCCGTCAGCGTCGCGCCCACGCGTCGTGGGCGACCGGCTCAGTTGGCGATCGAGTCCACGATCAGGGAGCCGGCGATGCCGAGCATGAAGACGTCCTTGGCGATGCCGGTGCCCTCCTGGGTGGGGCGGATGCCGTCGATCGTCATGCCGGGGGTCTGGCGGTACATGTTGAGCAGGCCGGCGCTGAACGCACCGAGGCCCGCGCCGGCGAGCCAGCCCGGGACCACGGGGAGCAGGAGGGCCGCGCCGAGCGCGATCTCGCCGTAGGCCAGCGCCTGACCGAACTGCGTGGCCGGGACCTCCTTGAGCTGCGGGACGCCCACGGCGCCCATGTCACGCAGGCCCTGGGCGGCCTCCTCGGGCAGGTTGCGCTTGCCGAGGCCGGAGTTGATGAGGAAGAGGCCGGTGGCGATTCGGGCGGGGGCTGCGGCGATGCTCATGCGAGGTCTCCTGGTTGGTCGGTGCGGGTGGAGCAGCACGGACGGCCCATGCTGGTTGAAGGGTCAACGAGTTTGTCGGCGCCAGTGTTCCCGACGCGGTCTGACGGGTCCCAGGATCACCCATCGTCACCCGAGGACCCACCTTTGCCGCCTCCGGCGCGTCATGGGGGGTGAGTGACGGTGACCCAACGAGGGGGTACCGTCGCGAAGGTGCAGGTGCACGTGATTCGCAGGGGGGAGAAGTGCATGTCTCGGGGGGACCGCAGCCGATCGACGACGCCACGACGTCGCCGCCAGGTGGGCTCGATGCGGGGGGTCGTCGTGCTGGGCACGAGCGCCGCGCTGCTCGCGGCCTGCACGGGCAGCGGCGACGGCGGTGGCCAGGCGGCGCGCTCCGGAGGTGCCACGCAGGGTGCCCCAGGCGGTGCCTCCGCGACGCCCGGTGGGCCCGCGCACAGCCCGACACCGACGCAGGACGCCCTCGCCAAGGCCAAGGTCCAGGCGGCCCAGTACGACTACGACGGCGCGATCGCGACCCTGACCAAGGACGGTGGCGAGGCCGCCAAGGGGCAGCTCGCCGAGGTGCAGGCCGCCAAGGCCAAGGCCGTGAAGTGGGCTGACAACGCGACCATCCCGCACCTCTTCTACCACACGCTCGCCGTCGACCCGGCCAAGGCCTTCACCAAGGGATCCGAGGGCGTGGGCTTCAGCCAGTACATGGCGACGGTCGACGAGTTCACCGCGCAGATCGCCGAGATGCACCGGCGCGGCTTCGTCCTCGTCCACCCTCAGCGCATCGCCAAGAAGGGCCCCGACGGGGTCATGCGCTACCAGCCGATCCTGCTGCCGCCCGGCAAGAAGCCCGTCGTCCTGTCCCTCGACGACGTCAGTTACTACGAGTACATGACCGGCAAGGGCTTCGCGACCGCCCTGGTCAAGAAGGACGACGGCAGGGTCGTCAACACCTACACCGACGCCTCGGGCAAGACCGTGGAGGGCAGCTTCGACTCCCCGCCGATCCTGGACGAGTTCGTCCGCCAGCACCCCGACTTCGCCTACCACGGCGACAAGGGCTCCATCGCGCTGACCGGCTACAACGGCGTCCTGGGCTACCGCACCTCGGAGCGCAAGTACGGCGCCACGCCCGCCACCAGGGACGCCCAGGCCAAGGCCAAGGTCGTGGCCGACGCCCTCAAGGCGAACGGCTGGAACTTCGCCTCGCACTCGTGGGGCCACATCAACATGACCCGCAGCGGCGTGGGCCTGATCAAGGCCGACGCGGGTCGCTGGGACCGCGAGGTGCGCCCCATCGTCGGCGACACGGACGAGCTCGTCTTCCCCTTCGGCGCGGACGTGTCCGACGTCAAGCCCTACAGCGACGCCAACCCCAAGGTCGCGTTCCTGCACGGCACGGAGAAGTTCGACTACTTCTTCGGCGTCGACGCCACGTCGCCGCACTGGGTCCAGCTCGGCCGCTCCACGCTGCGACAGGCGCGCATCAACGTCGACGGCCTGTCGATGCAGCGCGCCCTCGACGGCAAGACGTCCGCGGTGCGGCAGTTCTTTGACGTCAGGGCCACGATCGACCCGAAGCGTCCGCTGCCCGTCCCGTCGATCGGCGGCCCCACCGCAGGTGGCTGATCGTCGCCGGCTGATCCACGGCGGCTCATCGACGGTGGCTCGTCGACCGCGGCTGGTCGCGCGGTGACGTCCTGCGGTGCGCGGCGGGCGCGGCCCTCCCGGCATACGGCCTAGGATCGCCGGGTGCTGCGCATCGCGACCTTCAACGTCAACGGGATCCGTGCCACGCAGCGTCGCGGATTCGACGACTGGCTGGCCTCGCGCGGGTGCGACGTCGTGGCGCTGCAGGAGGTCCGGTGCCCGGTCCCGCTGCTGCCGGACGGCGTCTTCCGGGATTACCACCTGACGTATGACGCCGGCCAGACGGCCGGGCGCAACGGCGTGGCCGTGCTGACGCGCGAGGCGCCGGTCGCCGTGCGGAGCTGGGGTGCGGGCGTGCTCGTGCGGGCGCCGGGCGACAGCCACGTCGAGCTGCGCGAGCACGCCGAGACCGGTTCGCTGGCGCGCGAGCTCAAGGCCTTCGCTGCCGAGGGGCGTTACGTGGAGGTCGATCTCGCGGACCATCCGTTGACCGTCGCCTCGCTCTACCTGCCCAAGGGCGGGCTGCCCGCGCACCTGCAGGTCCCCGGCCGGATGCGGGAGAAGCCCGACGGCGGAGCGAGGTACGAGCGCAAGATGAGCTTCCTGCGCGGCTTCGCCCGGCACCTGACGGCGACCCGCCGCGCGGCCGCGGCGCAGGGTCGAGAGTTCCTCGTCATGGGGGACTTCAATGTCGCCCACACGCGCCTGGACCTCAAGAACTGGCGCACGAGCCAGCGCTCGGAGGGCTTCTTGCCGGAGGAGCGCGAGTGGTTCGGGTCGATCCTGTCGCCGCGCTCGCTGGTCGACGTGGTGCGCCGCCTGCACCCCGACGTGGACGGCCCCTACTCGTGGTGGAGCTGGATGGGCGGGGCTTTCGACCGGGACACGGGCTGGCGCATCGACTACCACCTCGCGTCGCCGCGGCTGGCCAAGGCCGCCGTCTGCGGCGGGACCGACCGCGAGGCGTCCGCGGCCGACCGGCTCAGCGACCACGCCCCCGTCGTCGTCGACTACGACCTACCCCCGGTAGGGGCATCGACCGGCCTTCGTTCGCCAGGCTGATGATCCGGCCCCCGGTAG
>ERZ501016.371-NODE-371-length-13549-cov-3.580554_pt1 | contig 13549 bp, 13 predicted proteins | sample MGYA00248889_ERZ501016 | MGnify/ENA primary metagenome ERZ501016 (study PRJEB25958, sample SAMN03398594) | human skin metagenome | study: EMG produced TPA metagenomics assembly of the Human Skin Microbiome Metagenome (human skin metagenome) data set. | reverse complement strand
GTCGAAACCGTCCTCTAGGTCGCGCAGGATGGGCGTGGTGTCGATGAACGTTCCGGCGTTCGCCAGGGCGTACCCGCTGATCTTGCGGCGGGCGGTTTCCTCGGTGTCGCCGCGCACCAGCGTCACCTCGCGGCCCATGCGCTCTGCCCCGGCGATGACGCGCCACAGGTGCGTGAGACTGCTGTAGCGGGCAAGTTGCACGTACCCGGCGGGTTGCGCGGGAATGGGGCGCGAGGCTGGACGCGGGCTGGTCACCCCGGCATGGTAACTGGAAAGGCATGTTGGCGGGAAATCTGGCATGCTGGTCAGGGCATGCGTTCCACTCCACCCCGCCTGCGATCCGTGCTCGACCGCTTGCGCCGCGTGCGCGGGCCTGCCGTTCCCGTACGCTGGCGGCCCGCGCTGCTTGTCCTGCTGGGCCTCGTTGCCGGTTGGCTGCTGACCTTGACCGTGCAGGCCTTTCAGCGTCCGCCGCTGCTGCTGGGTCAGGACGCGGTGACCACCCCGGCCAGCCGCGCGGCGCGGGTCACCTTGCAGGAGGACGGCGGGCATTTCATCAACATCCGGCCCGCCAGCGGGGAGGCGCACACGCTGCTGGTGTTCTATCCAGGGGGGAGAGTTCGACCTCAGAGTTACGAGTGGCTGGGCCGCGCTCTGGCGGCAGACGGCGTGCAGACGGTCATTCCCGTGTTTCCGCTTGACCTGGCGGTGCTGGGCGTGAACCGGGCCGATCACCTGATCGACCGCTACGGCAAACGCAAGCGCGTGTTCCTGGGCGGTCACTCGCTGGGCGGGGCGATGGCGGCGCAGTACGCCTCGAAGAAGGCGGGCCGGCTCGACGGGCTGCTGCTGGAGGCCGCGTACCCGGCCCGGAACGTCTCGTTGCAGCGCACGAACCTGAAGGTGCTGTCCCTGCTGGCGCAGAACGACGGTCTGGCGTCGCCCGCCGACGTGCGGGACGGCCTCAAGCGCCTGCCGCTCGGCGCGAAACTGGTGGAGGTGCCCGGAGCCGTGCACAGTTTCTTCGGGCGGTACGGGCCGCAGAAGGGAGACGGGCTGCCCGGCGTTTCCCGCGCTGACGCGGAAGTGGTGGTCTTGCAGTCGGTCAGGGCGTTCCTGGAAGCGCCCGCTCCGGCGCGGAGTACACCGTGAAGCGATCCGGGCGCGTGAAGGCGCACAGGGTCACGCCGAAGGTCTGCGCGGTCTCCACCGCCAGGCTGGACGCCGCGCCCACCGTGACCACCACCGCGATGCCGGCCATCACGGCCTTCTGCACGATCTCGAACCCGGCGCGGCTACTGACGCAAAGGATGTGGTTACTCAGTGGAAGTCGCTGAACGGCCCGCCCCACCACCTTGTCCACCGCGTTGTGCCGCCCCACGTCCTCAAAGGCGTGCAGCAGTTCGCCAGCAGGGGAGAACAGCCCCGCCGCGTGCAGTCCGCCCGTGGCCTGGAAGCCTGCCTGAGCCGCCAGCAACTTTTCCGGCAGGCTCAGAATCAGGTCGGGGCTGAGCGGATTTCCCGTCCACAGGGGCAGATGGGCTTTGACCGCCAGGCGTTCGATGCTGCCCGTCCCGCACACGCCGCACGCGCTGGAGGACACGCCCAGCCGGGCACCCGCCGCCACCCGCGAATGCTCCGGGGTGTGAAGGTGCCACACATTCGGGTTCCCGTCGTCCGGCGCGAGGTCGAACTCGACCGGCAGGAGGCCCTCGGACACCAGCCAGCCCAGCAGCAGTTCCCGGTCGTGGCCCGGCGTTCTCATCAGCACCGCCAGCGTTAATGGCGCGTCCTCACCGTGCAGGCGCAGTTCCAGCGGTTCCTCCAGCGCCACGACGTCCATGAACGTCTCGCTGCCGTGCGTCGTGAAGCGGTGCGCCGCAGTGGAGGCGACCTCCTGGCGTGGGGGGTCGTTGGAAAGGGCGGGACGGTCGCTCAAGATGTCCTGTTTTACCTCTTTCCGTGTTTCCGTGCCTGCCCGGCCCGCCGTGCGTTACCCTGCGCTGTGACCCTACCCGCCCAGCCCGAATTGACGCCCCCACAACTGCGCCTGCGCCAACTGGCGACCGTCGGCCTGATCCTGGGGGTGTTCCTGAACGCCCTGGAAGCCAGCGTGGTGTCCACCGCCATGCCCAGCGTGATCCGTGACCTGCACGGGTCGGCGCTGTACGCCCTGCCGTTCGCGGTGTACATGCTGTTCAGCACCGTCAGCAGTCCGCTGTGGGGGCGGGCGTCGGACATCGTGGGGCGCAAGCGGCTGTACCTGGCGGGCATGGTGCTGTTCCTGATCGGGTCGGCGCTGTGCGGTGCGGCGCAGAGCATGGCCTGGCTGATCGGGGCGCGGGCGGTGCAGGGCCTGGGGGCGGGGGCGCTGCTCACCATCAGTCTCACCATTGTCGGCGAGCTGTACTCGTTGCAGGAACGTAGCCGGGTGCAGTCCTTCATCAGTGGGGTGTGGGGTGTGTCGGGGCTGGTGGGGCCGCTGCTGGGCGGCTTCCTGACCGATCACCTGTCGTGGCGCTGGACGTTTTACGTGTCGCTGCCGTTCGGCATCCTGGCCTTCCTGATGGTGACGCGCTTCCTGTTCGAGACGGGCACGCGCCGCCAGGCACAACTGGACTGGCTGGGGGCGCTGCTGTTCACCGCCGGGAGTGCCCTGCTGATCTGGGGTCTGGAGTTGCAGCAGTGGGCGTTTGCCGTGCTGGGCGGCCTGGTGCTGGTGGCGGCGGTAGGCCTGGAGTTCCGCCACCCCAGTCCCCTGCTGCCCATTCAGGCGCTGGGCGAGCGGGTCACGCGGGTGGCCTTCGCGGGGAATTTCATGGGGGGCGCGGCGTACTTCGGCGTGATCGCGTACCTGCCGCTGTACGCGCAGGGCGTGGCGGGCGGCGGGGCCACGGCGGCGGGCGCGATCCTGACGCCCATGCTGGTGGGCTGGACGCTGGCCAGCATCGCGGCGGCGCAACTGATGAAACGCATTCCGCTGTCACGCATCACCCAGGCGGGCTTCTTCGTGCTGGTGCTGATGTTCGTGGCGCTGACCTTCACGGTTCACTCGCCGCTGTGGGTGACCAGCGTGCTGGGATTCTTCGTGGGTACCGGTATGGGCTTCTCGATGCTGACGCTGTTGCTCTCGGCGCAGCAGAGTGCCGGGAAGGGCGAACTGGGCGCGGTGACCAGCGGGGTGCTGTTTGCCCGGCAGATGGGCGGGGCGCTGGGCGTGGCGGTCATGGCCCTCTTGATCGGCGCGGCGGCCATCAAGGCGGGCGGTCTGGATCTGGCCGAGGGGCTGCGCCGAGCGTACTTCCTGGCGGTGGGCCTGCTGGTGGTGGCGTTCTTCATGAGTTTGAGGTTGCCGACGGTGCGTCCAGAACAACAGCAACGCCAGGCCTGAGGTTCAGGATGGCGGGGCCGGGACTTGACACCTCACCTCTGCTTACCGTACGGTAAGTAAGCTGTGACCGTGTGGTCAACTGCCCCGGTCAACCTCGATCACCTTCAAGGAGTCACCCTCATGGACGAAATCATCATTCAGCCCGCCCTGCACTCTGCTGTCGGCGGAATCACCCTGCTGGCCGCCCTGGTCACCACCATCCTCACCTGGGTGGCCTTCCGCCGGAAAACCATGACCAGTGCCACCCACGCCGCCCTGATCACCCTGCAAGTCCTGCTGATGCTCCAGGCCGCCGTGGGCATCAAACTGCTCGACCAGGGCATGGGCGTCATCCAGAAGTACGTGCATTACCTCGGCGGCCTCGGCTCGGTCGGTCTCCTGATGCTGTTCTACTGGCTGCCGCGCAGGAGCGACGCCGAAACCTCCCGCAACGCCGCCTGGCTCACCACCGCCAGCCTGGCCTTCGTCGCCATGACCTTCTTCATCGGGCAGATGTTCGTGAAAAGCCAGATGAACGGCTGACCGCGCCCGCTCTATGGGTTCCCGCTCAAGGCCCGGCGGGAACTTTTTTCACGTTCACCACGTACCCTGTAAGCGTATGGCACCGCCTGTCCGCACCGTGATCACCGCCGCCAGGGCCGGGGCAAAGGTGGTCAAGTCCCTCGTTTCGCCCGCTCAGCAACAGCAGATCGGCCAGACCGTCAACCAGTTCGGGCGCGACCCGTGGCTGCCACAAAGCGCCGCGGAGCACACCCTGCGGCGAGGGGCCAGCGTCACCCGGCGCGGCCTGGGCCTCGCGACCCTGCTGGGCCTCAGTCTGCTGGGGGCCGTGATTATCGGCACCATTTCCCTGCTGCTGCTGATTTTCGGGGTGTTCCAGGGCAGCGCCGTGGCCGGCTGGCTGCTGGCTTTCACGCTGCTGCTTGGCCTGTTCGGGTTGATCTGGACGGCCCGCCGCGCCTTCACCCTGCTGAACCCACCCCCCGCCCCTGAAGTGCCCCTGGCGGACGCCCAGGCTGCCACCGACGGCGAACAGAACCTGCTGACGCTGCTGCACACCCACGAACGCGCCCTGCCCGCCCAGGCCCAGGGGGCCTTCCGTGCCACCGTGATCGCCACCCGCGACGCCCTGCGCGTCACCGCCAGCGAGAACATGCTGTCCCGCGAAGCTTTCGACGCCCGCCAGGCCGCCCGTGAAGACCTGCCGGAACTGCTGGACGCCTACCGCAGCGTGCCGCCCAGCCAGCAGTCCGACGGGCAATTCCTGGAACAGCTTGCCCTGATCGAGGGGCGCATGCAGACCGTCATCGCGCAGGGCCAGGACACCCAGCAGCGCCGCCTGAGCGCGGGCCGCCAGTACCTGGAAGACAAGTACACCCCACCCGAAGAACAGTGAATCTTGCCCTGACCGCCCCGGACGCCCTTGCTCCGGGGTGTTTACGTCCCTGAAGTCTTGCCACCGTGGGGCGTAAACTCACGGTATCCCGCTTCAGGAGGTCTGCTGTTCATGACGAATTCCCGCCGCACCAAGCGCCCCAATAACGTGAAACGCACCGCCGCCCCTCCTGCCGACAGCGAAGCGAGCGAGACACGTTCCCGGAACATCACGGCCCGGCCTGTCACGCAGGGAGACACGGTGTACGGTGCCACGCCGCAGGACACCGAGCAGCGCAGCGTGGACGCCCGCATGGACGCCAAGCTGGACGCGAAACTCACGGCCCTGTCGGACATCCTTCAGGCCGAACCCGCCGTGGAACTCGACGAACTCGCCAGCACCCTGCTGGGGGCCTTCAGCCCCGACGAGCAAAAAGCCCTGAACCGCGCCCTGAAGCGCCAGCGCCTCAGCGTCCGCGACCGTACGCCCAGCGCGAACCTGGATCGGGTGCTGAACACCGACGGCGGCAACGGCCTCTACCCGTACAAGTACCTGATGTCCCGCGAGACCTACGAGCACGAGAAATACCGCCTTCAGGTGGAACTCCTGAAACTCCAGGCGTGGGTCAAGGACACCGGGGCCAGGGTGGTCATCCTGTTCGAGGGCCGCGACGCCGCCGGCAAGGGCGGCACCATCAAACGCTTCATGGAGCACCTCAACCCACGCGGGGCCCGCACGGTCGCCCTCCAGAAACCCACCGCCGAGGAAGCCGGGCAGTGGTACTTCCAGCGTTACGTGCAGCACCTCCCCACCAGGGGCGAAATCGTGCTGTTCGACCGGAGCTGGTACAACCGCGCCGGGGTCGAGCACGTCATGGGCTTCTGCACCGGGGACGAGTACGTGGAATTCATGCGCCAGGCCCCCGAATTCGAGCGGAACCTGGTGCGCAGCGGCATCTACGTCATCAAGTTCTGGTTCAGTGTCAGCCGCGAGGAACAACGCCGCCGCTTCAGGGAACGCCGCGTCCACCCCCTCAAGCAGTGGAAACTCTCGCCGATGGACCTGGCCTCCCTTGACCTGTGGGATGAGTACACCGCTGCCAAGGAAGCCATGTTCTTCCACACCGACACCGCCGACGCCCCCTGGACGGTGGTCAAGAGTGACTGCAAGAAACGCGCCCGCCTGAACGCCATAAGGTACGTGCTGCAACGCATCCCCTACGCCAACAAGGACGAGCGCAACATAGGCCGCCTTGACCCCCTGATCGTGGGCCGCGCCAACGTCGTGTACGAACGCGGCGAACGCCCCCGCAGCCTGCAACCCAAAATGAAAGGCTGAGGGCCGAGGGCAACAGCCACCGGGCCAGAACGCCTTTTACGGCGTGTCCTGCCCGGTGCTGTCCTCCCTGTCTCAGGGGTGAGGCTGGCTCTTCAACATTCCCTCGGAATCGTCATCCCAAGGAAACGCCGTCAAATGGCTCCTCTGGATGCACCGTTCGGGGCAGAAAGTGGGAGGCGCAGCCGAAGATGTCCTCCGTGCCCGGCTTGACCTCGCGCAGCAGCTCCCGCCAGTTGCGCTGGAGCGGGAGCCACCTCCCGGCTGAGTCCTGCCAGATTTCCTCGCCGTCCCGAACGGCCACGTGCCCGGTCAGGACGAACCACTCATCCTCGGCGTTCGGTTCGTTGTCGACGATAAGAAGCACGGTGAGCGCCTCCATTACCGCAGCTTGTTCTGAATCCACTGCCCCAGTTCGCTGATCTTGACCCGTTCCTGGCTCAGCGTGTCACGGTCGCGCACCGTCACGGTGTCCATGAGAGCGGCGTCCTCGCCCTTCCCCACGGTATCGAAGTCGACGGTCACGCAGAACGGCGTCCCCACCTCGTCGTGGCGGCGGTACGCCTTGCCGATGTTGCCGCTGTCCTCGTACAGCACGCGGCCCAGGCCCAGGCTTTGCAGCTCGGCCTTGATAGCTTTCGCCACGCTGGTGATTTCCTCCTTGTTGCGGGCCAGCGGAATCACCGCAACTTTAATGGGGGCGAGGTGCGGCTTCAGCTTCAGCACAATGCGCTCGTTGCCGTTTTCCAGTGTCTCCTTCGTGAACGCCTCGGACAGCACCGCCAGCATGGCCCGGTCGACCCCCGCCGAAGGCTCGATCACGAACGGCACCACGGGCTTGTTCGTCTCCGGGTGCGGAATGGTGAGTTTGGCGATGGAGTCGCTGTTCTCCTCGACCTTCGCCACCAGGCCCAGTTCGCCCTGCGCTTTGGTGTGCGAGCCGAGGTCGTAATCGCTGCGGTTGGCGATGCCCTCGATCTCTTCGTGGCCCAGCGTGGGGTAGTCGTACATCAGGTCGTAGGTGCGCTTGGAGTAGTGCGCCAGGTCTTCCTTGGGCACGTCCAGAATCTCGATCTTGCTTCTGGGGACGCCCTGGTCTTCCCACCATTTCAGGCGCTTTTCCAGCCAGTGCTCGTGCCATTCCTCGTCGGTGCCGGGCACCACGAAGAACTCGATTTCCATCTGCTCCAGTTCACGCACCCGGAAAATGAAGTTGCGGGGCGTGATCTCGTTGCGAAACGCCTTCCCGATCTGCGCGATCCCGAACGGCAGGCGGCGGCTGGTGCTGTCCACCACGTTCTTGAAGTTGGTGAAGATACCCTGCGCGGTTTCTGGGCGCAGGTAACCGTAAGACTCGTCGTCCGCGACGGGGCCGATGGTGGTCTTGAACATCATGTTGAACGGCTTGGGTTCCGTCCACTCGCCGACCTCGCCGGAGAAGGAGTCGCGCACGCCCGCGTCACGCAGCGCCTGCGAAGCCTGCGCCGGGTTCGCGTTCAGCGCGGCGACCAGCGCGGCGAAATTCTCCACGCTCTCGCCCATCAACTCGGCCACCCGCGCCTGCACGTCGGCCTTCTGATCCTTCAACAAATGATCCAGGCGATACCGCTTGTTGTTCTTCTTGTTGTCCACCATCGGGTCGCTGAAGGTCGCCTCGTGACCGCTGTGGCGCAAGACCATGCGGTGCATGATGATGCTGGCATCCAGCCCCTCCATGTCGTCGCGCTCGTACACGTTGCTGCGCCACCACGCCGCCTTGATGTTGTTCTTCAACTCCACGCCCAGCGGGCCGTAATCGTAGAACCCCTGCAAGCCGCCGTAAATCTCACTGCCCTGGAAAATGAAGCCGCGGCGTTTACAAAGGCTGACCAGTTCTTCCATCGTTTGTGCGGGCATACCGTTCTCCTCCCGAGCGAAAAGAAAAATCCCCAGACGGCTCTTTCTCGCTCGCCTGGGGACGCAAATTCACGGTTGCGCGGTTCCACCCCAGTTCCAGTTGCCGCTGTCCGCGGTGTTACTGGCACTTTTGTGTTTTCAGCTCCCCGCTGCCCTTCCCGCGCTGCCGTCCGTCCAGCTCTCACCATCCTGAACTCGCTCGTGGACACTTTTCGCGGTACTCCTGCGGTTCAACGCCTGCCCACATTGTGAAACAGGGAAGGGGAGAGGGTCAAGTTCAGTGCTGAGGAACACCCTACTGACCGGACTGTTCCCCCCGTCCAGCCGTGAGCACCTGCCGGGGCTTCTCTGGGAGGTGCTGAAGGTCGGATTTTCGCAGGGCCGAGATGGGTTTTTCCAGGTGCAGGCACAGGTAAACGCGGGCCTGAATGCGCAGGAAATCCACGTACTCGGCTGCGCCGCCGCCGCGCACGCACTCCACCGCCAGCAGGTCGAGCTGGTCGGCCAGTTGCGCCAGCGCCAGGTATTTGGCGGCGTTCCTGCCGCTGTCGCCCAGCGTATCCGCGACGTGTGGGAGGTTCTCCGGGGTGCGGATCAGGCTGCGGGCGGCGCGTTTCACGTTCGGGTCTTCCAGCGTGCGCAGGCACGCCTTGCAGGGTTGCTCCTGGCTAGGTTCGTGGCACACCGGGCAGGGCCGCCAGCCCTGTTCCTCGCGCCATTTGCGGGCGCGGGTGATCGCCTCGGCGGCACGCAGGGCCACCTGCTTCAGCTCCGGGTCTTGCACGTCCTGCACCAGTTTTCGCGCCCTGGCCCGGTCAGGAGCGGGCAGCGGGGCCGAGCGCGGCGCGTCCGGTGGGGGCTTCACGGTGCCGACACTGAAACGAATCTCGGTGACGTTCCGGTCGTTCATCAGTTCGTTCAGGCGCTTGATGAAATGGTGGCGTTGCATGGTCAGGTGGTGCGCCGCCGCGCTGTCCCGTACCTCCACGAACAGCGTCCCGCCCTGCTGCGAGCGCGGTTTCGTGAGCCTGGCGATCTCCGGCCCCACCGCGTGAGGCCACAGCAGAATGGCCCGCGCTTTCTCTACGCCACGCGCCAGTTTCGCCGTTCCCAGCGTCGCCCCCATGAGTTTGCTCATGTCCAGCGGCCCACCCGCACGCCGACGAGTCATAGGGGGCCTGCGGCCCCGCAGATGGCAGATGGCAGATGGCAGATGGCTGACATCACGCCCCTACTTCCTGGGGTTCAGCTTGCGTGAATCGGCCTGCACTGGCCCGCAGCGTGAGCATCGCGCCGGGGGCATGCTCGGTTCCGGTTACGATAGCTTGCGGCACGCTGGCGGCCAGGTCAAGGAGATACTGGCGGCGGTTCGGGTCGAGTTCCGCCGTGAAATCGTCGATGAGCAGCACGGGTTTCTCGCCGAACTTCTCGGCCAGCAGCTCCAGTTCGGCGCGGCGTAAAGCCAGGGCCACGGTGCGCCCCTCGCCCCGGCTGGCGAAGTCCCCGGCGGCAAATTCGCCCAGGGTCAGAACCAGGTCGTCGCGGTGCGGGCCAGTCACGGTCGAGCCGCGGGCCAGTTCCTCGGCCCGGCGGCCCGCCATGTCTGCCGCGTAGGTTTCCGGGGTGGTGGACTCGCTCAGGGCCAGCAGCAGCGGTTTGCGGCTGCCCAGGGCCGCGTTCGCTTCGCGGGCCAGCTCGTCCAGGCGTGACAGGGCGCGGCGGCGAAACAGCATGATGTCCGTCCCCAGCTTCACCAGCGAGTCGTCCCAGACGTGCATGGCCCAGTCCTCGCCGCCCCGCAGGGCCGCGTTACGTTGCGACACGGTGCGCTCGTAACGCTGGAGCTGCTGCCCGTAACGGGCACTCAGGCGCGACAGCAGCGAATCCAGGTACGCCCGCCGCCCCGACGGCGACCCGAACACCAGTTCGCTGTCCTCCGGGCGAATCCACACGGCACTGCCACGCGGCAAGTCCCCGGTGCGGCTTTTCACGCCGTCCACCTTCATCTGCCGACGCCCGCGCCCCAGCCCCACCTCCTGAATGCTGAGGCTGCCGCCCTGCTGCAAGTCGGCCCGCACGTACGCTTCCTTCTCGCCCAGTTGCACCAGTTGTTCCAGGCGCGTCACGTCCGTCTGCCCGGTCAGGGCCAGGTATGCCGCCTCCAGCAGGTTCGTCTTGCCCGCGCCGTTCTCACCGTAAATGCCGGTCACGCCCTCCGGAAACTCCAGCGTTCCAGGCGCGAGATTCCGGTAATTCAGGGTGGACAGGGCCGACAGCAGCACGAAGAGGATTCTAGGTCATGGCGGCGAAAGGATTTGTGCACTGCGTTGATCCACACTGGGAAGTCCGGAAGCCTCACTCGGCGGACGGGTTCGCCATCCGCACCGCATCCCGCACCGCCGCGCACACGGCTTCCTGCACCAGTGCGCCCAGCAGCAGGGGGTCGGCGGCAGGTTTCGCAGCGCTGCTCAGCATGAAGGCGCTGTCCCCGTCCCAGAAGGTGTGGCTGGGGTGAATGACGCGGGCCAGGGCGCACTGCGCGGCGTCGGCAAAACGGCGGCAATCGGCCTTGGTCAGCGCGTGTTCGGTCACGACCGCGACCAGGGTGGTGCTCTCCACGTCGCCCGGCGTGAAACTGACGGCACCGGGGCCAGTGCCGGGGCCAGCCAGCACACGGCCCTGTTCGTCCAGCACGTCGCCGATGGCATTGACCACCGCGACCGCACCCACGCTCACGCCGTGCCTTTCCAGGAAAACGCTGCCCAGGCCGCCCGGCACACCGCCGCCCAGGTACTTGCCCACCGTCGCGCCCGTTCCCGCCCCGATTCGCCCGCGCAGGACAGGCTGCCCGGAGGCGGTGCGGGCTGCGTGCTCGCCCGCTGCGGCATCCGGCCTGGCTTTCGGGTCGCCCACGCCCAGGTCGTAGATCACGGCGGCGGGCACAATCGGCACCCGCGCCCACGGCGTCTCGTGACCGATGCCGCGTTCCTCCAGCACCTTCACCACCCCCTGCGCCGCGCCCAGCCCGAAGGCACTGCCGCCCGTGAGCAGCAGGGCGTGAATGCGTTCCACTTTCTTGTCCGGCGAGAGAAGCACGCCCTCCCGCGTTCCCGGACTTGGCCCCAGAAAGGAGGCCGAGGCCACCGCGCCCTCCGGCGGACACAGGATCACCGTGCAGCCCGTGAGGCCCACCGGATCAGTCCAGTGACCCACGCGAAAACCAGGGATGGCGGTCAGGGTCGTATTCTTGCTGATGGTCACGCTGTCAGTGTGCCAGACACGAGCCATGAACATGAACTGTCTCCCATGTTTCAGCGTCAGCCCAGCGCGAACTGGAGGGCCAGCGCCAGAATCGCTGTATTGAACATGAACGAGAACAGGGTGTGCTTCATCACGGTGCGGCGCAGTTCCTTGCTGGTTACGTTCACGTCTGAACTGGCAAAAGTGGCCCCCACCGTGAACGCGAAGTACACGAAATCCATCAGGTCAGGGGCCGGGTCGTTCGGGAATTCCAGGCCCGGTTCCGGGCGGCGGTAATACAGAAAAGCGTAGTGCAGCGCGTAGGCCAGGTGCGCCATGAGCCAGCCGCACACCACCGTAAGCAGGCACAGCGCCTTGGTCAGGATGGCCTGCTCACGGGTCAGGGGCAGCCGCTCCACCGCAGGCAGAAAAAGAGCCGCCGCGATAAAACCGAACACGCTGGCCGTCAGCACGAAGGAAAGCCCGGTGCGCCCGCCCAGCAGGCCGAAATCCAGCCAGGGGTGCTTCTCGATCAGCGGCGGAAAGGGGTGTGTGGCCCAGCCTCTTAGCCGCGCCGAATTCAGGTGGTGGCAGGCCAGCCAGGTGAGCAGCAGGTACAGCACGTTCGCCAGGTTCAGCGCCCCCAGCGTTTGCAGGATCAGTGGGCCATCCCGGAAGATCAGCGATCCAGCCCAGTACGCCCCCGCCCACACCAGGCTCCGCTCATACTGTCCCCACCAGTTCATGCCGACCAGCTTAACCGGGCAAGCACAGCGGAATGTTTGCTGTGGGAAAGGGTGAAAACTGTGGAGTTGATCTGTACGGTGGTCACAGGGTCGAGGGGCCATGAGGCGCGGCGTCCAGCACAGCGTTTCCGCGCGTCATTTCCTCGGCCTCGCGACGGCTGGACTGCTCGGCTCGCTTTCCGGGTCTGGAAAGGAGGCCCCCATCCTCGCTCCGTTCACCCATCAGTTTCCTTGCTGCGGTAGACCTTGGCGGGCCGCCCGGCCTGGCCATACTGGTGATCAAGTTCTGCACGCCGGGTTTTCACCAGATGTTCCAGGTAGCGCCACGCGGTCACGCGGGACAGGCCCACCCGTTCGCCCACTTCCTCGGCGCTGATGGCGTGGGCAGCGTCGTGAAGGGCCTGGGCCACGCGTTCCAGGGTGTGCGGGTCTACGCCGCGCGGCAGACTCCCGGTGGTGGCAGTCACGCCCAGCAGGCGATCCAGGCTGGCCTGATCCAGCCGGGCGGGAGGGGAGGCGCTGACCTGGGCGCGGCGCGAGCGGTGCCGCGCTATCAGTTCCGTGAGGCGAGCAGCGGTGAAGGGCTTGATCAGGTAATCGAAGGCCCCGTGCGCCAGCGCCACGCGGATGCTCTGCTCGTCGTCGGCGGCGGTGATCAGGGCCACGTCGTTGGTCATGCCCTGGGTGCGCCAGTGCCTGAGCAGGCCCAGGCCGCTGCCGTCCGGTAAATGCACGTCCAGCAGGATCAGGTCGGGCTTCAGGGCCAGCGCCAGGGCGTCCCCCTGCTGGCAGGTTCCGGCGCTGCCGACCACGTGCACGTCCGGGTCGCGTTCCAGCAGGTCGCGGTTCACACGCGCCACGCGCAGGTCGTCCTCGACCAGCAGCACGCGCACGTTCTGGGCATGGTGGGCGTTCACGGTTTTCCTCCCTGCGGGGCGGGCAAACTGACCTCGAACACCGTGCGCTCGCCCCGTTTCGTGTGGCGAATATGGCCGCCCAGCGCCTGAATCCTTGCATTTACCCCCGCCAGCCCGTACCCGTGCCCCTCACCCTTGGTGGTCGCGCCCTGCGTGAACAATTGCCCGTCGAGGGCGGTGCTCACGCCGGGGCCGCTGTCCTCCACCTCGATCTGCATCCCCTCCGGGTCTTCCCCGATCAAGACCGTGACCTCGCCCGGCTGGCCGCCCAGCGCCTCGAAGGCGTTCTGGGTGAGGTTCCCCACCGCGCTCACCAGGGTGTCGGCGTGGCGTTCCCAGCGGGGCGAGAGCTGACTGCCCTCGGCTATCACGAAGTGAATGCCCAGCTCCTGCGCCCGCTCGCGCTTGCCGGCCAGCAGCGCCACCAGCCGGGGCACCTGCACGTCCCGCAGCAGTTGCCGGAACTCGGCGTCCGAGCGGATTTCGGCGTTCAGGACGCGCAGCGCCTCGTCGTGGCGGCCCAGTTGCAGCAGGCCCGACAGCACATGCAGGCGGTTCTGGTACTCGTGAGACTGCGCCCGCAGCACGTCCACGAAGCCCCCGGCGTGCGGCAACTCGTCGGCCAGGGCCAGCGCCTTGAACAGCTTGG
>ERZ501016.370-NODE-370-length-13561-cov-8.274026_pt1 | contig 13561 bp, 10 predicted proteins | sample MGYA00248889_ERZ501016 | MGnify/ENA primary metagenome ERZ501016 (study PRJEB25958, sample SAMN03398594) | human skin metagenome | study: EMG produced TPA metagenomics assembly of the Human Skin Microbiome Metagenome (human skin metagenome) data set. | reverse complement strand
CCAGCCGCGCCCAGGCCGGCCACCGCAGCCAAGGCTCCCAGCCGAGGGTGCGGCCCGCGCCGGCCAGGCTCGACCCCAGGGCGAGCAGGAAGGCGCCCCAGAGGGCCCGGGCCGTCTGGTCGGGGTCGGCGAGCAGGAAGGACACCACGGCCACCACGACCGCGTACGCACCGGTGAAGAGCATCAGGATGCGGCCGAGGACGTGCTGCACCTGGGTGGGCGTCAGGTCGTCGGGCTGCGAGAGCTGGGCCTGGCGCGCCGCGAAGCCTGCAACCCCGCTGCACAGGAGCACGATGACCAGCGTCAGCCCCAGGGGCATCAACGTGAGCGTCGTCGTCCCCAGGCGTGCCCCCGCGCCGTGGCCGAGGAGCCAGAGCTGGGTGCCCAGCCGGAAGGCGGAGGACAAGGGACGTTCCGCCCCGCTCAGGGTGGCGACCACGACGGGCGCGGTGACCACCAGCCAGGAGGCGAGGGCGCAGAGCGCGGCTCCCATCACGGCGGCCGCCTGCCACGGCATCGTCGGGGCGCGGACCTCTTGGGGCTCGTCCTCGGACTGACCGACGCCCTGCACGGAGAGGGAGACCCGGGGGCCACGAGCACGTCTGGTTCTGGGTCCGGCCATCACTCCATGGTCCCCCCTGGAGCCCCTCGGGAGGCGCGACACGCGCGAGACGGATAAAGTTGTGACGCTCGTGACGGAATCTGGCCGCGTGAGCAGACTCATCTGGAGGTGGTGGCATGACCGAGGACGATCTCCCTCGGGCTGCCCGGCGGGCAGCCGCTGAGGCCCGGACGTCCTCAGAGGTGACGCCTGTGCGTGCGCGGCGATTCGTCACCCCCGACTGGGACATGGACGACGCCGCGGACGAGGTCAGCTCTCGCGCCGAGACCTTCGCCCAGGAGGCCGCGGCCCGCCTGGCCTCGCTCGCGCGGTCCGGCCACTCGGCGACCCCCTTGTACAACCTGGGTGAGCCCGCCCGGCAGGCGGCAGCCCGCGCGATCGACGAGAGCGAGCCGGCGACCGACGAGGCTCCTGAGCCCGCCACCAGCCGCGCCTGGAAGCCCGTCGCCATCGAGCCCATCCCTGGCGCCGCCCGCGCGGCCGAGCCCGCCACCATGGGTGACAAGCGCCGCCGGGAGGCCCCCGCGCTCCCCACCACCCCGCCTCCCTCGTCCGAGGAGCGGATCGAGGCGCTGGTCTCCCGCGACCGCGCCCAGCGCCGCAGCACGGTGGCGCCCGGAACCCGCCCCACCGACGACTGGGAGGACGCCCCGCTCCCCGCCGCGGCCGTCCCTCCTCCGGTGACCGGTCAGGCGCCCGCGCCCATCGAGGTCGTCACCGGCGACACCCCCGAGCGGCACCAGGCGTTCGTACGCCCCGAGGGAGGCGAGGGGGACGACGAGGGCGAGCAGACGCGGTCTCTCCCCCGCCTCCCGGCAGCCCCGGGCGCCTCGCTGACCGGTGCCGCCGCCGCGACCACGGCCGGCACGCCGGAGCAGCCCGCGCAGGCACCGGAGAGCCTGGTCGACCGGCTGCGCCGTGAGCGTACGGCCGAGGGCCAGCCGGCCGCCGCGGCCTCGCGCCTCGGCCCCTCGCGCCGGACGCGCGAGAACGGCCCTGCCGAGCCGGAGACCAAGACCACGGCGCCGACCACCGAGACCGACCCGGCCAGCAGCAGCCGGTTGGAGCGGGCGAAGCCCAGGACGGCCGGCGTGCCCCGTTGGGCCCTCGTCGCCGGGATCCTGACGCTGGTGCTGGCCCTCCTCCTCGGTGGGCTGCTGTGGTCACGCGGCGCCGACAAGCCAGCATCCAGCCCGACCCCGACCCCGGGCACACCGACCCCGTCCCCTGTCGCCGTGCTCACCGCCGCCGACCTGGCCACGCCAGCCGACCTGGCCCCGGCCGGTGCTGGCTGGGCGGAGACCAAGACCGACGAGACGCTGTCGCCCGAGGCGCCGCAGCCGTTCTGCCTCACCGCCAACCGGCAGCCCCCCACGGCGGCGACCGCCCTGCAGCGGGAGCTGACCAGCAGCGACGCGAAGGTGACCCACCGAGCCGAGGCCTTCGCCTCGGTCGCCGACGCCACCCAGGTGATGACCGCGCGTGAGGAGCAGCTCGGCGCGTGCTCCCGCGTGCCCGCCTACCTCTCGCACGGGGCGAGCGTCAGCGGTCTGGCCGACCGGGCCACGGCCGTCACGGCCGTCGTCCAGGACGCCACCCCCGTCTACCACACCGTGCTCGTGGCGCGGACCGGCACCGTGGTGAACGTCTTCGACTTCAACAAGACCGGCGCGGCGATCACGTACGACCAGGCCGTCGCGTCCGTCGCCGCCATCCTGACCCGCGAGTGCCCCCGCTCGGGCGGGGCCTGCCCCACGACCCCCCAGGTCACGGTCGGCCCGCCGCCCCCGGGAGGGATCGCCGGCTGGTTGACCGTGTCCGACCTGCCGCGCATCAAGCCGGGCGTCGGCCGCTGGGCACCGCGCGAGCCCTCGACCAAGATCGACGTCGTGCAGACCCGCTGCGAGAACCTGCAGCTGGAGACGGTCGCCGGGCCCACCGCCCGCAAGCAGCGCACGTACCTGCTGCAGGACGATCCCCAGGTGCCGCAGAACTTCGGCGTCGACGAGGTCGTGCTCGACTTCCCGTCGCCCGAGACCGCCCTCGCGTTCCAGGGCCAGCTGCTGCAGAACATCAACAGCTGCCCGACCCGCGCCCCTGAGGCCAAGCTGGGCAACAACGGCCCGATCGACGGGGTCAGCGCCAACGGGCAGAAGATCACGGGGTTCTGGCGCACGGTCCAGCACCCCACGAGCGCCACGGACGTGGTCACGTTCCGCGTCGCCGTCGTCGCCGTGGGCGCGAAGGTCGTCTACCTGTACGGCACCCCGAGCAGCACGTTCGACTTCAAGGACGAGGCCTGGCGCGACGTCGCCGTACGGGCCGGGCAGCGCGTCACCCAGGCCTCCTGAGGCGAGGGCGGGATGCCGCCCCGCTGGAGCCGAGACGGGGTTCGGTCGAGGGGGCACCGCAACAGGAAGAGCCCTGGCCGCGCCTGCCTGGCTGGCACGTCTGTTCAACGACGGCCTGACGCTGTCGCTGGCCTGACCGCGCTGGGCTGCGGCGCACCAGTCCATCCCGTGCATCCCGGCTCCCGCCAGACACGACGATGCCCCAGGCCCGCGAGGGCCTGGGGGCATCAGAGTCGGTCGCGGCCGCCTCAGGCGGTGAGACCGCGCATGATCTCGGCCATCAACGAGGCCGTCTCGCTCGGCGTGGTGCCGACCTGAACGCCCACCGCCTCGAGAGCGGCCTTCTTGGCGGCGGCGGTGCCGGCCGAGCCGGACACGATCGCACCCGCGTGACCCATGGTCTTGCCCTCGGGGGCGGTGAACCCGGCCACATAGCCGACGACCGGCTTGGTCACGTTCGACTTGATGAACTCGGCGGCCCGCTCCTCCGCGTCGCCCCCGATCTCTCCGATCATGACGATCGCCTTGGTCTCCGGGTCGGCCTCGAACGCCTCCAGGCAGTCGATGTGCGTGGTGCCGATGATCGGGTCGCCACCGATGCCGACGGCGGTGGAGAAGCCGAACTCCCGCAGCTCGTACATCATCTGGTAGGTCAGCGTGCCCGACTTCGACACCAGGCCGATGGGGCCCTGGCCGGCGATGTTGGCCGGGATGATGCCGGCGTTCGACCGCCCTGGCGAGATCACGCCGGGGCAGTTCGGGCCCACCAGGCGCGTCTTGCCGGAGGCACGCACCGCTGAGAAGAACTCGGCGCTGTCGCGCACCGGGATGCCCTCGGTGATGCACACGACCAGGCCGATCTCGGCCTCCACGGCCTCCATCACGGCGGCCTTGGCGAAGGGCGGCGGCACGAACACCACGCTGACGTCGGCGCCCGTGGCCTCCTTGGCCTCGCCGACGGTGTTGAAGACGGGGACGGACGCCCCCTCGAAGTCGAGCGACTGACCGCCCTTCTTGGGGGTCACGCCGCCGACGATGCTGCTGCCGGAGGCGATCATGCGCTGTGTGTGCTTGCGCCCCTCGCTCCCGGTCATGCCCTGGACGATGATCTTCGACGTGTCGTCGAGGAAGATGGCCATCGGTGTCTGCTCCCTTTACTCGGCCGAAGCCAGCTCGGCGGCCCGGCGGGCCGCGTCGTCCATGGTCTCGACGACGGTGATCAGCGGGTGGTTGGCGTCAGCGAGGATCTGGCGCCCCTCCTCCACGGCGTTGCCGTCGAGGCGTACGACGATCTGGCGGGTCGCCCGGTCGCCGAGGATGCCCAGGGCCTGGACGATGCCGCGAGCGACCTCGCTGCAGGCGGTGATGCCCCCGAAGACGTTCACGAACACCACGCGGACCTGCGGGTCGGACAGGATGATGTCGAGGCCGTCGGCCATGACCTGCGCCGACGCGCCGCCGCCGATGTCGAGGAAGTTGGCCGGCTTCGGCTGCCCCGGCACGTTGCGGCCCGCGAGCTCGACGACGTCGAGCGTGCTCATCACGAGACCCGCACCGTTGCCGATGATCCCCACGCTGCCGTCGAGCTTGACGTAGTTGAGGTCCTTCTCCTTGGCCCGCTGCTCCAGCGGGTCTGCCGCGGCGACGTCGGCCAGGTCGGCGTGACCGGGGTGACGGAAGCCGGCGTTCTCGTCGAGCGTCACCTTGCCGTCGAGGGCGACGATGTCGCCGGCGCCAGTCTTCACGAGCGGGTTCACCTCGACCAGCGTCGCGTCCTCGTCGCGGTAGACCCCGCCGAGGGTGACGAGCACCTTGGCGATCTTGTCCTTGTCCTCGTCGGCGAACCCGGCCTGGTCGACGATCTCGCGAGCAGCCTTCTCGTCCAGCCCGGTGGCGGGGTCGATCGGGTAGCGCACCAGGGCATCAGGCCGCTCCTCGGCCAGCGTCTCGATGTCCATGCCGCCCTCCTTGGAGCACAGCACGAGGTACTGACGCTCGGCGCGGTCCAGGAGGATCGAGAAGTAGTACTCCTCGGCGATGTCGGCGCCCTCGGCGATCATCACCTTGTGCACGGTGTGGCCCTTGATGTCCATCCCGAGGATGTCCTTGGCCCGATCCACAGCCTCCTGCGGAGACTTCGCGATCTTCACGCCGCCGGCCTTGCCGCGGCCGCCGGTCTTCACCTGAGCTTTGACGACCACGACAGGCGTGCCCAGCTCCTGGGCGATCACTCCTGCCTGGTCGGGCTCGGTGGCGACCTGCCCGCGCAGCACGGGGACGCCGTGCTCTTCGAACATGTCGCGTGCCTGGTACTCGTACAGGTCCACTACGTTCCTCCCAGCTGTCGCCGCATCGCTTGCTGTCGGGCCGAGCCTAGTGGACCTGGCGAGGCGCGGAGAAACCCCGTAGACAAGGGGCCCTCGGGGTGAGAACACCCAAGAACCTGAACGAGATGAGCGAATCCTGAGAAGTTTTGCCCAAGTCTGAGAGCGGTGTTAGTGTCCTCTCACGCCAGAACACAGGGACGCCTCGGGCTTCCTACCCTGGCACGAGTCCACAGTCGTCGGGTTTGGGAGTAGATGGTGTCGTTCGCACCGGGTCGTCGGGGGCCTGCCCGCAGGGCAGTCGACGACGACGCAGTCCTCGCCGAGCTCGATCTTCTCGACGTCGACGACGACCGGATCTCCGTCTCCGCCCTGGTGAAGCAGGCCGTGAGCGCCGTGATGGTGTCGGCGCTAGGCATCGTGGTCGTGGGCGGCGTCAGCGCCGCCTCGGCCCCCTACTCCACCGCCGTGTCCCGTGACACCACCTCGGTGGTCGGGGCCGCGGACACCTCCCGGGCCCAGCCGACCGCTCCCGCCCCCGTCGAGCAGCCGGGCACCGCGCCCGTGACGACCCCCGAGGAGCAGAACGCCGACCTCAGCACGAGCGCGATCGCCTCGGAGCTCAAGAAGGTCGAGTCGGTGCAGCAGGGCTCCGTCCGCGACGCCTCCCTCAAGAACCTGGGCGAGCAGGTCTCCCGCGGCATCAACGAGTCCGCCGGCGACTCCCGTGTCGAGGCCCTCAAGGGCACCAGCAACGCCATCACCGGCGAGGAGCAGCGCCGCGCCGCCGAGGCGGCCCGCCTCGAGGCCGAGCGCATCGCCGCCGAGAAGGCAGCCGAGGAGGCGGCCAAGAAGACCGGCACCCTCGTCACGCAGCCCGGCAAGAAGGGCACCACCTCCTCCTCGTCCACCACCACCACGACGGTCGATCCGAAGGTGAAGGCGGCCCTCGCTTCGGCCGCCGCCTCCAGCGGTGGCTGGGTGACCCCGATGGCTCCGGGCGCCTACATCCGGGGAGCGGGCTGGGGTGCCGTCGGCTCCTGGGCGCGCTACCACACGGGTCAGGACCTGTCGGCCGCGTACGGCACGCCGATCCGTGCGGTCGGGTCGGGCGTCGTGCTGGGCTCCGACGGTGGCGGCTGGGCCGGCATCAACGTCGTCATCAAGCACGCCGACGGCGGTCAGACGCTCTACGCGCACATGTCCTCGAAGACCGTGCAGCCGGGCTCCGTCGTCCAGGCCGGCCAGATCATCGGCTTCGTCGGTCTCACCGGGCGCACCTTCGGCCCGCACCTCCACTTTGAGTACTACCCGCCGAGCGCACGCCCCGGTGATGTGTACTCGTCGTCCGACCCGGCCGTCTACATGCTGCGCCACGGCGTGCGCCTCTGACCTGAGACCACCCGCTCGAGGCCGCCGCCCGTGTCCCACGACGCGGGCGGCGGCCTCAGAGCTTTTCGAGCGGGGCCACCTTCAGCGCCAGGCGCTTCACACCCGCCGAGCCGAAGTCGACGTCCGCCTTGGCCGAGTCGCCAGCACCGCTCAGCGCGACGACGGTGCCGAGCCCGAAGGCGGTGTGCAGCACCCGGTCGCCCGGCTCCAACGACAGCGCCGGCCGGGGCTTGCGCGTGGTCCCGAAGCTGACCGCAGGCCGCGCGGCAGCATCGGCCGACCGCGTCCCGTACGTGTTGTAGCTCTGCCAGGCGCCCGCTGGCTGTGCTAGGCGGCGCCAGTCCATGAGCTGCGCCGGCACCTCCTCGAGGAATCGTGAGGGCGGGTTGTGCCGTGGGCTGCCGAACGCGATCCGCACCTCCGAGCGGCTGAGGTAGAGCCGCTTGCGGGCACGGGTGATCCCCACGTACGCCAGCCGACGCTCCTCCTGCAGCTCGTCGAGGTTGTCGCGCGCCCGCTCGTGCGGGAAGACACCGTCCTCCAGCCCGGTGAGGAAAACAGTGTCGAACTCCAGGCCCTTCGCGGTGTGCAGCGTCATCAGCGTCACCACGCCCTGCCCGCCGTCGGCGTCAGGGATCTGGTCCGAGTCGGCGACCAGCGCGATGCGCTCCAGGAACGCAGGCAGCGAGTCGTCCGGCTCCGGGGCACCGAGCAGACTCTCCTCGTCGCCGTCGGTGATGTCGACGGCGTTGGCCGAGGCGACGAACTCCGCGGCCACGTTGACCAGCTCGGAGAGGTTCTCGACCCGGGTCTCGTCCTGCGGGTCGGTCGAGGAGGTGAGAGCGTCGAGGTAGCCCGACTCGGTGAGGATGCTCGTCAGCACCTGGTCGGCCGGCACGTCGGCCACCACCATGTGCCGGTGCCGCTCCAGCAGCGCCGCGAAGTCGGTGAGCTGCCGCGCTCCCCTGCTGGCCAGGCCCTTGACCTCGTCCAGCCGGTTCAGCGCCTCACCGAACGGGATCCGCTGCGACGCCGCGAACTGCTCCACGGCGGCCTCGGAGGTGTCCCCGATCCCCCGCTTCGGCTCGTTGAGGATCCGCCGCACCGAGACGTCGTCGGCCGGGTTCGCGATGGCCCTCAGGTACGCGATCGCGTCGCGGATCTCCTTGCGCTCGTAGAAGCGCACGCCGCCGACCACCTTGTACGGCAGCCCGAGCCGGATGAACACCTCCTCGAACGACCGTGACTGCGCGTTCGTGCGGTAGAAGACAGCCACGTGGCCGTACGTGGTCTCACCGGCATCGGAGAGCTTGTCGATCTCGGTGGCCACGAACTGCGCCTCGTCGTGGTCGGTGTCGGCGACGTACCCGGTGATCAGCGCCCCGTCGCCCTGGTCGGTCCACAGCCGCTTGTCGGGCCGCTTGGGGTTGCGCGAGATCACGGCGTTGGCCGCGGTCAGCACGTTCTGGGTGGAGCGGTAGTTCTGCTCCAGCTTGATGGTGCGGGCGCCCGGGAAGTCGCTCTCGAAGTCGAGGATGTTGCGGATGGTCGCGCCCCGGAACGCGTAGATCGACTGGTCGGAGTCACCGACCACCATCAGCTCCGGCGGCTCGATCGCCGGGGCGTCGCCGCCGGGCTCCTGCTCGGCGCAGAGCTCGCGGATCAGCACGTACTGGGCGTGGTTGGTGTCCTGGTACTCGTCGACGAGCACGTGCCTGAACCGGCGCCGGTACGCCTCCCGTACCGCAGGGAACGCCTGCAGCAGGTGCACGGTGGTCATGATGATGTCGTCGAAGTCAAGGGCGTCGGCGGCGACGAGCCGACGCTGGTACTCCGCGTACGCCCTGGCGTACACCTCCTGCATCGGGCCCGACGCCTCGCGCACGGCCGTCTCGTGGTCGACCAGCTCGTTCTTGCGCGCCGAGACCCAGCTCATCAGCGACCGGACGGGGAATCGCTTCGGATCGATGTCCTGGTCACGGGCGACGAGCCCCATCAGCCGCTTGGCGTCGGTGTCGTCGTAGATCGAGAACGCCCGCTTCATGCCGAAGTTGCCGATCTCGGCGCGCAGGATGCGCACGCACGCGGAGTGGAACGTCGAGACCCACATCAGCCGCGCCCGGTTGCCGACCAGCTCCTCGACCCGGTGCCGCATCTCGGAGGCAGCCTTGTTCGTGAAGGTGATGGCGAGGATCGACCCCGGGTGGGCGTCGCGCTCGGCCACCAGGTACGCGATCCGCCGGGTCAGCACCCGCGTCTTGCCCGAGCCGGCGCCGGCCACCACGAGAACCGGGCCGCCGGCGTGCAGGACGGCCTCGCGCTGGGGGCCGTTGAGCCCTTCCAGCAGCTGGTCGGCACCCACCTCGGGCCGAGACCGGCGCGGCTGGGGCGCCGGGGGCTCGGTAGCAGCCTGCGGAGCCGGCTCCGCGGCCGGCTCGACGCTGAAGAGGTCAGGAAAGAGGCTGTCGGTCATCGCATCCTCACTCTAGGCGTGAAGGACGGATCCACCGCTCCCCACGCCCGAGTGCCCGGTGGCGCAGCCGTGCCAGCCCCCTGCTGGCCGCCGTCGCATCGGTTGACCTTCTAGAGTGCCCCACACTAGAGTGACACCCATGGGTATCTTGGGTTGGATCGTCCTGGGACTGGTTGCCGGCGCTATCGCGAAGGCCATCCTCCCCGGTCGTGCAGGCGGCGGCTGGCTCGCCACTCTTCTTCTCGGCGTCGTGGGCGCGCTCCTGGGCGGCTTCCTCGGCTCCTCGATCTTCGGCGTCCCGCTGGAGACCTTCTGGTCGCTCCAGACGTGGCTGCTGGCCATCGGCGGCAGTGTGCTCGCCCTGGCCATCTGGGGCTTCGTGACCCGCGGGCGCGCCTGACGCCTCCGCCTGGCTTCTACCAGCGACGCCGCCCTTCGGGGCGGCGTCGCTGTTTCGTCTCCGCCTAGACGAGCCGGCGGTCGGTTGCCCAACGCGTGAGCTGGTGGCGGTTCGACAGCTGCAGCTTGCGCAGCACGCTCGACACGTGGGTCTCCACGGTCTTGATCGAGATGAACAGCTCCCGAGCGATCTCCTTGTACGCATAGCCGCGCGCGATCAGCCGCAGCACCTCGCGCTCGCGCTGGCTGAGCCGGTCGAGGTCCTCGTCGACGGAGGCCACGTCGATGGCACCCGAGAACGCGTCCAGCACGAAACCGGCCAGCCGGGGGCTGAACACCGCATCGCCGTCGGCCACCCTCCTGATCGCATCCACCAGCTCCGTGCCGTTGATCGACTTGGTGACGTAGCCCCGGGCCCCGGCGCGGATCACGCCGATGACGTCCTCGGCCGCGTCGGACACCGACAGGGCGAGAAACTTCACGTCCTGCTCGGCAGCCTGGGTCTGCTTGATGACCTCGGCCCCGCCGCCGCCGGGAAGGTGCACGTCGAGCAGCACCACCTCGGGCCTCGTGGCCGCGATGGCGGCCACCGCGGTGGGCACGTCCGACCCCTCCCCCACGATGGTGACGAACGGCCCGATCTCGTGCTTCACGCCCGCCCTGAACATGGCGTGGTCGTCGACCACCACCACCCGCGTCTTCCCTGTCCTCTGCGACGTGCTCTCGGTCATCGCGCGATCCTCATGGGAGCTCCATCTCCAGCCGTACCTCGGTGCCTTCACCCGGAGCCGTACGCACCCGTGCGGTGCCGGCGTTGCGGGCCATCCTGCCCATGATCGACCTTCGGACGCCCATCCGGTCCTCCCCGACGGCATCCATGTCGAAGCCGACGCCCCGGTCGCGGACGAAGACCTCCACGAAACCGTCGCCCACCTCCGCGTACACGTCGACGCGGTCCGCCCCCGAGTGCTTGGCCGCGTTCAGCACCGCCTCGCGGGTGGCCCGGACCAGCGCGTCGAGCTGCGGGGTCAGGGGCAGGTCGCCCACGACGACCAGGTCGATGGGTACACCGCGGTCGTCCTCGACCTCGGAGGCCGAGCGCCTCAGCGCTGCCCGGAACGTCTGGGCCTCGTCGGTCCCCTCGCCGTAGAGCCAGTCACGCAGCTCACGCTCCTGACGCCTGGCCAGGGCGGCGACGGCTCGTGGGTCGTCGGCCTGCTTCTGGATGAGCGCCAGCGTCTGCAGCACCGAGTCGTGCAGATGGGCCGCCACGTCGGCACGGGCGTGGGCGACCAGCTCCTGCTCCCGCGCCGCGCTGAGCGCGCTCCGCGTACGGAACCCCCACGGCAGGTAGACCGCCAGGACACCGACGACCGCGACCAGGCTCGTCCACACGGTGACGCGCCAGTGCGCCCAGCCCAGCACCTGACTGATGCCGATCACGACGCCCGCCCCGACCAGCACCACCCCGAGCATGATCTGCAGCCACGAGGCCAGGGAGCGCCGGTCGTCTCGGACGGCGATCCCGTCGGTCTGACGCCAGATCAGCGCCGCACCGAGACCGCCGACCAGCAGCGGCCAGTACGTGGCCCCCGTGATCCCCAGGTCCAGGCTGCGCACGAACCAGCTCAGCCCGACACCCACGAGCAGCAGGGCCAGCAGCTGCCCGATGTCGACGCCCCGGTGCGACGTCTCGGCGCGCATCCCTCGCCTGCTCGCCGCATCCACGCCCGGCGACCGCTCGGCCACCTCGGCCGGCATCACCAGCCACAGAGCCGCGTACAGCAGGGCGCCGAGCAGCTCGAACGCGCCCAGCACCACGAATGCCGTCCGCACCACCAGGACCGGGACTCCGAGGTGTGCCGCGATCCCTGCGCAGACCCCGCCCAGGAGCGCGTCCTGACCACGCCGGGTGGCCTTCGGGGCTGGTCGCGCGGCCGTGGCCTCGGCGGCGGGCGCGGGGGAAGCCCTGTCCTCGGTGGCGGTCTCAGCCTCCAGCCGTGCCGCCACCTCGGCGAGCGAGGGCCGCCGCGGCTCTGGCCGGCGGCTGTCCCCGGGGGACGCCTCCACCGTCTCGGCCTCGAGACGCGCGGCGACCTCGGCGAGCGAGGGCCGCGGTCCGGGCCGTGACTGGTCGTCCATGATCGACCTAGCGTCACACGCGGCCACCCTCGCGTGCCACCGGGCGGCGCCAGCCCTGGGGTGCGTTGGGGGCATTCCCCTATTCGCTGCTCTGGGGCGACCAGGCAGGATGGTCGCCGTGGGAGAGCTCGAGCCGCTGCGACGCAGCACCGCCGACGCGAAGATCGCCGGGGTCTGCGGCGGCGTCGCCGAGCGCGCCGGGATCGACCCGCTCCTCGTCCGCCTCGCCGCCGTCGTCCTCGCGTTGTGCAGCGGCATCGGCGCCGTCCTGTACGTCTGCGGCTGGTTGGCTCTCCCCCGCGGTGCGGAGCCGCCTGCCGTGCAGCGTCTGATTCCCGCGACCGCCCGCTGGTCCGGCCGCACCTGGGTGCTGATCGTCGGCGGGATCACCCTGCTCGTCGTCACCACCGTGGGCCAGGACGTGACCATCGGGCTGGTGCCGGCGATCGTGGTGGCGGGGCTGTGGTTCGCCGGTGCCATCCCCTCGCAGAGGCTTCCTCCCCGAGCGGGAACCGCCTCGGACCGCGGCCCAGCCCCCGCGTCGCGGACGCCCTCGTGGCCTGTCGCAACCTCCGCCGACGAGTGGTCCGCCCCGGTCACCATCAGCACCCGGCGGGGGCCGTGGACGCCGAGGAACCCCTGGGGCCACCCCGTCACCTATGGCGAGGCGCTCCGGTTCTTCGCCCTTCCCGACCCCGCTGGACTGTACGCCGCCACCCCGGCTCCCTCGGTGGGCCCCCAGGCCCGGGGCCGCTGGGCGATGGCGGGCCTGCTGGGAGTGCTGCTCGTGGTGCTGGCGGCCATGAGCGACCTGGGCATCCCCGTCCCCCCCGCGGCGTACCTCGCGGCCGCCCTCGTCGTCGCCGGCCTCTCGCTCGTGCTCACGGCCAGATCGACCCGCCCGAAGGGCCTGCTCGCCATGACGCTGGCGCTCGGCCTGGTCACCGGGGCGATGGCGGTCCCTCAGGGGCGCACCTTCCCCGGCCCCACGTCCAGGTACATCGAGGTGGAGAGCAGCAGCGCGCTCCCCCGCACCCTGGACGTCGACATGGGGTCGACGACCCTAGACCTCTCGAGGGCCAGCCTCACCGAGCCCGTGGTCGTCGAGGCATCCGTCTGGATGGGCACTCTCACGGTGGTCCTCCCCGAGGCTGCCAACGTGTCGGTCGACTGGGTCATCACCTCGGGTGCCGTCACCTGCCCGGACCAGGAGCCGTCGCAGTCCGGCTCCGGCACGTACAGGCAGGTGGTCGACCCCAACGCTGCCATGACCACGATCCGGGTCACGATCGTCGACGGCGAGCTCGAGGTGGTGACCCCGTGACGCCCCGCAAGGTGGACGTGGTCGCCCTCCTCGTCGGCCTCGGCGCCATGCTGGTCGGGGGCACGGTGCTCTGGATCTCCTTCGGCGGCACCGCGACCCCCTCGTTCGTCAAGGTGGCCGTACCGCTCTCCCTCGTGACCATCGGCGGCCTCGGCATCCTGGCCTCACGGCACTGACCGCACCACCCGACCGCACCACCCCAACGAAAGGACACCACCATGGCAAACGGCACCCTGACCCGCTCATCCACCGACAAGATCCTCTCCGGCGTCTGCGGAGGCATCGCCAAGTACCTCGACGTCGACGCCAGCATCGTCCGCCTCGTCACGGTGCTGATCGTGCTCTTCACCGGCTTCGGCCCGCTCGCCTACCTCCTGCTGTGGGTGCTGCTGCCCGAGGACAAGAGCGGCGTCCGCGGCATCGACATGGTCAAGGACGAGGCCACGAAGCTGAAGACCTCCTACGACCAGAAGAAGTCGGGCGACTCCGTGCACCGGGCCCCCGACGGGTTCACCGCGCTGGCCTCCTCGGCCG
>ERZ501016.369-NODE-369-length-13582-cov-15.725216_pt1 | contig 13582 bp, 11 predicted proteins | sample MGYA00248889_ERZ501016 | MGnify/ENA primary metagenome ERZ501016 (study PRJEB25958, sample SAMN03398594) | human skin metagenome | study: EMG produced TPA metagenomics assembly of the Human Skin Microbiome Metagenome (human skin metagenome) data set. | reverse complement strand
CGGCCCGTCCGCGGCCCCACGCCGCGCGGCGGGCGAGGGCGAGGGCGAGGGCACGGCCGGCGAGCTGGACCTCGTCGACCTGCCCGGCGCCTACAGCCTGGACCCCGCCTCCCCGGACGAGGAGCTCACGCGTGCGCTGCTCGTCGACAAGCCGCCCGCCGAGCGCCCCGACCTCGTGGTCGTCACGGTCGACGCCGCGCACCTGGCGCGCAGCCTCTACCTCGTGGCGCAGGTCCGCGAGCACGCGTTGCGGGTCGTGGTGGCCCTGACCATGGGCGACGTCGCCGAGCGGCGCGGCATCCACGTCGATGCCGACCGACTGGCGACCTCGCTGGGCGTGCCGGTCGTCCCCGTCGACCCCCGGCGTCGCACGGGGCTGGACACCCTCGCGCACGTCGTGGTCGACACCCTGGATCGCCCGGTCCCTGCCGTGCGGGCGGTTGACGGCATACGGGACCGACACGCCCACGACCAGACGGACAACCCCGACGGGGAGGACCTGGTCGGGCCCGTGGACTCGCTCGACTCCGCCGACCACGAGCTGCTGCTGGCCGACGACCGGTTCGCGTGGGTCGAGTCGGCCCTGGAGGGCGCGGTCAGCCAGGGCGACGAGGTCCGGGTCGGGTGGACCGACCGGGTCGACGGGATCGTGACGCACCGCCTCTGGGGGCCGCTGGTCTTCCTGGCGGCCATGTGGGTGGTGTTCCAGCTCACCACGACCGTCGCGGCGCCGATGCAGGACTGGCTCGACGGATTGTTCACCGGCCCCGTCAGCGACGCAGCAGGGTGGCTGCTCGGTCGTATCGGCTTGGGGGAGAGCCCGGTTCGCGGCTTCGTCGTGGACGGGCTCGTCGCCGGCGTCGGGATGCTCCTGACCTTCGTGCCGCTCATGGCGCTGATGTTCGCGCTGCTGTCGCTGCTCGAGGACTCGGGCTACATGGCCCGCGCCGCCGTCGTCACCGACCGGCTGATGCGGTCGATCGGCCTGCCGGGGAGGGCCTTCCTGCCGCTTGTGGTCGGCTTCGGGTGCAACGTGCCGGCCATCGCCGCCACCCGCACCCTGCCCAACGCGCACCACCGCGTCATGACCTCGCTGCTCGTGCCGCTCACGTCGTGCACGGCGCGGCTCACGGTCTACGTCCTGCTGGCGACGACCTTCTTCCCGCGCCAGGCGGGCACCGTCGTGTTCGCGATGTACCTCCTGTCCATCGTGCTGGTCGTCGGGCTCGGCCTCGCGCTGCGCTCCACGGTGTGGCGACGCGTCGGCGACGAGCCGCTGATCCTCGACCTGCCGCCCTATCAGCTCCCGCACCTGCGGCTCATGGCCTCGCAGACCTGGGTGCGGCTGCGGGGATTCCTGCGGACCGCCGGCGGCATCATCGTCGCCACGGTCGTGGCGATCTGGCTGCTGCAGGCCACCCCGATGCCGGGCAGGGGGTCCTTCGGCGAGGTGCGGGCCGCGGACTCCGTCTACGCCGCCGGTGCCTCCGCGGTCGCTCCCGTCTTCGCGCCCGCCGGCTACGGCGAGTGGCGGACCTCGTCCGCGCTGGTCGTGGGCTTCGTCGCCAAGGAGGCGGTCATCTCGTCGTGGGCGCAGACCTACGCGGTGTCCGAGCCCGCCAGCGAGCGTGAGCCCGGCCGGCTCGGCGAGGTCATCCGCGAGGACCTGGAGCGCTCGTCGGGCGGCCACGGGACGGCGGCCGCGCTCGCGTTCATGGTCTTCCTGCTGGCCTACACCCCCTGCGTCGCGACCCTGGCGGCGCAGCGGCGTGAGATCGGTCTGCGCTGGACGGGGTTCGGGCTGGTGGTGCAGCTGACGATGGCCTGGGCGCTGTCGGTCCTGGTGTTCCAGGTCGGGCGGCTGCTCGTATGACGGGCGGGCCGCTGCAGCAGGTGCTGGCGGCGTTCGGGTCGGGGGCGCGGTCGCTGGACGAGATCTCACGCCGGACGGGGCTCTCCCGCGCGTCGGTCGACGCCGCCGTCGACCACCTCGTGCGGATGGGGAGGGTCGAGGCGCGCGAGCTGGCCGCCGGCTGCCCCGACGGCGGGTGCGGGACGTGCGCCTCCGGCTCGGCCGACGGGGCCGCCGGCTGCGGCGCGGACGGCCCGTCGCGGCGCCGGTCCGGACCGGTCCTCGTCGAGCTCACCCTGCGCCGGCCCCTTGGTTGAGCCGCCCTGCTCGTCGAGAGCGTTGGAGGCGGGGAGGGCGGTGCGGGTGGGTTCAGAGCTTGCGCAGGAGCACCCGCCGCACCGAGTGGTCCTCGCCCTTGGTGAGGACGAGGTTGGCCCGCCCGCGGGTGGTCATCACGTTGTCCTCGAGGTTGGGGCCGTTGATCTCCTCCCAGATCCGCAGCGCGGTGGCCCGCGCCTCGGCGTCCGACAGGTCGGCGTAGCGCCGGAAGTAGGACGCCGGGTCGGCGAAGGCCGTCTGCCGCAGCTTGAGGAAGCGGTCGACGTACCAGGTCTTGATGTGGTCGATGCGGGCGTCGACGTAGACCGAGAAGTCGAAGAAGTCCGACACGGCCAGGCCCAGCCGCCCGTCACGCCTCGGCTGTGGGGCCTGCAGGACGTTGAGGCCCTCGACGATGAGGACGGCTGGCTGCTCCACGACGACCTGCTCGCCGGGGACGATGTCGTAGACGAGGTGGGAGTAGACGGGTGCGGTCACGGACGGCGCACCGCCCTTGACCGCGGCGACGAACCTCAGCAGGGCCCGGCGGTCGTAGGACTCGGGAAAGCCCTTGCGGTGCATCAGGCCCCGCTCGGCGAGGACGGCGTTGGGGTAGAGGAAGCCGTCTGTGGTGATCAGCTCGACCTTGGGGGTGGTCGGCCAGCGCCGGAGCAGGTCGCGCAGCAGGCGGGCGGTGGTGGACTTGCCGACGGCCACGGACCCGGCGACCCCGATCACGAAGGGTGTCGGTGGCGGCGTCGACTCCATGAGGAAGCTGCTCGTGACCCGGTGCAGCTGCGAGGTGGCGTCGACGTAGAAGGACAGCAGCCGCGACAGGGGGAGGTAGACCTCCTCGACCTCCTGCAGGTCCAGCGGGACACCGGTGCCCTGGATGCGGGCCAGGTCGGCGGCGTCGAGCGAGAGGGGGTGCCGGTCCCGCAGCCGGGCCCAGGCGGCTCGGTCCATCTCGACGTACGGGGTCGAGACCGGCGCGACGGCAGCATTGGACGACACCCGGACATTGTGGCCCATGAGCACGTATGACGCTCCGCCACCTCACGACCGCGGGTTTCGCGCGTGCGTGGGCCCGGGGCCGGATATCGTGGCCGGCATGTGTGGAATCGTGGGATACGTCGGCCCCCAGGTGGATGGCAAGGCTCACCAGGTCGTCCTGGAGGGGCTGGCCCGGCTGGAGTACCGCGGCTACGACTCGGCGGGCCTCGCCCTCGTCGGTCCGGACGGGGTTTCCTCGGCCAAGAAGGCCGGCAAGCTCGTCAACCTCACGACCGAGCTGGAGGCGCACCCGCTCGGTGCCGCCAGCACCGGCATTGGCCACACCCGCTGGGCCACCCACGGCGGCCCCACCGACCAGAACGCCCACCCGCACCGCGGTGGCGAGGACCTCAAGGTCGCGGTCGTCCACAACGGCATCATCGAGAACTTCCACGCCCTCAAGACGCAGCTCGTCGCCGAGGGCGCCGAGTTCCGCTCCGAGACCGACACCGAGGTCGCCGCGCACCTGCTGGCCAGGGCCTACGACGGCGACCTGACGGCGGCCATGCTCGACGTGGTCAACCGGCTCGAGGGCGCGTTCACGCTCCTCGCCGTGCACGCGGACCACCCCGGCACCGTGGTGGCGGCCCGTCGCAACAGCCCGCTGGTCATCGGCCTCGGCGAGGGCGAGAACTTCCTCGGGTCCGACGTCGCGGCCTTCATCGGCTACACCAAGTCGGCGATGGAGGTCGACCAGGACCAGCTGGTCGTCATCACCCCCGACGATGTCCAGGTCATGGGCTTCGACGGGACGCCCGCCGAGGGCAAGAGGTTCGAGGTGACCTGGGACGCCGAGGCGGCGGAGAAGGGCGGTCACGCGTCCTTCATGGAGAAGGAGATCCTCGAGCAGCCCAAGGCCATCGCCGACACCCTGCTCGGACGCACCGACGAGGACGGCAAGCTCGTGCTCGACGAGATGAACATCGACCCCGACCGGCTCAGGGCCATCGACAAGATCATCATCGTGGCGTGCGGCACCGCCTTCTACTCGGGCCTGTCCGCCAAGTACGCCATCGAGCACTGGACCCGCATCCAGACCGAGGTCGAGCTGGCGCACGAGTTCCGCTACCGCGACCCGGTCGTCGACGACCGCACCCTGGTCGTGTCCATGTCGCAGTCGGGCGAGACCATGGACACGCTCATGGCGGTCAAGCACGCCAAGGAGCTGGGCGCGCTCACGGTCTCGATCTGCAACACCTACGGCGCCACCATCCCGCGCGAGTCCGACGCCGCGCTCTACACCCACGCCGGGCCCGAGATCGCCGTCGCCTCGACCAAGGCCTTCACCGCCCAGATCGCGGCCTGCTACCTGCTCGGCCTCTACCTCGCGCAGCTGCGCGGCGGGACCTACGCCGAGGACGCGCAGGCCGTCATGCGCGAGCTCGCCGAGATCCCCCAGCACGTCGACACCGTCCTCGGCAGCATGGACCGCGTCCGCGAGATCGCCCGCTTCATGTCCGACACCCGCTCGGTGCTCTTCCTCGGTCGCCACGTCGGCTACCCGATCGCGCTCGAGGGCGCGCTCAAGCTCAAGGAGATCGCCTACATCCACGCCGAGGGCTTCGCGGCCGGCGAGCTCAAGCACGGTCCGATCGCGCTGATCGAGCCCGGCCAGCCGGTGTTCATCGTCATGCCCGCGCAGGACAGCCCCTATGACCTGCACGCCAAGGTGGTCTCCAACATCCAGGAGATCCGCGCGCGTGGCGCCCGCACGCTGGTCATCACCGAGCGCGGCGACGAGGCGGTCCGACCGTTCGCGGACGAGGTCATCGAGGTGCCGCGCACCAGCGTGATGATGATGCCGCTGCTGTCGATCATCCCGCTGCAGGTCTTTGCCTGCGAGCTCGCCACCGCCAAGGGCCTGGACGTCGACCAGCCGCGCAACCTCGCCAAGTCCGTCACCGTCGAGTGACGGCGGGCGCCGGCATACGAGCAGGTCGTCCATGATCCTCGGCGTGGGGATCGACGTCGTCGACGTCGATCGGTTCGCGCGCACCCTCGAGCGGGCTCCCGGGCTGCTGGAGCGGTTGTTCACGCCCGAGGAGCGGGGCCTGCGCGCCGAGTCGACCGCCGCCCGGTTCGCTGCCAAGGAGGCGCTCGCCAAGGCCCTCGGCTCGCCCGGGTCGCTCAGCTGGCAGGACGCGACCGTCGTGCGGGGCGAGCACGGACGTCCCTACTGGCAGGTACGCAGGAGCGTCCAGGATCGGATGGACCTGCTCGGCGTGACTAGGCTGCACCTGTCCCTGTCCCACGACGCGGGCGTGGCCTCGGCGTTCGTCATCGCCGAGGGGTGACACCCGACCGGTCCCGCCCCGGTGCCCTGCAAGGAGGTCCGCGATGATCCAGGCCTGGTCGGTCGACGACGTCCGCGCCGCGGAGGAGCGCGCCATGGCGCAGCTCCCCGACGGTGAGCTGATGCAACGGGCCGCGACGGGTCTGGCCCAGGTCGTCGCGGCGCGCCTCCCGGACGACACGAGCACGCAGCCGCTCGTCGTCGCCCTCGTCGGCGGGGGCAACAACGGCGGCGACGCCCTGTGGGCCCTCGCCCACCTCGCGGACCTGGTGGGGGAGCCCCTCGACCTGGTCGCCGTCCTCACCTCCGAGCACCGCCACGAGGAGGGCCTGCGCGCCGCGCGCCGGGCCAAGGTCGAGATCGTCGACGCGACCAGGGGCGGGTCCAAGGGCGGGTCGAAGGCCAGGCGCCGGAGCAAGGCGCTGGACCACGCGGTCGAGGCCCTGGCCGTGGCCGACGTCGTCCTCGACGGCGTCCTCGGGATCGGTGGCCGACCCGGTCTGCCCGACCTCGTCACCGAGCTGCTCGAGGCCATCGGTGCGGACGCCCACGTCATCGCCGTCGACGTCCCGTCCGGCGTGGACCCCATGGGCGAGATCGTCGGCGGGGCCGGGGTGTTCGCCGACGAGACGGTGACCTTCGGCTGCGCCAAGCCCGTGCACGTCCTCGGCACGGCGAGCCGGTGCGGCATGCTCACCGTCGTCGACATCGGCCTGGACCTCGGACGCGACCATGCCTCCGCGTCGGCCGCGCGCACCGCGCCCGCGGCCGAGCGGGTCGACCACGACGACGTCGCCGCGCTGTGGCCCGTGCCCGGTCCCGAGGACGACAAGTACTCCCGCGGCGTGGTCGGGGTGGTCGCCGGCGGCGAGGTCTACACCGGCGCACCCCTGCTGAGCGTCACCGCGGCGGTCTGCGCGGGGGCGGGGATGGTGCGCTACGTCGGCCCGCCCGGCCCGACCCAGCTGGTCCGTGCCGAGGTGCCCGAGGCCGTGCACGGGACCGGGCGCGTCCAGGCCTGGGTCATCGGCCCCGGCCTCGACGCCCATCCGCACTCGTGGGACCAGCTGGGCCTGGCGCAGGTCGAGGCCGCCCGCCGCGCCCTCGACAGCGAGCTGCCCTGCCTGGTCGACGCCGGCGGGCTGGACCTGCTCGACGGTCCGCGCACGCACGCCGGTGCCCGCACCCTGCTCACGCCTCACGCCGGTGAGCTGGCCCGTCTGCTCGCGCGGCTCGACCCCGAGGCGTCCGGGCTCGACCGCGAAAGGGTCGTCGTCGAGCCCTTGCGCTGGGCCCGGCGCGCCGCAGAGCTGCTGCGGGCCACGGTGCTGCTCAAGGGATCCACGACGTATGTCGTCCCGCCCCCCGCCTCCGGGCTGGCAGTCCGGGCGCAGGCCGACGCCCCGGCGTGGGCCGGCACAGCGGGGTCCGGAGACGTGCTCGCAGGGCTGGCCGGGACGCTGCTCGCGGCGGGCCTCGACCCGGTGGACGCCGGGTCCCTCGCCGCGCTCGTGCACGGGGTCGCGGCCCACGACGCCAATCCCGGCGGCCCCGTCCGCGCGCTCGAGATCGCCCAGCAGGTGCCCCGCACCGTCGCGCGCCTGCTGGCCCGCGCCGCGGAGGTGGGGTGAGCGATGGCGCCTGACATGACGCCGGTCGGCCGGTTGACCGGGCTCGGGCTCGGCCTCGGCGCCGTCGCGGCCGGAGCCCTCGCCGGCGTGCTGTCGCGGGCCCACGCGATGGCCCCGGAGACGGGGGAGACCTACGAGCACACGCCGTCGCACGAGACGGTCGTCGTCGTCGAGGACGGCACGGTGCTCCACGTCGAGATCGACGAGCCCGACCCCGCCACGGCGGTGGACGGGCGACCCACCGTCGTCATCTCGCACGGCTACACCCTGTCCACCCGGGCCTGGATCTTCGTCCGGCGCCGGCTGGTCGCGGCGGGCTACCGCGTCGTGCTGTGGGACCAGCGCGGCCACGGCCGGTCGGGGCAGGGCGCCCGCGACTCCTACCGCATCGAGACCTTGGGTGGGGACCTCAAGGCCGTGATCGACGCGACCTGCCCAGAGATGCCGTTCGCCCTCGTCGGCCACTCGATGGGCGGGATGACCCAGATGGGTCTGGCCCGCCTCTGCCCCACCCTCGTGCGCGAGCGCTGCGTCGCCGTGGCCTTCGTCGCCACGAGCGCGGGCGGGGAGGGGGAGCTGAGGGTGCAGCTGGGCGACCTGCTGGGTCGCGCTGCCCAGCGTGTCGGGCCGTTCGCCCTCGCGCCGCTGGCCGGGCGCCAGGATGCCGTCGAGCAGGCCCGCCGCCTCGCCCGCCAGGCCGAGGACTTCTTCACCTACCGCTACTCGTTCCACTCGCCCGTGCCGCCCAGCCTGCTGCGCTACGCCGCCGACATCATCATGGCGACGCCCATCGAGGTGATGCACGGCTACCTGCGCACCCTGTCCGAGCACGACGAGCGCAAGGCGCTGGCGACCTTCGCCGGGATCGAGGCGCTCGTGATCAACGGCACCCACGACCTGATGACCCCGCCACGCCACAGCGACGAGATCGTGCGGCTGCTGCCAGGAGCGGAGCACGTCCTCGTCACCGACGCCGGGCACCTGATCATGCTGGAGTACCCCGATCTCGTGACCGACGAGATCCTGGCGATGCTGGACCGGGCCGAGCGGCACCGGGCGGCCGTCGGCGGCCTCGCGTCGCGGGAGGCGGTGCCCGTCGGCACGACCGCGCAGACCCGCGGCCGACGCCGCGAGGTCACCGACCTCGTGCACAACTGCGCCACCCTGCGGCGCGAGCAGCAGGCCCGGCGCCGCGAGCAGGTCGCCCGCGCCACCGAGCAGGTCGAGCGTCAGGCCCGCAAGGTCCGGTCCGTCGCCGGACCCATCACCTCCGCCCGCCCCGGGAAGGAACGTCGTGACCCCTGATCACGCTGAGCCGCACGCCATCTCGCTGCCCAACGCCGCGTCGACGCAGGACCTGGGGCGCCGTCTCGCGGGGCTCTTGAGGGCGGGGGACCTGCTCCTGCTCACCGGTGACCTCGGCGCCGGCAAGACCACCCTCACCCAGGGCCTGGCGGAGGGGCTCGGCGTGCGGGGCCCGATCACCTCGCCGACCTTCGTCATCGCCCGGGTCCACCCCTCGCTGGTCGGCGGGCCGCGGCTGGTCCACGTGGACGCCTACCGTCTGTCCGGGGCGCTGGACTTCGACGACCTCGACCTCGACGCCACCGTCGACGAGTCGGTGACCGTGGTCGAGTGGGGGCACGGGGTGGCGGAGCTGCTGTCCGAGGACTATCTCGAGCTCGAGCTCACGGGCGAGACCACCCGCACGGCCCGGCTCACCGGCCACGGGCAGCGGTGGGTCGGTCCGGACGTCCTCGCGGCCGTCCGGGGCCTGGCCGGACCCACGAGAGGGATGGGGTGACCGCGCCGGGTGGCGTGCGCTGAGCCCGTGCCCCGTCGTGACGTGCGTGCCCCGTCGTGACGTGCGTGCGCTGTCTCGAGCTGCAGCACGAGACGCGGGATGGCAGCCCAGACGGGGGAACGGTCGCCCAGACGGCAGACCCCTCCGGGCGCACTCTCCTCCGCGGCGGGACACCCGTCACCACCCGACGCGGGACGACGCCCCCTAGCCTGAGCCGTATGACGACCCTCACCGCCCTCGGCCACGAGCGCTTCGTGTCGCTCACGACCTTCCGCCGCTCCGGGGAGGGTGTGGCGACCCCCGTGTGGGTGGCCCGCGACGGCGACGCCCTCGTGGTCATCACGCCGGTGGACACCGGCAAGCTGCGCCGTCTGCGCCGTGACGACCGGGTGACCCTGCGGCCCTGCGACCGTCGCGGCCGGGTGGCCCCGGAGGCCCCCACCGTGCAGGCCCGCGCCACCGTCCACGACGACCCCTGGGCCGTGCAGCGGGTCAGGAGCATCATGGCGGCCAAGTACGGCCTCGAGTTCAAGGCCTTCATGCTCGTCGAGCGGATCATCAAGCGCGGCAACCCCGCTCGTGCCGTCATCGAGATCCATTGAGGTCAAGCCCGCTCACCCGACCCCGAGACCGACCGCCGGCCGGCAGAGCGACCAGGTCACTGACCAACCAACCCCGGACCACCAGGTGCCCGACGAGCAGCACGACGGGCAGCGACGCGGCCGCGGCCACGGACAGCTCGGTGCGCTCGGCGCGTAGGAGGTTGCCGTCCCATCTTCCGAAGACCCGCGCTGCGCAACGTCGGCTTCGCGGTCGGCGGCCTGGTGGCCGGGGTCGCCACGTCGCCTCCGTCCTCGGGCCGGTGGGGTTCTCGTGGCTGCTCGCCCGCGGCTCCCTGCCCGTGTGGGTGGTCCTCACGGCCGTCGCCCTGGCCGGGGTGGCGCTCGCCCCCGTGCTCGGTCGCTCTCTGCCGGTCGCCGCAGCCCGCGTCACCAACGACGCCACGTGAACCTGCCGGGGGCGAGGGCATCGGCCTGCGGTACGCAGGCCGGTCGATGCCCTCGCCCCCGGTAGGGTTGGGGGGTGCTGCTGGCCATCGACACCTCCACCACCGCCATCACCGTGGCGCTGCACGACGGCGCGCGCGTGCTGGCCGAGAGCAGCGTCCTGGACGCGCGGGCGCACGGCGAGCTCGTGGCCCCGGGCATCGTGCAGGTCCTGCGACAGGCCGACCTGACCCCCCGCGACGTCGACGCCGTCGTCACCGGCACCGGCCCGGGCCCGTTCACCGGGCTGCGCGTCGGGATCGTGACGGCGCGGACCTTCGCCCTCGCCCGGGCCGTCCCGGTCCACGGCCTGTGCTCGCTGGACGCCCTGGCTCACGAGGCCGCGCACGGGCCCCTGCGCGGGGTGGAGCGGTTCGTCGTCGCCACCGACGCGCGCCGCAAGGAGGTCTACTGGGCGGGCTACCGCATCGAGGAGGGCCTGCCCGTGGCCGAGTGGGCGCCGGACGTGTGCCGCCCGGCCGACCTCGCCCCCCGGCTCGACGGACGTCCCGTCGTCGGCCGTGGCCCGGTGCTCTATCCCGACCTGCTCGGGGAGCCCGTGGCCGGCGCCCCGCTAGACGTGTCCGCCGGCTGGCTCGCCGACCTCGCCGTGCGCCGCCTGGCCGCAGGTGCGTCCCTCGACGACACCACCCCGCTCTATCTGCGGCGCCCAGACGCCGTCCCGTCCGTCGCCCCCGTCACGGTGGTCTGATGCTGCGCGAGCTGCGCTGGACCGATATCCCCCGCCTCGCCGCTCTCGAGCGCGAGGCCTTCGCCGACGACGCGTGGAGCGAGCAGACCTGGTGGGCCGAGCTCGCCGAGCGCCCGCGGCGCGACTACGTCGTCTGGGACGACCCGTCGCGTGGCGGTGTCCTCGCGTATGCCGGGATCGACGCCGCCGGTGACGTGGCGGACGTCATGACGATCGCTGTGGCGCCCGGGGCCCGGGGGCTCGGGCTCGGTCGCCGGATGCTCGACGAGCTCGTGGTGCGGGCCCGGTCCCGCGGCGCCGAGGCGCTCCTGCTCGAGGTCCGCGCCGACAACGCCCCGGCGCGAGCGCTCTACGACCGCAACGGGTTCGAGGTCATCAGCGTGCGACGTCGCTACTACCAGCCCGGTGGGGTGGACGCCCTCGTGATGCGGCGGCACCTTCCCGGCATACGACCCGACCACCTCGCCACCCAGGGAGAGCGCGCATGACCCGCACCGACGAGCCCCTCGTCCTCGGCATCGAGACCTCCTGCGACGAGACCGGGGTCGGGATCGTGCGCGGGGGCACCCTGCTCGTCGACGCGATCGCGAGCAGCGTCGACGAGCACGCGCGCTTCGGCGGGGTCGTCCCCGAGGTCGCGTCGCGCGCGCACCTGGAGGCCATGGTCCCCACCATCGAGCGCGCCTGCCGCGAGGCGGGGGTGCGGCTGGAGGACCTCGACGCCATCGCCGTGACCTCCGGGCCGGGGCTGGCGGGGGCGCTGCTCGTCGGCGTGGCCGCGGCCAAGTCGCTGGCCGTGGCGCTGGGCACGCCGCTCTACGGCGTCAACCACCTCGCCTCCCACGTGGCCGTCGACACCCTGCAGCACGGCCCGCTGCCCGAGCCGACCCTGGCGCTGCTCGTCTCCGGCGGGCACTCCAACCTCCTGCTCGTCCCCGACATCACCGACGACGTCCGGCACCTGGGGCAGACCATCGACGACGCGGCCGGCGAGGCCTTCGACAAGGTCGCGCGCGTGCTCGGGCTCGGCTTCCCCGGCGGGCCGCACATCGACCGGGCCGCCCGCGAGGGGCAGGTGGTCATCGACTTCCCGCGCGGGCTGACGGCCGCCAAGGACCTGGAGCGGCATCGCTTCGACTACTCCTTCTCCGGGCTCAAGACCGCCGTCTCGCGGTGGGTGCGCGCCAAGCAGGAGGCCGGCGAGCACGTGCCCGTCGCGGACGTGGCCGCGAGCTTCCAGGAGGCCGTGGTCGACGTGCTGACCCGCAAGGCCCTGCTCGCCTGCCGCGAGCACGGCGTGGCCGACCTGGTCGTCGGGGGTGGCGTCGCGGCCAACTCGCGTCTGCGCGCCCTCGCCCAGGAGCGGTGCGACGCGGCCGGGGTGACGCTGCGCGTGCCGCGGCCGGGCCTGTGCACGGACAACGGTGCGATGGTCGCGGCCCTCGGGGCGCAGATGGTGATGCGTGGCCGGGAGCCCTCGGACCTCGGCCTGCTGGCCGACTCGTCCATGCCGGTGACGGTGGTCTCGGCCTGACTAGCCGCAGCGGGCCAGGCCGCGTCGGACCTTGAGCTCGACGACCCGCTGGGCCGCGCGGCGCACCAGCCCGGCGAACGCCCGGTCCCGTCGGCTCTCCGCCAGCAGGGCGCGTGACATCACCCTGCCGTCCCGGGCGATCCCGGTCACGGCGACGTCGCCGCCGGCCCGCACGAAGCGCACCGCGCGCTCCCCGGTGGGGATGTGCTGGATGGCCTCCGCCCCGCCCAGGTCGTCGGTGGCCACCACCCCGTCGTAGCCCAGCCGCTCGCGCAGGACCCCCGTCACCACCGGGCGAGAGAACGCCGCCTGGGTGGCCGGGTCGATGCGCCGGTAGCGCGCGGTCGACATCATCACGACGTCGGCCCCGGCGGCGATCCCGTCCGCGAACGGCTGCAGGTAGGCGTCGTCGGCGGTCGTCTGGGTGTCGTCGATGCCCGTGGCGGAGTGGTCCGTGTTGGCGCGGACGCGGCCCAGCCCGGGGAAGTGCTTGAGCGTCGCGCCGACACCGGCGGCGTGCAGCCCCGCGACGACGGCCGACACCGGCGTCGAGACCGCGCCGGGCTCCGTGGCGTACTGCCGGGACAGGCCGCCGATGGGGGCATTGGCCCGGCCGAGCTCGGGGGAGACGGTGTCGGCGACGGGGGCGAGGTTGAGGTTGACGCCCGCGGCGCGCAGCTCGCGCCCGGCGTCCGTCGCCAGGGCGCGCAGCTCGTCGGGCGGCAGCGCGGCCTGCTCCACCGCGGACGGCAGGCGCCGGAAACCCTCGCCCTTGAGCTGCTGGACCCGCCCGCCCTCCTGGTCGGCGGCGACGAGCAGGTCGAGCCCGTGGCCGGACTCGTCGGCGGCGCGCTGCAGGCGGCGGCTGACCTCGGCGACCTGGCCACGGTCGCGCCACCCGCCGATGAAGAAGGCGTTGCCGATCGACCGCTCCGCGATCGCTCGGCGCGCGTCGTCCTCGCGCCCGCGCGCGATCCCGACCATGACGAGCTGCCCCACCCGCTGCTCGGGGGTGAGTCCCTCGACGATGCGGGCGGAGCAGGAGCCCTCGGCCGTATGCCGGGAGCTGCCCGCGGCCGCGGTCGGCGTGGCGGAGACGTCGGGCGTGGCTGCCCCGGAGCCCGGCGAGGCCCCGCGGCGGGGGAACCCCGTGACGTCGAGGACGGGCGCGGTGGTGCGGGCCGTGGCGGTGCCGGTCGTGCTCGGCGGCGTCGGCTTGCCGGCGGGGGCACCGGGCTGGGCCTGGACCGAGGCGGGGGTCGAGGCGGGGGTCGAGGCGGGGGTCGAGGCAGGGGTCGAGCACCCGGCGGCCAGGGCGAGGGCCGCGGCGATGAGCAGA
>ERZ501016.368-NODE-368-length-13603-cov-4.097505_pt1 | contig 13603 bp, 13 predicted proteins | sample MGYA00248889_ERZ501016 | MGnify/ENA primary metagenome ERZ501016 (study PRJEB25958, sample SAMN03398594) | human skin metagenome | study: EMG produced TPA metagenomics assembly of the Human Skin Microbiome Metagenome (human skin metagenome) data set. | reverse complement strand
TTTTGACACCATTCGTCATGCGGCCTACCCCATCCCAGCCTGACGAGATGCACCCCCACCCCCAGCCATCAAGTCAAAGTCATCAAGTCAAAGCCATCAAGTCAACCTGTCCTGCAAGGCCGCCAGCGCGAAGGCGTACTCTTCGGCGGTTTCGTTGAGGGCGTCGTAGCGGCCACTGCTGGCAAAATGCCCCGCGCCCATGTTGGTTTTCAGGGTGAGGGTGCCGCTGCCGGGGTGTTGCAGGGTGCGCAACCGGGCCACGTACTTGGCGGGTTCCCAGTACGCCACGCGGGGGTCGTTCAGGCCCGTGGACACGAACAGGTGAGGGTACTTCGCTTCACGCAGGTTGTCGTAGGGACTGTACTCGCGCATGGTGGCGTAGGCTTCAGGGTCGTTGGGGTTGCCCCACTCGTCGTACTCGCCGGTCGTCAGGGGAATGGTGTCGTCCAGCATGGTCGACAGCACGTCCACGAAGGGCACGCCCACGAACGCGGCTTTCCACAGGTCGGGGCGCAGGTTGATCACGCTGCCCATCAGGAGGCCCCCGGCGCTGCGGCCCATCGCCACCAGTTCCGAGGAGATGCCCGCCGCTTTGAGGTGCTCCCCGGCGGCTATAAAGTCCGTGAAGGTGTTCATCTTGTGCTTCAGGCGTCCGGCGTCGTACCAGCGGCGGCCCAGTTCGCTGCCGCCCCGGATGTGCGCGATGGCCCACACCCAGCCCCGGTCGAGCAGCGGCAGGCGGCTCATGGCGAAGGCGGGTTCCATGCTGGCACCGTAACTGCCGTACCCGTACAGCAGCGTGGGGGCGGGCAGCAGCGTATTCTGGCGGCGCACCAGACTGACCGGGATTTTCTCACCGTCTTCCGCGGTGGCCCACACCTGCTCGGCCACGTACTTCGCGGCGTCGTAATTGGGGACGGGCGTGTCCTTGACTAGCGTGGTGTGCAGCGTGTTCAGGTCGAGGTCGAGATGCTGCACGGGCTGCGTCAGGCTGGTGTACACGATGCGGGCGGTCATGACGTCGTACTCGTGGTTCGGGCCGATGCGGACGGTGTAACTGGCTTCCGGGAAGTCTACCCGGCGGGCCGCGCCGTACCCGCCCGGCGTGCGCGGCAGCATCCACAGGCGCGTGAAGCCGCCCTCACGCCCGGACAGCAGCAGGTGGTTCTTGAACAGGTGAAACCCGGTCAGGTAACGGTTTTCGTCGTAAGGCAGGACTTCCGCGGCGTCCGCCAGGGTCGCCCCGGCGCGTTTGGGCAGGCGCATCAGCTTGAATTCACTCGCGCCGCCCGCATTGGTGAGCAGTAGCCAGTGGTCTCCCCCGTCGGTCAATTCGGGCACCTCGGTGCCGCGCTGGCGGGGCAGGATCAATTCGGGCCGCGCGTGCTCGTCGCGGGCGTCCAGGGCGTACCACTCCTGCGCCATGTTGGCGTAACTGCCCAGCAGCACGGTCTCTCGGTTCTCGGCCAGAGACGCGCCCGCGCGGAAGGTCGCGTCGTCCTCCTGGTACAGCAGTTCGTCCTTGTCCTGCGGCTGGCCCAGGGTGTGCCGCCAGATGCGGTCGGTGCGCTGGGTGGCGTCGTCGGTGGCGTAGAACAGTTGCGTGCCGTCAGCGTTCCAGAACAGCGTCCACGCGCCGACTTCCTTCAGGGGCGGCTCGGCCAGGCTCCCGGTCTGCGTGTCCAGCACCCGCAGTTCCATGATCTCCTGCCCGGTGGTGTCCAGCAGGTACGCCCAGTAACGACCGTCCGGGCTGGCGCTGGTGGCGTACACCCACACGTTCTCCAGGCCCTCATCCACCTTCAGTTTGTTCAGGTCGAGCAGCACCTCCTCCCGGCCCGTTTCGCGGTGGCGGCGCAGGTAGAGGGCGTGCGCCTGGCCTTCCTCGGTGCGCGTGAAGTAAGCCCACTCGCCTTCCGGCACGGGCGGCGCGTCGTCCTGCTCCTGCACGTGCGAGAGGAGTTCTTTGTAAATCTCCTCCTGCAAATCCCGGTGCGGCCCCATCACGGCGGCCAGGTGCTCGTTCTCGGCCTTCAGGTAACCCAGCACCTCGGCGTCCTGCTTGCCCTGCGTCTTGAGCCAGTGGTAATCGTCCGGGCGGTCGTGCCCGTGAATGGAGTGAGTGACGCCCCGCCGGGCCGCCGATGGAATTTTCGTCATGCGGACAGGCTAGCGCGGGAGGCCGGTGTCAATTCAGCACCCGTTCCCCCAGGCTCAGGTGAAAGGGTGGAATGGGCACCTGCGCCCGCACGCCCCAGGCGTCCTGCATGACGTAATGGCCGCGCATGTGCCCCGGCAGGGCCTCCACCGTCACGAAGGATTCGTAGGTGTAGCTGGCTCCGGGGGCCAGGATGGGCTGCTCACCGATGACGCCCTCGCCGTCCACCGTGAAGGTGCGCCCGCTGCCGTCCTGAATGTCCCAGTGGCGGGCCAGGAGTTGCCAGGTGTCGCCGCTGCGGTTTTCCAGGGCGACGCGGTACGCGAAAGCCTGCCGCCGGTCGTGGCTGTGTTCGGGCAGGAAGCGAACCGTGACGCTGATGTGGATGTCCGGGGCGTGAGTGTCCGGGGCGGGGGGACGCGTCATTTCCCCCAGCATAAGGCCCAGCGGATAGACTTCCGGGCATGAGTCCAATTAATCGTGATTTTCTGTTCCAACTGCTGTCCGTCGCCGCGCCCAGTGGGGCCGAGCGCCGCGCCGCCGACGTGTGGCTGAAGGAAGCAGGCACCTTTGCCCGCACCCACGAGGATCACTACGGGAACGCCTACGCCGAGGTCGGCCCCGAAGGTGCGCCCAGCATCGCCCTGATGGGTCACCTGGACGAAATTGGACTGATCGTGTCGCACGTGAACGACGACGGGAACATCAGCGTGCTGGGCGTGGGCGGCTGGGATCCGCAGGTGCTGGTGGGCCAGCGCATCCGCCTGCTTGCGCCCGGCGGGGACATGCTGGGCGTGATCGGCAAGAAGGCCATTCACGTGATGGAGCAGGAGGAACGCACCAAGGCCAGCAAGCTGGAAGACCTGTGGATCGACGTGGGCCTGGAAGCCGACGAGGTGAAGGAACGGGTGCCCGTCGGTACTTACGGCGTGATCGAGCAGGGGCCGGTCATGGTGGGTAGCAAGGTCGTGAGCCGCGCCCTAGACAACCGCGTGGGCGCTTTCATCGTGCTGGAAGCCCTGAAGGCCGTCAAAGACCTGCCCCTCAGGCACCGCATCGTGGCGGTCGGCACCGCGCAGGAGGAGATCGGCGTGTTCGGGGCGCACACCAGCGGGTACGCCCTCGACCCCATTGCAGGCATCGCGGTGGACGTCACGCACGAGACGAAGCAGCCCGGCGTGAAGAAGGAAAAGTACGGCGTGGCCCCCTTCGGCAGTGGCGCGAACCTATCTGTCGGCCCCATGAACAACCCCACCCTGCTGCGCCAACTGACGGAAGCCGCCAGGAAAAACGACATCCCGTACACCCTCAGCGCCAGCGGGCGCTACACCGGCACCGACAGCGACGCCCTGACCCTGGTGCGCGGGGGCGTGCCCACTGCCGTGGTCAGCATTCCCAACCGTTACATGCACAGCCCCAGCGAAATGATCGACGAACGCGATGCCAGGGCCTGCATCGACCTCATCGCCGCCTGGATCAGGGAACTGGAAGAAACGCCGGAATTCAAACGCTGAACGTCACGCTTGCCCGTTTTTCTTACCGCCTGCGTCCCTTCACCTGCCGGTACGGGTAGCAGTCGTCGATCATGCTCCTGAAGTAACTGCCCTTCGAGTCCGCCGCCAGGAAGTCGTCGAACACCTCCTGCTCCACGCCGCCATACTCGTAGCGTTTACCGCTCTGAAACAGGATCGTCAGGGTTTTCGACGCCGGGTCATACCCGATGTGCGACATCATGCTGGAGTCCACCGGATGCAAAGTCACGCCACTCATGGGCGCAGCATAGGCCACACGAGGGATGCACCCCCGGCCCAAATCCGTTAAACTCTTGCCCATGATCCGCTCTGCGCTTCAAAGCTGGGGACGACTCGACTGACCTAAAAGGTTTGATCGAACGTCCCCGCCGTTGCGCGGGGCTTTTTTTGGTCGGAGGAGGAGACGTGACATCCGGTTTTGCGGGAAGAGATGAGGTAGCCAACGAGATTCTGGAGGGGGTGAACCGTGGCCGATCTCCTTTCCATTGCCTCGAGACGATCACTTCCAGGGGCACGACGAACCCAGTGTCTTTCATTCATGCGCTGGTTTCCCTCGGGGTGTCGGGAGGCGATGCCATGGCCATCGTCACTTCTCTGCAAAGCCAGGCCGCTCACCTTTCACCGCCTGAGATCAACCGTCTCGTCCTTGAAGCCATCGAAACGACGAACCTGACCGGCTCTACCGACCATCACTCTAAAGTTCAGGAGAAGACACCATGACCACCAACACCGAATCCACCACCAAACCGGACATCCAGGAACCCCGCGCCGAGCGGTACAACCCGCACGCCATCGAGGGCAAATGGCAGGAGCAGTGGGAGAAGGACGGGCTGTACACCTTCAACGAGGACGCGCCGGGCGAGAAGTATTACGCGCTGACCATGTTCCCGTACCCGAGCGGCAACCTGCACATCGGTCACTGGTACGCGAATGTCGCGCCGGACGCCCGCGCCCGCTGGATGAGGATGCGCGGGTTCAACGTGCTGTTCCCGATGGGCTTCGACGCCTTCGGCCTGCCCGCCGAGAACGCCGCTATCAAGAACAACATCGACCCGGCGATCTGGACGTACAAGAGCATCGAGTACATGACCGGACAGTTCAGGCGGATGGGCACCATGATCGACTGGAGCCGTCAGTTTGCCACGTCCGACCCGGAGTATTACCGCTGGAACCAGTGGTTTTTCATCGAGTTTTACAAGCGCGGGCTGGCGTACAAGAAGGACGGCCTGGTGAACTGGTGCCCCAAGGATCAGACGGTGCTGGCCAACGAGCAGGTCGTGAACGGCGCGTGCGAACGTTGCGGCACGCCGGTCGAGCGGCGCAACCTGAACCAGTGGTATTTGCGAATCACCGACTACGCCGATGAACTGCTGGACTTTACGCACACCGACATGCCCGACAAGGTGCGCCTGATGCAGACGAACTGGATCGGCAAGTCGGTCGGCGCGGAGGTGACCTTCGACACGCCCGCCGGCCCGGAGACGGTGTTTACCACCCGGCCCGACACGCTGATGGGCGCGACCTTCATGGTGCTGGCCCCCGAGCACGCGAAAGTGGCGGCCCTGACCACCCCGGAGCAGCGCGGGGCGGTGGAGGCTTACGTGAAGGCCGCCGGGCGCAAGACGGACGTGGAACGCCAGCAGGAAGGCGAGAAGACCGGCGTGTTTACGGGGAGTTTCGCCACGCACCCCATCTCCGGGCACCAGGTGCCGATCTGGGTGGCGGATTACGTGCTGGCGACCTACGGCAGCGGGTCGATCATGGCCGTTCCCGCGCACGACGAGCGCGATTTCGCGTTTGCCAGGGCGTTCGACCTGCCCATTCAGGAAGTGATTCGCGCTCAAGGGGCTGAACCGATGGGCGACCACCCCGAAGCGCCTTACAGCGGTGAGGGGCTGATCGTGAATTCCGGCGAGTTCGACGGGATGCCCGGCGGCAAGGCCAGCATCGCCGCGATTGTCGAGAAGCTGGAAGCGCAGGGCATTGCGAAGGCCAAGACCACCTACCGCCTGCGCGACTGGCTGTTCGCCCGCCAGCGTTACTGGGGCACGCCCGTGCCGTTCATCCACTGCCAGAAGTGCGGGATGCAGCCCGTCCCCTACGACCAGTTGCCCGTGGAGTTGCCCAAAAACGTGGAGTTCACACCCACCGGGCAGAGTCCGCTGAAACTGGACAGGGAGTGGCAGAACACCACCTGCCCGAACTGCGGCGGCCCCGCCGAGCGCGACACGGACACCATGGACACTTTCGTGGACAGCAGTTGGTACATGTACCGTTACCTGAGTCCGCATTACGACGGCGGCCCCTTCGATCCCGGCAAGGCGAAGTTGCTGCCGGTCGACCTGTACACGGGCGGAATTGAACACGCGATTTTGCACCTGCTGTACTCCCGTTTCTGGACGAAGGTCATGCGCGACATGGGCCTGACCACCCAGCACGAACCGTTCGCCATGCTGCGCAACCAGGGCATGATCCTGGGCGAGGACGGCGAGAAGATGAGCAAGTCACGCGGGAACGTGATCGACCCGGACAATCTGGTACGAGAGTACGGCGCGGACACCGTGCGCACCTTCCTGATGTTCATTGCCCCGTGGGAACTGGGCGGCCCGTGGGACTCGCAGGGCATCAACGGCCCGGCGAAGTGGCTGGGGCGCGTGTGGAACCTGTACTTCGAGGACAAAGTCAGCGGCCCCGAGGAGAAGATCACGGAAGCGGACGTGCGCTTCGCCGTGCACTCGGCGCTGAAAAAGGTGGGCGACGACTTCGAGCGCATGAGCTTCAACACCATCATTTCCACGCTGATGGAACTGACCAACGCACTGGTCAAGGCCAAGCGCTCGCCCGTGTACGGTACGCCCGTGTGGGACGAAGCGCTGGACATCTTCAACCGGATGCTGGCGCCCATCGCGCCCCACATCGCCGAGGAGATCTGGCAGGAGCGCGGGCAAGCGGGCAGTGTTCACACCGCCCAGTGGCCGCAGGTGGACGAGGCCGCAGCGGTGCGCGACACCGTGACCATCGGCGTGCAGGTGTCGGGCAAGGTGCGCGGCGAGGTCAGCATTTCCAAGACCGCGACCCAGGAAGAGGCGCTGGCGGCGGCGCGGGCCAACGAAGAAGTCGCCAAGCACCTGGAAGGCAAAACGGTGGTCAAGGAAATCTACGTGCCGGGGCGGATTATCAATATCGTGGTGAAATAACCTTCTCTTTCCCGTTTGAACTGCGGCATGACCAGACTCTTGGCTGCCGCAGTCTTTCTTCTGGTTTGTTCGGCTTCAGCGGTTGCACCCAGCCCGCTGGGGGTGTTGCGCGGGGCGGGACTGGTGTCGGGGCGGCTCAGTTCGAGGACGCGCACGCGACGTACGACGTCTGGAAGTTGAGCGGAAGTTTTGACGGGCAGGGCGTGTTTGGCAACGATGCCCGGACAAGAGCGGAAGTGAGCCAGTTGCGCACTTTTCAACTGAGTGTCGCCGTTGCCACGAATCAGCTTTTCTCGGGGGTGCAAGTCAGTCGATTGAGCCGGGCGGCGACATTGCTGGCCGCCGAGTGCTTCGGCGTGCGCCTGACCGGACTGGACGGGGCTTGCTGAACAGTGCCCTGAGGGCGCGGGCGTGGCCTGCCGAGGTGCCTGGGAAGTTCTCCACGGTCAGGTTAGACGTGCCCGACACTGGTTATGGACTGGTGGTCGGCATGGATTTACCTGCTGGTCAAACGGCCCGTTGCCGGATGCCGCGCCCGCAGAGACGTGGAGTTATCCCTCCGGGGGAATAACGGAACAAACGGAATGCTCATCAAACGAGGGGTGGCTGGTAACCGTGGTGCTCGAACTGGTCGTGCTTTCAGATTACCCGGATGAGAAGGCCACTGCACCCCACTGCCGTAATGTTAAGTTCCTCACTTCCGTGTAAGAGTTCTGACACCCAGGTGTCGGTACACTCCGGTCATGACTGATCAGCGCGTGGGCCGTCACGTTCGAATTTACGAGTGGGACGAGGTCGATATCGAGGAGGACACCACGTCCTCTGCCGTGCCCGCTCAGGAAACGAAAGTGGCCTTGACCGATAAGAAAACCGCATCCGAGCAACCCAAAGGCCTGAGCGCCCTGTTGAAGAAGAAACTCTTCTGAAATTCCTTTTCCCCGTGCGTCTGCCCCGTTGAAGTTCTTGCACGGGGCTTAACCTTTTCAGGGAAGTGGGCCAGGGTTGTGTTAAACTCGCTGTCGTTTATGGAGCCTCCCAGTTCCGGCTCTTTCGCAACGCCCGGTGAACACCGCTTGAAGGCGGCGTTTTTTACTGTGGGTTACACCATACTGTGGGTTAAACAATACTTTCGGTCATCGACACGCTGCGCCCGGCGCAGGTGGGCAGCATGTGCCTCGCGAATGACTGCGGCGCAACTCAGGAGTGCGCCCTTCAATGAATGATCTTCTTGGCCTGCTGGCCCTTTTCTTTCTGGTGCTGATGAACGGTTACTTCGTCGCGGCGGAATTTGCGCTGGTGAGTGTGCGCCGCACCCGCATCGAGCAACTCGCGGAGGAAGGCAACGTCCCGGCCCGCGCCACGCACCGGGCGTTACAGAACCTCGACCTGTACATCGCGGCCACGCAACTGGGGATTACCATGGCGAGCCTGGCGATCGGGTTCGTGGCGGAACCCGCCATCGAGCACCTGATGCACCCGCTGCTGGAGCAGATGAACCTGTCCCTGACGCCCGCGCAGGAGAAAACCATTTCGTTCGCGGTGGCGTTCGCTATCAGCACCATTCTGCATATCGTGTTCGGGGAGCTGGCTCCGAAAAGTCTGGCGTTGCAACGCAGTGAGCAGGTGTCCCTGGCGATTATCCGGCCCCTGCTGTTCTTCACGGCCGTCTTTAAGTGGGCCATCGTGGGCCTGAACGCGCTGGGGAACGGCGTGGTTCGGCTGTTCGGCCTGAAGGCGGTGGCGGGGCACCACACCGCGTACTCCGAGGAGGAAATCAGGATGATCGTCAGTGCGTCCAGTCAGGAGGGCGTGCTGGAGGACAGCGAGAAGGAACTGGTGTACAACGTCTTTGACCTCTCGGACACGACCGCCCGCGAGGTCATGACGCCGCGCGTGGACATGGTGGTGGTGGACGGCGCGGCCTCCCTGCGCCGCCTGCTGGAACTGAATGCCGAGCACGGGTACTCACGCATTCCGGTGTTTCAGGACACGGCGGACAACATCGTGGGCATCGCGCACACCAGTGACGTGCTGAAGCACCTGGAGGAACTGGATCACCTGACCATCGCGGATGTCATGCGTCCGGTGTTCTTCGTGCCGGAAGGCATGAAGATCAAGGACTTGCTGGCGAAAATGCGCGACAAGAAATCCCACATGAGCATCGTGGTGGACGAGTTCGGCGGTACGGCGGGTCTGGCCACGCTGGAGGACGCGCTGGAGGAGATCGTGGGGGAAATCTACGACGAAACTGACGAGGACGAGATTCCCTTGATCGAGGTGCTGGGTGAGGGCCTGTACCTGATGGACGGCAGCGTGACCATTCACGAGGTCGAGGAACGCCTGGGGAACGAACTGGAGGAAGGCGAAGCCGAGTACGGGACGCTGGCCGGGTTCATGACCAGTTACTTCGGCGACATTCCCGAGGTGGGTCAGAGTTTCGTGCAGGACGGCTGGGCCTTCACGGTACAGGAGGCCGATCAGCGTCGCGTGGCCCGCGTGCGGGTGGAGCGGGCCGCGCAGGTCGACCTGCTGAGCGGTCAGACCGCCGAGGAACTCAACCATGAGTGAAGCTATTCGACCCGACCCACAGTTGCTGGAGGGCGCGAAAGCGGCTTTTAAGCAGGCGTATGCGCCTTACAGTAAATTTCGTGTGGGGGCCGCCCTGAGAACCTCGACGGGCCGGGTCTTCTTCGGGGCGAACGTCGAGAACGCCAGTTACGGCCTGGCCCGCTGTGCCGAGCAGAGCGCCGTGCAGGCCATGAACACCGCCGGAGAACGCGAATTCACGGACATCGTGGTGTACAGCGAGGCCAGTCCGCCCGCCAGTCCGTGTGGCGCGTGCCGTCAGGTGCTGTTCGAGTTCGCCCCGGAGGCCCGCGTGGTGTGCGTGAATCAGCATGGCGAGGTGGTCAGCGGCCTGGTACGTGATTTCCTGCCGCACGGTTTCCGCCTGGAGCACCGCGACGATGGGCACGAAATCGGCACTGAGTAGACGGAGTAGACATGGAGGACGTATGACTGACCCTGTTGTTGATTTTCCCGGCCCGAAGAAGATTCCTTACCCTGGGGGGTGCGTGCTGGAACCCGCGCCCTACGCGCTGGAATACCTGTTGATGTGGCCGGCGGACGTCACCGTGAACGGCAAAGTGTACGCGAACTGCAAGGTGTTTCCTTTCATCCGGGAGTTGATCGCTGACCCGGCGAAGTATGGCATCACCGCGCAGGACGCCCAGGCGGCCCGCGAGCGTTACCTGAACCTGGCCGGGCAGGCGCTGGAGGCCGAGGGCGGGCAGCGCGAGTGGCTGGAACGCGAATTTGGGCGCTGAGCATTCGAGAGTGAGCATTCAGGAGACGGGCGGGTGGGGCGGCGGCAAATGCGCGGCTCCACCACGTCTTTTTGCTTTAACATGCCGGCATGACTGACCCGCCGGACTTCATTCCCATTTCTGAGCCGGGGACTGCTGGTGCGTCGGGCGGCATGCCGTACGGACGACCTGTGAATGAAGTGAAGCCGGGTGTGGTGGGCCTGGCTCCGATGCCGCAGGTGCGGACGTTTCCGCTGTCGTTCACGGGCACCTCGGCAGAGTTTTTTCGTATCTGGATCGTGAACGTAGCGCTGTCGGTGGTGACGCTGGGGCTGTACACGCCGTGGGCGCGGGTACGGACGCGGCAGTATTTCTACGGCAATACCTGGGTGGACGGGCATAACTTCGAGTACACCGCGAACCCCTGGGCGCTGCTGCGCGGTTACCTGCTGGTGGCGGGGTTCTTCGGAGCTTACAGTGCCGCGGTTCAGTTCCAGTTTCAGGGCTGGGAGTGGGTGGTGGGCATTGTCATTGGCCTGTTTGTGCTGCTTTACCCGTGGCTGGTGCGGCAGTCCCTGCGCTTCCTGGCCCGCAGTACGGTTCACCGGGGGTTGCACTTCAGTTTTCAGGGCCGCATGGGGGAAGCGTACGTCAGTTACGGCCTGGCGAACGTCGCGGCGGGGATCGTGTTCCCGGCGTTGCCGTGGGCCTGGTTCATGCAGCGGCGCTACCAGATAGCGGGCGTGCGTTACGGGCAGGCGCAGGGGCACTTCCGGGGAGACATCGCGCCCTTTTACCTCATCGGGCTGACGGGGCTGGGCCTGACCATCGGGGGGTTCCTGCTGCTGGGCCTCCTGGCCGTGCTGGGCGTGGGGATCTTCAGTGCCCTCGACCTGGGTCGCCTGCGCGACTGGGAAGACCTCAGTCCGGGGGCCATGGCCTCCATCGTGGCGCTGGCGGGCCTGGCGTACCTGGCCCTGATCCTGGTCTACCTGGGCGCGTGGCAGTACGTGCGGGCGGCCATCATGAAGTACGTGCTGAACCACGTGGAACTGGGCGGCGTGGTGCGCCTGGGGGCGACCTTCAACCCCTGGACGCTGGTGTGGATTACCTTATCGAACACGGTGGCGCAGGTGCTGACGCTGGGCCTCCTGACGCCCTGGGCGGCGGTTCGGCGCATGACGTACCTTGCCCCGAACATTCAGGTGCGGGCCATTGCCGATCTGGACGACTTCACGGCGGATGCCGGATCGCAGGAGAGTGCGCTGGGCGAGGCGGCCACCGAACTGCTGGACATCAACCTGGGGTTTTAAGGTGGGAATGAGATGACGGACAGTCTGAACCTGAGCATGACGGGCGTTTACTTCGATGGGCGCAGCAGCCGCAACCGCGAGGCGGTGTTGCATGTCCTGGGGGATCAGGTGCGCTTGCAGGTGCAGCCCGACGGCCCCATGAGTGCCCTGGAGCAAAGCTGGCAGGTGTCGGACTTGACGATCGAACCGCCGCTGGGCCGCATCCGGCGCATTGTCAAGTTGCCGGGCGGGGGGCGCTTTGAAACGCCGGACGACGCGGCAGTGTCGTTGCTGGAGGCCCGCACGGACAGGAACCGGGGCCTGGGGCGGGTGCGGCAGATCGAGTCGCGCTGGAGTCTGACGCTGGGGGCACTGGCGGCGCTGGGCGTGTTCACCTGGGCGTTTTTGACCTTCGGGCTGCCTGCTGTTGCGCGTCAGGCGGCGGTCGCCACCCCACGCGGGGTGCTGGTGTCGTTTGACCGTGAAGCCATCAAGATGCTGGATACCGGGGAATTCATGGGGCCGTCCAACCTGAGTGCGGCGCGGCAGGCGCAGTTGCAGCGGGAATTCACGAAGGTGCGGGACTGGGCGGGCGGCAGTTACCCTTACACGCTGCTGCTGCGCAACGGTGAGCCGGACACGAAATCCGGGGACGGGTTCTCGATCGGGGCGAACGCGTTTGCCCTGCCGAACGGAACGATTGTCATGACGGATCAACTGGTGGCGCTGGCGGGCAGTGACCGCGAACTGATGGGCGTCCTGGCCCACGAGACAGGGCACGTGACGCACCGGCACGCGCTGAGCAGCGTGTACCAGGGCCTGGGCCTGTCGCTGCTGGGCGTGGCCCTGACGGGCGACCTGGTGAGTGCCACGTCCTTCGCGGCGGCGGTGCCGACCACGCTGCTGGCCAACGGGTACTCCCGCAAAGCAGAAACCGAGTCGGACGAGGTCGCGGGCGCGTACATGATGCAGGTGTACGGCACCACCTCGCCCCTGCGCAACATCCTGGCCCGCCTGGAGAAGAACGACCGGAAAGCCACCGAGGACAGTGTGAAAGGCGGCAGCCGCGCCGAGGACATGCTCAACACGCACCCCGGCACGCGCCAGCGCATCGAGCACCTGAAAGCCATCGAGCAGGCCGGGAAAAACGCGCCCTGACACGCGCTGTACCGTCCACGCTTGCAGGGGACAGTCGGACTTGCGGTTCGGGCCACCCTGAGGCAGGCTAGACGTGGGCGTGAACGCCGCATTTGTGCGCTGGCTCAAGGTCAGCCACAGGCCGGAAACGCAGAATAGGAGATAGGATGTTAAAAGATCGCCTGACGACCCTGCTTGGAGCCGCGACGCTCCTGAGCTTGCTGGTGGCCATTGCCCTGGGCCTGAGTGCTCCCCTGGACGTGAACCAGGGTTCGCTGGTGCGCGTGATGTTCCTGCACGTTCCCAGCGCCTGGATGAGTTACCTGGCGTACGTCGGCACGGGCGTGTTCGGGCTGCTGTACCTGCTGAGGCGCGAGCGCCGCTGGGACCGCCTGGCCATGGCCAGCGCCGAGATCGGCGTGCTGTTCACGCTGGGTACCATCCTGGGCGGGATGCTGTGGGCCAAGCCCACCTGGGGCGCGTACTGGGTCTGGGACGCCCGGCTCACCACCACTGCCCTGAGCCTGGTGGTGTACGGCGGCTACCTGCTGATCCGCAGCCTGATCGACGACCCGGAACGCCGCGCGCGCGTCTCGGCCGTGGTGGGGATCGTGGGGACGCTGTACGTGCCGATCAATTACATGGCGGTGGAGTGGTGGCGCGGCGTGCACCAGACGCAGACCCTCAAGCTGCTCGGCAAGATCCAGTGGCAGGCCGCGCCGGTCTATTTCGTGATCCTGACGGTGGCGACGCTGGCCTTTACCCTGCTGTACTTCTATCTGCTGCGCGTGCGCGGCATCCTGGCCGCGAAGGAAGAGGCGCGTGAAAACCGCGAACTGATGAACGATCTGGGCGTGCGTGCGCCCGGTCTGGAGGCTGCCCGTGGATAAGTACAGCGTGTACGTGATCGTGACCTACGTGGTCACGCTGGGGCTGCTGCTGGCGTACCTGGCCTGGATGTGGGCACGCCTGAAGGCCGTGA
>ERZ501016.367-NODE-367-length-13647-cov-4.005886_pt1 | contig 13647 bp, 19 predicted proteins | sample MGYA00248889_ERZ501016 | MGnify/ENA primary metagenome ERZ501016 (study PRJEB25958, sample SAMN03398594) | human skin metagenome | study: EMG produced TPA metagenomics assembly of the Human Skin Microbiome Metagenome (human skin metagenome) data set. | reverse complement strand
TATGATCCGGCCGTGTGGCGCCGCGTGCGCGTGCTGCCCTTCGACGTGGTGGTCCCGCCCGCACAGCGGGACCCCGGCCTGCCTGAGCGGCTGCTGCTCCACGCCGACGCGGTACTGGCCTGGGCCGTGGCCGGATACGCCGACTACAAGGCCAACGGGATGCGGGAGCCGGCAACCGTGCTGGCCGCGACGGACGACTACCGCGCCGAGTCTGACGCGGTACGACGGTTCATCACCGAGGGATGCCACGTCTCCCCGGTGGCATCCGCGACCACGCGGGAACTGTTCACCGCCTGGCAACGGTGGGCGATCCGGGACGGCGCCGAAACCCTGACCGAACGCGCCTTCGGCAAGGAACTGGACCGGCTCGGACACCCCGCCTCCCGGACCAAAAGGGGTGCCACCCGCACGGGCCTGATGCCCTACGCCGAGGACGACAACGACCGCGGTGGTGACGCATGGTGACGGTTTCCCGCAACTTTCCTACACGTAGGGATATAAGAAAAGTTGCGGGAAACCGTCACCTTCCGTCACCCGACGCTCTGACCTGCGGAAACACAAAAGCGAGTGATCCGCCGGCGGCCGCTCACGGGCGACTGGTCGACGCCATAAACGGACTGCTCGACGCCGACCGCCGGACGCCCTGCCTCGACCCCGACAGGCGGGACGACTGGACCGCCGAGCACCCCGACGACCGAGCCCGCGCCGCCCTCGCCTGCCGGCCCTGCCCGCTCATCGAGCTATGCGCCGACGCCGGGGACGAGATCGCCCAGCAGCACGGGCGCCGCGGCACCTGGGGAGTGTGGGGCGGTCAGGACCGCTCGCCCCAACCGGCCAAGGCGGCGACCCCATGAGCGTCGTGGTCAAGGCGTGGAGCAACCGCGACGCCCTCGCAATCGTGGACGGCACACGGGTCTGCATCCGCCGGCAGCGCCGCTCGATCCGATGGATCTGCGACGAGCACGGCAACGACAACCACCCGCACTGTCCCCACCTGGCCGCCCTGGCCGCAACCCCCGCAGACCCCGACAAGAGAAGGGAACGACCGCATGGCTGAGAACCACCCACCGCGCGGAACCGACGCAATCGCACGCCTGGCAGCCGCGCTCGACGCCGCCATTGAGGCCGACGCCGGCGACCAGGACGAGACCACAACCAATCCGCCCACCGACCTAGCAGCAGCATTCGACGCCGCGATGAAGGAGACCGACCGATGAGCAGCACCGCCGAGCAGATCACCGAGCTATCCGCCAAAATCCACGCCGCCGAGCAGAAGGCCGCCAGCAGCACCGAGACCGACCGGGCGCGCCTGGCCGAACTGGAACGCCAGGCAGGCGCTGAGGCCGAGGCCGAGCAGCACCGGCGCGCCACCCGCCGCCAGGCATGGGCGCGCCACTACCTCCAGTCCGGCGACCACCAGGCCGCCGAGGCACAAGCCCGTCAGGACGTGACCGCAGCCCGCCGCGCGTTCGAGCAGACCATCGCCGCCGAGCCCTGGGTAGTGGCGCTCATCGGCTGGCAGGCCGCCGTCAACGCGCAGCACGCCGTCACCCGCCGCGGGGAGTACGCCCGCGAGATCACCCGTTCGACCCGCTGGGCCAGATGCTGCACCGCCTGGCCGCATCCGCAGACGAGACTGACGTGCCTGCCGAGGTCGAGCAGTTGGCCGCCGTCAGCGACGGAACACCGGGCGACCCCCTGGCCGAGGCAATCGCCAGCAACCCCCTGGACAAGTCCAACCCGCTGGCCTGGCTCGCGCGCAACGGCATCCGCCTCGACGTGACCCGCCACACCACCGAGGACGGTGCCACGACCGTCATGCACCGCAACCCCCGCGCCGGCGAGTGGGTCAAGACCGACGACAAGGGCAACATCCTCGGGACCAGCTGGACGACCGCCGAGACCGAGGGGCGCCCGACGAACCCGATCGACGGGCGCCAGTTCGGCAGCGTGCTCGACACGGAGCGCAACGTCTTCACCAAGCAGCGGGTCAATTAGGCCCGCCCCCGAGCAGCGACGGCCGGACGTGAAAGCCACCGAACTGGACAAGCCTGGGCAGGAGCCAAGGCGTCGAGCGCGTTCCCCTTTCTACCGCTATGACGCGCCTGCGCCCGGCCGTCGCACCCACCCGCGGGGTGGGGTTAACCACCCACGGATCGGAACCGCAGGTGAGACCCGCAGGACAAAAACAGGGTTCAAAGTTTCCGGCACCCCCGGCCCCGCCGCCCGCTCGACCGACCCCGAAACAACGGAGGAACGCCCCAATGACTGAACCCATCTGCACCTGTCCCACAGACCTGGCCGCTCTGCTGCGCGCCCACATCGAGAACGCGCTGACCTGCCCGGCTCACCGGCCCCAGTCCGACGCCCGAGCAGAACCGCCCGCGCTCAACTCCGACGCGCTGACGCAATCCCTGGCCGCCGCCCTCGGTGGCCCGACAACCCCCACCCTCTGAGAAGGAGCACCCATGTATAACCCGATCCCCCGCAACGTCGCCCGATCCCTGCGTGACGCCGGCCTCACCCTGCCCAAGGAATCCCAGGCCGCCCTCGACGCGCTGACCGCGCTCGCCGCTGCCCGAGACGCTGACCCGGCTGCCGAGGCCGTGGCAGCCGCCGGCAGCATCACTGCCAGGAATGCCGCCGCTCGACTGTCCGAGCTCGCCACCGCCCTCACCGTCAAGGACCACGCTGCCACCGCGTTCACGACGTTGGAGCAGCCGCTGGCGCGCCGATTCTTCGACGGGCTGCGCGACGCGGGCGACGACCTCATCACCGCGATGCGCCCGCGGTTCGACGCCGCTGCCGCCGTCGTCCACACGGCCGGGCGCTACTTCCCTCCCGGCGCCAGCAAGTCCGCCGTCCTCGACGCAGGAGACCAGGCCGTCACCGCCTACCGCGACCTCGACGCGGCGCTGGACACTCTGGCCCGCATCCGCAACGCACGGGTCATCCTCGGAGACCTGAGCGGACAACCCGAGCAGCACGTCTCATGGTTTATCGCCCAGGCCGCCGACGCCGCCGCGCTCGACAACGCGGCCCGCCTGTTCACCGCGGCCGGCAATGCGTTCCACAACCTGGCCCACGGTGGCTACACCCTGCGCCTGAACACGACCGACGAGGCCGACCAGGTCGCACGCGGCGCGCACAGTGCAACCGCAGCCCGCGAGGCCGCAGACACCGAGACCCGCGCGAAGGAACTCCGGGAGTCGATGCCCTGGCTCATCGAGAAGGCACCGGCCTAGGCCGACCCCCTGGGAGCCGGGGGCCGGGGTTAAACCCCTGCCATTCCGAACCGCTGGTGAGGTGCCTCGCATCCTGAGCACCTAGCTTTTGTCCGCAACTCGAGTTCCGGCATGACGCCGGGGAAGGAGCGCCCCTATGGGTGCCGTTGTTGACCCGCCTGCTGGCCTGAGCGCCGGCGGTCGGAAGTTGTGGGCGGATATCGCCGCCGCGCACGAGCTTGACCCGATGCAAATCGTGCAGTTGACGGAGGCGTGCCGGGCGAAGGACCGCCTGGACAAACTGGATGCCGTGCTCTGCGGGGACGCTGACACTTGGATGCACCTGGTGCCGGACCCGGCGAGCGACGGCCAGGCCTACGAGTTACGGATCGACTCCGCGTTGCAGCGGGCGAATGACACGGCCAATCTCATGAAGCAACTGCTGGCGGCCCTGCGGTTGCCGGATGCGCAGGGCGTGCGTCCGCAGCGCCGTGGCGGTGGTCGCGGCGTGCAACTGCCGAGCGTGCCCGGCGGCAAGGTGAGTAGCATCGACCGAGCCCGCGCACGCCGCCCGTCGTCGTCCTGGCCGTCTGGCTAAGGTGCTGCAAGCCCCGCTGATGCCAGTTTTTGTCTCGCCCCCGCGGGGAGGAGTATTGGCTGGGCGTGCCAGACTGACACTCTTGTCAGGCGCGGGCGGAAGGACAGTTGTGCAGAGAAGTCGTCGTGAGCAACGGTCTCGTCTCCGTGACATGTCCGAGCCGCTTGTCCCCGATGAGTACATTCCCCCGAAGGGGGGAGAGGAGATCACGTACCCGGTCTCGCTCGACGAGCACCATTCTCTTACCGTGAGGCAACTGCACTACCGTAAAATGGTTGTTGATTTTGCCATCATGCAGCACTATCACCTGTACGACGAACATCCGCCGGAGGATGTTCATCGGACCGACTGTTGTCACGGTGAGGTGCATCACCACCAGTTCTTCCGAAACGGAACCACTGAGGACCGTAGAGTCGTTCTCAGGATCCCAGTAGAAAACGGATGGGAAACCGTAGACAGGTTGTTCGTTGAGTGCAACGATCTGGCTGTAAACGAGTACATGGATCGGCTCGCCCGTTGGAAGGGGACGCAATGCTGACGCAGGACAGGCTCGACACGACGAAGCTCATAGGCCGTTGCCTCGGCACCCTTGCGGGCAGGTCCCTCCTAGCATCGAACGGCTACGTCTCAGAGACGCCCATCATCGCAGCCGAGTGGGAAACGCCCCTCGGGGAGGCCATGGCGACGCTGGCTTCGCGCCCTGGTGCCAGCCGAGGGGCGGTGCTCGCCATCAGGAAGGGCGAAACACTTTTCTGGATGGGCATGGCGCCCTCTGAGCAGCAGGAGCGCGAAGCCAGCGAGCCCGTTCACTCGGCGAGTACGGTGGGCCTGCTTTATCAGTCGATCAAGGCCAGTGGTGAGCGAGCACGGCCGATACGCATAACGAACGTGCCCAGTCTGACCTCGGCTCGCGTGCTTCTCCCAGTAGCCTGACCCTCACGACGTCAAAGGACGCCCCCGGCCTCACCGTATCTCTCGGCAGGCCGGGGGCGTTCTCCATGCAGGGCAAGGCCCGACTACGGCAGCAGCATCCACGTCTCGACGCCGAGCGCCCGGCCGATCCGCACGAGATCCCCGGCCGCGAACTCCGCGGCCCCGGATAGGCGCCGCCACAGACTCCCGACGCGCATGCCGACCTGGGGCGCCAGCGCCTCGGGAGTGACACCCTTCTCCGCCATACGGACCGACACGGCCGCACCTATGGCCTGCCGCGTGTGCACCCGCTCATCGTCGGCGCCGTCCGCTAGCTCGAGTACGACGAGCGCCCATCGCCGAGCGTCCCGAGGCGTCATGCCCTCCCCGAGCACGTCCACCAGCGTCGTGGCTGTCACGACTTCGAGCCGCCCTCGATGTGGGCAGCGAACTCCGCCGCCTCGACCAGGACTGCCGCCAACTCGCGGGCCTGTTCCGGGGTCAGGTCGCCCTCCTCGCCCGTCGTCGCCCGGAAGATCGAGACGACCGGGCGGGCGCTACTGCATGCGTGCTCTCCGCCGATCACCCACGACCCATCCGGGCGCCGCTCGTAAGCGACCTCGACGGCCACCATGCGGTTGCTGTCGGAGAGCGGGAAGGACTTGTGGGCGACCGCGCCCCATCCGTCCGACAGCGACGGGCCGTAGGGGTGCACACTGTCGGCCCACAGTGCGACCGGCCGCGGCTGCTCGCGTGTCGCGACCGTCTCCGCGCGCTGGACGAGTGCCGAGGTGGTGGTGCCGAGAACGCGGGCGGCGGTCGCTAGGTCATCGACGGGTCGCCGCTCGGGGTCGGTCAGGGCGCCCGGCGCGAGGCCGGCACGCTGCTCGACCTCCCCGAGCGTCATGCCCTGCTGGTCTGCCGCGCGCTGGATGCCCGCTTGGAGTGCGCCGAGCATGTGCTGATGCCCTACCGTCGCCTGGTGCTCGATGTGGTGGTTTGCTGGGGTCATGGTGCCTTGCCTCTCAATCGGAGATATTGACCGCCACAGCGCTGCCGATTTGCTCGCTTGCAAACGGGCCACGCACAGCGCACAGGCGTTCCTAGTGCGCGACTACCTCGACTGAGCGCGTGACTGCTCCTGCCGGCGAGGCCTATTTCGAACGCCTCAGCGCCACCCGCTTCCGTCCCACGCCGCATGTGGGCGGCGGGTGGCGTCCCGAGGAAGCGCACATCGCCCCGGTCCTCGGCCTGCTTGCGCACCTGGTGGAGGTCGACCGGGACGCGCGTGGGCGCTCAGACCTGGTCTTGGCCCGCCTGACCTGGGACATCCTTGGGGTGCTGCCGATCGAACCGGTGGACACGCAGGTCCAGGTGCTACGTCCCGGCCGGACGGTTGAACTCGTTGAGGCACGCCTGTCCCATGGTGGTCGGGATGCGGTGGTCCTGCGCGCCTGGCTGTTGCAGCCGGGAGACAGTGCTGCCCATGCGGGCACGACATTGCCAACGGTATGGCGGTGCGCGCCGACCCCCGCAAGGTCACCTTCCCGAATCTCGACCTCACCCTGCACGTGTTCCGCCCACCGACGGGGGAGTGGATCGGTCTGGACACCCGGGTCTCGTTCGGCCCCGGCGGCGTCGGGCTCACCAGTTCGGTGCTGCACGACCCGGACGGGCCGTTCGGCACCGTCAACCAGGCGCTCACGGTCCGCCCCGCTAACCCCGCCATGCCCGGGTTCAGCGCCGGTCGCGGCCGCGATTACCTCGGAGCTCGCTGAGCAGCCGATGGGGTAGGCCGCTCACGGTCCGCCGGATTCCGGAGATCGCCCCCACGCCCGCCGAGGGCAGGAGCCGGGCCCGCCAGCGCAGACCCAGCGAGCGGGTCGCGGCGATCGCGTCATACACCTGCGTCACATCGGCTTCCGGATCCGCCAGCGCGGTGCCGGGGCGCGCATAGCGCGCGGTCTCCACAGCACCCACCACCCGGCCCAAGACTGGGCGCTGGTCTACGTCCAAGACTCCCCGTTCGGCGAGGTGTTCCTGAGCCTGTCGCGGGGTCAAGGTCGCCGGGGTAGCGATCCCGAGGTCGGCGACCCGAGACAGTAGGTCCTGCCAGCGCGCCTCGACCACAGCCGCGTCATCCGCGGCATTCGTCAACCGGCGGCGCCGGGACACCCGGGCCGCGACGGGCAGGACCAGCGCCGCGAGCAGCGCCAGCACCGCAGCGAGCAGACCCCAGCCCCACCGGGGCGTCGCCTTGATGCGGTCGAGCAGGGACCGGTCGGGGATGGTGTAGTCCTGCGCGTTGCGCTCGGCGATATCCGGCCGGGCCTGAGGTGCCCTCGTGGTGGACGAGGAACTGGAACTCGTTGCACTCGGGCTGGGGTCGGCGTCGGTGGTGGGGATGACGGCATACGAGGGCACGGTGCCGGTACGGGTCGCCGGGGTGGGCTCGAAGCGCAGCCAGCCAAAGGGCTCGAAATAGATCTCCGGCCACGCGTGCGCGTCGCTGGCTCGGACCGTATACGTCCCGCCCTCGCTTTCCCCCGGGAGCATCCCGATCGCCATCCGCGCGGGCAGGCCGTACTGGCGGGCGAGCATGACCATGGTGCTCGCGAACTGCTGGCAGTACCCCTGCCGGGTGGAGAGGAAGTTGTCGATCGGGTCGTCGAGCATCTGCCCGTTCTCACCGCCGGGGATCAGCTCCAGGCTGTAGCGAAAGCGGCTGGAGCGTAGATAGTTCTGGATCGCCACTGCGGCCTCGAAGTCGGTGGCACCAGCCGGCACGATGTCCGCGAGCAATGACGTGAGGCGGGGGCGCAGGGTCTCGGGGACCTCGAGGCTGCGCGGGGTCACCGTGTCGGAGGCGAATCCGGTGATCCCGTCGGCGATATTGCTGCGCTGGAGCAATTGCGGGGTGGGCGCCAGGTTCGAGTACTCCACGGTGTAGGCGTCGGCGTCCTCGGACACCGAGACCCCGCCGTCCGGGAACTCGATGATCCGGGCGTCGTCCGAGGCGGGGGAGACCGCGGTGGCGCCATACGGCAGCGCGATCTGGGGATGCTTCAGCCGAGACTCGGTGGCGGTCAGCACCCCCTCTCGCACCTTGGGGATATCGCGGATCTCCTCCCGCAACGGCGCGGGTGGGTTCTGCGGGTCGATGGTGGTGAGCGATTCGCCCGGGGACAGATGCCGGGCCGGATAGCTGGCCCGGGGCCGGAAGTTGCCGTCGGAGCCGTAATCGTCGAGCACCCCGATGCGCAGCGGGCCCGGGTTGGCCAAGGTCGTCCGGTAGGTCAGCACCGCGTTATCGGAGGGATTGCGCAGGTTGCGCGCCAGGTCCAGGGTCGTGGACAGCGCGTAGCTACCCCCGGAGCCGTTGCCCCGCTCGGTGCGGCCCAGGCCGTCGGTCAGGAAACGGGTGGGCAGGTGCGGGAGCACCGCCGGTATGGCCAGCGCCAGGGCGAGGACCGCCACGCCGATCCCGCGGGCATTGGCGGCGAAACCGTCGGCGGCATCCCGGGTCCGGGTCCCACTAGCTGGTCTGACCCGGACCGTCGGCCACCGGCGTAATCCCCCGGTAGCGGTGCGGGACAAGAGGATCAACCAGGCCAGCGCCGGGAGCGCGAAGGAGTACCAGGCCAGCGGGGTGCCGCTATTGACCGCGGTGAGCAGGTAGGCGCCGAGCAGGGGGAGGCCAGCCAGCGCCGGGGCGCGTTTGGTCACCGCGCACAGATCCACCACGAGCACGAAGACGATCGCCAACAGCGAGAGCCAGACGATCACCCCGCGGGTGGTCGGTGCCGGAGCGGCGAAGCTGGTGACCGTGACCCGGCCCTCATAGAGGATGTGGTTGAAGGCAGAGATGGTCTCGGTCGTCGGGAGACCATTGCGATGGTGCCCGCGCCCATGCACCAGGACGAAGGCCTCCATACCGGCGAGCAACTGCAGGCCGGCGACCACCCACGCCGAACCCACGAACGCCCGGGCGATCATCCCGGTGACGAGCACCACGAGCGAGAGCAGCAGCGCCGGTGGACCCCAGCGCGGGGAATTGAAGAGCGTGTAGACCGGCAGCAAGGCCGCCCAGGAGGCGATGAAGGCGAGCAGGGCGTCCGGCCACTGGGTACGCCGGATCATCGCGTTGCCCCGGAGCGCACAGTGGCCTGCAGCGCGGCCCACGCCTGCGGCACGCTGGTGCCGGGCAGGACGAGCGTGCTCGCCCAGCCGCGTTCGCGCAACCGGGCGGCCGTCGTCTGCGCCGCCGGGATGTCGGCATCGAGTGCCTGCACCAGGGCCAACGCCAATGAGCCGGCCGGACGGATACGAGCGAGGCGGTCGGCGGTGCTGTCGTCCATGGCCGCGACGACCGCGATGCAGACGGCACCGGTAGTGGCGGCATCAGCGGCATAGTCGATCGAGGCGAGGAAGTCGAGGTGTTCGCGCGGCTCGGCCATCGCCAGGGCCAGCAGCGCCTGCCCGATGGACAAGGGCTCACCGGCCGCCATGCCGCTATGCAAGCGACCACCGAGGACCAGGTGCAGGCTGGCGGCGGAATCGGCGGCCAGTTGGGCGATGGAGGCCGTTGCGGTGACCGCCCACTCGAAGGACGCCGACGAGCGTGGCGCCGAACCGATCCGGGCCCGGTCGTCCAGCAGCACCACGACGCGCCGGGTCGCCGGCCGGTCCTCCTGGCGGACCATCAGGTCACCGGTGCGCGCGGTGGCGGGCCAGTGGATGCGGCGCAGGTCGTCGCCCTCACGCCATTCGCGCACCGAGACGTCGTCTTCGCCGTGCAACGCGATCAGGTGCGGCACGGAACCCTCCTGACCCAGGCCGCCCACCAGGCTGGCCGCGCCGAGCGGGACCACGGTGGGCAGGACGATGAGTTCGCCGGCATCGCGGACGATGCCCAGGCGCAGGGTCAGGTCGAAGGGGTCGCGGATGCGCAGACCGAGTGGCCCGAGCCGGTGGCGACCGCGGGCGGTGCCGCGCACCCGATAGGAGAGTTGGTGGCTCTCACCCGGCGCCATCCGGGGCAGCAGGAAGCGGGGCCGGTCACCGAGGGAGTAGTCGAGTTGTTCCTCGGCCATGGCGATCGGCGTGGCCCGGTCGGCGTCATTTCGCACCCGCAGGGTGACATCGGCGACCTGGTCCGGGGCCACCATTGCCGGCACCACCTCCCGGGCCGTATGCAGCGTCACAGGCCGCCGCGCGAACAAGAGCACCACCAGGGGCAGCCCGGCGATGAGGACCCCGACCCGGGTCACATCACGAAAGCCCAGCGCCACCCCGCCGAGGATCAGGGCACAACCGGTGGCGAGGAAGACGTGTCCTCGCAGGGTGAGGGAGTCAGAGATCCTGGGTCGCGGCATACCGGAGCCCCGTTAGAAACCCGGGGCGGGAACCGGCACGCGGTCCATCAGGGCGAGCAGGATGTCGCCGGGGCCGCGGCGGGCGTGCGCCGCCTCGCCGGTGAGCAGGAGGCGGTGACTCCATACCGGCACGACCAGGGCCTGGACATCATCGGGGAGGACGAAGTCGCGGCCGGCCAGGGCGGCATGCGCCCGGGCCGCGCGCAACAGGTGGAGGGTGGCGCGCGGGGAGACGCCGAGACGGATCGCCGGATTGTCCCGGGTCGCGGCGGCGAGGGCGACGAGATATTCGCGGATCCCGTCGGAGGTGTGCACCTGGCGCACCGCATGTATGCAGCGGCTCACGGTCGCGGCATCGGTGACCGGGCGCAGTTGCTCCAACGGGGATTCCTCCCCGTGGTGGGCGAGCATGTCCATCTCGCTGCGGGCGCTGGGATAGCCCAGGGATACCCGAGCCATGAAGCGATCCCGCTGCGCCTCGGGCAGGGGATAGGTACCCTCCATCTCGATCGGGTTCTGCGTGGCCATCACCAGGAAGGGGTGCGGCAGCGCGTAGGTGCGCCCGTCCACCGTGACATTCCCCTCCGCCATGCACTCCAACAGCGCGGATTGGGTCTTGGGCGAGGCGCGGTTGATCTCGTCGCCGACAACCACATTGGCAAAGATCGCACCCGGGCGGAACTCGAATGCCCGGACGTCCTGATTGAACATATTGACGCCGGTGATATCGCTGGGCAGCAGGTCCGGGGTGAACTGGATGCGCCGGGCCGTGGAGTCGATGCTGCGCGCCAGGGTCTTGGCGAGCATGGTCTTGCCGACGCCGGGGACGTCCTCCAGCAGCAGGTGGCCCTCGGCGAGCAGGGCGGTCAGCGCGGTCTGGATGACGTCGGGCTTGCCTTCGATGACGGTGCGCATCGCCGCGGCGAGGCTGGCGCTCACCTCCAGGACCTCGTCGAGGCCCCTGCCGATACCGGCCGTTTGCGGCTGCGGTTGGTTCGTCACCCGGTTCTCCCTCTGCTGGTGGCGCCCTGATCCTCCGACGCCCTGATCGCCCGGCACCCTGGTCACCCAACGCCATTGTCACCCAGCGCCATTCTTACCCGGCGGAGGTCGCGGGCCGCCCGGGCGAGCGGTGCGAACGCGACCCGGCACGGCATTCCGGCGCCGATCGACGGTGAGAATGGTGCTGCGGGCAAAAGTTCCCCCACTTCTCCCCACCCCCTCTGACCAGTTCGCTAAGCGAGAACTGACCCGAAAGATCACGATTTGGGGTCGAGATCGGGGAATAAGTGGGGTAGGGTGGGGAAATCGGGAGCCAGGCGGGGCGCTCCGGGGTGGACGTGCGAAGGGAGGTGGCCGTGAGCGATGCCGACTTCATGGGCCACTACTCCCCGCGTCTTGATGAGAAGGGCCGTCTCGCCCTGCCGGCGCGCTTCCGGGAAGACCTCGGGGAGCGGATCGTGGTGACCAAGGGCCTGGACCGCTGCCTCACCGTCTATCCCCACGAGACCTTCAAGACCCAGGTGCTCGACCGGCTCGCCGCCGGTCCGACCTCCAGCCGCGCGGTACGCAACTTGCGCCGCGCCCTGCTGGCGCACGCCTCGACCGAGGCCCCGGACCGCCAGGGCCGCATCACCATCCCGGCCGTGCTACGCGATTACGCCGGCCTGGACAAGGACGTCGTGGTCATCGGCCAGGGCGACTACCTCGAGTTGTGGGACTCGGCGACTTTCGCCGAGATCGAGATTTCCAGCGACGACAGCCTTGATGCCCTCGACGTGGACGGGGGCGTCCTGCTCTGAGCCGTCGGTGATCCCAGGCCTCCAGCCGTCCTCCCGACCCGACTTCCCCCGGGCCGGGGCGGCGGATGGGGACCTGGGATCACCGCCGGAGCGGGCGGACCGACCGCACCACCCAGATCTTCCCCAGCCCGACCGAAGGACCCCGATGAACCAGGACGCGCCCGCCGCCGACCGGCATGTGCCGGTCCTGCGGGAGCGGATCGTGGAACTGCTCGCCCCGGCGTTGCAGACGCAGGGCGCGGTCGCCATCGACGCCACCCTGGGCATGGGTGGGCACGCCGAGGCGCTGCTGCGGGCCTGTCCGCAGGCCCGGGTGATCGGCATCGACCGGGATCCCCAGGCGCGGGCGATCGCGGGGGAGCGGCTGGCGGCATACGGGGACCGGTTCACTGCGGTCGCCGCCGTCTACGACGAACTGCCGCAGGTGCTCGCCGATCTCGGGCTGACGCAGATCCAGGGCATCCTCTTCGATCTCGGCGTCTCCTCGCTGCAACTGGACGAGGAGGACCGGGGGTTCGCCTACCGCTTCGACGGGCCGCTGGACATGCGGATGGATCAGGCGGGCACCGGGCCGACCGCGGCCGATGTGCTGCGCGAGTATGACGCCGGCGCGCTCGCCCGCATCCTGCGTGAGTATGGCGAGGAGCGCTTCGCCGGGCGCATCGCCTCGGCCATCGTCGAGCGTCGCCAGCGCACCCCGCTCACCACCTCCGCGCAGCTGGTGGACCTGCTCACCGAGGTCGTCCCCGCCGCCTCCCAGCGCACCGGTGGCCATCCAGCCAAACGCACCTTCCAGGCGCTGCGCATCGAGGTCAACGACGAACTCTCGGTATGGCGCCGTGCCCTCCCCGCGGCCATCGACGCACTCGCCGTGGGCGGTCGGATCGCCGTGCTCTCGTATCACTCCCTCGAGGACCGGATCACCAAGCAGGAGCTGGCCGCCGGGGGGCGCAGCAGCGCCCCGCTGGGCCTGCCGGTGGAACTCGAGGAACACCGTCCCTATCTGCGCCTGCTCACCCGCGGCGCCGAAGTCGCGGATGCGCCCGAGCGCGCCGCCAACCCCCGATCTGCCTCCGTCCGCCTACGCGCAGCCGAACGCCTCCGCCCCACGAAGGGACCGCGATGACCTCCTCCGCCTATCAGTTGTCCGGCGCCAGCCGGGCCGCTGCCGCCCGTCCCGGTGCCGCCGCCCGCGTGCCGCTCTCGGTCATCCCTGGTGGTGCCACCGTGCGCCAGGCGTGGTTCCCGATCGCCATGCTGCTCATGCTCGTCGCCGGTCTCTTGGGCACGCTGATGCTCAACACCTCGCTGGCCGAGGGCAGCTACACCCGGGGGCGGCTGGCGGCCGAGTCCACCGTGCTGGCCGATCGCCAGGAATCGCTCACCCATGAGCTGGACGGCCTGCGGGCGCCGGCCGCCCTGGCCAAGCGGGCGCAGTCGCAGGGGATGGTGCCCGCCGAGTCCGCGGCCTTCATTCGTCTGTCCGACGGGACCATCCTCGGCGTGGCGAAGGCGGCCACCAAGGACAAGCCGTTTAGCGTGATCACCGCACCGACGATGACCAAGCCCAAGGCCACCAAGGGCAAGTCGAAGGCCACGACCGACGCCGCGCCCGCCGACGCCACGCCCACTGACGCCACGAAGGACTAGCGCTCCCCGTGAACCCTCCCGCTGCCCCGCCACGGCCGGCCGCGCGCGTCCGACCCGTCGGTAGCGGGGCGCAGGCCCGGCATACC
>ERZ501016.365-NODE-365-length-13685-cov-5.126339_pt1 | contig 13685 bp, 9 predicted proteins | sample MGYA00248889_ERZ501016 | MGnify/ENA primary metagenome ERZ501016 (study PRJEB25958, sample SAMN03398594) | human skin metagenome | study: EMG produced TPA metagenomics assembly of the Human Skin Microbiome Metagenome (human skin metagenome) data set. | reverse complement strand
GACGAACAGCCGGATCAAGTTCCTCCATTCGTTCGCGCACGCGTCTGTCGAACTCAATCAATTTGGGCACGGTCGGGAAGTCCCCAGCCAGCGATTCGAGCACCACGCTGCGGCGGTCTGTTGGGTGTGGGCTGCGTTTGATGAACCCCTTGCTCTCTAAGCGGTCGATCAACTTGGTGGTGGCTCCTGATCCCATCTGGACGCGGTGGGCCACTTCCTTGGCGGTGAGGGGGCCTTGCAACCTCAGGTGTTCGTTGGCGATCAGGTCAGAGAGTTCCAGGCCGGATTCGCTGGACAGCATGCCGCTGAGGGAGTGCAGCATGGCATTCATCAGATAGAAGGCCTCATAAAGCTCTCCCAGAGAGTTACTTTCTTGAAAAGTAACTTGCGATACGTCTTGCTTCGTCATAAAGCAATTATAGTCCTTTCCAGTAGATCTGCGAGGACGGCCAACACTTTGTGGCCGTTCTGGAGGAGGTTTTTGCTCTCAAAATCTGTCCGCGAGGAATTCCGTCTCGACCCTTACACGCCTGGAGGACACCCCATGACCACCACCGTCCGCAAGGCCAGCATCGGCTTCATTTTCCTGACTGTCATTATCGACGTGCTTGGCGCAGGCATCATTGTTCCCGTCCTCCCAAGGCTCATCCAGGAGTTCGATCAAGGCAGCGTCGCCCGCGCCAGCAGTGACTACGGGTTCCTGATCGCGCTGTACTCGCTGATGTCGTTCCTTTTCGCCAGCTTTATCGGCAGCCTTTCCGACCGCTTCGGACGCCGCCCTGTGCTCCTGCTCTCTCTACTGGGCCTCGCGGTGGATTACGTGATCATCGCACTGGCCCCCAGTCTCTCCTGGCTGATCCTGGGGCGCGTCATCGCCGGAATCTTCGGAGCCAGCATGGTCACCGCCACCGCCTACATCGCGGACATCACCCAGCCACAGGACAGGGCAAAGAACTTTGGCATGCTGGGCGCGGCCTTCGGGCTGGGCTTTATCCTGGGGCCACTGCTGGGCGGGTTCCTCGGCGGCATTGACTTGCGCCTGCCGTTCTGGGTGGCCGCCGGACTGAGTGCCCTGAACATGCTCTACGGCGTGTTCGTGCTGCCCGAATCCCTGCCTGCCCAGAACCGCCGTCCTTTCAGTTGGAAGCACGCCAACCCTGTCGGCGCACTGACCGCCCTGCGCCACTTCCCGACCGTTCTGCCACTGACCACCGCTTACGGCCTGACACGCCTCTCGTTGAACGGCCTGATCGCCATCTGGGTGCTGTACACCGCGCAGCGTTACGGCTGGGACGTGCGGCAGGTCGGGTACTCGCTGGCCGCCGTGGGTCTGGTACAGGCCATAGCCCAGGGTGGCCTGGCTGGCCCCATCACCCAGAAACTCGGGGAACGGGGAGCCATTCTCGGCAGCCTCGTTCTCTCCGTCGTCTCTTACCTGGTTCTGGCGTTTGCCACCACACCCCTCATGCTTTACCTCGGCATTGCCCTGACCGCCGCTGGTGGGATTCTCGCCCCGGCCATGCAGGCGGCCCTCACCAGCCGCATGCCGCCTCAGCAGCAAGGTCTGCTTCAGGGCGCACTGGCCAGTCTGAACAGCCTCGCCAACGTGCTGGCCCCGCCTGCCGTGGCCGCCATCTTCGCGTTCGTCCTGACGCGAAATAGCAGCCTGCCCGTCGGTGCGCCCCTGATCGCCTGCGCGGTGGTGGAACTGTGCGGCCTGATCGTGGCCGCCGTCGCCCTGCGCCAGGCCTCTCAACAGGCTGAAATTCCGCCCGTCACACCCGACTACACCAGTTAAAGGAGCGCTCCATGCCTCAACTGCTCGACACCACCATCCAGGCTTTCCAGAACGGCCTCACCACCCTGGCCCAGGACAAAGCCGTCCAGCAGGGCGTCAAGAACATCGACTCGTGGATGACGCGGCTGGAGAAAGAAGACTTCCGGGGCGCAAAGATCATCCACGAGAACCTCGGGAAGCTCAAGCGCCACCTGGAAGCCGACCACCTTGACCACAGCGCGATTGGTGACCTTCTGAAGACGCTTGGCGAAGAAACCATCCGCGCCGCCAGCCGGGCCGAAGGCAAGCAAGCCGAGAAGGTCAAACAACTCGGGGAAGCCCTCGTTCACGCCGCCCGCCCCTGAACCGTTTCATTCAAGAAGGAGAACGACCATGACGAATAAAAGCCTGCGGTAGTACCACACAACGGCGTGGAGGCGTGTTTAGGCAGCTTTTTGAGGTGCAGGCACTCGAAAACGGAGGAGTTCCTCCACTGTCCAGGGATGATCGGTCAGACCTGCCACCATGCCTGGTGTACGCTGAACCCAGCGTCCGTCTTGCTGAACACGCAATGAGCGATGTGGACGAACGAAGTTATACGCGACGGCCACCAGAAAGAAATGCCGTTCCAGTTGGTCTTGATCGCTCCCGGCATGCCGGGAGCGTCGGGTTAACGCCGGGAGCCAGGTTCTCAGGGTGGCGTTAAGGCGTTCCACGAAAGCGGTATTGATCGTCCCCCGCCTACCCTGGCTGTGTTCAATGAGATGCAGTGCCTCGAAGAGATCACCAAAAGCCAGACGACGCTCGATGCTTTCCCGGTAGGTGCGTTTCACCACTTGAACGATATGCAATTCGGCCCACTCAATCAGTGCTGGCCGTCCACGACGGCCAGTGAAGACGGGGACGCGAAAGAAGCGCAGAATCTGCGTTTTCCACGTCCCAAAGCCGTCCGTAGCCCAGAGGATCGGGGATTGCAGACGTGCTGCACGGTGAACGTGCGCCACGACTTCGCTGATGAGGTTATCGGTGCGGCCTGAAGCAGCTTTGCCCCAAATGAACAGGCGAGAAGTGACACTCATGGCTGTGGCGATCCAGACCACCCCTCGCTGCGTGCGACACCACAATTCGTCCGCTTGCACTTGTCCCAGATCGAGTTGTCCCTGGCACACCAGATGTTCCTGAACACGCATGGCGTGTTCACCAGCTTTGCTGATCCAGTCCGCCAGTGTGCGTTCATCCAGCTTGAAGGCCACGACCACCGCTGGAATCGGACAGCCAAAGATCAGCAGGGTCAGCACCAGGGTTACGATGTCAAGCTCAGTCTTGAGTCCGTAAAGTGGCGTTGCATACGTCTGGGTGAACGTTTTCCTGCATTGGTGACATCGGTAACGCTGCTCTTTCCTGGAATGAACACCGACCTTGGTCAGTGTGGGGCAGTACGGGCAAGCCGGTTTATCCTGTGGATGTCGGGAGGTTGGAGTTGGTTGCACACCTCTCTCATACCTTCCCGACCCTCCCTTGCGCTATTCCACGCCTTTCTGTGGTACTACCAAGCCTGCAAACCCTCGCCAAAAAAATGGCCGGAATCAACATCGCCAGCTTCAATACCCAGGGAGCCTACGGCTGGATGTCGGCACGCCCCATGAGCAACAACGGTGAAGTGGAGTACGACGGAACCTCGTACTATTTCGCCTTCGAGGACAGCAGCGTCGTGAAGGACATCCGGCGCGACGACAAGGTGGCCCTGGCTTTCGAGAACGGCAAGGGTCTGTACGTGACCGTGAAGGGCAAAGCCACCTTGACCGAGGACAAAGCCAGGATGGTCGAGCACTGGACGCCTGCGCTGTACGAGTGGTTCAAGGACGGCGTTGAGACTGAGGGCGTGGTCATGATCCAGGTGGATGCCCGCCACATCCGTTACTGGGACACCAGCGGCGGTCAGATGGATATGGGCGAAATCGACCTGAAGTAAGCACTGTGCCGGGCAGCCTATTGCGGCTGCCCTGCCTCATTGGAAGGACAACTATGACTGACCACTCCATGATCCGGGTGCGCGGCGCACGCGAAAACAACCTCAAAAACGTTTCGCTCGACCTTCCCAAACACCAGATCACCGTGTTCACCGGGGTCTCGGGTTCAGGGAAGTCCTCACTGGTCTTCGACACCATCGCCGCCGAGGCGCAGCGGCAACTCAACGAGACCTTTACCCGTTTCGTGCAGGGCTTCCTGCCCAGTTACGGTCAGCCGGATTTCGACCGGATCGAGAACCTCAGCTCCCCCATCGTCATCGACCAGAAGCGCGTGGGTGGCGGCTCACGTTCAACGGTCGGCACCTTCACCGAACTGCTGACCGACCTGCGCGGCCTCTATTCGCGTCATGCGCAGCCCAGCGCCGGACTCCCGGTCGCCTACTCGTTCAACGCGGCCCAGGGGATGTGCCCGGAATGCGAGGGCATCGGGAAGACCGTGCAACTGCGCCTTGACCGCTTTCTGGACGAATCGAAATCTCTCGCAGAGGGGGCGATCCTGCACCCGGAATTCAAGGTGGGCGGCTGGATCTGGAAGATCTACGCCGAGTCCGGTCTCTTCGACCCGCAGAAACCCATCGTGGAGTACAGCGGGACAGAACGTCAGAAGCTCATCGAGGGTCTCCCTGAAGGGGAGGAACTCAAGGTGACCTTCGGCGGCTTCGCGTACCAGTATGAGGGTCTGAGTGAGCGTTTTGCCCGCATGTATCTGACCAAGGACGCCGCCAGCATGTCCGAGCGCAAGAGGGCCGTCTTCGAGCAGTTCGTGGACAGCCAGACCTGCCCGCTGTGCCACGGCGCGAGGCTCAACCAGGCTGCCCTGCGAAGCCACCTGAACGGCAAAAACATCGCGGAACTCTGCGAAATGGAAGCCCATCACCTGCTGGAGTTTCTCAGGGACTTGCCCGGAAAAGAACTCCAATCCGAGAAGACCTTCCTGCTGGGCCGTCTGGAGCAGCTCGTCGGCATCGGCCTGGGTTACCTGAGCCTGGATCGGGAGACCGTCACCCTGTCCGGCGGGGGGTCACTACACGATTCGCGCAAAATCCTACGCTAAGAAAAATCCACTGTTCTGGATGGGCTTTTCGGTAACGGAGAGTCAGGGCGCGAACTCACAGCCGAAGGGATTCTATCTGTCCCAGTTGAAGTAGAGTTTATTTGGGACAGGTTTTGGAGCCGATGAAATCGACGTTTTTCGGCCCTGAATTTGAGAGGGTTCAATTGGGACAGTTCTGGGCAGGGCTTAGCGTAGGATTTTTTACCTATCGTGTAGTCAGGCCGGTAAGGACGGAAGGGCTAAGTCCGAGATCGCATGCCGCCCAGATCGGATCAACGTCTTCACGCCTTGCCAACTCAATGGCGTGGCGTTTGAATTCTGATGCGCAGGTTTACCGGTTCGTCATAGTTCTGCCTCCTATACTGAAGGGTTGATCGCACTGACGCGAAACTGCACTAATCCCACATCGCAGGTTCTACACACTCATACTCTCAGGAACCGGACTGGTTAAAAGAGCGCCACAGTCTGAGGTTAGGCGGTAGTCTTCAGGTAATGAAAATAGCCACAGTGTTCAATCATGCGGGAGGTGCGGGCAAGACCAGCATCGTGCGTGACGTCGGTTATGAACTGGCGGTCACGGGTAAACGCGTTCTCCTGATCGATCTCGACCCCCAGGCCAGTCTGACTAAGTGGCTCGGCGTCACTGACGTACAGGAAGACGAAACGGTCTACCCGGTAGCAGTCGAGAGTAGGGCGTTGCCTGCGCCCCAGAAGGTCTTCGGCCTCTCTCTTATTCCCTCGCATATCAACCTTTCCGTCGCTGAGGCCCAGATCGCGGGCCAGATCGGTGCGGTGATGAGTTTACGCCGCGCCCTGCAGGAAGTTGAAGATCAGTACGATGTTGTTTTGATCGACAGTCCCCCAAGCCTCGGGCAGCTCGCGGCTCTTGGCGCATTAGCGAGCGACATGCTGATCGTCCCAGTGCTCACCAGCCGCAAGGGTGTAGACGCGCTTCCCGGACTGCAAAGGGCGCTAGGGATGTACCGGCAACTGCGCCCCGAGCTGCGCGTCGGACTGTACGTGCCGACCATGTTCGACGGACGCCGACTGCACGACAAAGAAATTCTGTCGGCTTTGCAGGAGCAGCTCACCGGACTGGCGACCCCACTCCCTTACCGGGCGGCGGTTTGGCTGGACAGCACCAACGCCGAGCAACCGGTGGGCCTCTATGCCCCGGATTCGCCGCAGCACCATGACATTCGGAAAGTCGCCCACGAGGTGGCCCAGGTTCTTGGCTTGGGGGTCGAGGCATGACGAGACGCAAACGTCCGGCCCTGCAACTCGGGGAAATTCTCGGTGCGTCAGCGGAACTGCTCAAGTCTGGCGGGCAGCAGGCTCTGGCGCTGAGTCAGCTTCGTCCTGGCGTGGGTCAACCCAGGCGGGAATTCGATGCGAAGAAACTCGAGGAACTCTCAAGAAGCATTCGTGAACAGGGCATCCTGCAACCCTTACTGGTCAGACCATCGGGGGAAGGTTATGAAATCGTTGCGGGTGAACGGCGCTGGCGGGCCGCGCAGCTTGCGGGACTGACTGAGGTTCCTGTCGTCGTCCGTGAGCTTTCCGAGCGTGAAGCGCGGCAACTGGCTTTGATCGAGAATCTTCAGCGTGAGGATCTGAACCTGCTGGATGAGGTGGATGCCAAACTCGCACTGGTAGCTGAAACGCTGCAACTTCCCCTGGAGCAGGCCAGGGCCAGGCTGATGCAGCTCCTGCGCCTGCCGAATGGAGATGAACACCAGGCGCTTGACCGGGCCTTCGGCAGCCTGGGAGAAAACTGGACTTCCTTCGCACGTGGAAAGCTGCGAGTCCTCAACTGGCCTGCCCCGCTGCTTGACGCCGTGAGAACTGGTCTCGCCTTTTCGCTGGGTGCAGTAATTGCTGGCGCACCAGCCGAGCATCAGGCAGCCTTGCTGAAGTTGGCACGTAAGGGAGCCAGCCGCAGTGAGTTGCAGGCGGAACTGAAAAGGCTGGCGGCCCATAAACAGGTCAAGCCTTCCGCCTCGTTACAAGTCGCCAGGCTGCTGGGGAACCAGAAATGGGTCGATCAGCTCACCGAACGCGACCGGGATGCGCTTGAAAGCTGGCTGGCGAAAATGCCCACCGCGCTCAAAGAAGCGCTGAAGGGCTAGCTGTTAGCACTGGTGCTAACAGACTGATACTCACAGAAAAACTCGGCTGGGACACGTTATTGCGAAACAGGTCAAGTAGCCCTCTTTTCCTAATCACCGAAGAGTGGACGCTATAGCCTCTCCCCTACTTTTCTCCCGTATTTTCTGAGGGAATTCAGCCGTCTTGCTGCGTCGCCGAATTACAATGCTGGCATGCCGCCCCGGAAAAAACGTCCCGCTGTTCAAGAGATCCCTGACGTTTCCAACGGTTATGACGAATTGAATCTGGGTCGTCTCGCTCTGATCAGCGCGCAGAAGACAGTGCCTGCGAGCCTAAGCAAGTGGCAGAAAAATGTCATTACCCCCGATGGACGGCCTGTCATCATTACCTGCGCGGCGGTAGACGGGCAAGTGGTACCGCACGGACTCGACAACGATTTCATGGTGGGACTGCTCAACCTCTGCTTCGAGGCAGGTCTTCCCGACGGGCCATTCTCAGTTTCTGCCTATGGCCTTCTCAAGGCATCTGGCTTCCCCGACACCTTACAGTATTATCAGGCGCTTGAAGCGAGCCTCATTCGACTGAATAAAGCGCAGTACACCATCGACGAGGGCTGGTTCACCCAGGGCACGCAACGCTGGACGACGCAGTCTTTTGCGCAGATCAGTTACCTCTCTTATACCAGAGACAAAGGTGGCATTCAGGAAACCAATTTACTCACCGTACAACTGGCCCCGCCGATCATGGAGAGCCTCAGGGCTGGGTATATCAAGCCACTGGATCTGAATTTTTACCGGAGCCTCAGGCAACCCCTGGTGCGGGCGGTATACCGGCAGTTAGATGCCCTGCACTTCGATGAGAAGAGCAGTGATGGGCTGGTCAAGGAACTCGTTCTGCCGTTGATGGCCTGGGGCAGTCGTATCGGTATCGTCAGCGAAAGACCAGATAACGTAGAGCGGACACTGACGCCCGCCCACCGTGAACTGCTGGAACGGGGATATATCGCGCAGGTTACCATTACCGGGAAGGGCAAGGACAAGACCATTCACTATGTGTTTGGCCCACCTGCCGAACCTGAGTTCCCAGCTCTTGCACTCCTGCTGACGGAACGCGGTGTGAAAAGCGGGGTCGCCGTGCGTCTGTCCACCGTCTTTCCCACAAGGATCGAGGAGGCGACGCGACGCTTCGATCATTATCTTAAGCATGCCCAGCGCCCCATCGGTAACCCTGGCGGCCTGCTGGTATCCATGATTCAGCGTCCAGAAGACTTCGCCGATCTCCCAGGTTACGTGCCCACTGATAAGTCCGGCGAGAACCAAAAGGTGAAAAAGACCAGGCTGACCGACGAGAACGCTGAGACTGCCGCAGTGGAGAAGAGGGATGCCGCTCGCCTGGCATCTCTGAACGGTCAGGAGCTTTTCGACTGGGTGACCCAGCAGCTGAGCTTGCTGGGAATCATGAAGCAGTTGACGCCCATCGAGAAAACCCTGCTTTCCGATGCCCTGGTGTCGGGTTCGCTGGATGGCCGGGTTCTGGTGAAGGAAGCCACTCGCACACTTACCGGTGGCCAGATGGCGCTCCAGGACATGCTTTCAGTGCTCCGGCAACACCTCAATGCCCCCAACCCGTAGTTTCTGAGGGAATGCCAGGGACAGGGTGCCGTATTTTCTGAGGGGAAAATTGAAAAATGCCGACTGCAACGCATTTTATTCAACGAAGGACGACCACCGTATTTTCTGAGGGAAAATACACTTTTAAGGTCGGAATGACCCGTATTTTCTGAGGGATTCCCTGTGGAGAAGTGAAAAAGTGACCCGTATTTTCTGAGGAATACTGTGGATTCAGACCCGTATTTTCTGAGTGGAAATCAGGCTGACTGGATTCCATAGGCCCGTATTTTCTGAGTGGAATACCTCCAGGTTTCCCGTAGTTTCTGAGGGATTTCGGTCAAAATTTCCCGTAGTTTCTGAGGAATACCCGCTGAATATTGCGTCTACAACAGCTTTCTCGCGCACCCTCTGATGATGATCATCATATCTTTTTATCTTTTAAAACATCATCTATAAAAGTCAGCATCATTTCGCCCCTCTATTTTCGGGACGCCGTCAAGTCGTTCCCCAGATCATCAGGCGGCATTGACTTCCACTCGGTTGAGCTGGCGCAGCAGGGAAACGATTCTCTGAGCATCGTCATCCACGAAGAGGCCATCCAGGCCATTCGGGTCGGCGTTCGTAAAAGGCGCTTCGTAAAGCATGCGCGGCGGCACGCTGCCGCTCACAGTGAGCAGGTCAATCAGGGTCTCGACAAACCCGATCTGCTGGAAGTTGAACACCTGCTCGTTGAGGTAATCGGCGAAGGCAGTGCGTGCCGTTTGCCGGTCTAGGCCCACCAGGCCGCGAATGAAAGAGGGGAGACTGATTTGCTGTCCGTACACCTGCTCGAAGACCTCACGGGATTCTGCGGGACTGGCTTCAAAGAGCAGATCCTCCAGGCTGCGCAGGTCGTCAGTGGTGATGGGCGCGGCACACTTGATCTTCTGAATGACCGGGTGCTTTTCCTGTTCGCGCACGAAGGCTTCCACTTTGCGCCTGTACTGCGCTTCATTTACGGTGCTGTCCAGGTTCGGGAAGAGAGCTGCGTCACTTCCGGTCAGCTCGTCCTCAAAGTCGGTGTAGACCACGCTACGGTCGTCCTGGTCGATCAGGCTCACGAGGTCGCGGAGGCTCACATTTACGTCTGCGAGGTCTGCGGCGCTCAGGGCGCTCAGTTGCGCGTCGTCCTGAAGGCGGCTCAGGAGTGAACTGTGCCTCTGCACGTCGGGGATACTGGTTTTGAGACTGAGGTTCTCCGCGATTCTCTGTAATCGCCGTTGTAACTGTCGGGAATTCTTGCTTCCGTCGAGCGTCGCCACTTGCAGCGAGGCGATCAGGTGATCGAAGCGCCTGGCCCCCTCATCGGTGCTCTGGACGCTGCTGGGCAGGCCGCTGACGCTGCGGGATAGGTCGGCGTAATCCAGGTCGCTCAGGGCGTCCCATTTGCTTCTGTCCAGGTACTTCTCCACGGTTTCGCGGTGCGTCCGCACCAGGAAGCTGTGCAGAGGAATGCCCTGCACTCTGGCGCAGAGTTCGTCCGCTGTTCGGGCGTACAGGGCCAGGGCGTCCTTTTCCAGACCACGGCGCGGGGCAAGATGTTGCAGCAATTCCAGTTTCTTTTTGAAGGTGCGTTGCAAGAGCGGTTCAGCGACGTCGGAGTTGAGGCCACCAGGGTTGAGTGAAAAGAAAGCCAGGTTTCCGCAGTAGTCCAGCACGTTGAAGAAAGCCTTGTCCTGCCCCGGCCCGAACAGTTCCGGGCGCAGGCGGGTGCCGCGACCGATCATCTGCATGAACTTGGTCTTGGAGCGCACCACCTTGAACAGCACCAGATTCACCACTTCCGGCACGTCGATCCCGGTGTCGAGCATGTCCACACTGACGGCGATGGTGGGCTGCCTGTTGACCTCAGAGAAGTCGTCGATCAGCGTTCCGGCGTAACGGTCGTAGTTGTCGATCACCCGCGCAAAGTTGTGCAGATGCGGGAAGTTCGCCTCGAAACGCTCCACGATGTACAGCGCGTGGCGGTGGTTCGAGGCGAAGACGATGGTCTTGCCCAGCACGTCGCCGCCCTGCACTTTCACCCCGGATTCCATCACGTCCCGCAGCACCTTATCGACCGTATCCTGGTTGAACAGCCACTGGTTGATCTCGCCGCTGGTGATCTCCTCGCGCCGACCACCGAATTCTTCCCAGTCGATCTGGTCATATTCGTCCTTTTCGTCCTCGCTCAGGTCGGCATAGCGGATGCCGCGTTGCAGAAAAGCGGGCGTGGCGTCGCGGCCCCGTGGCGGCACCAGATACCCTTCGCCGACGGCTTCTTCCAGCCCGTAATTGAAGAGTGGTACGCCGTCCTCCATGTCAAAGAGGCGGTAGGTGTTGCGGTCAACTTCGTCCCTGGGCGTGGCGGTCAGGCCCAGCAGGTAAGCGTCGAAGTAACCGAAGATGGCGCTGAAGTTGCGGTAGATGCTGCGGTGCGCCTCGTCCACGATCACCAGGTCGAAGTGACCGGGGCCGAAGAGCTTCTCGCCGCCCTCCAGTTGTCCGTTCTCGATGACGTTCTGCATGGTGTGGTACGTGCTGACCACCAGCCGGGCCGTCTCCGCATGCAGTTGACCTTCGAGCAGGTTGTGAACGCCGCCTGGGATGAACCTCTTGAAGACCCCGACGGTCTGCTTGACCAGCGCCTGGCGGTCAGCCAGGAACAGCACGCGCTTGACCCAGCCCGCCCGTTGCAGAAGTTCAATGATCGCGGCGGCGGTGCGGGTCTTACCCGTTCCCGTGGCCATGACCAACAGTCCCCGGCGCTGGCGGGCAGCGAGGCGTTCAGTAAAGGCGCGAATGGCCTTGTGCTGGTAAATACGTTCGACGATGCTCGAGTCGATGAGCTGATCTTCCGGTGGCAGGCGGGTCTTACGGCGCTGAATGAGCAGTTCCAGTTCGTCGCGGGTGTAGAAGCCCGCCACTTCACGCGGCGGGTACCCGCCCTGAGGCATGAAGGCGGCGTCATCCCACAGGAAAGAGCGGACGCCGTTCGAGTAAAAGATGACCGGCCTTCGCCCGTAGCGGCCCTCTAAGGCGTCCGCGTACAGCTTGGCCTGCTGCCGACCGTCCTCGGCGTTTACAGAGGTCTTCTTGGCCTCCACAAGAGCAAGTGGCAGACCATCGTGACCCCACAGGACGTAATCCACATATCCGTTCCCACTCGCGGTGGGCATGCCTGACACCGGGAACTCGCGCACATTCGTGTCACCCGGCTCCCATCCCGCTTCACGCAGCAGCACATCGATCAGACGTTCCCGCGTGGCCTTCTCGCTCCTTGCCAGGGAGGGGGGCGCAGCGGCCCGCGCTGCACGGCCTTTGACCCGCGCTCGCAAGGTCACCAGTTGAGCCTCGTAATCCGCGACCTGCTGCCGCAACGACTCGCGCTGGGCTTCCTCCTGGGCCAGGCGCTCGGACAGGGCTTCGACCTGCTCCCGCGTCAGGCGCACCGCCTCGGACGGGGGATGCGGCACCAGCGCCTCATCGAAATCCGGCGGTAATGTCCCGCGCCCCTGCGCCGTGTACTCCCAGGCGAACCAGTTGGCGAAATACCACAGGTCACGCACCGTCGCCATGGTCTGCTGCGGCGACACCTCGGCCCGACCGTGAACCGCCAGGTTTCCCTCGCGCCGCACGATGTCCGCATGAGGTTGCACGGAACCGGGGACGTTTCGCATGTAAGCGTCCGAACGCAGGAGGACATTCAGCGTGGTGTCGTAGGGTTTCGGCGCAAAATCGGGGTCGTTGGTAAAAAGCCAGTTCACGATCTGTTCCAGTGAACGGCGGGCATGAAAGGCGGCAGTACGCGGGTCGCCCCGGACGTAACTCTCGGACATTGCCGCCGCCGGGAACAGATCAGGCCACTCTTGCAGGAAAGCGAAATTGGACACGGGAGACCTCAGGGGAGGGGAGAGGTGAGATGCCGACGGTCAATGTTTAGAAGAGCGTCTGCGAGAGACTGCTTTCCAATTCCCGCGCCACGCTGCTGAACTGGCACCGGATGGCATGGGCGTGCAGGGCGGTGAGCCGCTCACGGTTCAGACTCCCCAGCAGGGGACGCAGCAACGTGGCGATGGATTCGTCGAGACTCAGGCCACTCTTCACCATTTCCAGGGCTTCTTTCACGAAGTAAGTGCCGATGGGCAGGGCGTCACGCAGGCGGGTGGTGTCGTCCTCGCTGGCTCCCTCACCGATGAAATGGTAAAGCTCATCCAGAACGGGCAGAAGCGTTTCTGGAAACTGGCTGGTCAGAAAGGCCCGCTCGTTGTCGGGAATGCCGACGTGCAAGGTGATGAAGCGTCGACTCAGGGCCGCGCCGATCTCGTGCAGGCGGGCGGCGTCGGCGTCGTTCATGGTGGCGATGAGCAGGAAATCGTCGGGCAGGTAGACGGGCGCACTCGCGCCGTCCTCGGTCGACACGAGCGGCATCACGTCCCGGTAGGTCGGATCGAGCAGGGTGAGCAGGCGTCCGAACGCCTCATCCTGGTTGGCGCGGTTGAACTCGTCGATGATCAGCGCGAAGGGGTTGCCGCTGCGCTTGACGCTCTCCCTGTGGCGCGTGGCCGCCTGCGTGACCACACCCGGCGAGAACGAGTAGCGCAGCCCCTCACCGGCTTTGACCCGCATGCCGCCGATCACGTCGCTGCTTGTCCAGCGGGCGTCGGCCGTCACCAACTGAAAGTTCTTCTCGCCACTGTACAGCTCTGCCAGGGCGCGGGCCAGCAGGGTTTTCCCGGTGCCGGGTGCGCCAGTCAGCAGCAGGGGGCGGCGGCGATCCAGGGCCGAGCGGGCCTGACGCAGGATGGACTCGCTCACCGCCACCTGCCGGGTGAGCTTCTCCCAGGCGTCTTCGCTGTCAGCGGGAACAGGTGCGGCAGTCCCCGGTTGTGGCTTGGGTTCAGGTGCAGGAACTGGCGGGACAGGCTTCTTTTTCTTCTCCGGTGGTTTCACTGGGAGCGGTGCAGGTGGTGCAGGCTCCTGGGGGCGAAAATTCAGCATCAGTTCGCGCCCGTGCCGGGTCGGCACCGGGAGCGGTTCGGTTTCGGTTTCCCCATAAAATTCACTGCGAAAGGCACTCAGGGCGT
>ERZ501016.363-NODE-363-length-13759-cov-14.722052_pt1 | contig 13759 bp, 12 predicted proteins | sample MGYA00248889_ERZ501016 | MGnify/ENA primary metagenome ERZ501016 (study PRJEB25958, sample SAMN03398594) | human skin metagenome | study: EMG produced TPA metagenomics assembly of the Human Skin Microbiome Metagenome (human skin metagenome) data set. | reverse complement strand
GCGCCGTGGTCGACGCGGCCGTGGCCGCGGCGCGGGCGGCGCTGGACCGCACCCCCACCCAGCTCGCCGCCCTGAGGACCGCCGGGGTCGTCGACGCCGGCGCCTCCGGCCTCGTCACGGTCCTCGACGCGCTCAAGCGGGTGGTCGACGGCGGTGGGAGCGACGTGGACGACCCCCGCGACGGCGACCAGCCAGACCCCGTGGCGGAGGCGGACCGGCTGGCCGCGCTCGCCCGCGCGGCCCACGACGGGCCCGAGGTGGGGGAGGACTACCGCGGTCCCCAGCACGAGGTGATGCTGGTGCTCCACCCGTCCACGACCGCGGCCGTGGACCACCTGCGCTCCGCCCTCGGTGCCCTCGGCGACAGCGTCGTGGTGGCGGTCGACGGCGACCTGGCCCGCGTGCACGTGCACGCCGACGACCCCGACGCCGTGCTGCGGGCCGCAGACCAGGCGGGTGCGGTCTCGGGGGTCACCGTGACCGACCTGCACGCCCAGGCCGCGACCGTGCGAGAGAGCCGGGAGGCCACCGGTGCCCTGGCCGCCCAGGACGGCCCCCTCGTCGTGGTCTGCACCGACGGGCGCGGGTTGCGCGAGCTCTTCGTCGACGAGGGCGCGCTCGTCGTGCCGAGCAGCCCCGGCGCTCGGGCCAGCGTCGGCGCCATCGTGGACGTGGTCGAGCACCACCCCGACCGTCCCGTGCTGCTGCTGCCCAACGACCCCGACGTCCTGCTCACCGCCACGAGCGCGGCCGACGAGCTGACCACCGCCGGTCGCGAGGTGCACGTCGTGCCCTCCCGGTCCGACGTCGCCGGCCTCGCGTGCCTGGCGGTCCTCGACCGGGGGGCGCCCGCGCACGAGGCGGCCGAGGCGATGCGGACCGCCGTGGAGGAGGTCCGCAGCGGAGCGATCGCCCGCGCGGCCCGGGACGCGTCGACGGCGGCAGGACCCTGTCGGGCCGGGGACCTGCTCGGCATCGTCGAGGGTGACATCGTCCTGGTGGGGCAGTCCGCGGCGGCGGTCGGGACCGAGCTGCTGGACCGTCTGCTGGAGCAGGGTGGAGAGCTGGTCACCCTCGTGACCGCGGGGCTGCCCGACGCGGACGTCGCGGCCGTGCGCGAGCACCTCACGCGCCGGTGGCCCGACGTGGAGGTGGGCGTCCACAGGGGCGGGCAGGCGGCATACCTGCTGATGGTGGGGGTCGAATAGGTGCCGGAGGAGACGACCTGGGTGGACCGGGAGGGCGCGGGCCGCGCCGGGCCGGGCAGCTCCCTGCGCTCCCTGCTGGGCAAGCGCACCGCGGACGTGCTGGCCAAGGCCGGTCTGGTCACGGCCGGTGACCTGCTGGGGTGGTACCCCCGGGACTATCTCGAGGCCCGGCTCTCGACTGCCCGGCTGCGCGAGGGGGAGCACCTGGTCGTGGTGGCCGAGGTGCTCAAGGCCGTCGTCGCGCCGGTCCGCTCCAATCCGCGCAAGAAGCTGCTGCGGGCCACGGTGACGGACGGCACGACCGAGATCGACCTCACCTTCTTCAGCCACTGGGGACCGGCCAAGGACCTCACCCCCGGCACGCTCGCGGTGTTCTCCGGGCGAGCCGGCACCTTCAACGGACGCTGGCAGCTGTCGCACCCCGACTACCAGGTCATCCAGGACTCGGTGCGCCACCAGCAGATCCTGCCCGTCTACCGGAGCGTCGACCGGCTGACCTCCTGGCAGATCGGGACGGCGATGGGCATCGTGCTCGACGCGGTCGGCGAGCTCGAGGACCCCGTCCCGGACGAGCTGGTCCGCCGCCACGGACTCTGCGACCGGACGACGGCGGTGCGCCTGATCCACCAGCCCCGCGCCTGGGGCGACCTCACGACCGCCCGCGCCCGGCTGCGCTACGACGAGGCCCTGGTGCTGCAGACGGCCCTCGTCCAGCGGCGCCTCACCGCAGCCCGGGACGAGGGCACCGCCCGCCCCGGCCGGTCCGGTGGCCTGCTCGACGCGTTCGACGCGGCGCTGCCGTTCCCCCTCACCGAGGGGCAACGGACCGTCGGCGAGGAGCTCGCCCACGACCTGGCCTCGCCCGTCCCCATGCACCGCCTCCTGCAGGGAGACGTGGGCTCCGGCAAGACGGTCGTGGCGCTGCGCGCCATGCTGCAGGTCGTCGACTCCGGCGGCCAGGCCGCCCTGCTCGCCCCGACCGAGGTGCTCGCCGCCCAGCACGAGCGCTCGGTCCGCGCGATCATGGGTCCGCTCGCCGAGGGTGGCCTGCTCGGCGGGGCGGACGAGGCGACCCGGGTGGTGCTGCTCACCGGGTCGATGAGCGCCGACGCGCGCCGCCGAGCCCTGTCCGAGGCGGCCTCCGGGCAGGCCGGCATCGTCATCGGCACGCACGCGCTGATCCAGGAGCACGTGCAGCTGGCCGACCTCGGGCTCGTGGTCGTGGACGAGCAGCACCGATTCGGCGTCGAGCAACGAGATGCCCTGCGGGCCAAGGCATCCCGGCCACCGCACGTGCTGGTCATGACGGCGACGCCGATCCCGCGCTCGGTCGCCATGACGGTCTTCGGCGACATGGAGACCGCGATCCTGCGCGAGCTGCCGGCGGGCCGGTCGCCGATCAGGACCCACGTGGTCCGTCAGGGCTCCGGCACCTGGATGGCCCGCATGTGGCAGGTCGTGGCCGAGGCCGTGGCCGCTGGGCGGCAGGCCTATGTCGTGTGCGGACGGATCGGTGACAGCGACAGCCCGAGCGGCGAGGAGACCGAGGACGGCTTCGTCGAGGCCCCGCCCGAGGGGGTCGGGGGTGCCGCGGGTGCCGAGGACGACCTGGGCGCTAGGGGCCACGAGGGCGCCGACGCCCGCGCGGGCGCCCGGCGACCGGACGCCGTGAGCCTCCTGCAGGCCTACGACCTGCTCGTGCACGCCACCCCCCAGCTCGAGGGGGTGCGGCTCGGACTCCTGCACGGGCGGCTCGCGGGCGACGAGAAGGATGCGGTCATGCGGAGGTTCGCCGCGGGCGAGATCGACGTGCTCGTGGCGACCACGGTCATCGAGGTGGGGGTCGACGTGCCCAACGCGACCGTCATGGTGGTCCTCGACGCCGACCGCTTCGGGATCAGCCAGCTGCACCAGCTGCGCGGCCGGGTCGGTCGCGGTGAGCACGCGGGCACCTGCTTCCTCGCGAGCACGGTCGAGCCACCCGGCGACGACGGGGACGTGCCCGTCGCCTGGCAGCGGCTGCAGGCCGTCGCTGGCACCACCGACGGATTCGTGCTCGCCGAGCACGACCTCGAGCTGCGCGGCGAGGGCGACGTCCTGGGGGCGAGCCAGAGCGGGCGCCGACGCCGCATCCGGATGCTGCGCCTGGCCGACCCCCGCGACGTCGAGCTGATCGCCGAGGCCCGGGACGACGCCCAGGACCTGCTGCGGGACGACGTGGGCCTCGCGGCGCACCCGCGGCTCGCGGCGTGGCTCGCCGACACGCTCGACGACGAGAGCGCTGCCTACCTCGAGCGGGGGTGACCGTAGGCTGCCCGAGTGACCAGGATCATCGCCGGCAGCGTCGGCGGCCGGCGCCTCAGCACCCCCACCGGCCGTGGCACCCGTCCCACGAGCGACCGCGTGCGCGAGGCGGTCTACTCCCGCCTGGCCCACCTCGACGTCCTGGCCGGCGCTCACGTCGCCGACCTGTATGCCGGGTCCGGCGCGCTCGGGCTCGAGGCCGCCTCGCGGGGGGCCGCGAGCGTGCTGCTGGTCGAGCACGACCGGTCCGCGGCGCAGGTGGCGACCCGCAACGCCAGGGAGCTCGGCCTCCGCGAGGTGACCGTGCGCCGGGACACGGTCGAGCGCGTGCTCGCGGGTCCGCGAGCCGGGGAGCGGTTGGACGTGGTGCTGGTCGACCCGCCATACGACCTCTCCGAGGAGGCCCTGGCGGCCGTCCTCGGCCGCCTCGTCGACGGGGACTGGCTCGCCCCCGAGGCCGTCGTCGTCGTCGAGCGGTCCTCCCGGTCGCCCGAGCCGCGCTGGCCGCAGGGGCTGTCGGTCGTGGACCACAAGCGCTACGGCGAGACCTCCGTGTGGTACGCCGAGCACGCGGTAGGTTTCACGCCATGAGCGAGGTCCGCCGCTGCATCTGCCCGGGCTCCTACGACCCCATGACCCTGGGCCACCTCGACATCGTCGAGCGCGCCACGCGTCTCTACGACGAGGTGGTGGTCGGGGTGCTCTACAACCCAGCCAAGGCCGACTCGGGGATGTTCGGCATCGACGAGCGGGTCCGCCTCGTCGAGGAGTCGGTCGCTCACCTGCGGGGGGTGTCCGTGGGGGCCTACGCCGACGGCCTGCTGGTGGACCTTTGCACGAGGCTCGGGATCGGCGCCGTCGTCAAGGGCCTGCGGTCGGGCACCGACTTCGCCTACGAGCTGCCCATGGCCCTGATGAACAAGCACCTCACCGGGGTCGAGACGGTCTTCCTGCCCGGCAACCCGGCCTTCGAGCACGTGTCCAGCTCGCTGGTCAAGGAGGTATGGCGCCTCGGCGGCTACGGCCTCGACCTCGTCCCGGAGCCGGTGGCGCAGGCGCTGCGGGCGCGAGGCGCCTGAGCCCTGGACGACCGCCCGGACGACCGCCCGGGCGGCCCGTGGTCGCATTTGGGGCAGCCCGCCATGTCCGGTAGTCTTGTGCGTCGGTCTGTGTGCCGGCGCCCGGGGTGCCGACGACGGGCCGGCAGCACCGACGTGCACGATCTCGACGACCGTGCGCTCACCATCCTCGACCGCTCGGACTGGAGCCATGTCCCGACTCGACCCCCGCTCGCCCCTGGTGTTCGACACCCGGGAGCTCGGTCGTCGCCCCGGGTTCATGCACGCCGAGCAGCGCGTCGTGGACGCCCCGGAGGACCTCGGGACCGACGTCATCGCGGTGGCGCCCGACACCCCCGTGACGATCGACGTGCGCTACGAGTCCGTGCTCGAGGGCGTGCTCGTGACCGGCACCATCACCACCACGGCGACCGGCGCCTGCGTGCGGTGCCTGGACCCGGTGACCCTCCCCGTGGAGGCCACCTTCCAGGAGCTGTTCGCCTACGCCGAGCGTGCTGCTCGGCACGAGCAGGTGGCGACGGACGACGAGGACGACGACGTGCGTGAGCTCGAGGGAGACCTGCTCGACCTCGAGCCGGTGCTGCGGGACGCAGTGGTGCCCACCCTGCCGTTCCAGCCGGTGTGCCGGGACGACTGCCCAGGGCTGTGCTCCGAGTGCGGAGCGCACCTGGCGGACGACCTGGACCACCACCACGAGGTGCTCGACCCCCGGTGGTCGGCCCTGCAAGCTCTGACCAGCAACGAAGAGAAGAGGAACTGACGTGGCTGTCCCGAAGCGGAAGATGTCGCGCTCCAACACCCGTTCGCGTCGCGCGAACTGGCGCACCACGGCGACCGCCCTCATGGCGTGCCCGCAGTGCCGCTCGATGAAGCAGCCGCACATGGCCTGCCCGTCCTGCGGTTCCTACAACGGCCGTCACTACGCGGCCGCGGAGCGCACCGAGCTCCAGGGCTGACCGGGGTCGCCGAGCGCATGAGCACCACGTCACGCGCCGGGACCGGTCCGGAGGGTTCGCAGCAGCGGCCCGTCGGCGCCCTCGTCGACCACCTCGCGCAGGTGGTCGGAGAGCGCGTCGACGAGTCGCTGCTGTCGCGTGCCCTGACCCACCGGTCCTACGCCTACGAGCACGGCGGCCTGCCGCACAACGAGCGCCTGGAGTTCCTGGGCGACTCCGTGCTGGGGCTCGTCGTCACCGATACGCTCTATCGCACCCACCCCGACGAGGCGGAGGGGCAGCTCGCCAAGCTGCGGGCCGCCGTGGTCAACATGCGCGCCCTCGCCGGCGTCGCGCGCGGGCTCGACCTCGGCGCCTACCTCCTGCTCGGTCGCGGTGAGGAGAGCACAGGAGGTCGCGACAAGACGTCCATCCTTGCCGACACGACCGAGGCCGTGATCGGCGCCGTCTACCTGTCGTGCGGCGCGGCGGCGGCCTCGACGCTCGTCCACCACCTCCTCGACCCCCTCATGGCGTCCTCCGCGCGCATGGGCGCGGCCCTGGACTGGAAGACCTCCTTGCAGGAGCTCACATCCACCCTCGGGATCGGCGTCCCGGAGTACGCCATCACCGACGAAGGACCCGATCACCTCAAGGTCTTCACGGCCCAGGCCGTGGTGGGCACCGAGGTGCTCGGCGAGGGCGTGGGGCGCTCCAAGAAGGAGGCCGAGCAGAAGGCTGCCGAGGTCGCCTGGACCGAGCTCAGCGCCCGAGGCACCTCGCCGACCGCCGACGACTCCGTCGCCACGGACCTCGACGGGACCCCGTCGGGGGAGATCCCCGAGCGCGGCTGATCGAGCCGTATGCCGGAGCTGCCCGAGGTCGAGGTGGTCCGCCGCGGGCTCGCCGAGCACGTGGTCGGGCGACGCGTCGCCGAGGTCAGCCTGCGTGGCGCTCGGGTCGCCCGCCGGCACGCGCCCGGACCTCGCGACCTGGAGGACCGCCTCCGGGGTCGCCTGGTCCGGGCCGCCGAGCGCCGCGGCAAGTACCTCTGGCTCGTCGTCGAGGACGAGACGGGGCAGGCGGACGCGCTGATCCTGCACCTGGGCATGAGTGGCCAGCTGCTCGTCGAGCCGCCCGACGCGCCCGCCGAGAAGCACCTGCACGCCACGTTCGACCTCGTCGAGACGTCGGGCGAGCCGGCCCCGCAGCTCCGCTTCGTGGACCAACGGACCTTCGGCGGGCTCGCCTGGTCCGAGCTCGTCGCGGGAGGGCGGGCGTTCGGCATACCGGAGTCCATCGCCCACATCGCCCCGGACCCCCTCGAGCCGGCCTATGACCAGGCGGACGTGGTCCGTCGGATGAAGGCCCGGCACGTGGCGGTCAAGCGGGCGCTGCTGGACCAGCGGCTGGTCAGCGGCATCGGCAACATCTACGCCGACGAGGCGCTGTGGCGGGCGCGGGTCAACGGCGTCCGCGACACGGACTCGCTGACCAGGCCGACGCTCGCGCGGGTCCTGGACCACGCCGCCGAGGTGATGCGCGAGGCGCTGGAGCAGGGCGGGACGAGCTTCGACGCCCTGTACGTCAACGTCAACGGGGCGAGCGGCTACTTCGACCGCTCCCTCGCGGTCTACGGCCAGCAGGGTCGTCCGTGCCCACGCTGCGGGACGCCGGTCCGGCGCGAGGCGTTCATGAACCGCTCCAGCCACTACTGCCCCCGCTGCCAGCGGAGACGTTAGCCGAAGCTCTGGTCCAGGTCGGCCCGGTCAACGGGGAACCTCGTCCGCCCCGGCGGACGCCGATCGGTCTCGGCAGCCTCTTTCGCCACAACGTCCGCATGGCGGGCGGGCCAGCTCCCGTGCGGGCCTATATCGACGAGCTGCTGCCGACCATCCTCGACGGGTCCGTCGAGCCTGGCAGGGTCTTCGACGCCGTGACGGACCTCGCCGGTGTACCCGCCGGCTACCGCGACAGGGATGAGCGGAGGAGCCTCGAGGTGCTCGTCCGCCCCTGATCCGCCGGACATAGGGGCCGTCGTGTCGTCGTGCTGGCCCCGCCTCCTCACCAGACATTCACGGATCGTTCAGCGGGGACCTGCTGGACGGTTGCCCGGCGGGAGGACGCTGAGGGCGCCCGCCCGGGACGCAGGCCCCCGGACGACCCACCTCGTCGGAGCGACGAGATGGTCCTGACCACGCCGCGAAGGACGCCTCATGGGTCACCACCACGACCACCCCCACGGTCACGCGCACAGCCACAGCCACAGCCACGACCTCGACCTGCCCGTCGGCCCCGCCGAGGACCTGCGGGTGCCGGACGCCGAGCTCGCCCCGTCCGACCTCGGGCGGCGCAACTTCCTGCGGGCGGCCGGGCTGCTGGGCGCCGGCGTGGCCGCGGCCGGCTTCGTCACCGAGCAGGGGACCGGCACCGCCGCCGCGTCCGAGCAGGAGGCGTGGCACCGCAGCCGCCGGCACGGCAAGGGCCAGCGCTGGCTCGCCGGCGACCACCACATCCACACGCAGTTCTCCTCCGACGGCAAGTACCGCGTGATCGACCACGTCCAGCACGCCAGCGCCTACGGCCTCGACTGGATGGTCATCACCGACCACGGCTCGGACCAGCACGCCAAGATCGGCGTCGACACGGTCAACCCGCTGATCCGGGCGGCCCGCCAGGAGTTCGACGACATGCTCGTCTTCCAGGGCCTGGAGTGGAACATCCCCGCAGCCGAGCACGGCACGGTCTTCGTGCACCCCGGCGCCAACGAGGTCGCGGTGCTCAAGACCTTCGAGAGCTCCTTCGACGGGTCGGTCAAGAAGGCCACCGGCTCCACCCCGGCCAACGAGGCGCTCGCGCTGCAGGGCCTGGCCTACCTCGCGTCGGCCGTCGGGTCCCGCGAGGTCAAGGACGCCCTCATGCTGGCCAACCACCCGGCGCGCAAGGGCATCGACTCGCCCCACGAGATCCGCGGCTGGCGCGACGCGCCCGGACGGATCGCCGTCGGCATGGAGGGCGCCCCCGGTCACCAGGCGGCCGGCCTGCCCAAGCCGCTCGGCCCGGGCAGCGGGCGCGGCTACTACGACAACGCGCCCGGCAAGGACAGCTTCGCGGGCTACCCGCTGGAGAGCTACCGCACCTTCGGCGGGTTCGACTGGATGACCGCCACCGTCGGCGGCCTGTGGGACAGCCTCCTCGCCGAGGGCAAGCCCTGGTGGATCACCGCCAACTCCGACAGCCACAGCATCTACCTGGACACCGCGGTGCGCGGCGGACCCGACAGCGACTTCGCCAAGCAGGGCTACTACGCCGACCCGGTCAACGGCCCGACGCCGGACACCGGCAGCGGCGACTACTGGCCCGGCTACTACAGCCGCACCCACGTCGGCGCCGACCACCGCGACTACGCCGCGGTGATGCAGGGCCTGCGCGACGGCCGCGTCTGGGTCGACCACGGCCGCCTCGTGCAGGACCTGGACGTGCGGGTCCGCGCCGGCGGCCGCGAGGTCGGCCTCGGTGGGGTGCTCACCGTCAAACGGGGCACCCAGGCCCAGCTGGTCGTGCGCATCCGCAAGCAGTCCCTGCCCAACTGGGCTCAGTTCGTCCCGCAGCTCGCCAAGGTGGACGCCATCGGCGGCACGGTGACCGGCCCGGTCGCCGACCGGGACACCTTCGCCGCGCCGCAGACGCGCGTCCTGCGCAGCTGGGACGTCAGCACCGCCGCCGCCGGTGAGTGGGTCGAGCTCAGCTATGGGCCGGTGACCGTCGGCGACGCCGGCGTCTACGTCCGGCTGCGTGGATCGGACGGCAAGCGCACCGCCCCCGGCCTGCGCGGCGCCGCGGTCGACCCTGCCGGTCCGGCCATCGATGTCGAGGGCAACGCCAACCCGTGGGACGACCTGTGGTTCTACACCAACCCGATCTGGGTGCTCCCGCGCGCGTGAGCGCCCGGACCGACGCGGCCGACGCGCTCGACCCGACCGACGCGCTGACGCGCCCGGTCGAGCCCGACCCCACAACGGTGGCGGCCGGGCTCGACCCCGTCGCCGCGACGATCACGGAGGCCGACCACCTGGCGGAGCACCTCGGCGAGGCGCTGGCCGAGCACGGGCACGTCACCATCGTGTCCACGCACCTGGTGCCGGGGCCCGGCGGTGCGTCGTCGCACCTGGCCCTGTCGATCCGGTGGTGCTCCCCGCCGCCGGGGGAGCGCGACCTGGTGGCGATCATCGACCGGCTCTGCGAACGTCTCGTCCCCGAGACCGCCGCGGCAGCCGCGCACGAGATCGGCGCGGCCACGGGCGGATCGCAGCAGCTCCGCCGCGGCTATGCCGACCTCGCGGACAGCGCGGCCGAGGTGGCCCTGCTGGCGCGGCACGGCACGACCGGCCGCGCCGTCGTCTACCCGGGCCGACAGCGGCTCGTCGGCGAGCTCACGGTCGCCGAGCTGGTCGACCGCTGCGCCATCGACGCCGTGGAGGGCATCGCCGGGACGGTGGTCACCCACGCGACCGTGGTGCGCACCCGGGACTTCGTCCGGCCCGTATGGCGCGACGGCAGGCTCGTGCTGCTCGTCCAGCCGGCGGCCGACGACACCGTCGTCCCCTTCGAGAATCCGGCACCGACACCCTGCTGCGCCGACCACGCGTGAGGGCGGGCGCGACGGCATACGGCCCGGGGGGGGCCAAGCACGGCTGATGCTCCTGCCGGGGGCGGGATCATCAGCCTGGGGGACGAAGCCCGGTCGATGCCCCTGCCCCCGGCGGGGCTTGAGCCTGGTCACCGGCGGCAGACCCGGCTGGGGACGCTGCTCGCTGGTCGAGCCGTCCCCGATCGGGGCCCCGAGCCCGGCGCCGGGGCTCGGGGTCGCCGCCGGGCTGGTCGACGTGGCTCCGGGACTCGCCGGATGGGTGCTCGAGGCGGTGTCCGCCGGCTTGGTTGACGTCCTGCAGCACAGCCTCTGCCCATGATGACGTCCCGGGGCGCCTGCGGTTGGAGGTGCGGCAGGCCGAGCGCGGCGTAGGGTGAGGCGCATGACCGGGAGCACCGTGAGGACGACCTACTTCGTGCGGGGGACGGTGCAGGGCGTGGGATTTCGCTGGTGGACCCGCGCCCAGGCGCTCGAGCTGGGACTGACCGGCCATGCTCGCAATATGAGCGACGGCCGGGTCGAGATCGTCGCCGAGGGGCCGCAGGAGGCCGTGGAGGAGATGGGTCGGCGGCTGTCCCCGACGGCCGCGCCTCCGTCGGGTCGGCGCCGGCCGGGGCACGTGGAGTCCTGCACAGCCGTCCCTGGGGAGCCCCGCGGGCAGGCCTCCGGGTTCGTCGAGAAGTAGCGGCTCGTCATAGGACATCACCGTGCGTGAGCCGGCGGTGAGCCGGCCGGGGGCCGGCCGGCCGCTAGAGTGACGACCTGACCGCGTCCCCGCCGAGGAAGTCGCCCCCGACCGTGTACGTCAAGCAGCTGACGATGAAGGGCTTCAAGTCCTTCGCGTCCGCGACGACCTTCAAGCTCGAGCCCGGGATCACCTGCGTCGTCGGCCCCAACGGGTCCGGCAAGTCCAACGTCGTCGACGCCCTCGCCTGGGTCATGGGCGAGCAGGGCGCCAAGACCCTGCGCGGCGGCAAGATGGAGGACGTCATCTTTGCCGGCACAGCCGGACGGCCACCGCTGGGACGGGCCGAGGTCGCGCTCACGATCGACAACACCGACGGGGCGCTGCCGATCGACTACACCGAGGTGACGATCCGGCGGACGATGTTCCGCAACGGCGGGTCGGACTACGCCATCAACGGCACGGCCTGCCGCCTGCTCGACATCCAGGAGCTGCTGTCCGACTCCGGCATCGGTCGCGAGATGCACGTCATCGTCGGGCAGGGCCAGCTCGACACCGTGCTGCGGGCCACCCCGGAGGAGCGGCGCGGCTTCGTCGAGGAGGCCGCCGGGGTCCTCAAGCACCGCAAGCGCAAGGAACGCGCGCTGCGCAAGCTCGAGCAGATGGAGGGCAACCTCCGACGCGTCCAGGACCTCACGGGGGAGATCCGGCGGCAGCTGGGACCGCTCGGACGCCAGGCCGAGACGGCCCGTCGCGCCGCCACCATCCAGGCCGACGCGCGCGACGCGCGGCTGCGGCTGCTGGCCGACGATCTCGTGCAGCTGACCAGCACGCTGGAGCAGGAGGTGGCCGACGAGACGGCTCTGCTGGCCCGCCGCGGCGAGGTCGAGGCCTCCCTGCGCGCCGCGCAGGCCGAGCTGGCCACCCTGGAAGCGGCGCTCGCCGAGATCACGCCGCAGGTGGCGCGGGCGCAGGAGCAGTGGTTCGCGCTGTCGTCGTTGCGCGACCGCATCGCCGGCACCGGCAACCTCGCCGCCGAGCGGGCCCGGCTCCTCGCCGAGGACGACGTCCACCCGCCGACCCAGGCCCCCCGGGATCCCGAGGCCCTGCGCGGCGAGGCCGCCCAGGTGCGGGCGCAGGAGCAGGCGCTGGCCGGGGAGGTCGAGCAGGTCAAGGCCCAGCTGGCCGAGACCGTGACGCGTCGCGGAGAGCTGGAGCAGGCCCACCAGGACGAGGTCGAGCGGCTGGCCCGGCTCGCGAGGGCCGCGGCCGACCGGCGCGAGGGGCTCGCGCGGCTCGCGGGCCAGGTAGCGGCACGGCGGTCGCGGATCGAGGCGGCCGAGGCCGAGCTCGGACGACTCGACGAGGTCGTCGCCGCGTCCGGCGAGCGAGCAGCGGCTGCCGACAGGGAGTTCCACGCCCTCGAGATGTCCATCACCGACCACGAGCAGGGCGAGGAGGACCTCGACGGGACGTACGAGCGGGCGGAGGCCGAGCGCGAGGCCGCGCAGGCCGAGGTCGACCGCCTGCAGGAGGTCGTGCGCGCCGCCGACCGCGACCGGTCGTCCTCCGCGGCCCGCCTCGAGGCCCTGCAGCTCGGGCTGCGGCGCAAGGACGGCGCGGGTGCGCTGCTGGAGGGAGCCGACGGCGTCGGCCCGACCGGCGTGCTCGGTTCCCTGGCCTCGCTGGTGCAGGTGCGCGGCGGCTACGAGGGCAGGGTGGCCGCGGCCCTCGGCTGGGCCTCCGACGCGGTGGCGGTCGCCGGCCGCGCCGACGCGGTCGGCGCCCTGCAGCTTCTGCGTGACGAGGACGCCGGCCAGGCGTCGCTGGTCGTGGCCGGGGCGTCCGAGCCGTCGGGACCGCCGTGGCCGCAGCTGCCCGCCGGGGCCGTCTGGGCCATCGACACGGTCGAGGCCGCCCCCGACGAGGTGCGGCCGGCCCTGGTGCGGCTCCTCGAGCAGGTGGCCCTGGTCGAGGACGTCGCGTCCGTGGAGGCGGTCGTGGCCCTGGGGGCGACGGCGGTCACTCCCGAGGGGGACGTGCACGCACCGGGGTTCGCGCGGGGCGGGTCCGCCTCCGCGCCCAGCCAGCTGGAGGTGCAGGCCGCGGTCGACGAGGCCCAGGCGGCGGTCGACGCCGCCACGAGGGCGGGGGAGCGGGCGACCTTCGAGCTGCAGGGGGCCGCCCGACAGCTCGAGCAGGCAGGCGCGGCGCTCGACGCGGCGCTGGACCGGCTCAACGACAACGACGCCCAGCTCTCGGCCGTGGCCGAGAAGCTCGGCTCGCTCGCCGCCACCGCCCGCTCGGCCCGGGCCGAGGCCGAGCGCACGGAGCGGCGGCGCACCGAGATCACCGCGGGGCTCGACCGGGACCGGTCCGACCTGGCCGAGCTCGAGCAGCGGCTCGAGGACGCCCAGGCCGAGGACGACCCGGGCGAGAGCGAGCCGTCCACCGAGCAGCGCGACGAGCTCGCCGCCGCCGCGTCGGCCACGCGGCACCAGGAGACCGAGCTGCGCCTCACCCTTCGGACCCGTGAGGAGCGCGTGCGCGGGCTCGGTGGCCGTGCTGCCGGGCTGGAGCGCGCCGCTCAGCAGGAGGAGCTCGCCCGCCAGCAGGCCGCCCAGCGCCTGACCAGCCGCCTGCTGCCGACGCTCGAGGCCGCCCAGCAGCAGGCCGATCCAGGGGCCGCGCGCATCCACCATCCCGGTGCCGGCGCGGTCGAAGGCGGCGAACAGCTCGATGAAGGTGTCGCGGAAGCCCGCCGGGCGATCCGGCCACACGTTGGGCGCCATGATCCCGGCGTAGCGGTGCCCCGCCGGCAGCTCGCGCCCGACGTGCCAGAATTCCTTCAGGTCGACGTGCTGCGCGTCCTTGGCGATCTCGGTCTTGAACGGGGT
>ERZ501016.359-NODE-359-length-13847-cov-9.673869_pt1 | contig 13847 bp, 18 predicted proteins | sample MGYA00248889_ERZ501016 | MGnify/ENA primary metagenome ERZ501016 (study PRJEB25958, sample SAMN03398594) | human skin metagenome | study: EMG produced TPA metagenomics assembly of the Human Skin Microbiome Metagenome (human skin metagenome) data set. | reverse complement strand
TAGATTCAAGTGTGACTGGAGTTCAGACGTGTGCTCTTCCGATCTAGGAAAGGGTCAAAAAGATGGGCCAGCTGGATGCGTAGCGCTTCCGAAACCAGACGAAGGCTGGCGGCGTCCCCATCAAACTGGTAAGCCGCATGAGGCACGACCAGTTCACAATGCTGTAAGTCTTCAGGGTAGACCAGGCGCTCAGACAGTTGCCCCCGAGAGTCTTTCAGGACAAGCGTGGCAATTTCCGACGTGACGGGCGCAATGCTCAGCACCTGAGCGACCTGGTCGGCAATCAAGCCACGGATGTAGGTGCCGGGGGTCAGGTCGAGAAGGGAAAGCATGTCCGTATTCTAATTGCCGCACCTTGGAACGAAAAAAGCACGTTGTATTCGCTCTTTATCTAATCCGTCCCCTATAGAGGGACACAAATTTTGAGTTATGACTGCCATTAAGGAGAAACATCAAGTGAGATTCGAGATTGAATTCAAATTTTATCTGTCCTGGAGAGGATAAATCGCATTAATATCAGGGTGCTTGACAGGGTAGGTAGACTGAAATTGTTACAGACCTATCCCAGACAGGGAGTCTGCTAAAAACCAGCATCTAAATGACGGACGGAGCCCAAGAGCGTGTTTATAAAGCCTCTTGCCTGGGTTCAAGCCGTCTAAGCATGAGTCTGATGTTGGCGATGTAGCACCACGTTTCAGTTGTATGCGCTCTGCCTTCGTAGTCCCGAACCAGCCTTCGTGAGCGAGTCAACCAGGAAAATGAGCGTTCTACTACCCAGCGGCGAGGCAGAATCTGAAATTTCTTACCATCGCTCCGTTTAACGATTTCTAGCGTCCACGACAGCACTTCTTTGGCCCAATCCACGAGTTTTCCAGCATAACCACCATCAGCCCAGACATGACGAAGACGCGGAAAGCGTCTTCTGGCGTACCAGAGCGTGATTTTCCCGCCATCCCGGTCTTGTATGCATCCCGTCGTGACAAGCACGACGAGCAAAAGTCCCATCGTATCCACCAAAATGTTGCGTTTGCGACCATTGGTCGATTTGCCTGCATCCACGCCACGAGGCCCAGCTTGTGGGGAACACCGCACCGTTTGGGCATCAAGGATGCCTGCACTCGGCTCTGGGTCGCGCCCAGCCGCCTTTCTTGTTTCTCTCACCAAGCTGTGGTTGATGGCTTCCCAAGTACCATCTGCCTCAAAGCGCCGAAAGTAGGCGTAGACGGTCTGCCAAGCTGGGAACTCGTGTGGGAGGCTTCGCCAAGCGATGCCTCCTTGAAGGACATACATAATGGCGCACAAAACCTCGTATAGGTCTACGCTTCTGGGCCGTCCACCCGGTTTCGCTTTGGGAAGAAGCGGCTCAATGCGTTTAAACTGCTTTTGGGTCAGGTCGGTTGGGTAGGCTTTGCGTTTCACACCTCAAAGCATCCCACCTCCCTGACCCTTTATAAACACGCTCTAACCGTCGTCGGTCATCACATCCAGTACCAGGCTGCCTTTCTTCCAACGGCAGAGGGGTCCTTCCTGATCGGGTTCAAAACCCAGACCTGTCAGGCGTTCTTCCAGTTTCGACAGTTCACTCCGCCTGCTCACATGGGTAGCGACATCCACATCGTTCGTGGGCCTCACGGGGCCTGCCGCATGGTCAGTCAGCAGCAGTTCCACCGTGGCCCCACCCACGAAGGTCAGTCGCTCCAGGAGGGGCTGCAACTCCAGGGCGGCCTGTTCAATCAGTGCGGTGGGCGAGGGCATCAGCACCAACTATAGAGGCGGTCTTTGAGGAACTCCGCTGCCCGCTCCCGTTCGCGGATTCGTCGTTCACGGAGGGCATCGATCAGGCTCAGGAGTTCATACACCCGTTCGTCTGTCATGGCCTTCAGAACGCTGGGATGAATCGGCGCGAGGGCCGGGCCACGCACCGTCCCGTCCGGGCTGGGCCAGACCGGGACACCACCGTCTGGCGTCGAGAACTCCTGTCGCAAGGGCTGTGTCCCGATAGAGGTGGGGATGCCCCTGGCAGGTGCGCCCAGTTCTGCGGGGTAAACGTACTTGAGGCCATGCACCCAGAACTCCAGCAGAGCCTGCCTTCTGGGGTAAGGCACCTTCCGCCCCTGATCTTTGAAGAGGCTGGCCTTGACCAGTCGTTTGGCGGCGGCATGGGCCTCAGCACTGCTGATATTCAGGGCCTCAGCCAAGCCAGCGTAGGAAATCCCAAATATCGCTACACTGACCAGTTTTGCCGCGACCACGGTATCCACAGGCTTCATGACTCAGTTTATTCTAAATTCGCGAATATTGAATGAAGTCGGGATTTGACTCTTCCTGACCATAAAGGGCCGCCAGGCCCAGCAGGAGTACGCCTTCCTTCTCAATAGTTCCCGTAAAACCAGACCGGGCAAACAGGGCGTATTGCGGCTCACCCTTGCCGTATTTGACGGATTGGGTCTTCTCGCGCAGATGGTCGAGGATATTCTGCCCCACCGGGTCTTTCCACCATTTGCATTCCCCGTAGACCACCTGCTCATCGAGCAGGGTCGCCACCACATCCACATCGAAGTCGCCTGACCAAATAGAGCCGACCTCACGGGCGGGCGTTCCGAAGCGTTCCTGACTGTAGAGTCGCAGGTACTCCCGGCAGATACGCTCGAACACGTCCCCCATGTATTTATCCAGATTTGGAGCGATGACATGCTGCCAGACCGCTTCGGACTGTCCAGCCTCCAGAGCCGAGGAGTTCGGCAGAACAAAGTGATACCAGAAGGCCAGAAAAGGGTCGGCCAGTCGGTATCGGCGGTTGCGGCCTTTGGGTGGGGCGTCCAGCGAACGGGTCACCTCGACCAGGCGCAGTTCTTCCAGTTTGCCGATGTAGGGGCTGAGGTGCTGGCTGCTTTCCAGTTCCGGCACACGGTTCAGAATCTCGCCCCAGGTGGTGCAACCGTCCGAAATGGCCCGCAGGATGGTGGCGTAGCGGGCCACGTTCTGAAGTTCCGCCTGCAAGAGGTGAGTAGGTTCGTCATGCAAGGGTGCGCCGTTTCGCAGGATGACCTGCATGACGTTTTCCTTCAGCGATTCCTGCGGTTCACACAACGCCAGGTAGTAGGGCATGCCTCCAAACACTGCAAAGGCGTAGGCCCGGTCGGACAGAGACCACTCAGGAAAGCGTTCACTGGCTTCGCGGTAACTCAGCGGCGGGAGGTCAAGCGAAAGGGTCTGTCTGCCGTGGAGTGGATTTCTCTCGGCCAGCAGTTCCCCCATGAACGCGATACTTGAACCGCACAGCACCAGATTGAAGGACAAACTTTCCGCCTGCACCCTGTCCCAGACCTGCTGAACGATGGAGGGCAAAGCAGCATCTCCATCACAGAGGTAAGGAAATTCGTCGAGCACGAGGGTCAGGCCAGGGCGAGATACGGACAGCCGAGCGAGGTAAAGCAGTACCGCTGCCCAACTGTTCAGACCGTCGAGCACCGGGTCGTCACCCAGCACCTCCCGGACGGTCTGGCGCAGGAGAGAGAGGTTTTCGGAGGAGGTCAACCGATTCGCCTGATAGTAGATGTGTGGCCTGCCTTCCAGACTCTTCAGAATCAGGGTGGACTTGCCGACCCGCCTGCGCCCGCGAACAAGAATCAGGGAGGGGCGTGACCGGGCATACTCGGCCTGTAAAGCGCTGAGTTCCTGAAGGCGACCTAAAAACATGTCAATTAGTATAATCTAGATTAGGCTAATTCGGATTAGATAATTTGAGGTTCATCAGTCTGGTGTGGATTGTGGAGCGGAAGCAAGCCGCGTACAGAGCCTGAACAGCAAAGAATATTTGAATCCAGACTGTTTTCGGCTATTTTTGCCCGCAAAAGCGCACTATTCGGGCCTTTTTCGGATATTCTGGATTTTTCGTGGCCTCTGGTTCTTCGGCCAGAACCACCCATTCCCACTGGAGAAATGGCTGTTTCGAGCGGAAATTTATGTCTTGGGATTAGAGTCGATGCTGTCCGAAACGACAAATTCAGAAGCAAATCCCACAATCCCACTTCTGCGAGGGAGAGAGAAAGTGATAAACCGATGCTCCGACCTCTGTGAGGGTAGACGTTCACCTCCCGAGAGTCGCCAGCCCACCTACAGAGGGCCAGCAAACTGTTTTGGACACGTTTTGGACACAGGGCGGAAATAGCCCTCATCGTTTACGAACGACAAAAGCAAATCCCCCGCGCTGGGCGGGGGTTCCTCTGGTGGGTCGTATAGGAATCGAACCTATAACCCGCTGATTAAGAGACGCATGAGGACGGTTTCCCTTCCTTTCCCGCCTTTTCCCTTTTTGGTTTGTTTGTTCCCGCTGGGTCGGGGTTTCTGGAGGTTTGGTTTCCCTTCCGTTCCCGTCTACTTCCCTCCCTTTCTGGGCGTATTGGGGTACGTTTGGGGTGTTCCATCGTGGGTCAGATTTTCTCCAGCTTCACCCCAACTATCTGGTAACCGAGAGCATTAATCGCGCGTTCAATAGCTTCGGGGCTGGCATCTTTGCCGCCTACTTTGAGTTGATTGAGGCGCTGGCGGGTCATGCCGATGCGTGCAGCAATCTGGGCGTCTGGTTCTTCCATCTCGCTCACCAATTTGGTGAGCGCTTTGGCTAATTCCTGTCTGATATTCGACGCCTCATAGGGTTCAGGGCGTGGCGGTGGGTTACTTGCAGCCTTTTCCATATCTTGTTTCAAGTCTATGAGTCTGGTCACGGGAAGGATGAACCATTCGCCATGTTTACGGTGATCTGCATACTGCCTATGAATTAGTTGCTCAGCCGAAAAAGCATCGGTTGAAGGATACATACAAAGTAGTTCCAGTGCGTTCTCAACGTGGGGCTGAATATCCTGTAATCGTCGCCTGGGGGAGATAGAGCTGCCTATTTTTACGGCGCTTGTGGCCGGATTAAGAATCGCGTACAGGTAGTTCACCGCAAGTCCTGGAGAATGACGTCGTATTCCATGCCGAGGCTTTCGAGAATCACGTCAAGGTGTTCAAGGGGTAAGGGTCGGTGGCCAGTAATGATCTGGTTGATGTACCCAGGCGTTGTCTCTAGCTTTTTCGCCAGTTTGGCCTGATAACCCCTCGGCTGGTCGGTCATCTTCTCCCTGATTTGCTGCTCGGCTTCTGTCCACTTCACGGGTTCACTGTAGGACATGACTACCTCCGTACCGAACCTATAGCATTTGCTATTGAAAGTAAATAGCAAATGCTATAGAATGAGGACATCAGGCAAGGGGCGACCCCGAACCGCCAAGAACGAGAAAGCCCCCTGTCTGAAATCCCCTCCCTCTACAGAAAGGAATCAGCATGCAGAATACCGCTCACCCCCGCACCCCTGCCCGAACCCGCACCTGGGAAGTCGTCGTTGACGACCGGCCGTACGGTGAATACTGGGGCAGCACCACCCACCTGGTCACGATGACCCGCGACGCCAGCACCCATGGTGGATTCCGTGCCGTGATTGATGGCCGGAACGCCGATGTACGCCGCGCCGGGCAACTGCTCGAAAGCGCCAGAAAGCGCACCGTCCTGCACGAGGAGCTGATGGAAGAGGTGGCCGCGTGACCGGCCCTTCTTTCGCCGACCGCCTCCAGACCGCCCTGAGTGAACTGACCCGTGCCCGCGACGAACTTGCCCGCGCCGCCATCACGGCGGCGGCGGTGAAGTTCGAACTCGACGTCAAGGAAGCGACCTTCCAGGCCGCCGGGGTTGAGGGCGGCAATGAGGCCCAGCGCAAGGCCAACTTGTTCCTCCAGTGCCAGGAGGAGCGCGCCGCCGTGCTGGATGCCGACATGGGTCTGAAGCATGCCCAGCGGGACTTCGACATCGCGGAGGCGGCGTTCTCTGCCCTGAGGTATGAACTGCGGGCGCAGGAGATGGTCGTGCGGAGCATCGAACTGCGGGCCGCAGCGAAGGGTTGATTCGCTCAAAAGTCCATAGTCCGCGCCCATAGTGGCGCGGTTTTGCAGGAGGTAAACATCATGACGGAAGAAACCGTCATCGTCGCGGTGTACAACATCGATGACGACACATTGCGCCTGACCTGTCCGGAGGCCGAGCGCTTCCCGAGCCTGCTGCTGGCCCAGGCAAAAGACGCCGGCTTCCGGCACTGGCGCGGCTCGAAGCAACTGGTCGGTAAGTGGACGCCGGAGCGGGACGACTTCGCCCGGCTGCATGCGGCAACCGTGGAGCAGGTGGAAGTCCAGGACGACCCGCAGGCCCGGATAGAGCGGTTCGAGCGGTACGGCCAGGGAGCAGAGAGCCGTGCTCAGGAACGCCGCACGGCGGCGTCGAAGGGTCTGCCGCCGATGGGTGAACCGATCAAAGTCGATCATCATTCTGCCCGGCGGCACCGAAAGGCCATTGAGCGCAGTGATGCGAACATGGCCCGCAGCTTCGAGGAGCAAGGCAAAGCGGAGCACTGGGCGCGTAAGGCCGAAGGGACGCGGCAACGCGCCCGTTTGATGGCCAACCCGGGTACGGTGCGAAACCGTATCAAGGCTCTGGAAGCTGACCTGCGCTCGCAGGAGCGGAAGCTAGCGCTGACCACCGACGAGTTGGGACGGCTGCGGGCAGAGCGCTGGATTGAGCACGTCACTGCCCGACTGGCCTTCGAGCGTGCGCGGCTGGCCCGCCTGGAGCCTGAACCGCCTGCCGCGCCGACGTGCGCAGTGGGGGAGGTGGTGTGGTGGTCGAAGTTCGGGCGGTGTGAGGTGGTGAGTGCCGGGCCGAAAAATTGCCGGGTAAAGGTGCTGGACGGCGGAGCGCGTGGCATAGTGCTGCGGGTGGCGAGGGATGAGTTGAAAGTACCAGTCGCGGAGTAAATCTTCCGGCGGAGCGGCAGGCTTTCGAGCCTGCTTTTTCGCGTTTGGGGTGAACTGGGTAGGCTGGCTGTCTGGCATTGCAATACGTTTACCTCGTACTGGACGCCTTCCATTTGACTTGTATCGTAAATAGCGATACACTTCTTCCTATGAAGAACTTTCACCAAGAAGCCGCCGACATCGCCTACCACCACGCCCAGGTCATCGACCTCATGACCGCCTTCGAGACCCTGCGTCCCGACTGGAGTGGCCGCGCCTTTGCGGGCCAGCCCGACGCCGAAGCCTGCTGGTGCCGCGCTGAAGCAGCCTGGGGAAGCCACTTCATCATCCTTGAACACCTCTTTGCCGCCACCCTTCCGCAGACGCCTACCACCGCCCGCATCACCCTCTTTACCGCAGCGGAAGCGTTCATCCGCGATCTCGAAGGCCAGCTTGAACCGGGCCTGCTGGAGGCCGGACAGCAGGCCGTCGCACTCGCTCGCCAGCTCGCCGATATGCCACCAGTCATATAAGGAGACATTTGACATGAACACCAGCATGAAACGCCCGCCTGCCACCCTCAGCCCCCTCACCAGCAAGGAGACCATCATGACCATGAAAGCCCCCAAGACCGCCGCCGAGAAAGACGCCCTGATCGCCACTGCCGCCCAGCACGGCCTGACGGTCACCCGCACCAGCACCGACTTCTACCTGCACGACGGCGACGACAAGACGCGCCTCACGCCCGGCCAGATCATCGTGATGATCGAAGAAGCCCGCTTCGAGGCCCGCGAGAAGGAAGCGGCCTTCGAGGCCGCCGAGGCCATCCGCGCCGAGGTGGAGATGGGCGAAGGCGACTCCCTGGAAGACCAGCTCGACCAGGCACTGGGCAACTCCACCCCGTCTACCCCGGTTGACATGCCCGCGCCCGCCCCGGTCAAGCCCGTGATCAAGTATGGCCCGCCCTGCGGCGGCAAGATCGACCACCTCAAGGTCGTGACCCTGCCCGAGTCCAGTAACCCCCTGATGCACCTGGACTTCCTGCCCCAGACCATCCACGACAACAAGGAGCAGGCCCGCGACCATGGACGGGCCACCTGCCAGAGCCAGGGTTACCTGACCTTCATGGCCGTTCACGGCGACAAGCGCTTCTGGGTGGCCGCGTGCGTCGACGCCGACGGCACCCTGACCCTGGACGGTCACCGCTTCACCCTTGAACTCCTGACCGGTCAGGCCGCCGCCGACGCCCGCGCCACGCTTCAAGGCGCACGCTGGCAGCGGAAGCACCAGTTCAAGGCCGTCGCCGCCTGAAATGCAGCCAGGGCGGGGGATAACTCCCCCGCCTTCCCGCCCGAGGTGAACCCATGACACAGATTCCAGATGATCAGCCCACCGTTGAACTTCTCGGTCAGAACGGCAATGCCTTTAACGTCCTAGGCCGCTGCCAGCGTGCCGCGCAGAAGGCCGGTTGGACGCCAGAGCAGATCCAGGCCTTCCGTGAGGAAGCCATGCGGGGCAACTACGACCACCTGATCGGTACAGCCATGAAGTACTTCGACGTGCAGTGATGCCGCTTATCCCCCCTATCTCGCGTTTTGACGCAGGTGGCGGGGGTTTTGCATACACCAGCTGTGTAGGTCATTGTGTCTCGCAAACCCTAAGTGACACGATTGATTTACTCTGCTCAGGGTTCGGGGGTGTCACTTGACATCCCACTGTTTTTGGCGTATCTATAGAGCATGTTCAGCGCGGCAGACAACGACTACAGGCCAGGCAACTCGGCAACCGCTGATCATGTTCTTCAACCCGAACGAGCAGTATGCCGGAACCCACGTTTCCCTGGGGGTTGCCGCTCGTTTCATAATGGCTGTGCCGATTTCACATCTTTTGTCCGCCCGTCAGGTTTCACGGCACCACTAAGATCGAACCACCCACGTGTAAGACGCACTAAACGTCCTCCCTTCACCATTTTCTGTGTCCAGTCCTTCGCAACACTCCGATTCCCACTGAAGACTCGGTCGGCAATCACTGCCGTGGAAGTCGGCCACGTCTCAATCAACTGAATCCGCTCCGCGAACAGCCGGTCAGTCCAGTTGCTTTCCCGATCAACACAGGAACTTACAGGGGTGCGATCATGAAGGGTCTGACCAAGTAATCGGCGAGCTTCTCGCTCAAGCCGTTCATACTCTGTCGGCAGGCCTTTCAAGTGCTTGCCGATGGTAGCGTTTGATACACCCAGATCTTCCGCGATTTTCCTGCGTGATTCGCCGCTCTGAAACCGTTCCCTGATGGTTTGAATATCGGTTTCTGACAGGTGCCGTTTTCCACTGTCGATGTTGAAATGCGTACTAAGGTGGTTCGTAACGGTAGTTTTCGGCGAATGACTGAGTACCGCAATCTGACTGACGGTACAGCCCTCGGCTAAGCGCTGCCTTACCCAGGCCTCGCTCCAGTAAAGCGGGAGCTGCTTCTCGCGCAGCTCCTTTTCTGTCCAGACGTGGCCGCGGCTGGCCGCCTCGCGGTAGATCCAAACCAGTTCATGGCCGGTACGCTTTGAGGGTGCCTCACGGCCGTTGATCAGCGCCGCATTCTTGATGTACACCTCGACGTCCATTCCGGCGCGTTTGGCGGCTTCCTGTATCACTTCCAGTTCGTCGGGGTTGAAGTTAACCTGTACGGTTTTCCATTTCGACATTTGCTGCTCAGAATATGGAAGAGGCGTCACCGGGTGGTCTAACATTCCGATTCCAGCAAGAGAGCGCCAGCAGCCTTGGTGATTCTCCGTGCAAGCCCGGCGTCATTGATTGAATGCCCTGGAGAAATTTTCCTGTTTCGCGGTCACGAACCTGGGAGTGAGTGGCGGGAGATTTTCAAGCGAGTTGAATTTGTCCTCGTAAGACCAGATACGGTTTGGTGGGTTATAGAAGCGCATCTTGTTCAGGTAAAAAGTGCCTCCGGAGTGAAGCGGAGTGGAGAGGCTCACCAATGAGCCCTGATACGTGAAGTTCCGAGCCCCGTCGGGGTGGTCACCGTTGGCCCCCCATTCTTCGTGGAAACGCATCATGTTGTGTACACCACCACTGGTGACCATATTGGAATCGTTGTAGACTCCGCCTTCTGCCCCCGTAGAAGCTGTTCCGGCGAGAATCGCGGCGCGAATCGTCGTAGGCGAGGCCAACCGGCAGAACAGTGGAGCTGCAGATTTCGCATCACCTCCGCCTGGAATTGGATATGCGTACGTCGCATTGGTATAGCGACGCCAGGTTGAGCCAAGGAAAGTCCAAGAATTTACATTACTATTAGTATCGGGGCTTGTGAAGTTGGTTTTGGCCGTCGTATTTTGCGTGGGGTGCATGTAAGCCGTCCCCAGTCGGCAGTTTTGTTGTGCGCTCCAGTCGTTTGACAAAACGTTAACGGCATCTGCGACGATAGATGCGGGTTTCCAGCCATCTTCAACTGTACTAGGTGAATTAAAATCACCCTGGATGAAGATGGCTTGGTCGGTGACGAACGTTATCCCCTTAATAGCAGGGTTAAGCGTGTCTCCATTAGTGAGTCGGACGCCGTAGTTGTTCATCACGGGTGGATTTGACTGTGATCTGTTGTTAAGTGTCGCTGCTCCCAAAGTATTATTAAGAGCATTGGTGAGGATGCCCACTCCTGGGCTGTCATCCAAGGTGGCATAAATGACCAGACCATCATCCGTGATATTTGCCAGCCCCTCTGTTACCCCGAGGGTTGAGTTGTTCACCTGGATGCAGTTTAATAACTCCCTGACATTCAGATCCAGAAGAACCTTTCTGGAACGCGAGCCTTCAACTGTCGTAAAGACATTCGTAACATCATTGTAGGCCGTCGTATCCCAAATGGAGCCTTCACGGTTATCCCGGAATCCGGTGGAGTAACTGACGGCGGCTGCACATGAGGTGAGACCAGTCGGCGTATTGATCGTGGTGCCATCAGACCGCACGAAATAAGGTGTCCATGTTGTGCCCGTGCTTGCCTTCTTAAGAACGATACGGACATCTGCCTTTTGCCAGTAGGTGGCGTCGCTCCTCGGTTGAATGTCACCGACCTTGGGTACCTGCACTGGCGCGACCCGCTTCAGGCGACCGGCATACGCCGTGTCATTAAGTGTGCTGAGCAATGTGGTTCGGCTGCCGCCACAGGGGACTGACAAAGTTGAGGTGGCACTCACGACAAACCGCGTCCCTGTTTTGCAGTAGTTTTGGCTCTTCCAGCCGTCGTAGATGGTATTGCCGCCCGTCACCTGACCGCGAAGAGTTAAAGTGGAGTCCAGAAACAGGTTGCCGTTAGTATGTACCGGCCCGCTGAGATCAAGGGGGGCGGTGTTGGAAAACTCCAGATCCTTGTCGAAGAACACAGCAAATTGAAATAAGGGTACCAAGCGCACACGGAAGATCAAGTTGGTAATCGCTTCAGGGTTGCCCTGTGAATTATCAGCTCGGCTGACCACGGTGTAGGGAGTTTCGATGGCGTTCAAGCCCTCGAAACTGTCCCCCTGTGGGATGCGGCCCGGCTTGGACGTTCCTACCGATAGGTATGTTTTCACCGACCGACCATTTACACTGGTGGTCTTGCACGCGAAATCGCCATTGCCTTGGTTTGCAGTTGTCTGGCACGGCTTGTCATTGGTAGGGGAAATACCAGTGGGTGTGCGGAGCGAGGCAAAGATGTTCTTGATCTCGCTCGCCCGCTGATTGAGCCCGGCTTCCGACGCGTAATAGCCCTCACCGCTCTTGCGGCTGGCATTGGTACCTTTCATGTTGTTGAGGGTCATGGTGCCGTACACCATTAACATCAGCATCAGAAACGCAATGGCAATGATGGCCGTGACTAGGGTGTAACCGCTTGTCGTACTCTTCATTATCATCCTTTATGGGGTGGTGAGATTCGACGCCGCCGACGCCACATTGCGGGGGTACATCGTGCCTGTGTACTCTTTGGTGACCACCGGTTTGGCAGTCTGATCAGAGGTGCGCGCCAGCAGCTTTACCTGCACTGTCTTGATGCGTGTCCAGGGGCCGGTCAGACCGATGGTCGTCGTCGTCGCGGTAGGGTCCACCAGATCGGCGAGAAGATCAAGGTCGGTAACGCCAAAGGCCACTATCTGGGCCTCCGCATCCGTCTGCCCGCCGAGCGCCAGCACGAGATTGTCATTGGTCACTTTGTATCGCCGTTCGTCTACTAGGATGACCTGGCTGTTATTGGCAAGGGTAAAGCCACTCGGTGAACTCGCTGACAGGGTGATATACGTCCGGTATGGGCTGGCGGTGGTACCGCTGCCGGTTCTGACGCCCAGGGTGTTAATGCGCACGCGAGCGACCTGCCCGGTGCCACCCGTGGTCGTAGGCGGGGTATACAGGATGGCCGATTGAGCCACACCGGGCTGAGCATCAAAGATGGTACGCCACCGCTGCACATTGTCGTCGTCCCCATTGGCGTCAGCATCGCCATACGTACACAAGGTTGAAGTTCCTGACGGTGGCGTACCATTGACCTGAATAGTTGTGCCTGAGACAGCGCAAATGGGTAGACGGGTAATCAGGGTACGGTCGGCCACCGTAATGTTTCTGCGAATTAGAATTTCCTTGTTCGCGTCCGAAATTTCGAGTCCTGAGACACCGATGGTCGTGTCCAGGTTTTCCCCGGCATTGCGAACATCATTCAGAATCATGTCCAGCGCCCCCTGGGCGTTTTGACTGGCATTCATCTGACCTATGTCTTTGTTGGTCAATTTAGAAGAACTGTCGACGACGCCCGCGATAATAACCAACAGAATGCCTGCGATCAGGATCGTCACCAGCAACTCAACTAATGTAAATCCGCTTCTGTTCATCATAGGGCCGTAAAGAAGGTCTCGGTTTTTTGAATGACGGTCGTGCCATTCAGGGCTGTCACACGGATATAGACAGAAGCACTATCGCAGGCCATGGTGGTCGGCCCGTCTGTCGGACAGAAATCCGTTTGGAAGGTGATGCTTCGCCCAGCCACCGTCACATTCTCAACGGTATCCGTGCGCATGGTTCCGTACGAGCCGGCCTGGCGGTATTTTTCCATGTATTGCTCGGTCAGGCGGGCCACCTCATTTTTCAGGATGACCTGCTGGTTTCCGCGACTATAACTCAGCATGGTGGTGGCAATCGCGCTGAAGGCCACGCCAATGACCATGATGGTGATTAGCACCTCAATCAGCGTGAGGCCCTGAGACGCACTACGATTACGGGGTGAAAGCATAAATTCGCATCCCTCCTCCAAGAGCCACTTCAACCCTGAATGCCCTGGTATTTGATTGGACATTGATTTGCCCAGTGGTTGCCCCAGCGGGCACAGCGGCTTGACCACGTGGGGTGAAGCAAGCGATGAGCCTCGAGCCGGACGGCATGGAAGTATTCGCGGTTTGAGTGACCGTCGACAGGGTGAACGGTGGTGGAACTTTCCCTTGAGTGATTTCATCAAGGTTGACGTTGCTGATATTCGTCCAGCCCGACGTTGTAGCCTCGCTACATGATAAGGAGCGCTGACGAGTTAAAGACCCATCTGAATTAAGGATCAAGCGCCGGGCGTCGGTGTTTTGCATGGCGTCCGCCCGTAAGTTGAGTAGGGCCCCGTGGATGACCTGCGCCGCTTCGCGTTCTGGCCGCCTTAACTGCATGTAGTTGATGTAAGCAATCGCGGTAAGTATGCCTATGATGGCAAGCACCACCAGCATCTCGACGAGGGTGAAGCCTGCATGAGGCTTGGCATACTTCATAACTTCATGATGCCGAATCGCCCTTACAAAACTCTACCCGGATACCCCCCCCTGATTGACTGCCCCACGATGGGTGGAACGCATCGCTATGATGAGGAGACAAGCCCAATCACGCGATCATTTCAAAAACAAAAAAAGCCCCCGCTCACCAGCCCATTCAGGCCAGGAGCGGGGGCAGGTTAGTTACGCGGTTTTTTTCTTGATGACGCTCTGGTACAGGCTTTCCAGCCCTTGAATGACGCTGGCCTTGA
>ERZ501016.358-NODE-358-length-14032-cov-3.402518_pt1 | contig 14032 bp, 10 predicted proteins | sample MGYA00248889_ERZ501016 | MGnify/ENA primary metagenome ERZ501016 (study PRJEB25958, sample SAMN03398594) | human skin metagenome | study: EMG produced TPA metagenomics assembly of the Human Skin Microbiome Metagenome (human skin metagenome) data set. | reverse complement strand
CACGGCAGGCGTGTCAGCGGCGCGGCCAGCAGGCTGGAAATGGCCCGGAGTTGCAGCACCGTTCCCGGCACGGGCGTTCTGTCGGCGTCCGGCAGGCTGATGTTGCCCATGCCGTTCGCGATCAGGCCGATCACGGCCACTTTCCCCTGCAACTGCGAGAACCTCACGTGGCCATTCACCACGTCCCGGAAGGGAAGGGTGCGGGCCGATATTTCCTGCGGCGTGGTGTACCGGATCAGGTGCCGTCGCGTGTCCAGGGGCAGCGGGGGGGCCACCTGTGCGGCCACCTGCCGGGCGAAACTGGGGGCCAACTGCTCCGTTCCGACCGAGTTCAGGCCGGTGGTGGGGTACGCGGTCTGCACCTCGCGCACCCCGCCGAAACTCGGGCCGTTCAGGGCGCTCACGCCAGTCGGGGACGTCCACTCCTGCGGAAAGGGGCTGAGGACGTCCCCCGGTGCGGTCGCCAGCACCAGGTGGGGCTGGTCGAAGGTGTTCCCCACCTGCGCGTCTCTGGCCGAGGGGGCGCTCAGCAGCACGTCCAGGCCGACGGCTTTCACTCCGGCTTCCTCCAGGGTGTTGAAGGCCGCCGCGTACAGTTCACGCGGCCACAACTCCATGCGCCCGTAGTCACGCAGGCTGGCGTCGTCAATGCCGATCAGCACCAGTCGGCTGTCCAGGGGGCTGGGCAGGGCGCGGTTCACGGCGTTCTCCAGGCGACCGTTCTCCGGCAACAGGAGCGGCAGCAGAACGCTGAACACCACGGCCAGAGGCAGGGTCCAGCGGCGCAGGTTCGGGTCAGTGGAGTTCCGCATGAGCGCCGTTTCCAGCGGCGTCCGTCAGGGTGAGTTCGAGGGGTTCACGGCCCAATCCGGGCGGCAGAAGAAGACGGAAAGGCGCGTTGGCCTGCACGGAACGTGTCACTTCACCGCCTGGCCCTTTGATGCGCAGCGTCAGGCGCCGCCCGTTCACGTCGCGGGCCAGGCCGGTCAGGGTGACCACGCGGCCCGTCACCTGGCGCTTCAGGTCACTGAGCACGGGCGCGGTCTGGTCGATCCAGATCACCCGTGACCAGCGCAGGCCCTGCCCGAACCTGGAGGCTTTCACGTCCAGGGTGTACCGCCCGTCCGGCAGTGCGTTGGGGGCCAGCCGGTACGCTCCCCCCGCCATGTCGGATGTGACCGGGACGGAAACCGCCGGGCCTCCCTTTCCCTGGAGGGTGGCGCTGACCACGGTGTCCGGCGAACCGCCCAGGGCGAAGCCGGGCTGCTGTTGATGCCGCGCGAACGCCGTCCAGTTCAGTTGCAGGGGCCTGGCCTGCTCTGCGTCCAGCGCCTCGTTGAACAGGTCGAGGTCGTCTTTCTGAAGGGCCTGCACGGGTTGGCGCGGGGCTTTCTGCTGCCCGGCGGTCAGGGCGGTCTGCCCCTCGCTGGGCAGCGCCACGGTGCCCTCCACGACCTTCACCAGGCCGCTGGCGTCCACGCGGAATTTCGTGCCGCGCACCGCCGTGCTGACCACCGGCGTGGAGATCTTGTACCCGCCCTGGCCCTTCTCCACGACGTTCCAGGCGCTGCCTTTCAGCAGTTGCAGCGTGACTTCACGCCCGCGCGTGGTCTTCTCCACGGCCAGCACCTTCAACTCGCTGTGCTCGCTGAGGCGCAGGTAGCCGCCGCCGGTGAAGCCCACTTCCGCCCAGGAGTTCTCGGCAGTGCTGAGGCTCTGCGATTCGGCCAGCGACTGGCCCACCCGCGCTTCCTGGCCCGTGCCCTTGGCGGAAATCCAGCGCACGGTGCCGCGCAGCGCCTCCAGCGTGGCCGCCCCCGACCCGGTGAACACCGAGGCGTACCAGGGATCGTCCTCCACGAACGCCTGCTGCTGGAAGGAGTGCAGCGCGAGTTGTTGCCCGGCGCTCAGGGTGAGCAGCCGCGGCCCGTTGGACACGCGTAACTGCCCCTCGATGACCGCGACGCGCTGGGTGCTGCCGTCCGCGGTCAGGTCGATGCGGGCTTTGCCCTTGCCGGTCATGACCAGGTGGCTGCCCCGCGCGAACGCGGCCACCGGGCCTTCCAGCAGGAACTGACCGGCCTGGAAGTCCGGCTTGCCGCTGTACTGCCTGAGCCTGGAGGCGCTGCCGACCACGCTGCGCCCCCCCATGCCGTTGGTCAGCACCGCCCGCCCGGTGCCGGTTCGCAGTGCCCGTTCCACCCGGCCCGCGCTTGCGGTCAGGGGTCGCCACGTCAGGTCGCTCTCCTGCACTTCCACCTTGCCCTGTAAGCTGTGCAGCACCAGGGGGCCTTCCACGCGAACCGTTTCCTGCGCGGTGGCGCTGCCCAGCGGAAACTGGGCGCTCAGCAGCGAGACGGAAAGAAGAAGAGGCGTCGGGTTGAAGCGGGGGGCACGGCCTTTCACTCGTTCCAGTTTAATCCAAGTGCCCTGCAAAATTCTCTCTATTTGGTAGAGTACGGGGCGTGCTTGTCGCTGTTCAGGACGTCATCAAAGATTACGGCCCGGTTTCTGTCCTGACGGGCGTGACCTTCGCGGTGCAGCCCGGCGACCGGGTGGGCGTGGTGGGGCGCAACGGCGCGGGCAAAAGTACCCTCATGAAGCTGTTCACCGGGGAACTGCAACCGGACGGCGGAACGGTGCGCCGCAGCCCCGGCGTGCGCGTCCGTAACCTTCAGCAGGATCCGGTGTTCCCGCCGGGGGCCACGGTGGATTCGGTGCTGGACGCCGCCTTTCACGACCTGGATCAGCTGGAGGCGGCGCTGGGCGAGGCGGCGCAGGCCATGAGCAGCGGCACCGACGAGAGCATCCTGAAGCACGAGGAGCTGCTGGAGCACTTCGCCCGGCGCGGCGGGTTCGAGCGCCGCAGCCGCCGCGAACAGGTCGCGCTGGCGTTCGGTTTCCGTGGACGCGAGGCCGCGCCGGTCGCCTCCCTGAGCGGCGGCGAGCGCACCCGCCTGGGCCTGGCCGCCCTGCTGGTCGAGAACCCCGACGTGCTGCTACTGGACGAACCCACCAACCACCTGGACATCGTCATGGTCGAGTGGCTGGAAGGTTTCCTGAACCACTACCCCGGCGCGGTGCTGGTCATCAGTCACGACCGGGCCTTCCTGGACAACGTCACCAACGAAACCGCGTACATGCGCGACGGTCAGTTGCGCGTCTACGCTGGAAATTACACGATATTCCGCGAAACGCTGGACGCCGAACTGGAACAGCAGGCCGCCCGTTTCGCCACCGAAAGTAAACAGATCGCCAGCTTGCAGGCCAGCGCCGACCGCATGAAAATCTGGGGCCTGGGCATGAGCAAACTGGCCCGCCGCGCCAGGGCCATGCAGGCCCGCGTGGACAGGATGCAGGCCCGCGCGACCAGCGCCCCGCCCCCCGAGGAGCGCACCACCCGCATCCACTTTCACGCTCCCGAGAGCGGCGAGGTGGTGCTGGACGCCCGCCACATCACCCGCCGCATCGCTGAGCGCACGCTGTTCGAGGACGTGAACGTGCAACTCCGGCGCGGCGAACGGGTCGCCATCATCGGGCGCAACGGGGCGGGGAAGACCACCCTGCTGCGTGCCCTGCTGGGCCTCGACCCCAGCGATGACCCCCGCGGGCGCGTCCTGACCGGGGCCAGGGTCACCGCCGGGTACTACGACCAGGCCCTGCGCGGCGTAGAACCTGACCAGACGCTCTACGACGTGGCCCGCGAGTACGTGCAGAAAGATGCCCAGGCTCACGACCTGCTCGGCACCTTCATGTTCCCCTACGACCAGCACGACAAACCCACCCGCATCCTGAGCGGCGGGGAACGCGCCCGCCTGGCCCTGCTGAAACTGGCGCAGGAAGACCACAACCTCCTCATTCTGGACGAACCCACCAACCACCTCGACATGGAAATGGTCGAGTCGCTGGAAGTGGCCCTGGAGCACTTCAGCGGAACCCTCATGATGGTCAGTCACGACCGCGCCTTCATCGAGGGCCTGGCCGACCGCATCTGGCTGATCGAGGACGGCCGATTCTACGAGTACCCCGGCTGGGAGGACTACCAGGCCAAGCACGCCCTCTTCAAGGCGGCTGACGAGGCGGAAAACACGCCTGCGACGCCCGCTTCAGTGCCCAGAACTGCCGCAGAGCCCAGAACTGCCGCCCCGAAAGGCAAGGGCCTGTGGCACCTGAAACGCGAAGTGGAAGCCATCGAGGCCGACATTGCCCGCCTGGAAGCCGAACTGTCCCAGGCCCAGCAGCACCTGCACGACGCTGCCCCCGACGCCGACTTCGCCGCCCTGGGTCAGGCCGCGCACGACCTCGAGGAAAGACTCAGCGCGAAGATGGACGAGTGGAGCCAGAAATCAGCCGAGATCGAAGCTAGAGGCGGGTAAGGGTTCAGCATGAAATCCGTTCGCCCCCTCAGGCTGTAAAAGTCAATCCCGTCCGTTCTCTGTCCTGCTGGAACGGCTCACCCGCCCGGCGTTGACAGGCGTTCCAGGCAGCTTCTGGCGAAGGCGACCGCCTCCACCTTGCGCCCAGGGCGGTTCAGGGTCACGGCCCGGCTGGCCCGGTGAAAAGCCAGCAGTAAGCCGAACAGGGCCACTTCCCGCCCGAGGGGTTCACCCGCCAGCCTGGCCGCCGGCTCCCAGCCGTGAAAGTAAGCCAGGCTGGCCCAGTCCCACTCCGGCGGGCCGATGCTGGCATCCCCGAAATCCAGGAAGGCCGCCAGTTCGCCGCCGCGCCACACCCACTGATTCAGGTGCAGGTCGGTGTGGCACACGCACACGGGCAGGTGCGCCAGGTCGTGAAGTTCCCCTTCCAGGGCCTGAAGCGGGTCATGCAACTCCTTCTCGAGCCAGATCAGGGGTTGAGCTTGCAGGGTTCCGGCGTGAAAGGGCCAGGCCTGCTCCAGCCTGGATAGGAAACCGTCTTCTGCGTTGCTTTGCGAACCGTTCAGAATGTCCTCGCGGTCCTCCAGCAGGCCGTAGCCGCTGAATTTCAGGGTGTGCAGCGCCCGAATGGCCCCGCTCAGTTGCTGCCAGCCCCGCGGGCTGGGCGGGAGATCGTCCCCTTTCACCAGGCCTTCAACGCTGTAGGCCCGGCCGTCAGGCAGGTGGCCCAGTTCGCTGGTTCGCGGTGTCGGGATGCCCAGTTCACGCAGTTTGCGCCGCACCTGGGCGTCCACCCTGAACCGCGCGGCCTTGCCGGGGTTCGGGTCGGAGAGGCGCACGACCTGAACGCCGTCGGTGTACACCGTGCAGGTCGCGCCCCTGGCCAGCAGGCGCGTGCGCCCCGGCAGCAGCGCGGCGGCAAGTTTCAGGTCGGCGGGATCGGCGGCGGTCAAGGATGCCGCATTGTACGTGAAGGGCCGGCAGCGCCGCTCAGAGTTTCAGTTCGCCTTCCTGCGTGACTTTCACGTTCTGCGCCAGTTCGCGGGCGGTGCTTTCGCGTTCCCTGTCCAGGTACGTCTCGGCCTGCGCGACCTCCCTGTCCAGCACCTGAATGGTGTCCTGGAAGCGGTCGAGGGCCTGGGCGCGGTAGGTGCTGATGGCGTCCAGCGCGCCGTACACCTCGCGGAAGGCCGCCTGGATGACCTGCGGGTCGACGGTGGCACTGCCGGCCTGCTGCTGGATCTGGGTGGACTGCTTGTTCAGCAGTTGCGCGGTTCTGGAGATCATCTTCCCGGTGGTCTCGTTCACGGCGTTCACCTGGCCCAGCACGGCCTGCTGGGTGCCGAGCGCCTGGCTGACCATCAGCGCGGTCTTCAGCGCACTGACGGTGGTGGTGGTGGCCCGGTCGACGCCCTTGATCAATTCCAGGTTGTTGCGGCGCACCAGGTCGAGGGCCAGGTAGCCCTGGATGCTGACCGCCAGTTGCGTCAGGATGTCGGTGACGCGCTGACGCACCGCGAACAGCAGTTCCTCGCTGACCACGCGGGCTTTTTCCGGGTCGGTCTGCTGCAACTGCGCCAGTTCTGCCGTCAGTGCCTCGTCCACGGATTTACCGACGTGCGCGTACTGCCGGAGTTTCTGCATGGTTTCCCACAGATGAACTTTCTCGGTTTCGATGGTGGCGTTGTCGCGCCGCAACTCGTCCTGACCCCGGTACAGGCTCTCCAGGATGCCGTTGAGGTGTGCGTTGGCGCTCTGGTACTTGTCCAGGGCGTTTTGCACCTTGCGTGCGCCGGGCAGCATTCCAAAAAAACGCCGGGGCGTGGGGGTGCGGTTCGGGTCGAGGTCTTCCACGGTGCGGCGCAGGTCGGTCAGGCCCTTCAGGATGTCGCTGCCCTCCGCCAGTGCCCCGATTTTGGTGGCCCGCAGGGGCCGGTCGAGCATGCGGTTGCTGCTCTGCGCGGCGGCCCGCTGTTCGGGCAGGCCCAGGTCATGCACGGCGTCCAGCTTGCGGCGGAATTCGGGGCTGTTCGCTGAGGCGTTCAGGACGTCCTGCGCAAAACTGCGGGCCATCTGATCCAGCCGCGCCTGTTCCTCGGGCGTCAGGGGGATCATTTCCGGCGCTTCCTGCGCCCGCACGGGCTGCACCGCTTCCGGGGCTTGCAGGGTCGACTCGGGTGGGGTCAGGTGCTGGAGTTTGCCATCGGTCATGCTCTCTATTACGCAACGAACTCATGAAGAGTTGCATCCGGCGAAAGGGGGAGAGGGATTAACCCTTCACCTGCATAACCGGATGCATAACCGGAGTTAATCGACAACCAGTCTAAACTTGGATATCAGTCAGACGGCCTCGCCCACTGTTGTGCGGATCACATGACTCATCTGACTCATGTCCTGCGCTAAGCTGCTAACCGATGAACATCATTGGCAAAGTCACCGTGCTGCCGCAACTTCCCGGGAAGATTGCGCGTCTTTCCGAACTGGCTTACAACCTGTACTGGTCGTGGACGCCGCACGCGCAGAACCTGTACGCGGAACTCGACGCCGAAATTTGGGAGCGCTTCCAGCACAACCCGGTGCGCACCCTGCTGGAAGTCTCGCAGGAACGCCTGAACGCCGCTGCCGCCGACCCCGCCTACCTGGCCCGCTACCAGCAGGTCATGGCCGACTTCGACGCCTACATGGGCAAGAAAGACACCTGGGCCAGCAAGAACGCCCCCTGCATGGAACCTGTCGCCTACTTCAGCATGGAGTACGCCTACCACGAGTCCCTGCCCATCTACTCCGGGGGACTCGGCGTCCTGGCGGGCGACCACTGCAAGAGTGCCTCCGACCTGGGCCTTCCCTTCACTGCCGTGGGCATGCTGTTTCATCAGGGGTACTTCCGCCAACTGTTCGACAAGGACGGCTGGCAGAACGAAGCCTACGACGAACTCGACCTGACGACCCTGCCCATCAGGGTGGCCCTCAACGACGCCGGCGAGGAGATTCGCCTGAAAATCTGGATCGGCAACCACGACGTGCAGGTGCGCGTGTGGAAGTTGCAGGTGGGCCGCATTCAGGTGCTGCTGCTCGACACCAACGTCCCCGAGAACAACGAGGACGACCGCAAGCTCACCGCCCGCCTGTACGGCGGCAACCAGGAACTGCGCGTGCAGCAGTACGTCCTGCTGGGCGTGGCCGGCATTCGCGCCCTGCGCGCCCTGAACATTCCCGCCAGCGTGTACCACATGAACGAGGGCCACGCCGCGCTCATGAGCCTGGAACGCATGCGCGAGTACGTGGCCCAGGGCCTGGACTTCAAGACCGCGCTGGAAACCGCCGCCAGCAGCACCCTGTTCACCACCCACACCCCGGTGGCCGCCGGGAACGACGCCTTCGCCTACGACCTGATGGATCGCTACATTGGTCGCTGGCCCGGCGTGCTGAACACCACCCGCGACGAACTGTACGGCCTGGCCCGCCACGACCAGAACTGGGACGGTCAGGTGGTGCCGGCCTTTTCCATGACGGTGTTCGCCCTGCACATGAGCCGCGCCGCCAACGGCGTCTCCGAACTGCACGGCGAGGTCAGCCGCAAGATGTGGAACTTCCTGTACGAGGGCGCGAACCCCGAGGAAGTGCCCATCGGTCACGTCACCAACGGGGCGCACAACCTGACCTTCACCAGTCAGCCCATGCGCGACCTGCTCTCGACCGTGCTCCCGCAAGACTGGACGGAACGCCTGGAAGACGAGCAGATGTGGCAGGCCGTCGAGAACCTCAGCGACCAGCAGCTCAGTGACGTGCAGCGCGAGATGAAACGCCAGATGATCACCTTCGTGCGCGGACGCATGAAAGAACAGATGCTCCGCAACGGAGCCAGCGCCGCCGACGTCGCCCACACCGACCAGCTCCTCGACGAGAACGCCCTCACCATCGGGTTTGCCCGGCGCTTCGCCACGTACAAACGCGCCACGCTGCTGTTCCGCGACAAGGCCCGCCTCAGCCGGATCGTGAACAACCCCGAACGCCCGGTGCAGTTCGTGTTCGCCGGGAAGGCCCACCCTGCCGACAATCCCGGTAAGGCCTTCATTCAGGAGATCTTCCGCGTCAGCCAGGAACCCGAGTTCCGGGGCAAGATCGTGATCCTGGAAAACTACGACATGAACGTCGCCCGCCACCTGGTGCAGGGCGTGGACATCTGGCTGAACAACCCCCGCCGCCCGCTGGAAGCCTCCGGTACCAGCGGCATGAAGGCGTCCTTCAACGGCAGCCCCAATTTCAGCGTCCTGGACGGCTGGTGGCGCGAAGGGTACGACGGTGACAACGGCTGGAGCATCGGCGAGGAACGCGAGTACGCCGACCTGAACGTGCAGGACGACGCCGACGCTTTCAGCCTGTACACCACCCTGGAAACCCAGATCGTCCCGCGCTACTACGGCGGCGGCACCGGCCCGGCCAGTTGGGCGCATACCGTCCGCGACAGCATCGAGACCGTCAGCCCGCGCTTTTCGATGCAGCGACAGGTGATCGATTACGTGCAGCAGTACTACCTGCCCATCGCGCAGCGGGCCGCCACGGTCAGCAAAGACCGCTCCACAAAAGCCAAACAGATCGCCGAGTGGAAAACCTGGGTGCGCCAGCAGTGGCCCTACACGCAGATCACCGCGCAGGCCAACCTGCCCACCACCGCCCGCCCCGGCCAGACCGTGACCGTCACCGCCAACGTCAACCCCGCCGGCATCAACCCCGCCGAACTGAACGTCGAAGCGGTGCTGATGCGCGGCGAACACCAGACCCGCGTGCCCCTCCGGCACCAGCAGGGCAACGTGTACAGCGCCGAAGTGCCCCTCAGCGACAGCGGCCTGTACTCCGTGGGCGTCCGCATGGTGCCCCACATCGAAGGTCTCAGCAACCCGCTGGAAACGGGCCTGATCAAATGGGCGTAAAAGCTGCGCGGGAAGCGGTGCGCGGGACGCGGTAAAAACCGGTGGTGATCAGTGGTGAGTGGGATGTGGTTTTTTGCCTTCCACTCACCTTTCGGCTGGCAAAATTTGTGGCTCATCCGGGCGTGGGATACTTCAGGGCATGAGGAAAATTCTGGCCCTGCTTCCTATCCCGCTGCTGTTCTCGTGCGCTCCAGCCGCGCAGAACACGAAAACGTCCTCTGCTCAACCTGCCGTGACCACCCAACCGCCTCAACCCGCCACGCCAGTCGCGTTGGAAGGGTACACCCTCATGAAACCCCTCAGCGCCGCGCCCGTTCGCAAGTTTGACAGGGCGGCGCAGGTGATCGACCCGGCGAAGTCCTACCGCGCCGTGATGAACACCGCCAAGGGCAGCATCACGCTCGACCTGAACGCCAAGGCCGCGCCGGTGGCCGTGAACAACTTCGTGTTCCTGGCCCTGAATCACTTTTACGACGGCACTCGTTTCCACCGCGTCATCGACGGGTTCATGGCGCAGGGCGGCGACCCGCAGAGCGCCGACCTGAGCCTGCGCAGCGCCTGGGGCACGGGCGGCCCCGGTTACGCATTCATGGCCGAACACCAGAACGGCCTGAAATTCGACCGTCCCGGCGTGCTCGGCATGGCCCGTTCCTCGCGCCTGGACTCGCAGGGCAGCCAGTTTTACATCACGCTGGCCGCCGCCGATTTCCTGAATGGGCAGTACACCGCCTTCGGCCAGGTGGTGGACGGCATGGCTGCCCTCAACAACATCACCAAGACCGGTGAACGTCCCGGCCCTGGCGTGGAACCCGACCTGCTGAACTCCGTGCAGATTTACGTGAAGTAACCATCACGGGAAAGCAGGGCTAGACTGGGGGGCATGAGAGTCCCCCGCCGTCTGGCCCTGCTTGCCCTTGCCGGGGGCAGCGCCCTGTACGTCCGTAAAATTCACCGTTACCGCGACCCGGTGCGCCTCGGTGAGGCGGGGCCGGGGGAACTGCTGTGCCCCGCCGATGGCCGGGTGTCGTTCGTGCGGCACATCGACCAGGGGCACGCCGAGGGACTCGACTGGCCGATCTCCGAACTCTTCCAGGGTGACGTGCCACGCGAGGGGTGGCTGGTCGGCATTCTCCTCAGTCCGCTGGACGTTCACTACACTTACGCACCTGTGAGCGGGAAGGTCACGAGCACCAGGAGCGTGCCGGGTGGCCGGCACTCCCTGGGCGGCCAGCATCTGCTGCAACTGGCCGCGCAGCAACCCGTCGACCTGCTCGGCTCCCGCGGCACCAGGGACAACGAACGGCATGTGTACACCCAGGACACGCCCGGCGGCGCAGTTCACGTCGTGGCAGTCGGTTCACGGGCGGGCCTCCAGGGCACCAGGTACCTGAAGGTCGGCGATGACGTTCGCGCCGGTCACAAGGCCCTGTTCCTGCCGGAAGGCGGGCTGGTCATCACGTACTTCTCCCTCAGCACCCGGCCTCAGGTCAGCGTGGGTGAGCGCGTGGTGGGCGCTCGGACGGTCATGGCCCGGACAGGGTAAACGTCAGGATCTCCGCGCCTTGCACCGGAACGCGCGACTGGTCGGGCACGCTGACCAGCAGGGGAGAGGACGACAGGTCAGCCGCTGCATTCAGCAACGGCACGTCCACGCTGGCATCCAGCGTTCCCCACAGGTGCGCCGCGTTCTCGCGCCACAGCAGTGCCCCGACCGCCTCCGCTCCCGCGTAGGCCATCAGCAGGACGCTCTGAAGGTCGCCTTCCAGCTTCAGGGCCAGGTGCCGCGCGATCAGGGACGCCCACTGCGGCGTGTCGTACGCCCCGGCCAGGACTCCCGCCCAGGCTGCCAGATGCAGGCGCGACACCTGCTCCACTACGGTTCGCGTCTCGTCACCCGCAGGCTCGTAAGTCCCCACTCGCACCCCGCCCACATCCCGCCCCGGCAGCACCTCGGGACTGACCCGCAGCCGTGAACGAGGTTCAGGCGGACAGCCCTCCTCGCAGTAGGTCGCGTTCAACGCCAGGATGTTCGTCCCCGGCGTCAACAGGGTCACCACACCGTCATCGTCGAACACGTCGGAGGCCAGCGGCGTGAAGTAAGTCAGCAGACTGGACAGCGCAGACGACATGCCCGGCATTCTCGCAAAAGAAAAAGGGCCACCGTGCGGGCGGCCCTCGGCGGTGCGCTGCGGCTCAGGGGTACAGGCCACGCAGAGCGCGGGCCTCCAGCACGCGCGTGCACGACACGATGTACACGGCGGTACGCAGCGTCACGTCGTGTCTCTCCTTCACGTCCCATAGGCTCAGGAACGCCTCGCGCATGATCCGGTCGAGGCGGTTGTTGATTTCCTCCTCCGTCCAGAAGAAACTGCTGAAGTCCTGCACCCACTCGAAGTAACTGACGGTCACGCCCCCGGCGTTGGCGAGCACGTCCGGCACCACCGTGATGCCTTTCTGCGTCAGCAGGTCGTCGGCGGCAGGGATGGTGGGGCCGTTCGCGCCCTCGACCACCAGTTTCGCCTTGATCCGGTCGGCGTTCGCCAGGGTGATCTGTTTTTCCAGCGCGGCGGGAATCATGACGTCGCAGTCCACGCCCCAGAACTCGTCGCGCTGAAGTTCCTCGGTGCCTTCCAGGCCAGTGATCTTGCCGGTGGTGCGCAGGTGCGCCAGGGCCTTGACGGGGTCGATGCCGTTCGGGTTGGCGATGGTGCCCGTCACGTCCTGAATGGCCACGACCTTCGCGCCGTGGTTGTGGAAGTTGCGGGCCGCCGCTTCACCCACATTCCCGAAGCCCTGAATGGCCACGCGGGTGCCTTCCATGGGCATGCCCAGTTTCTTCATGGCCTCGGCCCCCGTGACGAACACGCCGCGCCCGGTCGCGTCACTGCGGCCCAGGCTGCCGCCCAGGCTGATGGGCTTCCCGGTCACGACCCCGGTGGCGGTGCGGCCCACGTTCATGCTGTAAGTGTCCATCATCCACGCCATGGTCTGCGGCCCGGTGTTCACGTCCGGCGCGGGAATGTCCTTTTCCGGCCCGATGATCAGCCCGATCTCGCTGGTGTAACGGCGCGTCACGCGCTCCAGTTCGCCCTGGCTGTACTTGCGCGGGTCAATGCGAATGCCGCCCTTGCCGCCCCCGTAAGGCAGGTTCACGGCGGCGTTCTTCACGGTCATCCAGGCCGATAGCGCCATCACTTCGGACAGGGTCACGTCCTGGTGAAACCGCACGCCGCCCTTCGCCGGGCCGCGCGAGGTGTTGTGCTGCACGCGGTAACCCTCGAAGTGCGCCACCGTGCCGTCGTCCAGGTGAACAGGCACGTCCACGATCAGGATGCGTTTGGGACGCTTCAACGTTTCGATCCAGTACGCCAGCTTACCCAGGTACGGGGTGACGCGCTCGACCTGTTCCAGGAAGATCTCGTACGGCCCGATGTTGTTCGGGTCGAGGTAGGTGGGGATTTCGTGAGCGACTTTGTTCTCGCTGTTCTGTTCGGCAGTCATGATGAAAAACTCCTTGTGGATCGTGGAACGGCAGAGCGTAGAGCGTGGAAAGAGAGGGCTGCGCCGGAAGGGGTCAGTGGTGGGTAGAAAGTGGGAAAAACACAACGTGGGTGATGGTTTGACCTGCTGCCCTCTGCTGGCGGCTCTCTGTTTCTTAGGGGTACACGCCGCGCATCCCCGTGGCGTTCGTCAGGCGGTTCAGGGCGATGGCGTACGCGGCGGTGCGCATGTCCACGTCGCGTTCCTGCATGAACGCCAGGACACTGTCCACGGCGGCATTGACCCGCACGTCGATGGCCCTGAGAATCTCTTCTTCCGTCCAGAAGAAGTTGCTGGCGTCCTGCACCCACTCCAGGTAGTTCACGATCAGTCCGCCTGTGCTGGCGACCAGGTCGGGCAGAACCCTCACGCCCTGATCTTTCAGGAACCGTTCCGCTTCAGGAAGAACGGCGCAGTTGGTGGCCTCGACCACGTAATTGGCGCGGACGGCGTGGGCGTTCCCGGCATTGATGGTTCCGTAATCGAAGGCCAGCATCAGGACTTCCACATCCAGTTCCAGCAGCTCTTCCGGCGTGATGGCCGTGCCGAACCCGCTGAGGCCGCCGGTCTTCAGGCGGTGATCCTCCAGGGCGTTCAGGTCGAGGCCCCCGCTGGCGTAGGTGGCCCCGTGCGCGTCACTGACCGCCACGACGAGCGCCCCGGCCTCCGCGAGGGTTCTGGCGGCCTTGCGCCCCACCTCGCCGTACCCGTACACCGCCACGGGCTTGCGCTCCAGGGTCTGACCCGTGTTTTCCAGCACGCGCTGCGTGACCAGGGCGGCACTGCGGCCACGAGCGTCCTTGCTGCCGTAACTGCCGCCCAGCGGAATGGGTTTACCAACGACCGCACCGCTTTCCGTTTCCCCGACCATTTCACTGTAGGCGTCCAGCGCCCAGGCCATCACCTGCTGGTCACTGCCCACGTCCGGTGCAAGGATGTCCTGCTGCTTGCCGATCAGTTCCACCAGCCCAGCAGCGTAACGGCGCGTCACGCCCTCCAGCTCATGCGGACTGAGGGTGGCCGGGTCGACGTCGATGCCGCCCTTCGCGCCGCCCAGCGGCAGGTCGGCCACGGCGGCCTTGAGGGTCATGATGGCGGCCAGCACCTCGCACTCGTGCGCGTTCAGCCCCGCTTTCAGGCGCAGGCCGCCCATGCTGGGGCCTCGCGCGGTGCTGTGCACGCAGC
>ERZ501016.357-NODE-357-length-14073-cov-4.559352_pt1 | contig 14073 bp, 11 predicted proteins | sample MGYA00248889_ERZ501016 | MGnify/ENA primary metagenome ERZ501016 (study PRJEB25958, sample SAMN03398594) | human skin metagenome | study: EMG produced TPA metagenomics assembly of the Human Skin Microbiome Metagenome (human skin metagenome) data set. | reverse complement strand
GAAAAGAAGGAGCAAGAGATCAAGGACGAAGAGCCCAAGGACGAGGGTACGAAGGAAGAGGCGAATGGAGCCCCTGCCGATGCACCCAGTGAGCATCCTGCCGAGGCACCTCAGGCCACGGATGCCACGAGCGCCTCCGACACCCCTGACGCTTCGGCGCCGGCCGCCGAGACACCCGATATCCCCTCGCTCGAGCAGCAGCTGCGTGCCAAGACCGAGGAGTGCGAGAAGCACAAGCACTTTGCGCGCACGTTTCTCAAGGAGAAGCGCGCCGCCGAGGCCCAGCTCAAATCACTCCAGGAGCAGCCGGCGGATCAGGCACTGCAGACGCGCATCACAGAACTCGAGAGCCTGCTTGCCCAGGCCAACGCACGCATCTCCGAGCTCGAGACGGAGCTTGCCCACATCAAGGACGAGAGTGTCAAGGCCGTCAAGGCCAAGGAAGACGAATTGCAAGCATTACGCAATGCACCTGAAGGCACAGCTGCTGTCCAGGCCAAGGAGGCCGAGCTGCAGGCGCACTACCAGCCGCTGCTGCAGTCGCGCTACGAGGACGGCAAACGTGAGGCGGCCCTGCGTAACCAGATCATGATTGGTCAGCGCGATAAGAAAATCACGAACCTCACGAACGAGATTGCCGAGCTCAAGACCAAGCTGGGCGTCGATGCACCGCCAGCCGCAGCAGCCAAGACGTCCGAGCAGAAGGAGACACCCGCCTCCAACCCCCGCCCGGCTGTCGTGCGCGGCGGTCGCGGCGGCGCTCACCGTCGGCGCCGTGGCGCTGGCCGCCGCACTCAAGGCAGACGAATGCCAAATCTACACCGATGTGGACGGCGTCTTCACCGCCGACCCGCGCATCGTCCCCGCGGCCCGCAAGGTCGAGCGAATCTCCAGCGAGGAGATGCTCGAGCTGGCCGCCTGCGGCTCGAAGGTGCTGCACCTGCGCAGCGTCGAATACGCCCGCCGCTTCGGCATCCCCATCCATGTCCGGTCCTCCTTCTCGCACAAGGAGGGCACTTTTGTCACCGATGCGCCCGCGCCCGAAGGAGAACCCGTGGAAGCCCCCCTGATCACCGGTGTCGCCCACGACCGCAGCGAGGCCAAGATCACCGTGGTCGGCGTCCCCGACCAGACCGGTATGGCGGCGCAGATCTTCGCCGCGATCGCCGAAGCGGAGATCAATATCGACATGATCGTCCAGAATGTGTCGGCCAGCGAGACCGGCCTGACCGATATCTCCTTCACCCTGCCCAAGACCGACGGCCCGTCGGCGATGCAGGCGCTGCAGCGCATTCAGGCCTCGGTCGGCTACGCCTCCCTGCAGTATGACGACCAGATCGGAAAGATCTCCCTGGTCGGGGCCGGTATGCGGTCCAACCCCGGCGTCTCGGCCACCTTCTTCCGGGCGCTCTCGGACGCCGACATCAACATCGAGATGATCTCCACCTCGGAGATCCGGATCTCGGTGATCACCCGCTCCGACCGCCTCGACGACGCGGTGCGGGCCGTGCACACGGCATTCGGGCTGGACTCGGACGCCGAGGCGGTCGTCTACGGCGGCACCGGCCGCTGACCCCGGTCCGCCGGCGTCGCCCTCTCCGTGGGGCGTCGCCACATTGTTACCAAAGTTCACTTCTGTGACTTGAGTGGCACTGGTGCTTGGTGTGACTGTTGGGACAAAATGATCCCGGTAGCAGCAGCCATACCGGAAGGACCGAGCCATGCCGACCGTTCCCGACGTACCCGAGCGGGCGCGCCGGAACTTCCGGGGACGCCAGCGTCGGCGGCTTGCTCTGCTCGTCACTCTGCCGGGGCTGATTATCGGCACGGTCAGCGTCGGCGGCGCCTATAGCGCCGGCTTGCTGACCCGCAAGCCCGCCCCGCCGTGCCCGCCCACGATCGTCGCCGCGCCGGCTCGGGACTCCTTCACCATCAAGGTCCAGAACTCCAACGAGACCCCGGGTGAGGGTGCGTCCGTCGCCAAAACCCTGACCAAGCGGGGCTTCCGGATCAAAGGTGTGGGTAATGCGCCGGACGGGGTCTACGTCAAGCGCGCGGCGCTCGTCTACCACGGGCCCGCCGGCCTGGACCAGGCGCTGCTGGTTGCCCAGCAGATCCCCGGCGCCAAGCCGTGGAATGACGGCCGCTCCGGCGACAATGTCGAATTGGTGATCGGTTACGGCTTCACCGGTATGTCGTATGTCGACCCACCCCCGCCCCCGCTGCCGTCAGAGATCACGCTGCGGGTCTTCAACACGACATACCGGGAGGGGCTGGCGGGGCAGGTCGCGCAACAGCTCGGGAATCGTGGGTTCGCGGTGGAGGAGAGCGGCAATGACCCGCTCGCTGCCTTCTTGCCCAATGACTCCGTGGTGATTCGGCTGGGGTCCGAGGGCGCCGAGGCCGCTGCCGTGCTCAAGCAGCACCTGCCCGATGCCCGGCTGGTGCGCGATGAGCGCGCCGACGCCAGCCTGGATGTGGTGTTGGGCAACCGGTTCGCCGACCTGACACCGGTGGACGAGATCCCGGAACCGGCGCCGCGCCCGGCACCGGTCCCGGACACCGTCGCCCGCCCCTGCGGCGTGTCCTGAACCCTCCCGGCTAGGAGTCCCGCAGCGCCCCGGCGGCGTGGCTGGGATGACCTGTCGGCAGCATCCCGGAAGTGACAAGATGGGGCCTGGATCCTCATACGCCTGCGTCGAAAGGTCTCCCTCCCATGCCCGTTCGCAAGGTCGCAATGCTCACTGCCGGAGGCCTGGCGCCCTGTCTGTCCAGCGCCGTCGGCGGGCTGATCGAGCGGTATACCGAGCTGGCGCCGGAAGTCGAGCTCATCGGCTATCTCGACGGTTACGCCGGGCTGCTCACCGGCACCTCCATCCCGGTGACCGAGGACGTGCGGGCCGGTGCGCATCTGCTGCACCGCTTCGGCGGGAGCCCGCTGGGCAACTCGCGGGTCAAGCTGACGAATGTCGCGGACTGCGTCAAGCGCGGCCTCGTGGCTGAGGGCCAGGATCCGCTCCAGGTCGCGGCGGAGCAGTTGACCCGCGACGGGGTGGACGTGCTGCATACGATCGGCGGCGACGACACCAATACGACCGCGGCGGATCTCGCGGCATACCTGCATGCCAATGGCTACGAACTGCAGGTCGTCGGGCTGCCCAAGACGATCGACAATGACATCATCCCGATCCGCCAGAGCCTGGGTGCGTGGACCGCGGCCGAGCAGGGATCTCGCTACGCGCAGAACATCATTGGCGAGCACAGCTCCAATCCGCGGATGCTCATCGTGCACGAGGTGATGGGGCGTCACTGCGGCTGGCTGACCGCGGAGACCGCCCGCCGCTATCACGCCTGGGTTGGTGAGCAGGAGTTCGTGCCGGGTATCGGCACCAGTCGTGAGCGGTGGGATGTGCACGCGGTCTTCGTCCCCGAGCTGCCGATCGATATCGCCGCCGAGGGAGCCCGATTGCGCACGGTGATGGACGAGATCGGGTGCGTCAACATCTTCCTGTCCGAGGGTGCCGGGGTGAGTGAGGTCGTTGCCGAGCTGACCGCGGCCGGTGAGACGGTGCCGGTGGACCCGTTCGGGCATGTGCAGCTCGACAAGGTGAACCCGGGCGCCTGGTTCGCCAAGCAGTTCGCGGCCCTGCTCGGCGCCGAAAAGACCATGGTGCAAAAGAGCGGCTACTTCTCCCGGTCCGCCGCGGCCAATGACGAGGACCTTGAGCTGATCAAGCGTTGCACCGACTTCGCGGTGGACGCGGCGCTGCGCGGCGAGAGCGGCGTCGTCGGCCAGGATGAGGAGCGCGGCGACGAACTGCGCGCCATCGAATTCCCCCGGATCAAGGGCGCCAAGGCCTTCGACCCTAGCCAGGAGTGGTTCCAGACGCTGCTCGCCGATCTCGGTCAGCGCTGAAACTCCGTGTGGGACAAACAGATCGTGGTGCGCTTATGAGCGCCGAGCGTCGGCAAGCCTCGTCTGCCTCCCCGTATGAGGCCACCATCGGCTTCAGCCGGGCGGTTCGGGTGGGCAACCAGGTCGCGGTGAGCGGGACGGCCCCGGTATGGCCGGATGGCGACGTGGACTCGGACCCTTCGGTCCAGGCGCATCGGTGCATGGCGAAGTCTTTGCCACGGTGCGACCGGCGAGCACCATGGTCGTGGTGTCCGCGCTGCTCGATGAGCGCTGGGTCGTCGAGGTGGAACTCGACGCGATCGTGAAGGAGTGACCATGCTTAAGCTGGGATACAAGGCGTCCGCCGAGCAGTTCGGGCCGGGGGAGCTCGCGGCATACGGGCAACTGGCGGAGGAAGTCGGCCTCGACAGCGTGACCATCTCCGATCACTACCAGCCGTGGCGGCTGGAAGGCGGACATGCGCCGAATGCGTTGGCGTGGTTGGGTTTTCTCGCCGGGCGTACCGAACGGGTGACGCTGGGGACCTCGGTGTTGACGCCGACCTTCCGGTACAACCCGGCGGTCGTGGCGCAGGAGTTCGCCACGCTGGGGCTGTTGGCGCCGGGGCGGATCTTCCTCGGGGTCGGCTCAGGTGAGGCGCTCAACGAGATCGCGGTCGGCTCGGTGCAGGAGTGGCCGGAGTTCAAGGAACGCTTCGCCCGGCTGCGCGAGGCGGTCAAGCTGATGCGCCAGTTGTGGACCGAGGAGTCGGTGACCTTCGAGGGCGACTATTACCGGACTCGGGACGCGCGGATCTTCGATCGCCCGGAGCAGCCGATCCCGGTCTTCGTCGCCGCGGGCGGGCCCATGGTCGCCCGGTATGCCGGCCGGGTCGCCGACGGCTTCATCTGCACCTCCGGCAAGGGCCGCGAACTCTATGCCGACGAGTTGATCCCGGCGGTGGCGGAGGGTCGAGAGAAGGCCGGACGGGCGGGCGAGCCGATCGAGCGGATGATCGAGATCAAGCTGTCCTGGGATCCGGATCCCGAACTGGCACTACAGAACACGCGCTTCTGGGCGCCGCTCTCGCTGACCGCCGAGCAGAAACACTCGATCCACAGCCCGGCTGAGATGGAGCGGGTGGCGGACGAGTTGCCGATCGAGCAGGTCGCCAAGCGCTGGATCGTCAGCGCCGATCCCCAGGAGGTGGTCGAGGCGGTGAAGTTCTATACCGACCTCGGTTTCGACCACTTGGTCTTCCACGGCCCGGGACACGACCAGGAGCGCTTCCTGCGCACCTTCGCCGAGCAGGTCGTGCCGGGTCTGCGGGAGCTGACGCCGGCTCAGGGCTGAACTCGCACCAGATTGACCGGTGCGGAGGGTGGGTGGAGTCAGCCCAGGCGGGCGGTGAACTCGGCGATCCGGTCCAAGGCAATGCTGACGGCGGCGGCCCCGGCGGCCAGGGACAGTCGGATATGTGTGCCACCGTGGGCGGCGTCGAAGTCGACGCCGGGCGTCAGCGCGACATCCTGCTGTTCGAGCAGGGCCTGGCACCAGGCGACCGAATCGGCATACGGGCCAAGGACATCCGCGATCCCGGCATAGACATAGAAGGCGCCGTCGGCGGGAGCGACGTAGCGCCAGCCCAGCCGCGGGAGGGCATCGAGGACCAGACCGCGGGCCACCGCGAACTCGGCCACCGCGTGCTCGCCCTCGGCATACGACTGCGGAGTGAAGGCGGCGATGGCGGCGTGCTGGGCGGGGACCGGCGCGCACAGCGCCAGACTGCCGGCGAGGGCGTCGATCCGGTCGGCGAGGTCGGCGGGCATGAGCATCCAGCCCAGCCGCCAGCCGGTCATCCCCCAGAACTTGCTGAACGAGGAGATCACGATGCTGGCGCGGTCGTGCTCCCAAGCGCACGTGCCGACCGAGCCGGTGTAGGTGACGCCGTGGTAGATCTCGTCGCTGACCACCCGGACGCCGGCTTCGCGGCACCACTGGAGGATCGCGGAGAATTCCTTGTCCCGCACCATGGTTCCGGTGGGATTGGCGGGGCTGGCGATGATCAGACCGGCCAGCGGGGAGGTCGCGTGGGCGGCGGCGAGCAGGTCGACCGTGGGTTGGAAACGGGCCTCGGCGCCGGTGTCGAGCTCCACCACCTCGCAGCCCAGGGAGCGCAGGATGTTGACGTATGCCGGGTAGCCGGGCCGCGCGACCGCCACCCGGTCGCCGGCATCGAAGGCGGCGAGGAAGCCCAGCAGGAAGGCACCCGAACTGCCCGTGGTCACGCAGAAATCATTCGGGTCGAGATCGAGGTCATACCAGCGCCGGTAATGCCCGGCGAGTTCCTCACGCAGGGGACGTATGCCGCGAGATTCGCTGTAGCCCAGCGGGATCCGCTCGGTCATCACCCCGGCCGCGGCGTCCCGAACCGCCGTGGGCGCACCCTGTCCCGGCTCGCCGGCGCACAGGCTGATCACCTCCCGGCCCTCCTCCCGGGCCTGGGTGACTGCCTGCAGCACGGTCATCACGGTGAACGGGGGGACCGCGGAGCGAGCGGATGGGCCGAGGGGGGCGGGCGGCATACGGGCCACCCTGGCATAGGTCAGGGGCGGCATACGGGAGTTCGGGGCGCGCGGAACGACTGCCTAGACTCGCGAGTATGTCGCGACCGTTGGGCAACAAGGAATATTCGACCGAGGTGACCTGGACTGCGGTGCCGGGATTCGAGCACTTCGAGGATGTGCGCTATGAGCACAGCGAAGACGGCATCGCCAAGGTGACGATCAACCGCCCGCAGGTGCGCAACGCCTTCCGGCCGCAGACGATCATGGAGATCTCCGATGCCTTCACGCACGCGCGCGAGGACGGCAGCGTCGGGGTCGTCGTGCTCACGGGCGAGGGCCCGGACGCCTTTTGCTCCGGCGGCGACCAGAACGTGCGCGGCGACACCGGCTATCTGACCGAGCCGGGCAAGGCCGGGTCGGTCGGGCGCTTCCACGTCACCGATCTGCAGATCCAGATGCGCCGCCTGCCCAAGCCGGTCGTCGCCATGGTCGCCGGGTATGCCGTGGGCGGCGGCCACATCCTGCACCTGCTGTGCGATCTGACGATCGCCGCCGACAATGCGCAGTTCGGCCAGGTCGGCCCCCGCGTCGGGTCGTTCGACGGTGGCTATGGTGCGGCGCTGCTGGCCGAGCAGGTCGGGGTCAAGAAGGCCAAGGAGATCTGGTTCCTGTGCCGCATGTATGACGCCCAGGAGGCCCGCGAGATGGGCCTGGTGAACACCGTGGTCCCGCTGGCCGAACTTGAGGCGGAGACCGTGCGCTGGTGCCGGGAGATGCTGGACAAGTCGCCCTTTGCGCTGCGCCTGATGAAGGCCAGTTTTAACGCCTCGCAGGACGGTATGGCGGGCCTGCAGCAACTGGCCCACGACGCGAACCTGCTCTTCTACTCCACCGAGGAGGCGCGGGAAGGCCGGGAGGCCTACAAGGCCAAGCGCCCCACCGACTTCGGGCAGTTCCCGCGCCGCGCCTGAGGTCAATGGACCTCGGGGGCGGGTTGCGCCAGAAGCGGTAGCGCGACTGCGGCGAGTCTTACGGTGCGCATCCCAAGAGCGGGGATGGGGTCACTTCCCGCAGACTGTGACACGACCAATTCAGGGAGGCCGCGGATGGAGAAGGCCGAGTTTGAGCGCAGATTCGAGGCTGCTCGGGCCGCGAACCCGTCGCCCCATCCGGGTGTGGAACCGATCGATCTCGTTCCAGCCACCGAGGACGAGATCGCTGCATTCGAGACCGGCATCGGGGTTCGCCTTGCCGAGCAGCACCGCGAGTTCCTGCGCGAGCACGGCGGCGGTCGGTTGCTCTTTCTAGACGTGTGCCCCAGTGAACGGTGGGGCGCAAAGTCCCGAGGACCTGTATAGCGCCAACTCATCGGTGGACGCCTCCGACTTCGTCGCCGTCGCGCCAGTCGGTACGGGTGACTACTGGGGGTTCACCTGCCGGGACGGTCGATGCGAGGAGCAAGTCTCGTTCCGCGACCGTGAGAGCGGCGCCGTCACGGCTGAGGCCGAGGACTTCTACTCGTTCCTTACGCGCCGGGGTTTCGGTGAGCCCGCCAACTGACCCGGGCCGCGTGCGAGTACGGCCCGACTTGGGTGTACTGCATTTCCGCAGGTCAGGCATACTTTCTGATGGTCGGGGTGACAGGATTTGAACCTGCGGCCTCTTCGTCCCGAACGAAGCGCGCTACCAAGCTGCGCCACACCCCGTGGCTGCCCGCGGCTGGCGCCACGGGTCGTCGCCACCCGCTCGGATGGCGACAGCACAGGATAACCCAGGCGGGGGAGAGCCCCGAAATCGGGGCCAGGGGCCTGCCGCGAACGCCTAAAGCGACGACCCAGCGACCGAGCTCAGTCGGACGCCGGCCGACTCATCGCGACCCCAGTGAATTGCCGAACCGCCGGGTTGCGGGGCGCAACTGGCGCCACCCGCTCGTATGCCGTCCCCTGCGCCGGCCGGGGATCGGGCTCGCCCGCGTTGGGCCACAACGACATTGCCCGCTCCGCCTGGGCGGTGATGGTCAGCGACGGATTGACGCCCAGGTTCGCCGAGATCGTGGAACCGTCGGTGATGTGCAGGCCGGGGTAACCCCATACCCGGTGGTAGGGGTCGACGACCCCTTCCTGCGGACTCGCCCCGATCACCGAGCCGCCGAGGAAGTGCGCGGTCATCGGCATACCGAAGATCTCGCCCCAATTGCCACCGGCATACGCCCGCTCGCCGGTGGACCGCTGCAGCACTCGTGCCAGGGTCTGCGCGGCTCGATGCCCCGCCGGGATCCAGGCGGGATTTGGTTCGCCGTGCCCCTGCCGCGACGTCAGCCCGCGACGCCAGCGACCGGTCCGCGCGGATACGTCGAGGGAATTGTCCCGGGTCTGCATAACCAGGGCGATGATCGTGCGCTCCGACCAACGCCGGGGCAGCAACGCCCGGATCTGTCCAGGTTCACGCAGCAGGGTTCGCGCGGCCGCGACCAGCTTGCGCCGCGCATCCCCGGGCACCAGCGCGGAGGTCAGCAGACCCATCGCATTGGACCCCGGGCCATAGCGGCAGTTCTCGACGTGGGTCTCGGTGTCGGGGTGGAAGGAGGAGGTGATCGCCACCCCGCGGTCCAGCCCGCCGCCCGCCGGGACCCGCACCGCGCTGGCGCCCAGCAACGACTCGGAGTTCGTCCGGGTGAGCCGCCCAAGCCGGTCGGACAGCCCCGGCAGCGCGCCGGTCCGCTTCAAGCGGTGCAACAGCTGGCCCGTGCCCCATGCGCCGGCTGCGATCACGACCTGCGTGGTGACGATCTCGCGCCGCTCCCGCCGCACCCACGCCCCGGTGCGCTCACTGGTGATCCGGTATGCCGTCTGCCCCTCTTGTCCTACCCCCGGCCGCACGTCGACGACCGTGCGCAGCGGCTCGATCCGGACCCCGAGCCGCTCGGCGAGCGCCAGATAGTTCTTGACCAGCGTGTTCTTGGCGCCGACCCGGCAGCCGACCATGCAATTGCCGCACTGGGTGCATCCGGTCCGCGCCGGGCCCGCGCCACCGAAATAGGGATCGGCCACCCGCACCCCCGGCTCCCCGAAGAACACCCCGACGGGCGTCCGGCGCCACGTCTCGCCGACCCCGAGTTCCTCGGCAGCCTCGCGCATCACCCACTCGGCCGGCCCGCCACACGGATTGGTCACCACCCCGAGCATCCGGGAAGCGGTCTCGTAGTGCGGCGCGAGCTCGTCCTGCCAGTCGGTGATCCCGGCCCACTGGCGATCGCGGAAGAAGGGAGCGGGCGGGACATACAGGGTGTTGGCGTAGTTGAGCGAGCCACCGCCGACCCCCGCCCCGGCGAGGATGAGCACATCATCGAGCTTGTGAATCCGTTGCACCCCAAAGCATTTGAGCACCGGCGCCCAGAGGAAGCGCCGCAGATCCCAGTTGGTGCGCGCGAAATCCTCGTCCGCGAACCGCCGACCGGCCTCAAGCACGAGCACTCGGTAGCCCTTCTCCGCGGCCCGCAGCGCGGCCACCGAGCCGCCGAACCCCGACCCGATCACCACGACGTCATAGTCCACGCTGACTCCTGCCTCGGAACGCACCCGCCGATCGTGATGCCCCCGCCCGCCCCGGTCAAGGAATGACTCGGGCCGGACACCTCAGCCGCGAGAAGTCAGGGTGAGAACGCTGGCCTCCGGGCGGCAGGCAAAGCGAACCGGGGCATAGGGGGAGGTGCCCAGGCCAGCGGAGACGTGCAGGTATGCGGCATCCTCCGGCGCGGCCGACGAGGGCGCATCACCGGCACCCGGCCACCAGCGCGAGAGTCCCTTCGCCCGCGAGCGGTCGAGATCGCAGTTGGTGACCAGGGAGCCATACCAGGGCAGGCAGAGCTGGCCGCCGTGCGTGTGACCGGCGATGATCGCATCGACGCCGTCGCTCGCCATCGCATCAAGCACCCTCAGATAGGGCGCATGGCACACGCCGAGGAAGAGGTCCGTGCCCGGCGAGCGGGGGCCGGCGACCTCGGCATACCGATCCCGGTCCAAGTGTGGATCGTCGACCCCGACGAACTCGATCTCCAGTCCCTTGACCTGCAGCCGCCCGCGGGCATTGTCCAGATCCAGCCAGCCCGCATCCTGCGTGAACGACCGGATCAGGTCCTCGGTGGGCAGTCGGTGCTCGTCCTGGAGTTCGACGCGGGAGTCGGGCAGCAGATAGCGGCCGGGATTCTTGGCTTTCGGCCCGTAATAGTCGTTGGAGCCCAAGGCGAAGACGCCCGGTATGTCGTAGAGCGGCTCCAGCGCCCGCACCGCCTCCGGCACCGCGCGCTCGTGCGCCAGGTTGTCGCCGGTATTGATGACCAGATCGGGCTTAAGCTCGGCCAGCCGCCGCACCCAGGCGATCTTGCGCCCCTGACCAGGCACCAGGTGCATATCGCTCATCTGCACCACGGTCAGCGGGTCGGCGCCGGCGGGCAGCACCGGCAGGGTGAAGCGCCGCAGCACGAACGCATTGCGTTCGATCACGCTCGCGTAGGCCAGTCCGGCCGCCCCGAGCGCGCCGAGTCCGGTGATCGAGCGAAGGATCGGATGCATCTGCCCAGTCTCTCAGGCAAGCGATTAATCTCGCGGACGCCTGGGACACTGGCCGTATGACGGTCACCAAGGCACAGCTCCAGTCCGACCTGCACGAGGCGATGCGCGCCCGCGACAGGGTGCGGTCCGCGACGCTGCGGATGGCGCTCACCGCGATCACCACCGCCGAAGCCGCGGGCGCCCATCACGACCTGAGCGCCGACGAGGTCCAGGCGGTGCTGACTAAGGAGGCTAAGAAGCGGCGTGAAGCCGCAACGGCATACGAGCAGGCCGGACGCCCGGAACTCGCGGCCACGGAGAACGGCGAACTCGCGGTCCTGCAGGACTACCTGCCCCAGCAACTCGACGAGGCCGCCATCACTGAATTGGTCGACGCGGCCATCGCCGAGACCGGCGCCACCGGGCCCGCGCAGATGGGCCAAGTCATGAAGGCGGTGCAGCCCAAGATCGCCGGACGCGGCGACGGTGGCGCGGTTGCCGCCATCGTCAAGCAACGACTGACGCGCTGACGTCGCCGCCCTGTCCGCTGTGGCCCGGGGCTGTGCTGGCCCGGGCGATGCGGTCCCCGGTCGACTCAGCCCCGGCCCTCGGTGGTTGCCGGACTAGCCCCGGGGCGTCAAAGTCCCGGTTGGCTTGGGCTTCGGCGTCGTCGGCTTGGGCGTCGTCGGTTTCGGCGTGGACGACGTCGTGGGTGCCGGGGTGCTCGACGCGGAGCTCGAACTGGACGTGGATGAAGAGGTCGGGCGGTTCGACGTCGGGGGTGGCGGCGGGGGCGGGACGTAGCCGGTCGAGGTCAGCAGGGTGATGGTCGTACCCCGAGCCGCGGTGCCAGAGGGAGCGGTGCCCCCGACCAGACCCGCCGGGATTGTCGACTGGATAGTCCCGCCCACGACCGCGTCAAAGCCGGCGGAGCGCAGGATCGCCGTGGCATCGGCGACAGATCGACCGGCGACACTGGGGACCCCGACCTGGTCGCCGTAAAGAATCTTGTAGTCGACCGCCGGGAAGGACTCGATCGGCATCCCTTGGGTGACAAACCCCATGATCCGACCCCAGAGCGGCGCCGCGATCGTCCCACCGAAGACGCTGCCGTAATACACGCCACCGATGTTGATCCCGTCCATTTCCTTCTGCTGGATCGGAGTGCCGACGTATACCGCCGTCGCCAGTTGCGGGGTGTACCCGACGAACCACGACTGAGCGTGCCCTTCGTGGGTTCCCGTCTTGCCCGCGGCGGGCCGGCCGATTCCGGCGGCCGTGCCGGTACCCCCGGAGATGACGCCGCGCAGGAGTTCATCGGCACCGGCGGCGATCTTCGGGTCGAGCACCTGCTTGCACTTGGGGGCCGGCAGCTTGATCTTCTTGCCGGCCGCGGTGGTGATGGACTCGATGGGGGTCGGGGGGCACCACTTCCCATTGGCCGCGATGGTCGCGTACACATTCGCCAGCGTGAGCGGCGGCATCGACCCCGACCCAAGGACCAGGTTGGACGGTGCCGGCTGCACCTTCTTCCCGTTCCCGTCGAAGGCCCCCATCCGGCTCCACATCTCGCCGACCTTGCAGCCGCCGAGCGAGATCATGGTCGCGGCGAATGCGGTGTTCACTGAGTTCGCGGTGGCCTCGCGGAAGGACATCGTTGGGCCCGCCGTGGTGTAGTCATTCCGCACCCGCCACGGGTCGGCGCTGCTGCATTCGTCCCGATAGACGGTGGGCTCGAAAACGTAGGCCTGGCTTTGTGCGGGGCCGGCACCCGGGGCGGGGACAACCCCATTGACCGGCATCCCCGACTCAAGCGCGGTGAGCAGGGTGAAGACCTTCGCCGTCGACCCGATCGGGAAGCCGAGAGTGCCGCCATACGCCATGGGTACGACCCAGCTCTGGGTCGTGCGGGCCAGGGAGGACTTCTGGTCCTTGGTTTGGCCGTACTCGGAGGTCTGCACCATCGAGAGCACCTTGCCGGTGCCCGGCTCGACGATCGCGGACGCGGCGCCCACGCCGGAGCTGTCCCCGGTCGGGACGCGGGAGGTCAGCATCTTGAAGATCGGCTGCTGCCACGAGCCGCGCAGCGTGGTCTTGATCCGCAGCCCCCCCCGGTTGATCGCCAGCGTGCGCTCGTCGACGTTCTTGCCCAGCGCCGGCAGCGTCTTGAGGTAGGCGATCACGTAATTGCAGAAGTACGGCTCGGAGCTGCGGTCACAGGTCCCGCCCTCGTTCTCGCGGATCCGCAGCATGTCCTTGACCTTGATCTTCTTCGCTGCGGCGGCCTCGGTCTTGTTGATCATCCCGAGGCGGAGCATTCGGTCCAACACCAGGTCCCGGCGCTCCTGTGCGGCCTTGGGGTTGCGACGCGGGTCGGCGGTGCCGGGGCTCTGCACCACGCCAGCCAGGGTCGCCGCCTGGCTCAGGTTCAGGTCCTTGGCATTGACATTGAAGTAGTGGCGCGCGGCGGCCTCAATGCCATACGCCTGGTCGCCGTAATACGCGAGGTTGAGATAACCGGTGAGAATCTGCTTCTTGGTCATCTGCTTTTCGACCTGCATGGCCAGCGCGATTTCACGCAGCTTGCGGGCGTAATTGACCTCGACCGCGGCCGCGGCGGCGTCCTCATCACCCTTCTTGAGCGCCTCATTCTGCAAGGTCAGCTTGACGTACTGCTGCGTCAGTGAGGAGCCACCCTGGGTGGAATTGCCCGCTGCATTATTGAAGAAGGCACGCGCGGTGCCGCGCACATCCAGCGCCCCGTGCTCATAGAAGCGGCTGTCCTCAATCGCCAACTGCGCCTTCTGCATGATCGGCGCGACCTGGCTGAGCTTCACCACGATCCGGTTCTGGTCGTAGGGCGTGGCGATCAGCTTGCCCTCGGCGTCCCGGATCTGCGACTGCTCCGACAGGCCCGTTGTGTCGAATGTGGTGTCGATGGTGTCGAAGGCCGCGATCGACTTGGTGGTCGTCGAGCCCATCACCCCCACGGCCGGCATCAGCACCCCGGCGGCGAGCAGCCCCATCGCCACGCTCACGGCGAGGAAGGCGGCCACGAGGG
>ERZ501016.356-NODE-356-length-14146-cov-15.211837_pt1 | contig 14146 bp, 12 predicted proteins | sample MGYA00248889_ERZ501016 | MGnify/ENA primary metagenome ERZ501016 (study PRJEB25958, sample SAMN03398594) | human skin metagenome | study: EMG produced TPA metagenomics assembly of the Human Skin Microbiome Metagenome (human skin metagenome) data set. | reverse complement strand
TCGAGCCCGGACACCTCGCTACCGCCGCTTGACATCCATAGGAGCATCCTCGCGCGGGGCTGACTCCGCGCGCACCTGACTCCCCGCGCACCGGCATACGGCCTGGCACGAACCCTGGCCGAGGGGTTGTCGCAGGCCCCTGGCACAAGGGGCCATGGACACCGGCGTCTGCCACGAGCCGCAGCTCCGCACCGTCATCGAGCCGTTCCGCAGCCACAGCGTGGGGCCGCTGCGCCTGACCACCGCCGCCGAGCGCCGCCCCAAGGCCGCCGAGGCGCACCACAACCTCCTCCAGCTGCGCGCCGAGGACGTGCTGATCGACCTGATCACCGACTCGGGGACCGGCGCCATGAGCCGCGCGCCGGCAACCCGCCGGGACACGCATCGTGGAGGAGCCGCCGGCTCTGCGGCACTTCACCGCGAGGTTCGCGCCCATGACCTGATCGTGACCGCACGATGCCCGATTCGTCACCTTCGCCCGGGCACAATGCACCGTATGCCGTCCCGCCACCGTCACGCCCCCGTCGCCGCCACGGCGCGGGTCCTGTCGGCGCTGTCCGCGCTGTCGGCCGCGACGCTGGTGCTCGCCGGCTGCTCCGACGCCACGCGCACGACCACCAGCACGAGCACGGTCACGTCGGCGGTGCAGGGCACCGCGTCGGGGGCCGTGGCCCGGGCGACGTCGGCGTCCTCCGCGGGTCAGGTCGGCTCTGCAGCGGGCGACGCGGCGGGCGACACGGCGGGCTCCGGTGACGCCCGCCTGCTGCTCGTGCTCGACTCCTCGGGGTCCATGGCCGAGCGCGACGGGCGGGGGCGCACCCGCATGGAGGGCGCCCAGGACGCGCTGCGCTCCCTCGTGCAGGAGCTGCCGGACGGTGCCCAGGTCGGCCTCCGCGTCTATGGCTCACGGGTCAAGGTCGCCGGCAGGGCCGCCCCCGGCTCACGCGCCTGCACCGACACGCGGCTCGTGACGCCGGTGGGGCCTCTCGATCGTCCTGCCCTCACGACGGCGATCGACGCGTTCTCGCCGCACGGCGACACCCCCATCGGCTACGCGCTCGAGCAGGTGGCGGGCGACCTCGGCAGCACCGGTCGCCGGTCGGTCGTGCTGGTCTCGGACGGCGAGGAGTCCTGCTCCGCCGACCCGTGCCTGGTCGCCAGGAGCCTCGCCGGGCAGGGCATCGACCTGCACGTGCACACGGTCGGCCTGGAGGTTGAGCCCGCCGCCCGCCGTCAGCTGCGGTGCGTGGCCGAGGCGACGGGCGGCACCTACCAGGACGCCACCGGGGACGACCTCACCCGCATCGTGTCCGCCGCCGTGGGCTCGGCCCGGTCCGCCGGCTCCGGCTGGTCCGCGCCGGGCAGCGGCTGGTGGGGGCGAGGCGGCCTGGCCGGGCTCGGCGGCGACGCCAACCCGGGCGCGATCGGGGCCACCGTGCTCGTCCTGCTGCTCCTGTGGCTGCTCACGCGCGGGGGCGGGCGACGCACCCGCGCGCGCAGGGACTGATCGGGCTCGGCTCGGCAGGCCCCGCGTGCACAACTGCTGCACGGGCCCCCGACGCGCTCACGAATCCCGTTGTGCCGCTTGCGATCGGTCCGCCTCGGCGCCTCAGGAGTGCAGCAGCTGTGCACGCTCCCACGGCATACGGCCTGATCGGCGCGCATGTCCGCCGCGAGGGCGTCCACGTGGCAACATGTTTGGCATGACCGCACTGCACACCGCTGCCGCGCTGGCTGCCGCGCCGCTCTCGGCCTCGCGCGACGTCGCCGTCGCCGTCCTCATCGTCCTGCTGCTGATCTGGCTGCTCGGCAAGTGAGCTGACGCGTCGGGCTGCGCCGCCCACCCCAGCCCGGCACACCGGGGACGTTCGTGCTCGATACGTGGGCACGAACGTCCCCGGTGCTGCGGGGGCGTGTCGCGGGGAGGACCGTCGGCCCTCAGTCGGTGACCGCGCCGACCGCGCCGACCGCGAACTCGTCCGGCTCGGGCCCGGTGCGCATCCCCCGGTCCAGGTCGCCGATCCGCTCCATCTGGTCCTCGGTCAGCTCGAGCCGCAGCGCGCCGTAGTTCTCCTCGATGCGCGCGGGCGTCACCGACTTGGGGATCACCACGGAGCCGAGCTGCAGGTGCCAGCGCAGGATCACCTGGGCGGGCGTCGCCCCGACCTCGTCGGCGATCGCCCGGATCGTCTCGTCCTGCATCACCTGCTTGCCGGAGGCGAGGGGGCTCCAGTCCTCCGTGACGATGCCCGCCTCGGCGTCGTAGGCGCGCAGCTCGCGCTGCTGCAGGTAGGGGTGAAGCTCGATCTGGTTGACCGCGGGGGCGACCCCCGTCTCGTCGACCAGACGCTGCAGGTGCGGGACGTGGAAGTTGCAGACGCCGACGGACCGTACCCGCCCGGAGTCGCGCAGCTCCAGCAGCGCCTTCCAGGTCTCGACGTACGCGTCCGCCGACGGGACCGGCCAGTGGATGAGGTAGAGGTCCAGGACGTCCAGGCCCAGCTTGTCCATCGAGGTGTCGAACGCCCGCAGCGTCCGGTCCCGGCCGTGCGCGTCGTTCCACAGCTTGGTGGTGACGAACACCTCGTCGCGGGCCACGTCCGACGCGGCGAGCGCCTGACCGACGCCCTCCTCGTTGCCATAGGCGGCGGCCGTGTCCAGGTGGCGGTAGCCCGTGGCCAGGGCGTGCGTGACCGCGTCGACGACCTGGTCCTCGGGCACCTGCCACACCCCGAAGCCGAGCTGCGGGATGGCGTGGCCGTCGTTGAGCGTGATCTGTGGGGCTGTGGTCTGCGTCATACGGCCAGCCTATGCCGCGAGGTGCCCGACGCCGGACGTCGCACACCACCCGCCGTCTGACGCAGATCACACACCCGTCGGCAAGCCCCCGAGGGTGGGCGGCAGTAGAGTCCGAGCCATGGCGTCCATCACCAAAGTCCTGATCGCTAACCGCGGCGAGATCGCCGTCCGCGTGGCCCGAGCCTGCAAGGACGCAGGCATCGGGTCCGTGGCCGTCTACGCCGAGCCCGACCGAGATGCGCTGCACGTCAAGGTCGCCGACGAGGCCTATGCCCTCGGCGGGTCGACGCCCGGCGAGTCCTATCTCGTGCAGGACAAGCTCCTGGAGATCGCCCGCCAGTCCGGCGCCGACGCCGTGCACCCTGGCTACGGCTTCCTCTCGGAGAACGCCGACTTCGCGCAGGCCGTGATCGACGCCGGGCTGATCTGGATCGGGCCGCCGCCCGCCGCGATCGACGGCCTCGGCGACAAGGTCAAGGCCCGCCACATCGCGACCAAGGCCGACGCGCCGCTGGTGCCCGGCACCAAGGAGCCGGTCGGCGGGGCCGACGAGGTGGTCGCCTTCGCTCAGGAGCACGGTCTCCCCGTGGCCATCAAGGCCGCGTATGGCGGCGGCGGGCGCGGCCTCAAGGTCGCCCGCACCATGGAGGAGATCCCCGAGCTGTTCGACTCCGCGGTGCGCGAGGCGGTCACGGCGTTCGGGCGCGGTGAGTGCTTCGTGGAGCGCTTCCTGGACAAGCCGCGGCACGTCGAGACCCAGTGCCTGGCCGACCAGCACGGCAACGTCGTCGTGGTGTCGACGCGCGACTGCTCCCTGCAGCGCCGCAACCAGAAGCTCGTCGAGGAGGCCCCCGCGCCGTTCCTCAGCGACGAGCAGAACGCCGAGCTGGTCCGCGCCTCCAAGGCGATCCTCCGGGAGGCCGGTTACTACGGCGCCGGGACCTGCGAGTTCCTCGTCGGCCAGGACGGCGTCATCTCCTTCCTCGAGGTCAACACCCGCCTGCAGGTGGAGCACCCGGTGTCCGAGGAGGTCACCGGCATCGACCTGGTCCGCGAGATGTTCCGCATCGCCGAGGGCCAGGAGCTGGGCTACGACGACCCGCCGGCCCACGCGCACTCCATCGAGTTCCGTCTCAACGGCGAGGACGCCGGCCGGAACTTCCTGCCCGCCCCGGGCACCGTGGCGGTCTTCGAGCCGCCGGCCGGGCCGGGCGTGCGCCTGGACACCGGGATCGTCGAGGGCGACGTCATCGGCGGCAACTTCGACTCCATGCTCGCCAAGCTGATCGTCACCGGCCGCACCCGTCAGCAGGCGGTGGAGCGTGCCCGCCGCGCCCTGGACGAGTTCGTCATCGAGGGCATGCCGACGGTTCTTCCCTTCCACCGCAAGGTGGTTCGCGACGAGGCCTTCGCCCCGAGCGAGCCGGACGCGCCGTTCACGGTGCACACCCGGTGGATCGAGACGGAGTTCGACAACGACATCGAGCCGTTCGCCGGCGGCGGGGCCGAGGCCCCCGAGACCGAGGAGCGCCAGAAGGTCGTCGTCGAGGTTGGCGGCAAGCGGCTCGAGGTGTCGCTGCCCGGCACCCTGTCGCTCGGTGGCGGCGGGGGCGGCGCCGCCCGCAAGAAGGCTCCGCGGCGTGCCTCGGGCGGTCGTGCCGGCGGCGGCGCGGCGTCGGGCGACTCCCTCACCGCGCCCATGCAGGGCACGATCGTCAAGATCGCCGTCGAGGAGGGCCAGGAGGTGCAGGCCGGCGAGCTCGTGCTCGTCCTCGAGGCGATGAAGATGGAGCAGCCGATCAACGCCCACAAGGCCGGCACCATCGCGAGCATCTCGGCGGCCGTCGGCGAGACCGTCTCCAACGGCGCGGTGCTCATGGAGATCAAGGACCCCGCCTGACCTACCGGGGGTAAGGGCATCGACCGGCCTTCGTTCGCCAGGTCGATGCCCTTACCCCCGGCGGATCTGTGGGGCGGGCGTCTCCGAGGCGTGACGGGGGCGTCTCCGGGGGCATGGCCGCGCCGAGGCTCGGGGGCGCGTCGATCGGCCGCACCGAGGCGGGGTGACGGTGGCTGGTCGTGCAACGGGCCTGTCGGCATACGAGCCCCGAGAGGTCGTATGCCGACAGGCCCGCCGTCGGACGAGGTGGCTCAGCCCGCCAGCGCCGCCACGACGGCCTTGTTGAACGCCGGGATGTCGTCGGGCTTGCGCGAGGTGATGAGGTTGTCGCTCGTCACGACCTCCTCGTCGACCCACTCGCCCCCGGCGTTGCGGATGTCGGTCTGCAGGCTCGGCCAGGACGTGAGCCGCTTGCCGCGCACGACGTCCGCCTCGATCAGGGTCCACGGGGCGTGGCAGATCGCGGCGACCGGCTTGCCCGACCCCATGAACTCCTTGACAAACCCGACGGCGTCCTCGTCCAGGCGCAGCGCGTCGGGGTTGGCGACGCCGCCGGGGAGCACGAGAGCGGCGTAGTCGCCGACCGCGGCGTCGGACACCACGACGTCGACGGCCTGCGTCGCGGCCTTGTCGAGGTGGTCGAAGGTTTGGACCTCACCCGGCTCGGGGCTGAGCAGGACCGGCTCGTGGCCTGCATCCTTGACGGCCTGCCAGGGGTCGGTCAACTCCACGCGCTCGATGCCTTCGCTGGCGACGAGGAATGCGACCTTGGACATGCTGCCTCCTAGGGATGATGACGGGGGACGCGATCCGTCCCCCGCCGGTTGTCCGTACCCGGGTCGGGGCGGCGCGATACCTGGGGTCCTGCGGGAACCCTCGCGTGCCTAGACTCGCTGAGCATCACGACACCGCCGTCGGCGGTCCGGACGAGGAGCGAGCATGGTGAAGTTCAACGACATCGTCGGCAAGGCCGGCAAGGCGGCCAGCCAGGCTGCGGGCAAGGCGAAGCAGTACATCGAGGACAACCCGGACAAGGTGTCCGGCGGGCTCGACAAGGTGGGCGGCCTCGTCGACAAGGGCACCAAGGGTCGGTTCAGCCGCCAGATCCAGCAGGGCCGTGACCTGGCCAAGGACAAGCTGGTGCACGGCAGGTCCGGGACCTCGCCGGCCGGTCAGCCCGCTGGCACCACCGATCCCACGGTCCGGCCGTCGACCGGCGAGACCTTCGACACGACCACGGTCCGTCCCGACGCTGACACCACGGGACGCGGACCCGGCCAGGTCGGCTGACCGAGCAGACCTACCGGGGGCGGGATCATCAGCCTGGCGAACGAGGCCCGGTCGATGCCCTTACCCCCGGTAGGTCACTCGTTGGTGTGCAGGCGGCGGGCGGCCTCCGCGAGCGACCCGCTGATCGAGGGATAGACCGTGATGGTCTGCGCCATCTGGTCGACGGTGAGGCGGTTCTCGACGGCGAGGGCGACGGGAAAGATCAGCTCCGACGCCTTCGGCGCCACGACCACGCCCCCCATCACCAGGCCGGAGACCTTGCGGGCATAGAGCTTGATGAATCCGTCGGTGAAGCGGTCCATCTTGGCGCGGGCGTTGGTGGCGAGTGGCATCGTGACCTCGCGCACGTCCAGGCGCTGCTCGGCCACCTGCTGGGCCGAGACCCCCACGGTGGCGATCTCGGGGTCGGTGAAGATCGTGGCCGACACGCCCGTCAGGCTGATCGGGTGGACGGCGTCGCCGAGGGCGTGCCACATGGCGGTGCGCCCCTGCATGGCGGCGACCGACGCGAGCGGCAGCGCCGAGGTGCAGTCGCCGGCGGCGTAGATGCCGTTGACCGAGGTGCGCGAGACCCGGTCGACCTCGATGTGCCCGGAGTCGGCCAGCTGCACGCCGACCGACTCGAGGCCGAGACCATCCGTGGCGGGCACCGACCCGACGGCCATGATGCAGTGCGAGCCCTCGACGGTCCGGCCGTCGGTGAGGGTGGCCACGACGCGGTCGCCGTGCCGCTCGACGGAGGCGGCGCGGGAGCGGTTGAGGACGTTCATGCCACGGCGGCGAAAGACGTCCTCGATGACGCGGGCCGCGTCGGGGTCCTCCCCCGGGAGCACCCGGTCGCGCGAGGAGATCAGCGTGACCGTGCTGTCGAGCGCGAGGTAGGCGTGCGCCAGCTCCGCGCCGGTGACGCCGGAGCCCACCACGATGAGGTGCTCGGGGATGTCCGGCAGGTCCCAGATCTGCTTCCACGTGAGGATCCGCTCGCCGTCGGGCTGGGCGGTCGGCAGCACGCGCGGCGTCGCTCCGGTGGCGACGAGGATGACGTCGGCGGTCAGCTCCTGCTCGGCCGAGCCGTCCGCGGGCGTGGCGACGACCCGGCCCGGGCCGGCGACGCGGCCGACGCCGCGCACGATGGTGATCCCCTCGCTGAGGAGGCGGGCCTCGATGTCCTCGCTCTGCTTGCGGGCCAGCGCGAGGATCCGGGCGTTGACCGCGGGCAGGTCGGCGACGGTGACGTCATCGCCCTCCAGGTCGGACTCCCGGTGGGTCCTCGGGTCCTGGTAGTGCACGCCGAGGGCCCGCGAGTCCTCCATGCGGGTCATGAAGCTCGCGGTCGAGATGAGGGCCTTGCTGGGGACGCAGTCCGACAGGACGGCCGCGCCACCGAGTCCGTCACGGTCCACGACGGTGACCGTCGCTCCGAGCTGGGCGGCGACGAGGGCGGCCTCGTAGCCGCCGGGCCCTCCACCGAGGATGACGACTGACTGGTTGCGTTCGATCACGGCCCCCATCCAACCATCCTGGCTGGTCCTCGGCTCACCCGAGCAGACGCCGTATGACGGACCGCAGCTCCTCCTGCGCCGTCGCCGGGCGAGCACCGCCGGTGGAAAGGGCGGGGTGGCGGCAGCGCGGAGCCCGCTCGATCGGGAAGGTCGCGAGCCAGGGGTGCGCGGCATACACCTCCCACAGCGCGTCGGCCCCCATGTGCGCGTGGTACCCACGCCGGCAGCTCGGGCTGGGCCGGGGCTCGGACGCGCGGCGGCCGTCCCCGTAGGGTGAGCCCATGAGCGAGACCCGCATGGACCTGAGCGACCCCGACGTCGACCCCTTCGAGGTGGCCCGGGCGGCCGCGGCCGTCATCGCCGAGCGCACCGGTGTCGAGCGGCACGACGTGGCGCTGGTCCTGGGGTCCGGGTGGGGCGGCGCGGCCGATCTGATCGGCGAGACCCGCGCGGTCATCGACAACGCCGAGGTGCCCGGCTTCTCCCGCGCCGCCGTCGTCGGCCACAGCGGCACGATCCGTTCGGTCTCGTTGGGCGACACCGACCGTCGCGCCCTCGTCTACGGCACCCGCACCCACTTCTACGAGGGCAAGGGGGTGCGGGCGGTCGTGCACGGCGTCCGCACCGCCGCGGCCACCGGCTGCCGCCAGGTCGTGCTCACCAACGGCTGCGGCGGGCTGCGTCCCGAGTGGGCCGCCGGCACCCCGGTGCTCATCAGCGACCATCTCAACCTCACCGCCGCCTCTCCGCTGGAGGGGGCGACCTTCGTCGACCTCACCGACCTCTACAGCGCGCGGCTGCGGGCGCGGGCCCGCGAGGTGGACGCCTCCCTGGACGAGGGGGTCTACGTGCAGTTCCGCGGGCCGCACTACGAGACCCCCGCGGAGGTCCGCATGGCCGGCATCCTCGGCGGCGACCTCGTCGGCATGTCCACGACGCTCGAGGCGATCGCCGCCCGCCACGCCGGCCTGGAGATCCTCGGCATTTCCCTGGTCACCAACCCCGCCGCGGGCACCAGCGACCAGGCGCTGTCCCACCAGGAGGTCATCGAGGCCGGTCAGGCCGCGGCGGCCCGGTGCGGGCGCCTGCTCGCCGACGTCGTCACCCGCATCGCCACCGAGGACTGAGCCGTATGCCGACCCTGCCCACCTCCCCCGCCGCCGGCTCGACCTGCGGACCCGCCACCGACGAGCTCCTCGCGGCGGCCCGCGCCTGGCGCGACGACGACCCGGACCCGGCCACCCGCGCCGAGCTCGACGCGCTGATCGCGGCGGCCGAGGCCGGCGGGGACGACGGTGCCGGGGATGTCGGCGAGGGCCAAGGGGACGGGGAGGCCGCGCGCGCCGAGCTGGCCGACCGGTTCGCCGGGATGCTGGAGTTCGGGACCGCGGGCCTGCGCGGAGCGCTCGGTGCGGGCCCGCGCCGGATGAACCGCGCCGTCGTCATCCGCGCCGCCGCCGGGCTCGTGGCCTACCTGCAGGCCGAGGGCGGGCGGCCGGACCCCGCCGTGGTCATCGGCTACGACGCTCGCCACAACAGTGACGTCTTCGCCCGTGACACCGCGGCGGTGGTCGAGGCCGCGGGCGGGTCGGCGATGGTGCTGCCCCGGCCGCTGCCGACGCCGGTGCTCGCGTTCGCCGTACGGCACCTGGGGGCGGACGCCGGGGTCATGGTGACCGCCAGCCACAACCCGCCGCAGGACAACGGCTACAAGGTCTACCTCGGCGACGGCTCGCAGATCGTGCCGCCGGTCGACGCGCAGATCGCCGCGCACATCGCCGCCGTCGCGTCGACCGGGTCCGTGCCGATGGCCGAGGACGGTTGGGACACCCTGGGCGACGAGCTGCTGCAGGCGTATGTCGAGCGCGCCTCCGCCGTCGTCTCCCCCGACGCCCCCCGCGACGTCGCCGTCGTCCACACGGCCCTGCACGGCGTGGGTTCGCAGACCCTGCGGATGGCCTTCGAGCGCGCGGGATTCCCTGCGCCGCAGGCGGTCTCGAGCCAGGAGCAGCCCGACCCGGAGTTCCCGACGGTGACCTTCCCCAACCCCGAGGAGCCGGGCGCCATCGACGCGGCCCTCGCGCTCGCCGCCGAGGTGCACCCGGACGTGGTGGTCGCCAACGACCCCGACGCCGACCGCTGCGCCGTCGCCGTGGACGACCACGGCACCTGGCGGATGCTGCGGGGCGACGAGCTCGGCGCGCTGCTCGGGCACGCGATGATCGCGCGGCTGAGCGCGCGGCCCGACGCCGAGCGACGGGTGCTCGCCAGCTCGATCGTGTCCTCCCGCCTGCTCGGCGCGATGGCCCGCGCGGCCGGGCTCGAGCACCGCGAGACACTCACCGGCTTCAAGTGGATCGCTCGGGTGCCCGGCCTGGCCTACGGCTACGAGGAGGCCCTCGGCTACTGCGTCGACCCGGACGCCGTGCAGGACAAGGACGGCGTCTCGGCGGCCCTGCTGGTGGTCGGGCTCGTCGCCCAGCTGCGGGCCGAGGGCCGCACCCTGCTCGACGTGCTCGACGACCTCGCCGTCGCCCACGGCGTGCACGCGACCGACGCGCTGTCGGTGCGGGTCAGCGACCTCGCGCTGATGCCCGCCCTGATGGAGCGGCTCCGCGGCGAACGCCCCGAGACCATCGCCGGGTCCCCCGTGGAGCGGCTCGACGACCTCGCCGCCGGCGTCGGCGGGCTGCCGCCCACCGACGGGCTGCGCTACCACCTCGCCGACGACAGCCGCGTCATCGTGCGGCCGTCCGGCACCGAGCCCAAGGTCAAGGTCTACCTCGAGGCCATCGAACCCGTCGACGGCGCCGGCGATCTCGCACGTGCCCGGGCCACCGCCGCCGAGCGGCTGGCCGCCATCAAGGTCGACATGGCCGCCCTCACCGCGCTGTGAGCGGGCAGGCCCCCGGCTCCGAGCCCCGCGCGTCCGCCGGGCGCGCCGACGACCACACCGGTGAGGGCCGCCCGGCGGGTCTGGCCCGCGTCGTCGTCGCCTGCGGCCCGAGCGGCGCCGGCAAGTCCCGCCTCGCGGACCGGCTGCGCCACGAGCTGGGCTGGCCGACGCTGCGGCTGGACGACTTCTACCTCGACGGCGACGACCCCAGGCTGCCGCTGCAGGACGATCTCGGCATCCCTGACTGGGACGACCCCGCGAGCTGGGACGCCGACGCGGCCCTCACCGCGCTCGAGACGCTCGTCCGCACCGGCGAGGTCCACGTCCCGGGCTACGACATCGCGCGGTCCCGCCGCATCGAGGGCGTCCGCATCACCTTGCCCGCGAGGGCGTTCGTCGTGGCCGAGGGCATCTTTGCCGCCGAGCTCGTGGGGGCGCTGCGCGACCGGGGCCTGCTCGCGCAGGCCTGGTGCGTACGCCGCACCCCGTGGGTGACCTTCGCGCTGCGCCTCGCCCGCGACCTCAAGGAACGCCGCAAGCCGCCGGTCACGCTGGTCCGACGGGGTCTCGCGCTGCGCCGGGCCGAGCCCGCGATCGTCGCTCACCAGGTCGCGCTCGGCGCCACGCCGATCACCCCGGGCGAGGCCTGTCGCCGTGCCGCCGACCTGCGCTGATAGCGTGGCGGCGAGCACGCGCGGGGGACGCACCGAGGGGGCGGCATGAGCGACGACCAGTGGGCGGCACCAGGCCGCGGCGACGGCGACCGGGCCGCGGGCAGCACGCCCTGGACGCCACCGCCGTCATCGCCGATGCCGCCCGCGCCGATGCCCTACGACCCCACCGGCGACGCTCCTCCCCCACCGCCCTACCAGCCCGGTCAGGGTCAGCAGCCGCCGGCCTACGGGCAACCTCCGGCCTACGGGCAGCCGCCGGCCTACGGGCTGGGTCCGGCCTACGGGCAGGGTCCGGCCTACGGGCAGGCACCACCCCCGGGCAGCTATCCCTCGATGCCCATGGTCGCCAGCCCGGGGATCGTCCCGCTGCGACCGCTGCAGCTCGGCGACATCCTCGGCGCCGGCTTCAAGATCCTGCGGTTCAACCCGCGCGCCACGATCGGGCTGTCCCTGGCCCTGCAGCTCATCGGGCTGCTGCTGATCATCCCGCTCGTCGCGTGGCTCCTGCGGGGTGGCGCACAGCAGCTCGGCGACCTCACCGACCCCGACAACGGCGGCGGCGCCAACGTCGTCGTCAACCTCGTGCAGGTCCCGTCCAGCCTTCTCGCGGGGATCGCGACGCTGGTGCTGTGCATCGTCGTGTCCCGCGCCGTCATCGGCGAGCGCGCCACGATCGGCGAGGCCTGGCGCGAGCTGCGCCCGCAGATCGGCCGCTGCCTGCTCTACCTGCTGGTCACGGGCCTGCTGTGGGTGGCCGGGGCCGGCCTCGCCCTGCTCCTCGCCTTCGTCCTGGCCCAGGTCGACGGCGCGCTCGCCTTCCTCGGGGTCCTGGCCCTGCTGCCCTTCCTGGTCTTCGTCTACGTCCGGCTGAGCCTGGCGACGTCGGCCCTCATCCTCGAGCGGATCGGCGTGCTCGCCTCGCTGCGCCGCAGCTGGGACCTGAGCCGTGGCGCGTTCTGGCGGATCTTCGGCATCCAGCTGCTCACCAGCCTGGTCGTCGGGTTCGCCAGCGTGGCCCTCACGCTGCCCATCATGGTGATCGGCATGGTCGCCGTCTTCGCGACGTCCACCGGCAGCTCGGACAGCCTGACCTTCGGGTTCGTGCTGATGATGGTGATCGTGGGGCTGGCGCAGATCCTCGTCGGCGCCGTCACGACACCGATCACCTCGACCGTGAGCACGCTGCTCTACATCGACCAGCGCATCCGCCGCGAGGGCCTGGACGTCGAGCTGGCGCGGGCCGTGGACCGGCGAGCGAGCCTGGAGCGCTGACGGCGTGCCCGGTGCGCGCGGTCTGCCCCTGCACGTCTCCTCGGTCCCCGTCGAGCCGAGCGCCGACGAGGCGCGCCGCCTCCTGGAGCAGGAGCTGGCCCGCCCCGGCTACCCCCGCCCGTCCCTGCTGGAGATCGTCCTGGGGTGGTTCGACGACCTCTTCGCCGGGGTGCCCGGCGCCACCCCCGGCGTCGGCGTGGCCGTGCTCGTCGCCCTCCTGCTCCTGCTGATCGCCCTACTTGCGTGGAAGCTGCGCGACCTGAGGTCCGTCGCCGAGGAACGCCGCCGCCGCGCCGGCGGCCTCACCGACCCGTCGTGGTCGGCCGTCGACTACCTCGCCGAGGCGCGCGCGCACCTGGACGGCGGTGCCCACGACCGGGCCGTGGTGGCGGCCTTCCGGGCGCTCGTGGTCGCCCTCGACGACCGCGACGTCCTCCACGACGCCCCCGGGCGCACCGCCCAGGAGGTCGGCCGCGCCGCCGCGGCGGCCCTCCCGCCGTATGCCGACCGCGCCCGCCGGTCCGCGGAGGTCTTCGACGCCGCGTGCTACGGGCATCCCGACGGCCCGGTCCCCGGGGCGGGCGAGCCGCAACGCACCAGCGCGAGCGACGCCGAGGAGACGCTGGTGCTCGCATCAGAGCTGCGGGCGGCGCGATGAGTCTCGACGTCATCCTGGGGTCCCGCAAGCGCGACCGGCGCCCCACGAGCCGTCGCACGCGGGTGGTCGGGGTCGTCGTGCTGCTGGCGCTGCTGGCCCTGGCGGTGTGGCGCAGCCTGCCGGAGGGCAGCGGCGCGCCGATGGACCCGGGCACCGCCGACGCCCAGGGCACCAAGGCGGTCTCCGAGGTCCTGCGCCGCGAGGGCGTGGAGGTCGACGTGGTCCGCACGCGCGAGGAGCTGGCCGGGGCCCGCGTCGACGCGGACACCACCCTGGTCGTGTCCGCCACCGGGGCGCTGACGACCGAGGCGATGTGGGCGGTCGACGAACGGCGGGAGGACGCCGGTCGGCTGGTCCTGCTGGGGCTGCCCCGCACCGCCCTGCATGACCTCGACCTGCCCGTCACCCTGACCCGCTCGGGCAGCGAAGACCCCGAGGGCGCCCGCTGCACCGACCGGGCCGCTGCGGCCTCCCCCGACATCTCCGCGCGCAGCGTCGGCTACGCCGTCATGACCAGCGAGCAGATCACCGAGGCCGCGCAGGAGTGGTCGGACGACGCGAGCGGCTCGGACGACCCGGGTGGCTCGGACCTGCCGCCCGGCCTGGGCGGCGACCCCACGCAGCAGCCCTCCTCCGGTCCCCCGGCCAAGGACCTCGGCACCTCCTGGGACACCAGCGGGGCCCGCGGCTGCTACCCCGTCGGCGAGGGGCACGCCCTGCTCACCATCCCGGCCACCGACGGCCAGCCCCGCACCGACCTGCTCGCCCCCACGGACGTGGTCACCAACGCCACCGTCACCAAGCAGGACAACGCCGCCCTCGCCCTGCGGCTGCTCGGCAGCGAGCGGCACCTCGTGTGGTATGCCCCGGCCTTCTCCGACATCTCCGAGGGCGACACCCCGCGCGGCGCACCCTCCATCGCCCCAGCGTGGTTCATGCCGCTGCTGCTCCTGCTCGGGGGCGCCGTGCTGCTCACCATGTGGTGGCGCGGCCGCCGCCTCGGACGACTCGCCGTCGAGCCCCTGCCCGTGGTCGTGCGGGCGAGCGAGACCGCGGTCGCCCGGGGCCGGCTCTATCGCCGCGCCGCCGGACGCGGCCACGCCGCTGCAGCCCTGCGCGACGCCACCCGGCGACGTCTCGCGACCCGGCTCGGCC